>WBZX01001791.1_pt1 | contig 15616 bp, 15 predicted proteins | sample 5204211 | NCBI WGS metagenome assembly WBZX01 (sample SAMN12344362, study PRJNA552823) | activated sludge metagenome | biome: Activated sludge suspended growth; feature: Nitrification reactor; material: Wastewater; isolation source: activated sludge from nitrification reactor of wastewater...
CCAATTCGAGACGTAACCGGTTTTAGCCCTTTGTCATCGCGAGGTGCGCGCAGCGCGCCGTGGCGATCCAGCCCCTCGGCAGGATCAGGGCCATGAGCTTGTCGAAACGGCTGGATTGCTTCGTCGCCAGGCTCCTCGCAATGACCGTCAAAGCCGGAACGATGCAGTCGGGAAATGTGGGAGCGAGCTTGCTCGCGACTTCTGGGGCGAGGTCGCGAGCAAGCTCGCTCCCACCGTCAGGCACTGAAAGGTTAACGGAACCTCGATTGCCATGCCGGAGGGCTCCGATTATCAGACAGCAGGTTATCTGTGGTTGAAGGAGTCCCGCTGCATAGTTTCGTCCAAAAGCAAAGGGGCTGTTGGCATTACCCGGGGCGGCTATCACCGCCAGCCCCTTGGTGAAGAGATTGACGGACTTTTTACCGTCGCGCCGTTTACAAATTTTTCTTCCCTCGCAATTTGGAGGCAACCTCCCCGCCGCCAGCATGATGAAAGCGAAACACCCTTTGCCGACCGGACCTTTTCGCGGCCCGGCGTAACAGAAAGCACCTGCCGCAACGTCCCGCTTGCAGCCCAGCACATGAAGCATTCCGCCCCTCCTCCCGGTTCCTTGCGGCAATTTGTCCTGATGCTGGCCCTGATCTTCACCGCCGGGCTCGTTGCCAGTTTGGCGGTGGAGCTGGCGAATTTGACCTATCATCCGGGTTGGTTGGCGCTGCTGGCGGCCCTCGGCCTCAGCCTGCTGGTGGCCCCGCTCCTTTGGTGGTGCCTGCGCCAACAGGAGCAAAGGCGCAGTCAGGCGGAGGCGGGGCTGCGGCACAGCGAACTCAAGTTCCGCCGCCTCTTCGAGGGCTCGGCCGACGCCATGTTGCTGCTGGACCTCGCCTCCGGCCGGTTCATCGATTGCAACCAGGCGGCCGTCGAGATGCTGGATTATAGCAGCCGGGAGGAAGTGATGCATCATCTCCCGGCCGATCTCTCCCCGCCGCTGCAGCCCGACGGCCAGCCTTCCGCCACCAAGGCGCCAGCCATGATCGCCCACGCGATGGCCACAGGCAGCCACCGCTTTGAGTGGACCCATCGCAGTGAGCGCCGACCCGAGTTTCCCGTGGAGGTGTTGCTGACTCCGATTCAGCTGGAGGGCCAGCAACTGCTGATGACCACCTGGCGGGATATCTCGGCGCGCAAACAGGCGGAGGCTCACCACCACCTGTTGAGTTCCGCCCTGCGCTCGGCGGCCAATGCCTTCGTCATCACCGATCGCTGGGGCACCATCGAGTGGGTCAACCCGGCGTTCACCACCCTGACGGGCTACACCCTGGCTGAATCGTTGGGCCGCAACCCGGGCGACCTGCTCCGCTCCGGACGGCACGATGCCGCCTTTTTCAAGATTCTCTGGGACACGATTCTCGCCGGCCAGGCCTGGCACGGGGAGACCATCAACCGGCGCAAGGACGGGACGATCTACACCGAGTTCCAGACCATCACGCCGGTGCGGGATGGGCGGGGCGAGATCAGTCACTTCGTCGCCATCAAGGAGGATGTCACCCTCCGCAAGCAGACCGAGGCGCGGCTCAGCGAGCAGGCGGAGGTCATCGACAAATCGCCCGTCGCCATCATCATCACCGATCTGGCCCATCGGATAACCTACTGCAACGAGGGCGCCTGTCGCCTCTATGGCCTCACCCCGGACCAGATGCTGGGGCATACCGCCGACGAATTGTTCACCTCCGAGACCATGCGCGCGCTCGGGCCGGCGCGGGACGCCGCCCTCGCCACTGGTGCCTGGCGCGGCGAGGTGCCGATTGAGATCCGGGACGGCCGCCGGCTTACGATCGAATTCATCATGAGCCTGATCCGCGGCGGGGACCACCAGCCGTCGCGTCGCCTGAGCATCGCCATCGACATCACGGAGAAAGCCCGGCTGGAGGAGCAGTTGCACCGCGTCCAGCGCCTGGACACCCTGGGCATGTTGGCGGCGGGCATCGCGCACGATCTCAACAACATCCTGTCGCCGGTGCTGATGGCCGGCCCGCTGCTGCGCAACCGGGCCACCCACCCGGCCGACCTGCGCGTGTTGGATTTGGTGGAAAAGAGCGCGGAGCGCGGCAGCGCCCTGGTGAAGCAGATTCTCGCCTTCACGCGCGGCGTCAGCGCCGATCGCATCCTGCTGCAAGCCCGGCATGTGCTGCTCGATGTCAACCAGATGGTCGCGGACACCTTTCCCAAGTCCATCCGGGTCGAGAGCCAGATCCCGGGCGACCTCTGGCCCGTGGTTTCCAACGCCACCCAGCTGCACCAGGTCCTGCTCAACCTCTGCGTCAACGCCCGCGACGCCATGCCGGGCGGCGGCACCCTAACCCTGAGCGCCCGCAACGAAACCCTGGCCGAGGCACCCAATGATCTGCCGGCGGGCAGGTATCTCATCATCGAGGTCGCCGATACCGGCACCGGCATGACCCCGGAATTGGTGGCGCGCATCTGGGACCCGTTCTTCACGACCAAGGCCACCGGTCAGGGCACCGGGTTGGGCTTGGCTACGGTGCGGGGCATCGTGGCCCAGCACGGGGGAACCATCACGCTGGCCACCACGCTTGGGGTGGGCACCGTTTTCCGGGTCTACCTGCCGGCGGCCACCGCCGCCTCCACCACGGCCCCCGCCGCCGAGGCCCCCGCCGCCGAGGCGGATTCCACCCGCAACGAACTGGTGCTGATCGTCGACGACGATACGGAAGTGCGCAAACTCATGGCCCTGTCCCTCACGCAGTGGGGCTACCGGGTCCTCCAAGCCAAGGACAGCATGGAGGCCACCGCCTGCTATCTCGCCCACTCCGCGGATATTTCCCTCATCATCTTCGATCTCGATCTGCCCGGGCAGGACGGGATCTCCCTGGCCCGGCAATTGCAGGGCCTCCGCCCGGATCTGCGGGTGCTCTTCGTCACCGGGGTGGACAGCATGAGGAATTTTCTCCTGCCCCCGCTGCCCTCCGGCGCACCCCTGCTGAAGAAGCCCTTCGCCCGCCAGACCCTGCGGGCGGAAGTCGAGCGCGCCCTCTCGGTGTCTCCCTTTCCCCTCTGACCTTGCCGGGCAGGCGGGCCCGGCTATGCTCCGCCCGTGGATTTCCTCCTCATCGACGATCATCCGATCATCCGGGAATCACTGCGGCTGACCCTCGGGGCCCTGTTTCCCCGGGCGAAAATCAGCGAGGCGGCCTCGGCGCGCGAGGCGATGCGCGTGCTGCCCATCCGGCCCTGGGCCATCATCCTGCTCGATCTCGACCTGCCCGACCGAAGCGGCCTCGACCTGTTGCACGACGTGCGCTCCCTTGCGCCGGCTGCGCCGGTGCTGGTGTTCTCCGGCCGCAGCGAGGCCGAGTTTGGCCGGCGCGTGCTCGCGGCGGGTGCGCAGGGTTTTGTTTCCAAGCTGTCGCCCCCGGAGGAGATCAACTCGGCCATCCGCCGGGTGTTGTCCGGCCGCAAGCACATCAGCCCGGACCTCGCGGAAAACCTGATCGGCCAGCCGTCGCCCGCAAACGGCGCGCCGCCCCACGCCGCCCTTTCCACCCGGGAACTGGAGGTGCTCCGCCTGTATGCCACCGGCGCGCCCCCCGCCGACATCGCCCAGCGCCTGCGGATCAGCGCCAAGACCGTGAGCACCTACCGGACCCGGCTGCTGGACAAGCTGGCGCTGACCACGACCGCCGACCTCATCCGCTACGCGCTGCAGCACCGGCTCGCCGACTGAGCCAAAACGATCCTGTGGGGAAATGTGGGAGCGAGCTTGCTCGCGACTTATCGGGCGAGGTCGCGAGCAAGCTCGCTCCCACAGTCAGGCACCGAAAGGCGAATGGAACCTCGATTGCAATGCAGGAGGACTCCTGTTTTCAGTCAGCAGGTTATCTGTGGTTGGAGGTGTCCCGCTGCATAGTTCCGACTGAGCGCCGCCGGAGCTTGTAGGCCGATTCCTACACGCGCATCCGAGTTCCGCCGATACCGCGAATCGCGGACGGCGGCTAAGGTCGCCCCATCGCCTCGGCGTCCCCGCCCACGCCACTCGCTCCCGCCCACCGTCCGCAACCTCCGCTCCGCCACCACCAACCTTCATTCCCATGACCCGCATCCTTCTCATTGACGACGATGATGCCGTTCGCGAAGTCACCGCCGAGGTGCTCCGCCAAGCCGGGCACACCGTGACGGCGGCACCCAACGCCAAAACCGGCCTCGCCCTCCACCACGCCGATCCGCACGACCTGATCATCACCGACATCAACATGCCGGACATGGACGGCCTGGAACTGATCATGGCCCTGCGCCATGCCGAGCCCCGGCCGCGCGTCATCGCCATCTCCGGCGGCTACCTGTTGAGCGAATCCCTCTTTCTGCCGCTCGCCCAGCGGCTCGGGGTGCAGCACGCCCTGGCCAAGCCGTTTCGCGCCGAGGCGCTGTTGCAGGCGGTGAACGCCGTGCTCGCCGAACCCGCCCCGGTGACCGTGAAGGCGGTCGCTTAGCGCCTATCCGAATAACGGCCTGTCCTGTAGCGGCGGTCTGTGACCGCCGAACGATCACTCCCCACGCTCGACGGCGGTCACAGACCGCCGCTACAGAAAACCAGGCTGCCGGGAATAGGTTATTCGGAAGGCCATAGTGTTACTTCATTCGTTTGTTGTGGGCGGGGTGCCCTCACCCCGCGGGTTTCGCTCTCGTGGCCGGTGCCCCGCGGGATGAGGGCACCCCGCCCACAAAGCCCGCCCGGCCCCCGAGCCCGGCGGGCTTTTCTTTTGGAGGATTCCGTGTTCTCCTGCGCGCATGACCGCCCCACGCCGCTGGTTCCCCGCGCTCGCTGTTCTGTCCTCCATTCTCTGTCTTCCGCTCCCGGCCCAGCCCGACCGCATCAACGGCCGCGCCTTTGCCACCCGCTCTCAGGTCATCGCCCAACACGGCATGGCCGCCACCTCGCACCCGCTGGCCACGCAGGTCGCGCTCGATGTGCTGCAGGCCGGCGGCTCCGCCGTGGACGCCGCCATCGCTGCCAACGCCACGCTCGGCCTCATGGAGCCCACCGGCAACGGCATCGGCGGCGACCTCTTCGCCATCGTCTGGAGCGCCGCCGACAAAAAACTCCACGGCCTCAACGCCTCCGGCCGCTCCCCTCTCGGGCTCTCGCGCGCGCAGCTCATGACCGAGCTTGGCCAGCTCGGCCGCGCCACCATTCCCCCGCGCGGCTTCCTGCCCATCAGCGTGCCGGGCGCCGTGGACGGCTGGTTCGAGCTCCACGGCAAGTTCGGCAAGCTCCCGATGAAGGACGTGCTCGCCCCCGCCATCCGTTACGCGCAGGAAGGTTTCCCGGTCACCCAATACATCAGCTACCTCTGGGGCATCGGCGTGCGCAACGCCCAGGCCGACAATTTTCCCGGCGCTTTCCTCGCCACCTACGCCCCCGGCGGGAAGGCCCCGGCCGAGGGCGAAATCTTCAGGAACCCCGACCTCGCCCGCACGCTCACCGCCATCGCCGCCGGCGGACGCGACGCCTTCTACAAGGGCGAGATCGCGGACAAGATCGACGCCTTCATGCGCGCCCACGGCGGCTACCTGCGGAAAATCGACCTCGAACGCCACACCTCGACCTGGGTCGAGCCCGTCTCGGTCAACTACCGCGGCTACGATGTCTATGAACTCCCGCCCAACGGCCAGGGCATCGCCGCGCTCCAGATGCTCAACATCCTCGAGGGTTACGACCTGAAGTCGCTCGGCTACAACTCGCCCGAGGCTCTGCACCTGATGATCGAGGCCAAGAAGCTCGCCTTCGAGGACCGCGCCAAGTTCTACGCCGATCCCGATTTCAACCAAATCCCCCTGCCGGGCCTGCTCTCCAAGGCCTACGCCGCCGAGCGCCGCAAGCTCATCAATCCCGCCCGCGCCGGCCGCAGCTACGACGCCGGCAATCCCGCCGTGCAGCAGGGCGACACCATCTACCTCACCACCGCCGACGCCGCCGGCAACATGGTCTCGCTCATCCAAAGCAATTACCGCGGCATGGGCTCCGGCGTCACCGTGCCCGGCCTTGGCTTCACCTTCCAGGACCGCGGCGAGATGTTCACGCTCCGCCCCGGCCACGCCAACGACTACGCCCCCGGCAAGCGGCCGTTCCACACCATCATCCCGGCCTTCATCACGAAGGACGGCGCGCCCTGGCTCAGCTTCGGCCTGATGGGCGGCGCCATGCAGCCGCAGGGCCACGTCCAGATCGTCTGCAATCTCATCGACTGGGGCATGAACTTCCAGGAAGCCGGCGACGCCGCGCGCTGGCAGCACGAGGGCTCGTCGGACTACGACAACCCGAAGATGACCGACGGCGGCTACGTCGAGGTCGAGAGCGGCGTGCCCTACGAGAGCGTGCGCGGGCTGCTGCAGCGCGGCCACGTCGTCCGCCTCGGCAACGGCGGCTTCGGCGGCTATCAGGCCATCGCCCGCGACCCGCAGAACGGCACCTACCTCGGCGCCAGCGAATCCCGCAAGGACGGCCAGGCGGCGGGTTATTGAAGGAAACCACTCTCATAGCCTGTCATTCTGAGCGCAGCGAAGTGCCGAGCGAAGCGACATCCTCATCCATCAGCACAAACGCCTGCGCTTATCGTGATGGATCCTTCGCTGCGCTCAGGATGACGATCTTGAACACATTTTGATTCCATGAAACCCGCCACGAAACCGAAATCCGCGCCGTTGCTTGCCGCGCCGAAGCCTTCCGGCGAAGGCGGGCCGCTCTTCAACTGGCTGCAATCGCGCGGCGCCGGCGCTCTCCTCCATCCCACCTGCCTGCCGGGCGAGCAGGGCTGCGGCGTGCTCGACCAACACGCGGTGCGCTTCCTCGATTTCCTGCAGGCCGCCGGGATGAAATACTGGCAGGTCTGCCCGCTCGGTCCCACCGGCTACGGCGACTCGCCTTACCAGTGTTTCTCCGCTTTCGCGGGCAACCCCTACCTCGTAGACCTCGCGCCGCTCGTCCGCGCCGGCCTGCTTGACGACACCGAGCTTGCCCCGCTCGCGGCGCTGTCCGCCGACCGCACCGACTACGGCGCGATCTACGAGCTCAAGCCCCGCCTCCTCGCGACCGCCCACGCGCGTTTCGCGCGGCAGCAGCCGGCCCTGCCCTACGGCGACTTCGCCGCCTTCTGCCAAAAGAACGCGCCCTGGCTCGACGCCTATGCCTGTTTCCGCGCCCTGAAGGACCACTTCAAGGGCCTCGCCTGGTGGGAGTGGCCGCCCGAGGCGCGTGATTTTGCCCGCGCAAAAAAATCACCGCTGCGCGCCCGGCTCGCCGACGCCATCGCCGCCTGCCAGTTCGGCCAGTATCTGTTCTTCGGCCAATGGGCCCTCATCCGCGCCGCCGCCCGCGAGCGCGGCATCGAGATCATCGGCGACCTGCCCATCTTCGTCGCCGCCGACTCCGCCGATGCCTGGGCCAACCCCGGGCTCTTCGAACTCGACCCCAAGACTTTCCTGCCGCGCGCCGTGGCCGGCGTGCCTCCGGATTATTTTTCGGCCGACGGCCAGCTCTGGGGCAACCCGCTCTATCGCTGGAAGGCGCACGCCGCCGACGGCTATGCGTGGTGGCTGGGCCGCCTGCGCGCCACCTTCGAGGTCTGCGACATCGTCCGCATCGACCATTTCCGCGGCTTCGACGCCTATTGGCGCATCCCCTACCCGGCGAAGAACGCCCGCGTCGGCGAATGGGTGCCCGGCCCCGGTCTCGACTTGTTCCGCGCCTTCCACGCCGCGCTGCCCTCCGCCCGCATCATCGCCGAGGATCTCGGCGTGCTCACCGACTCCGTCGTGCAACTCCGCGAGGATTCCGGCCTGCCGGGCATGCTCGTGCTGCAGTTCGCCTGGGGGAGCGACGCAAAGAACGCCTACCTGCCGCACAACGCGACCCCGAATTCCGTCATCTACGCCGGCACGCATGACAACGACACCACCGCCGGCTGGTATCAGGCCGCGCCCGAGACGGAGCGCGACCATGTGCGCCGCTACCTGCGCGTCTCGGGCGACGACGTCGCGTGGGACTTCATCCGCGCGAGCTACGCAAGCACCTCGCGCCTCGCCATCGTCACGCTGCCGGATCTTTTCTCGCTCGGCAGCACGGCGCGCTTCAACACGCCGTCGAAGGCCGAGGGCAACTGGCAGTGGCGCTATCGCGCCGCCGCGCTCGAAAAACTTTTCGGCGGCACGGCCAACTACCTGCGCGAACTCGCCGCGCTCTATGGCCGCTGAGAAAATTTCGTGCGCGAAAAATTTTGGCGCGCGAACTTTCCGGATTTTTCGCGCCGAAACTTTTTTGCGTGCACGCGCATATTTTTAGTGCAACCGCGCAAAAAATTTCCGACACTGCGTCATGGCTAAAAAGAAAAAGGCAGCTAAGAAAAAGAAAAAGTAACGTTCGCGTTGCTGATTCTCTCTCCCCTCAACGCCGGCTCTTTGAGCCGGCGTTTTTTCCTCCCACCCCCGCACTTTTCCCGTGCGGGGGATTATTTTGCCCGGTGCGCGCGGCGCTACTTCACCGCCGCCCAGACGCGCTGCACGTCGTCGTGGTCCTCGATCTCCTGCAGGAATTCGCCCACCTCGGCGCGGTGCGCGTCGTCCAGCACGGGAAATTGCTTGGCCACGTAGCCGATCTCGCTGGTGACCACCTGCCAGCCGTGCGCCTTCAGCCAGACGGAGACGGCGTGCACCGCCGTGCGGTCGGTGACGAAGTGCGCGCCGGTGGCGCCCTCCGGGATGTCGTCGTTCTGCGCATGGGTCAGCGGGCTGAAATCATTGGCGCCCGCCTCGATGGCCACGGCCTCCAGGTCGGCGGCGGCCTCCGCCGTGTGCGCCTCGACGATGCCGACATGGTCGAACAGGAACTTGTTGCTGCCGGCCGCGCCGAGCACGCCCTTCTTGAACAGATTGCGGATCTCCGGCGCCGTCCGCTGGTGGTTGTCCGTGTAGATTTCCACCACCACCGGCACCTTGTGCGGCGCGTAGCCCTCGAAGACGACATGATCCAGCGAGCTCTTGTCGCCGCCGGCGCCCGTGCCCTTGGCGATGGCGCGCTCGATGGCGTCGCGCGTCACGTTGGCCTTGCGCGCCTTCTCGAGGACGGCGTGCAGCCGGGCGTTGCCGGCGGGGTCGCCGCCGCCCATCTTGGCGGCCACGGTGATTTCCTTGACCAGTTTGCCGACCGTCTGGCCCTTCTTCAGGTTAACGATCGCGCGTTTCGCGTGCAGCCATTGGCGTCCCATAAGGCGGCAGATATAGGCCGGCCGCGCCCGCTCCGGCAAGGCCGAAGACAGATGCCCGGTCATGGTGCCCTCCTGTCGGGGCGCGCCGGGTGCGCGCCCGGCCCAAGCGCCGCCGTTTCCCGGCTAACCGCGGCCGGTCAGCAGCAGCGTGGTGAAGCTCGCGAACAGGCCGACGATGAACGTCGTGTAGGCCAGCCGCAGGTAGCGGTATTTTTTCTGCGCGAGGAAGACCCCGAGGGTGTAGATCTCCCGCAGCTGCGCCTGATAGACCAGCGAGGGATCGTTCATCACGCGCGTCATCTCCGCCTCGAACTGCGCGTAGCTCAGGCCGGTGAAGTCGCCGAAAAACAGCAGGTTGAACTGCGGGCTGTGCACTTCGGGGGCCGCGGCCTGGCGGCCCGTGAACGGCAGCTTGGGCATGACCGCGTAGGCCGCCAGCAGGATGGTCATCAGGCTGAAGCCGATCAGCACGAGCAACGGCAGCTGGGAACCGGCCTTCATGACCTGCGGCGCGGCCAGCGTGACCACGATCGACGCCATGGTGAGCAGCATGTTGGCCTTGAGATCGGCCATGCTGCTCAGGTGCATGTGGTGGACGCGGGTCTGCTGCAGCAGGTAGTTGATCTCGTTGCCGGGGGTGGTGATTTTCATGGCGGACAGGCGCGAGGCTGACGACCGTGAATCTACCGGCGGCGCGCCGGCGCGCGAGGCATTTCCGGCTCCCCAGCCACCCGGCCGCGCTTCCCTTCCCGGCGGAACTGGCTACTTTGGCCCCATGTTCGCCAATCTCCTCCAATGGATCACCCGGCGTGAATCGGCCGCGCCCGACCACGCATTCATCGAGGAGGTCCACGCGAGCCGCCCCGTCCCGCGCCATCCCCGCGTGGAGAAAATCATCCTCACCTGCTGGGGCCTCATCGCCGTGAAACATGTGGCGGTCATTTGGGCCGTGCACCACTACGCCGTGCCCTTCCACCAGCTCTGGATCAACCTGCCGACCTTCCTCCTCGGCCTCCTCGCCACCCTCGCCTACTACGGGAGCGATTAAGCCCGCCCATTCCGCCGCCCCGCAACCCGAGTTTGTCGCCGTTCTATTCTGGCTTAATAAGCAAGGACTGCCCTGAACCCCGCCCCTTGGGCGCCCAGGAGGAAATCTGTTCCGCCGGGGAGTGCGGTGCCGCACTGAACGGTCGCTGGGTCCGGTCGGGCCCATTTTCCTTCTGGCCTCGGGGTGCGCGCTGCAAGATTCTGCCGCCATGCCTCACGTCCCCGGACTCCGCAGCAACTACGATCAGACCGGCCGCCTCGTCTACTTCGGCCGGATGCTCGACAAGATCCGTCTCTTCGCCGCCGGCCAACTGCCCGCCGACTACCATCCGAATCTCGGCAAGGGCTTCGACGGCCGGTGCTGTTCCTTTCTCGGCGTGGACCACGCCGCCCTCACCGCCCGCACCCTGGCCGGCGGCACCGACCTCGAGATCCTCGCCTGGTGCCACGAGCGCGGCGGCCCCCGCACCGACGAGCAGTGCGCCGTGTGGAACGGCTTCATGATGAAGCGCGGCTGGCGCGACGACGCCACGCCCATCCTGCAGAAGCGCATTGTCGAGTTCGGCCTGGTCGGCCGGCCGATTGAGACGATGTTCGATCTCAACGAATTCGACGAAGGCCGCGACCCGGTCGCCGCCCGGGCCTGGGAAAAGAAGTAACATGGCTCGATGGCACTCCCGCTGGCGGTGGATCCTGGCGGTGGCCGGCGGGCTCCTGCTGCTCGCGGCCGCGGCCGCCGGATGGGGCTGGTGGCAGCTGCGCGGCAGCCTGCCGGTGCTCGATGGCGCCCTCCCGGTTTCCGGCCTGACCGCGCCGGTGACCATCACGCGCGACGCCCTCGGCGTGCCCACCATCGCGGGGACGGCGCGCACCGATGTCGCCCGCGCCACCGGCTTTCTCCACGCGCAGGACCGCTTCTTCCAGATGGATATCCTGCGCCGGCGCGGGGCCGGGGAACTCTCCGAGCTGTTCGGCGCCGCCGCGGTTGAACTGGACAAGAGCGCCCGGCTGCACGGCTTCCGCCGCCTCGCCGCGCAGGTGATCGCGCAGGCCACCCCGGCTGAGCAGTCTGTCCTCGCCGCCTACACCGCCGGCGTCAACGCCGGCCTCGCCGCCCTGCCGAAGTCCCCGTGGGAATACCTCGTGCTCCGCGCCACCCCCCAGCCGTGGCGCGAGGCCGACTCGCTGCTGTGCGTTTACGCCATGTGGTTTGACCTGCAGGACTACACCGGCGCCTTCGAGCTGAACCGGGAGGCGCTGCGCTCCGCCCTCGGCCAGGCGGGCCTGGATTTTCTCGCTCCACCCGGCAACTCCTGGGATGCCGCCCTCGACGGCAGCAAGTTTCCGCCGGCGCCGCTGCCGCCGCTGCGTTTCCTGCCGGCCGCCCCGCCCGCCGCCGGCCTCGCCACCGCCGACCCTGCCGACCGGCGCGTGGTCGGCTCCAACGCCTTTGCCCTGAGCGGCGCGCACACCGCCACCGGCGCCGCGCTCCTGGCAAACGACATGCACCTCGATCTCAATCTGCCGCACATCTGGTATCGCGCGGTGCTGCAATGGACCGACGACGCCGGGCCGCGGCGCGTGGTCGGGGTCACGCTGCCGGGCCTGCCCTTCATGGTGGTCGGCAGCAACGGCCGCGTCGCCTGGGGCTTCACCAACGCCTACGCGGACACGACCGACGTCATCACCCTCGCGACGGAGATCACCGCGAACAGCTTCTACCAAACCCCTGACGGCTGGAAGGAGATCGAGGAGCGCCCGGAGGAGATCCGCGTGAAGGGCGACCAGCCCGTGCCGTTCACCGCCCGGTGGACCCGGTGGGGCCCCATCATCGACGGCCCGAAAAACGGCCGCGCGCGCGTCCTGCGCTGGACCGCGCACGACGCCGACTCCACCAACCTCCATTTCCTCGACATGGAAACCACCCGCACCACGGCCGAGGCCGTGGCCCTGGCCCACCGCGCCAGTTTCCCCAATGAGAACATGTTCATCGCCGACGCCGCCGGGGACATCGCCTGGACCATCCTCGGCCGGCTTCCGCGCCGGGTGGGACACGACGGGCGCGTGCCCGTCGCCTGGACCTACGGCGACCGCCGCTGGGACGGCTACCTGTCCGCGGAGGAAATCCCTGTGGTCGGCACCCTGCCCGGTAGCCTGCCCGCCGCCGATGCCGTGGTGAAGGCAGGCGCCCTCTGGAGCGGCAACAACCGGCCCCTCGGCGGCCCGGCGGGTGCCCTGCTCGGTGACAGCGGCTACGACGAAGGCGCCCGCGCCGGGCAGATCCGCGACGACCTGCATGCGCTGATCGCCACCGGCAAAAAAGCCGCGCCCGCCGACCTGCTGGCCATCCAGCTGGATGACCGCGCGGTGTTCCTCGCGCGCTGGCAAAAATTCCTGCTCGAGGTGCTGACCGATGACGCCGTCGCCGGCCACCCTGCCCGCGCCGAGTTGCGCGCCGCCGTGCAGACGTGGAACGGGCACGCCAGCCCCGATGCCGTGGCTTATCGCGTCGTGCGCAATTTCCGGCTCCACGCCGCCGAGCGCGCGCTGGCACCCTTCATCGCGCCGGCGCAGGCCGGGTATGCCGCCTTCAACTGGCGCAGCCTGCCCTATGAGGACGCCCTCTGGCAAATCGTCCACGAGCAGCCCGAGCGCCTGCTCAACCCCGCGCACGCCTCCTGGTCCGCGCTCCTGCTCGCCGCCGTGGACGACGTCACGGCGGATGTGGCGCAGGCCGGCGGATCGCTGGCCCGCTTCACCTGGGGCGCCCGCAACACGCTGGCCATGCGGCATCCCCTCAGCCGCTTCCTGCCCCGGCCGCTCGCCCGCCTGCTCGACATGCCGGCCGACCCCCTGGCCGGCGACAGTGACATGCCCCGCGTGCAAGGCCCGCGCTTCGGCCAGTCCGAGCGCCTCGTCGTTTCCCCCGGCCACGAGGCCCAGGCCCTCTTCCACATGCCCGGCAGCCAGAGCGGTCACCCGCTTTCTCCCTTCTACCGCGCCGGCCACGACGCCTGGGTGAAGGGCGAACCCACGCCCTTGCTCCCCGGCCCCACTCAACACACCCTCACTTTCACCCCGCCCTGAACCAGAACCTTTGTAACCTATTAGGTTACAAACCGCCTGGTAGTCGCGCCCCGTCGCCAATCGAAAATCCAAAATCGAAACTCAAAAATTCCGATGTCCCTCCACATCCTCTCCCACCCGCTCGGCGCGCACGTGCTCACCCACCTGCGCGACAAGACCACCAAGCCCGCGCTGTTCCGCACGCTCAGCTACCAGATCGCGCTGCTGCTCGCGCTCGACGCCACCCGCGAACTGGCGACCGAGAAAAAATCCGTCGTCACGCCGCTCGAGCCTTTCACCGGCCTGGTGCTCGCCAAGCCGCTCGTCATCGTCCCGATCCTGCGCGCCGGCCTCGGCATGTTGCAGCCGTTCCACGACATCTTCCCCGACGTGTCCGTCGGCTACGTCGGCCTCGAGCGCGACCACACGACCGCCGTCGCCCGCAGCTACTACTGCAAGCTCCCGCCCCTCGCCGGCACGCGCGTCATCATCGTTGACCCCATGCTCGCCACCGGCGGCTCGGCGGTGCAGGCCGTCACGGTCGTCAAGGCCGCCGGCGGGACGGAAATCGTCTTTGTCTGCATCGTGGCCTCGCCCGAGGGCGTCGCCACGCTGCAGCAGGCCCATCCCGACGTGGCCATCCACACCGGCGCGCTCGATCGCACCCTCAACGCCAAGAAATACATCCTCCCCGGCCTCGGCGATTTCGGCGACCGTCTCTATGGAACCTAATCATCGGCGCTCCTTCACCGGTCGCATCGCGATCGTCGTCTTGGCTGGCAGCCTTGCTTTGCTGCAGGCTTGTTCCTCGGTGCATCCCAAAGCGGTAGAAGCCGAGCGGGCCTACATCGCGCAAGTGGAACAGCACAACGCCATGCTGGCACGCGGCGGCTCCGGCGCACCCGTCTCAGACCTGGGCAAGCGGGCTCTTTACGAGGCGAAGCGGCTTTTCCCGGAACTCACGGCGCGCGACGAGGCGCTGAAGGCCGATGCCCTCACCCATCAGGTCACTTATCCGAGACCTCTTGTCATGAAGCAGCCGGACTATCCTGTTGGCAGCCTCTACCTGGGCACGCGGGGGACGGTTTATGTGGCCTTTGTCATCGGCACGGACGGGCGCCCGCGCGACATTCACATCCTCTTCAATCCGGAGAAGCGCATGGCGAAGGCCGTCCTGCTGGCGATGCAGGAGTGGCGGTTCACCCCGGCGCTGATTGACGGGATACCCTCGTCCATGAGCACGGTGCTCCCGGTGGAATTCGCCCTCCAGTAAGCGGCCGGAATCCGTCGGCGCGATCTGGCGTTTGGGATTTTTCCCGGCGGCGGCCCCGGGCACGATCACGATCACCCCACCGCGCATGGTGTCGACCCAGTGCGTCTCAGTGAACCAACACCTTCAGCCCGCGGATTTCGCGGAAGTGCTTCACGTTGCGCGTCACGAGCGCGCCGCCCGATTCCAATGCGGTCGCCGCGATCCAGAGGTCATTTTCGCCGGTCATGACGCCGCGCTTGCGCAGGTCGTTGAAAATTTCCGCCGCCTGCCAGGCGACTGCGTCATTGAACGGGTAGATCACAAACCGGTCGCAGAAGTCGGTCCACGCCGCCTTGGCCGCAAAGCCCCGGCCAGTTCGCCCCGGGTAATCTCGCTCATGCCGCAAACCTCGTCCGCATGTCGGGCCAGAAAGGCCTGCGCCGGGCCGCGTTCGCCCCGCTGCAACTCCCGGTGCAAGGCCACGAAGAAGGTGGAATCGAAGATCATGGTCCCTCATCCCACGGCGAGCGGGCCGCCGCCGGTCGGCGCTTGGCGGCCGCAATCGCCGCCGCCCCGTCGTCCGTCAGGAACCCGCGCCCGCTGTAAGCCGCCAGACCTTCCAGCACCGCCCGGCAGGTTTTGGCCGGATTTTCCCGGGTGAAGAGATAAGTCCCCTCCGGTGCCTTCACGCGCACGGTTTTTCCCCGGGCGGCAACCGCCCGGGCCTGGCGAAAATTGCGGGCGAACTCCCGGGCGGTCGTGTTCATGTCAGACAAATGTCTGACATATAGCCCGGCGTCAAGCCGGGCTTGCTAGGCCGCCGCCGCGCCAGACGAAGCTCGCCCGGCCCCGCTGAAGCGCGAATGTGCCGGAGCGCTCCTGCCTTGTCATTCTGAACGCAGTGAAGAATCCATTGGAACCCTGGCCACCTGCGCCAGGAGCGACCCTCCAACTTGATTCCTGGCGGCGCTCC
>WBZX01001792.1_pt1 | contig 15613 bp, 11 predicted proteins | sample 5204211 | NCBI WGS metagenome assembly WBZX01 (sample SAMN12344362, study PRJNA552823) | activated sludge metagenome | biome: Activated sludge suspended growth; feature: Nitrification reactor; material: Wastewater; isolation source: activated sludge from nitrification reactor of wastewater...
GAGGGCGGGCGTCGGGAGCAGCGGCGCGGCCCCGAACCATCCCCGATTCTCGCCCGGCCCTCGGCGGTGGCGCATACTTCCGGATCATGGCGGATCGCTCGTGCTTGCGGTGGTGTGTGGTGCTCGTGCTCGGTGGGATTGCGTGTGCCCCGTCGGTGCCCTCCGACGAGACCGGTGACGGCAGCGGCAGCTCGGACTCGGGCGGCTCGATGGGCACCACGGCGACGACCACGGCGAGCACGACGATGACGACCGCGATGACGACCGTCGACACCACCGGGGTGCCCGCGGGCTGTGCGGGCGACTGGGTCACCGGCTGTCAGTCCTACTGCGCTGCGATCATCACGTGTGGCTTCGATGCCGGCCCGTACGAAGACTGCGTCACCAGCTGCATCGCGGAGCTCGCCGAGTCGACCGCCGAGTGCCAGGTGGCGCAGTGCGACGCGTTCACCTGCTTCGGCACCCTCGACTGCGCGAGCCTGATGAACGGCAACCCTGACTGCGAGATCGCGCGGCAGAAGGCCGACGAGGTCTGCGGCGGCGGCGACGAGAGCTGCTACGTCGGCGGCGGCAAGACTGGCACTTGCGAGTGGGGCTGCTCGGGGCCCGACTACGACCATCGCGTGGTCTGCGACGGGCCGACGTGCACGTGCTTCGACGGCGAAGAGCCGATCGCCCAGTGTCCGTCCGACAACGTCTGCGACACCTTCGACGCGCTCGACGCTTACGCGATGGCCTGCTGCGGCTTCTGACCGGGGACCGCACTTTCTCGCGCTCGCCGTGCAAACGCGCGAGCGCAGGTGTGTCGACCACCCGTGGCGACACTCCAATGCAGTCGATTCAACGCTGTGCGCAGCTGGCTGGTGCTCGTCGCTCTCGGGGCCCTGGGCGCGTGCGGCGAGCCGCCGGGCGAAGCCCGCGGCGAGGGCGGTGGGCAGCTGTCGATCACGCTGGGCGCGACGACGCAGGGCGTCGAGTCCAGCGACGACGACGGTGCGGTCCCGACGGGGGACGGTTCGGTGTTCGATGTCGCCGCCGAAGGCGGCGGCCAGGCGTCCGCGGGCGACGAGGGCAGCGGCTGCAAGAAGGTCGACTTCCTGTTCGTCATCGACAACTCGAGCTCGATGTCGGAGGAGCAAGACGCCCTCATCGCGAGCTTCCCCGGCTTCATCCAGACCATCCAGAGCACGCTCACCGACGCGCAGGACCATCACATCATGGTCACCGACACCGATGCCGCTTGGGGTGGAGACTGCTCCCTGCTGTGTGGGTTCTTCGGTGGCTTCTGCCCGTCGATCCCGGACTATCCCTGCGCCACCGGTGCGCCGTCCGTCTGCGACGCCACGCTCGGAGCCGGCGTGACGTACCCGATCGGCAGCCACGCGACCAATCACCGCTGCAACTTCGCCACCGGCGCGCGATACATGGACAGCTCGGAGCCGGACCTCTCGAGCGCGTTCCAGTGCGCCGCGAGGGTCGGGAGTGACGGCGAGTCCGATGAGATGGCGATGAGCGCGATGGTCGGAGCGCTGTCGGAGGACCTTGGTGCGCCGGGCAGCTGCAACGAGGGATTCGTCCGCGACGACGCCATCCTCGTCGTCACGATCATCACCGACGAGGAGGACAAGGGCTCGACGGGGACGCCCGAGGGCTGGTACGCCAACATCGTCGCATCCAAGAAGGGTGATGCGAGTGCGGTGGTGATGCTCGGGCTCGTCAACGACGTCGATCAGCCGGCACCCTCGTGTTCGGCACAGGCGGAAGACGCGGTGAAGCTGCGCACCTTCGTCGAGATGTTCCCCAACCACACGCGGGGCAGCGTGTGCGCGCCCTCGTTCAACACGTTCTTCGAAGATGCGGTGGCGCTCATCGATCAGACCTGCGACGAGTTCGTGCCGGCGGGCTGATCGCGGTGCTCACCGCGAACGGCAATGCGCGCGAGTCACCGTGCCGCCGACTCGAGCCGCGCGGCATGCTCCGCGGCCCAGCGCGCCGCCTCGTCGCGGCGTCGGAACCGGAGGGGGCCCACGTCGGCATACCGCGCTGCGGCCTCACCCGCGAGCTCGATCGCGCGACGACGCTCGGTCGCGCCAGCACTTGGATCGGCCCACAGCGCGCGCGCGTACGCGAACTCCGTGTCGGCCAGATCGTCGCGCTCGGTGTGCAGCGTACCGAACAGCGGTAGCGCGCGTTCGAGCAGGGCGCGCGCGACCACGGGATTGCCGGCCGCCAGTTCGAGCTGCCCGAGCCCGCCCAGGGCGAGGCTGAGGGTCCGCGCCTCGGGGCCGAGGGTCGCCTCCCACAGCTCGATGGCCTTGGTGAACCTCGCGCGGGCGTCGTCGGTGCGGCCCATGGCGCTCTCCACGGTCGCGAGGTTGTGCAGGGCGAGCGCCTCGTCCGTACGTCCCACTTGGCCGCGTCGATACTCGAGCTCGAGCGCGCGCGACACGTTCGCGTGGGCAGCGTCGAGCAGGCCGAGCTCCAGCTGCGCGAGGCCGATGACCGTCAGCGGAGCCGCCGCCTTCTGCTCGGCGCCAGCGGCTTCGTAGAGCGACGCGGCTTCCTCGAGCGTCGCGATCGCCTTCGTGTACTCGCCAGCCTCCGACTCGATCTGCCCGCGCTGGTACAGCAGCGTGGGCAGGGTGAGCGAACGTCGGGGGCTCTGGAGACGCTCGATCGCAACTCCGGCGTCGATGAACGCCCGCCCTTCTCGCAGGTCGCCGCGAGCGAGTGCGGTGTCGGCGAGCCCGCCATAGACCCGCGCGACGAACGGATGACTGGCACCGAGTTCGGTCCGTGCGATCACGAGGGACTGGCGCGCCTCGAGCTCGGCGCGGGTGTACTCCCGGAGGTGACGCGAGACGCCGCTCAGCATCAGCCACACGCCCGCGGTGATGAGCGGATCGGTCTTGCCCTCGCGCACGAGGATGCGGAGTCCATCCTGGTACTCGGCGCGCGCCTGCGGGTGCTGCCCCTCCGCGCGGTGCAACATCGCCGCCGTCCGCAGCGCCGCCGAGGTCAGCTCGGGATCATCCGCCGACCGACTGGCCAGCTGCCCGTTGCGAAGCCACACCTGGGCGATCTCGCGGTCTCCGACGAGGTCGCAGTACACCCCGGCGAGTCGCAGCGCCGCGACGCTGGTCTCTCTCGCCATCGAGTGCTCCTGGGCGAGTTGATGGGCCGCGCGCAGCGCTGCGATCGCAGCGTCGGGCGAGCGCCGTTCTTGCTCGATCATGCCCAACGACAGCAACGCCCTCGCGCGCAGTGGGCTCGCCGGCAGGGCGTCGAACGCCGCGCGGTGGCGTTCGTGCAGCGCGTGGGCCTCGGCGACGTGGCCTGCGCGACGTAGCACCGTGGCCTCGTCGAGGAGTGCCTGCAGTCGAGCCTGCTCGGGATCGTCGTCGGCTTCCGGTCGCGGCCCCGTCTCCGCGTCGCGACACGCTTCGGGTGCGTCGAGCTCGCCCACCAGCGAGCTCGCGCGCTCCACGACGGCGGCATCCGCCCGCGCGAGCAGAGCGACCGTTGCGGCGAGCATCCTCGAACGTTGGGCGAGGCACGCGGTGGCGGCCAAGTGACCAGCCTCGGTGGTCACGCCCGAGCGTCGTGACTCGCAGACGTCGCGACGCACCGTCCGCCACCGCGCGGCATGTTCGTCCAACGTGGCGAGTGTGTGAGTGGTCGCTGCTTCGGCGTACGACGTGCCGGTGGCCGCGAACGCGTGCTGGACGCGACCCCGCGAGTGCTCGGACCACACCGACTCGAGCTCGGCGCCGACCCCCTCGCAACCGATCGATGTGCGAGCGGCCATCGCGAGGCTCGAGCCCGCGACGGCCACCAGACCGGCGGCGGCCGCCAGCGCGCGCCAGCTTCGGGGCCGCCGACGCAGCGCGGCGATCAGCTCCGCCATGGACGCATGTCGCTGCGAGGGATCCCGCGAGAGACCGCGCAGGATCGCCTGCTCCAGCCCGCGTGGAACGTCGCGGTTGGGCTTTCGCCCGGGGGCGATTGCGCCGCGCAGCACAGCCGCGCGCAGCTCCTCGTAGGTGCGGCCAGGGAAAGGACGCTCGCCCCAGAGCGCCTCGTACAGCGCCACGCACAGCGCGAACTGATCGCACGCCGGTGAGACGTCGTGGCCCAGGTGCTGCTCCGGTGCCATGTACGCGGGGGTCCCGACGGTCGCGAAGGTGCCGCTCGAGCGCTCCGCGCCGATCGACTGGCCCGAGCCACCAGAGCCCCGGCCGGGTTGCGTCACGATCTGCGCCGCTGCGGACTCGAGCGCCAGCCCGAAGTCCGTCACTCGCACCCTGCCGTCCTGGCCGACGAGGACGTTCTCGGGCTTGAAGTCGCGGTGGATCACACCGACGGCGTGTGCGGCCGACAGTCCCATGGCCGCAGCGATGAACGCGTCGACGATCGCCGCGACGGACCGCGGCCGCTCGCGCAGCCACTGGCGGAGCGTCGGTCCCTCGACCAACTCCATTGCGATGAAAGTCCGCCCGTTCGCGCGACCGACGTCGAACACGCGCACGACGTTGGGGTGGGAGAGCTGCGCGAGCGTGCTCGCTTCGCGGGCGAGTCGGTGCTCGAGCCTGGGGTCGACGCACGAGTGATGCAGCAGCTTGATCGCGACGCTGCGCCCGAGCGCGAGGTCGGTGGCGCGGTACACCACTCCCATCGCGCCGGTGCCGAGCAGGCCGCTCAGGCGATGGCGGTGGATGACGTCACCGGCGCAGGGGCGAGCGACGACGCCATCGCAGAGGGCTGCGCCGGGGTCCACGGCCCCGGTTCGGAGTCCGGCGGCGCCCACGATCGCACGACACGCGGGGCACGCGTCGAGATGCCGGTCGATCGCGTCCATGTCTTCCTGCGGCAGACGCCCGGTTGCGAACTCGTGCAGCCTGCTGTCGTTCGGGCACGGATGACCCACCATGGACACCTCGGCATTTTCGATGGTAGCAGAAGACATTGGACGTCCTCGAGGTCATCGCCGCGATGCGGGCTCGGATCCCCGAGCTCGGGCCCGATGCCGATCTCGTGCCCGTGGTGGAGCGGCTGTGTGCGGACGCCATCGCCACACATCCGGAGGTGCGACTGCCCGCGGATGCGTGGGGCCTCGCGCTTGCGCTCGCCGTCGAGGACACAAGCGGCTCGCATGCGGCAGGGCTGGCGGTGCTGCCGGCCGCCGATCTGTGGCTCGCCGCTGCGGCGGCGGCCAAGGATCCCGCCGCGGTCGAGACCTTCGAGCGCACATTGCTGCCCGAGGTCGATCGCGCGCTGCGTCGCTTCTCGCTGCCCGCCGCCGACTTCGACGAGCTGCGCCAGTGCGTTCGCGTGCGTCTGCTGGTCGCGAGCTCGTCGAACCCGCCGCGCATCGCTCAGTATCGTGGTCGAGGGTCGCTCGCCGGGTGGATTCGCATCGTCGCCACGCGCACGGCGCTGAACGAGCGTCGCGGCCAGGTGCCGGTGAGCCTCGAGCCCGACGCCTTCACCGAGCAGCTGCTGGCCTCGACGCCCGAGCTCGCCGAGATGCGGCGCGAGTCGCAGCAGCTGTTCTCGCGGGCGTTTCGGGGGGCCTTCGCCGACCTCTCGGCGCGCGAGCGCAATCTGCTCCGCCTGCGGCACCTCGACGAGTTGCCGCTCGAGTCGCTCGCTCGGGCCTATCAGGTCCACGTGTCGACCGCCTCGCGCTGGCTGTCGTCGGCCCGTGATGCCCTCGCTGCCGCCTTCGCGAGGCGTGTGGCGGCCGAGCTGGGCGAATCCCGTGCGGTCCACGAGCTGGTCGACCTCGTGCGAAGTCGCTTCGACGGCAGCCTTCGCAGCCTGCTGTCGTCGGAGCGCCTGGTCGACGATTCGCCGACGTGAGCCGCCAGGCGGCCTTGCAGATTTCTCCCGTGACGCCTGCAAATCGGTTGCAGGGGCCGTGTCGACTGGGGCGTGGCACCGCAACATCCCGCAACTTCCCGCTCGCTCCCGTTTCCGTGTCGGTGCGAGCTCTGGTTGATCGTCGCCGCGTCACTCGGCTGTTCCGCCGCAGGGACGGGCAATACCGCCTCTGCCTCCGGCGCCTCGGTCGGGAGCGCGGGCGAGAGCACTGCGGCCGAGATGGATTCCAACGCCGAGGGCGCGAGCGCCTGGGACGAGACCACCTCGACGGGCGTCGAGGGGTCGGACTCCGACGGCGCAAGCTCCGGCGACGCCTCGACGGGTGCCGAGATGTCGGGGGGAGGATCGTCGTCCGGGATGGGGGACAGCAGCAGCGGCGGGCCGGCGGGTCCGGCGGTCGACATGTGGTCGCCGTGCCAGACGGACAGCGACTGCGCGTCGAGCGTATGCGTCGTGTTGACGGCGGGTGACCAGATCCTCGGCGGCTACTGCAGCGTCACCCCGTGCGGCAACGCGCCGCAGGATTGCGGCCAACCACCGGTGGGCAACGCATCGCCGATCTGTCTCGACATCATGGACCAGGTCGGTCAGCAGCACAGTGTGTGCGGGCTCGACTGCAGCGGCGGGGCGAGCTGCCCTCCGGGCCTGGCCTGCGTCGCCGAAGTGGGATCGATCTGCGTCTGAAGACGCGGGGCGCTCGGTCGGACCGTCGTCGATGTCAACCACCGCCGCGGATGCGCGCGAGCACGGCCTTGGCGGTGCTCGAGAGCCCCGCAGGGTCCAGCGCGGCCTCGAGGCGGCGCCACGCGGCCGCCAGGGCCGCGGCCGCGCGACGATCGTCGTCGTCGAGGTCGTGCCACGCGGGGTGATCGCGGACCTCGCCGGTGGCGGAGCGCGGCCGCCAGGCGCCCGCGACCTGCTCGATGAGATTGCGTCGTTCGTCGTCGGTCATCGCAGCTCCGCCTGGATGTCGACACCGTGGTCGGCCAGGCACTGCGCGAGCAGCTTGCGCGCGCGGGTGAAGTTCTGCAGGAACGTGTTGGTGCGCATGCCGAGCGACTCGGCGATTTCTGGGTCGGCGCGCCACGGGCCGTCGAGGCGGGCTTGCAGCGCTCGCGCCGGCTGAGCCGGCAGCTTCTCGTGGCACTTCGCGATGACTTCGCGCAGCAGCGGATCGGGCGTCTCGGGCACCACCGATGGCTCGGGCCCGTCCTCACCCACGGCCAGCTGCGGTCGCCGACGGCGGGTCTCACTGATCGCGAGGTTGCGAGCGATGCGAATTGCGAACCGCAGCAGCGACTGCGGTCGACCGTCGGGCACCACGCGCCCGGCGGCCTGCCACACCCGCAGCAGAGCCTCTTGCAGCACCGCTTCGACGTCGATCGCGGCGGCGAACGACAGCAGACTGTCGCGCACGCGCGCCTCGGCGCCGGCGACGAAGCGCCCGAAGGCGTCCGCGTCGCCGGCGACGATGGCCGGGAGCAGCGGGTCGAGATCGACCGTCACGACACCTCCAGGTGGAGCCGCGGATCGACGATGACGTGGGTCAGGCGTCCGAGCGCGGGTGAGGGGGTGACGCCGCCGTCGGCAGCGGCCACGCACACCAGGCGCAGCTGCAGCCCCGAGCCGTGGATGCCGGGTGCGGTGCTGCGCGAGGCGTCGACGCGCATCTCCAGCCGCTGCCCATCGGCGAACACCAGCGTCACGTGTGCGGGCGGATGCCACGCGAGCGCCTCGGTCGGCGATTCGAGCTCCAGCGCGAGGTCGCCGTCGGCGAGCCAGTAGGCGCGCGCCCGCAGCACGCGGATTGCCGTGCCCTCGACATCGGACTCGGATGCGTGCGCCGGGGCGCCGGAGGCCTCGCCGATCGCGATCGGTGCGGCGCGCTCGTCGAGCGCATCGCGCTGCTCGACCATCTTCTTGCCCTTGCGAGCGTCCTGGCCGCGGGGCGGCGCAGCACTGGGCGCGGGCGCCGGTGGGGCCGCCGCAGCCGGCGGAGCTTGCCGCCGAACCGCGCGCGCGACGATGCTGGTCGCCCTGGCTTGCTCGCCGGCCCCGCCCGCGGAGGCGGCGGCGAAGCCCTGCGCGGGCCCGAGGCCGGCAGCGCTCGGCCGCAGACCCAAGCCCTCGGCCGACACGCCGTGCGGCAGCATGTGCGGCATCGTCTCGTGTCGCGTCGGTTGGCGCGGATCGACACCCGGCGTCTCGTCGATCGCGATCCACGAGGTCATGCGCGTGGCGATGCCGAACGCCAGCGCGTGGGCGGTGAGGCGCTGTTCTTCGGTCTTGCGCGGAGCTCCGGCCGCGATGCCGAGCTCGATCCACTCGGCGCGCTCACGCGCGAAGCGGGTGATGATCGCCGCATTGCCTACGCCCGAGCGCAGTGTCGGGACCTCGACGTGCTGCGCCCAGGCGCCGCCGGCGGTGCGGCCCCGCACGCGCAGCGAGCCACCCTCGGGTCTCACGCGCAGCGAGATCGACGCGGGCGTCCCCCGCAGTAGATCGGGCAGGCGCGGCGACGCGGGCTCCATCAGCGCGTCACCGTCGATCTCGAGGTCGACCACGAGCGGCGCGGTGGTGTGGGCGAGCAGCCGCGTGATCGCACGCTCGGGATCCTCGTCGACGCCGATCACGATCTCGACGCCACGCCCGGCCTGCGCGGCCCCCTCGGTGAGCGAGCGGTTCACCGCGGAGCCCACGCCCACGGTGTGCACGCGGCACGCCGAGGGCATGCGCGTGAGGATCTCGGCGACGATCTCCTGCTCGAACCCGATCTGGCCGTCGGTGACCAGCACGATCTGTCGCTGGGCCTCGTCGCGCAGGGACGACAACGCGGCCGAGATTCCCGAGCGCATCTCGGTACCGCCACTTGCTCGCAGCGCGCCGACCCACGCTTTGGCGAGGGCTCGGTTCTCTGCGGTCGCGAACACCGGCGCGCCGGCGTAGCTGCGGACCGCGCTGGAGAACTCGAGCAGCTCGAGGCGATCGTGCTCGCCGAGCGTGTCGATGAGCGCACAGGTCAGCCGCTGCGACTGCTGCAGCGGCGCGCCCGACATCGAGCCGCTGGTGTCGAGCAGCACGATGAGATCGCGGGGCACCGGGACCGCAGGGTGGGCGAGATCGGGCGGGACGATCGTCAGTCGCGCGAAGCACTGGTGCGCGAGCACGTGCTCCGGCATCGGGCGGGCACACGCGATGCGTACGCCCGGGCTCGGACAGGCGACCGGCCACCGCACGACGACATCGCGGTCGAGCGCGGCGGCGCCGTCGGCGAACGTCACGTGGCAGCCATCGCCCGTGCTCGCATGGATCGGATGCGAGGGCGATTCGGGGGCCCCACCCTCGAGTGCGTCGGCGATCGCCAGCTGCAGCGACATCGCGACCGGGATCGGATCCAGGGTCGTCGGCACACTCACGCGATCGGCATCGTCGACGCGACCCGGTGCCCCGAGGTAGCGCGGCGAGACCACGGTCGGGAAGCGGAACTCCCAGCCGCCGCCGCGCTCGGCGATCCAGGCCAGCTTCTGATCGAGCCGCAGCTCCACCGTCACGGTCGCTCCCGGCGGCAGGTTGCCCAGCTCCTGCGTGAAGAGGCTGCTGCGCTCCTGCTCGAGCAGGGCCGCGGTGTGGCCGGCAACCAGCGCCTCCTCGAAGCGCTCGCGCGCACGATCGCGACGCTCGACCTTGCCGATGATCTCGCGCTCACCGATGCGGAAGCGGTAGGCACAGACCGCCGCATCGGGCGGGAGCGGCACGCGATAGGTCACGCGCAGCGGTTCGTCGTGGATGTTCGCGAATACCTGGCGGAGCACCACGTGGGCGAGGCCGGCGCCCGCATCGACCTCCAGCGCCGTCGCTCGCAGCGGCAACGTGCGGCCGTGGGTATCGACGAGCGTGGCACCCGTGGCGTGGGACTCGGCGGACATGGAGTGGGCGGAGGCGATCATGGCGGAACCCTTTCGCCGCGGGGGGTGGAAGCGTCGCGGCGCCCCACCAACGCAGGGGCCCGCGAATCCGTGACAAGCCGGAGGGCGATGACCTGCGTGGGCGCTGGCGCCCGCCTTCACCTCGGGTGTGCAGACGATCAGCCTCGGCGACCGAACCGCGACAGTCGCCGCGGGCGCGGCTTGCTACGGTCGACCGATGCGCGCGCTGCTCGTCTATGCACAGTTCCCCAAGACGTACTGGGGCATCGAATACGGCCTGCGGATCGCGGGCAAGCGCGCCTCGCTTCCGCCGCTGGGGCTGGTGACCATGGCGGCGGTGCTCCCCAGCGCGTGGCAGCTCCGGCTGGTCGACATGAACGTGCAATCGCTCGACGACGAGGCCCTGCAGTGGGCCGATGTCGTGCTGGTCGGCGGCATGCACATCCAGGGCGACTCGATGCGCGAGGTGATCCGCCGCGCGCACGCCCTGGGCAAGCGCGCCGTCGTTGGTGGCCCTGGGCCGACCACCGCGCCCGAGACCTTCCCCGAGGCCGACGCGATCTTCGGCGGCGAGGTCGAAGGCCGCGAGGCCGAGCTGCTGGCGCTGATCGAGGCGCAGCGACCCGCCGCGCACGCACCGGCGGGCGAGCAGCGCCGCGTCGATCTCGACAAGTCGGCGCGACCCGACGTGAAGCGCTCGCCGGTGCCGCGCTACGAGCTGCTGCGCATGCAGGAGTACACCAGCATGTCGGTGCAGTACTCGCGCGGTTGCCCCTTCACCTGCGAGTTCTGCGACATCATCGAGATCTTCGGTCGGCTGCCGCGCATGAAGACGCCCGCGCAGGTGCTCGGCGAGCTCGACCGCCTGTACGAGCTGGGTTGGCGCGGCTCGGTGTTCGTGGTCGACGACAACTTCATCGGCAACCTCCGCGAGGTCCGCAAGCTGCTACCCGAGCTGACCGCGTGGCAGCGCGCACGTGGCATGCCGTACGAGCTCTACACCGAGGCCAGCGTCAACCTCGCGAAGGAGACCGAGGTCGTCGCGCAGATGGTCACCGCTGGCTTCTCGTCGGTCTTCCTCGGCATCGAGACGCCGTCCGGCGTGTCGTTGGCGGCGGCCAAGAAGCGACAGAACCTCAAGCTCGATCTGGTCGAAGCGGTCGACATGCTGACGCGTGCCGGCCTCGAGGTGATGGGCGGCTTCATCGTCGGCTTCGACACCGACGACGTCGGTGCGTTCGAGATCCAGCGCGAGTTCCTCGCCGATGCGCCGATTCCCCTGGCGATGATCGGCATGCTCACGGCGCTGCCCGGCACCGCGCTGTGGCGAAGGCTCGGCGCCGAAGGCCGCCTGCGCACCGGCTTCATGGGCGACGCCTTCGGGCGGCCCAACTTCGTGACCGCCATGGACGAGGAAACTTTGCTGTCGGGCTACGCGGCGCTCATGCGCGAGCTGTACTCGGTCGAGGGCTATCTGCGACGGTGCATGGCCTATCTCGAGCGCACGCCGGTGCGGGCCAGCAGCCCGCGGCTGCGGGCGGGCTGGGAGCGCATCCTGCTGCGCTCGGTTTGGCACCTCGGCGTCAAGAGCCCACGCCGCAGGATCTTCTGGGCGCTGCTGACCAAGGTGCTGCGCCGCTCGCCAGGCCACGTCGCGTGGGCATTCGAGAAGGCGATCCAGGGCGAGCACTTCCTGCGCTACACGCAGGAGGACGTGTTGCCGATGGTCGAACGCGCCCTCGCGGCGGTGCGTCGCGAGCGGGCCAGCGGTGTCGCGCCGACCGCTGCGCCGACCCCCGCGCCGCCGCGCATGCGCTTCGCGCTGCCGATCGCGACCTGAACGCCGCCCTGTCGAAGCACCCGAACGCGCGACGATTCCTTGCATGACCCCCCGCCGCCGGCGCACGATTTCGGCGTGCACGCGCGTCGGCGAGTTTGCATGCTCCTGTTGGCCGCCGGTGCGATCGCGTGCGATCGACCCGAGCCCGCGCGGGCCGGCGCCAAGTCACCCGAGGCCGAGCCGGCGCCGGTCCCGGTGGCCGCGGCGACGCAACCCGAGCCCGCGCCGGCGCCTGCACCCCCCGAGGTCCCCGGCGGCGGGCCCGATCCGCTGACACTCGACCCTTCCCACTCGACCTCGATCGGCAGCCCCAACGAGGGCGCACTCGAGGGCGGTGTACCGCTGCCGCTCTCGGGCCCCGGCTACCGCTTCTCGCCGCGCAAGAAGCCCGAGCGTCGCCACGGCACGGTCGAGCTGGTCGCTGCGCTCGTGCGTGCCGCAGTCGCGGTGCACGAGCAGCTGCCGGGCTCGACGTTGACCTTCGGCGACATCGGCATGCCCGAGGGTGGCGAGATCGTCGGCCACGGCTCGCATCGTGCCGGTCGCGACGCCGACGTGATGTTCTACCTGCTGCACGAAGACGGCACCCCCGCCGAGGGCAAGGCGGTGCCACTCGATCCCGAGGGCAAGGGCACCGACTACAAAGACCTCGCGATCGCCGACGACGACGTGCCGCTGTCGATCGATCTGCCGCGCACGTGGGCGTTCGTCGCCGTGTTGCTGGCCGACGAGACCCTGCAGGTGCAGCAGATCTTCATCGTCGAGCACCTGCGCACGCTGCTGCTGGCCGAGGCCAAGCGCGTGAAGGCGCCGGCCGAGATCGTGCAGCGCTTCGCCGACGTCACCTGTCAGCCGCGGTTCCCCCACGACGATCACATGCACATCCGCGTGTTCTGCACCGCGCAGGACATCGCTGGCGGCTGCAACGACGTGGCGCCGATCTACCCCTGGCAGCGTGCGTTGCTGAAGGCGCAGGGCGCTGCTCCCGTGGCGCCGGGCAAGCGCAAGACCAAGCGGCCCAAGCTCACCAGCGTCGACGAGGCGCGCGAGAAGGCCGGGCCCATGCACGCCGACGTGGTCGCGTTCCTCGATCGACGCGCGGCCTGGGCCAAGCCGGCACACCCGGGCCGGAAGTACTGCAAGTAGGCGCGAGCGAGCCGCGCGGCGGGCTCAAGCGATCACGCGCACGTCGGGGGTCCACACGCCGGTCGCGAGCTCGGTGACGCGGCGTTCGGTCTCCGACGCCGCGGTGCCGGCCGCGAGCACGATCACCCGCGGCGCGTCGAGCTCGGAGCGCTCGCGCAACCACGCGTACGCCGGTGAGCGCAGGCGGAGGTTGTCGTCGATGCGGGTCGACAGTCGACGCGCCAGCTCTGGCCGCACGAAGCCTTGCAGCTCGATGCGACACAGCAGTGCGCGGGGGCGGCGGGTGCCCTCGTTGCCCTGCAGCGAGCGCGGCGACAGCTCGGTGTCACCAAACGGATCGCCGAGCCGACTCGACGACGACGGCGGCGACGGCACGAACGCGAGGCTCTGCGGATCGGGGCCGATCTCGGCGCTGACGAGCGCCGGATCTTCGGGCGCCAGGGCCTGACGCACCGACGCCGTGAGCCACGCGCCGGCGACCGTGCATCCCTCGAGGGCGACATCGGGTGGCGGCGTCGATAGTCGCACCACACGGACCCGGGGGTGCGGCGCCGCGTGGGTCGGCGGATCGAAGCCGACCACGCGCACGTGCTGCTCGGTGCGCAGTCGCAGCATGCCCAGCGGCGACGACACCACGACCTCGTAGCGATGCCCGAGCAGCGCCTGTTCGGGCAGGATCGTGCGCTCGGCGTAGATGCGACGGCCGTCGTCCTCGGGGTTCGAGTACGGCAGCAGCTCGAGCAGCTGGGTGCCGACCGCGAGCGTGATCGAGTCCTGCGGGGCACGCAGGCTCGGCACCGCACATCGCAGGCCGCGGAAGAACCATCCGATCGCGTGGACCGACACGCCGGTTTGCGGTGGGCGCGAGAGATCGTGTTGGCTCAACACGCCACGCAGGCCCGGAAACATGCGGCGCAGCGGCATGCGCTGCACCCGTTGCAACCATGCGCACGTCAGCGCGCTGGGCACGACCAACACGTCGGGATCGAACGCGCGCAGGCGCTCGAGCACACGCTGCGCGTCGTCGAGGCGGTCGAGGTGGAACAGCTCGCCGCCCAACCCCCGCAGATCGTCGCGCAGGGTTCGCTCGGCCAGCGGATCGGCGCCGTGGGCGTGCAGCGAGGCGACCCGCGCGATCGGGGCGGCGCCCAGTCGCTCGCGCCACACCGCGATCACCTGCTCGCGCTCGAGCGCGGCGCCGGCCAACGACATCGCGCCGCTCTCGGCGTCGTCGATCACGCCGAAGCCGAGCGGATTCTCGATGTCCCGCTCGTGGCGGGCCCGGTCGAAGATCGGCACGCTGGCCCGGAAGTCGGCCAGCGACGCGATGCGGCCCAGGCCCAGGCGCTGGCCCACGCGGGTGGGCCCGAGCTGCTCGAGCGTTCGCACGAGCGCCTGTTCGCGCGCGCGCGTCGCGATTTCGCGGGTCACGGCTGCAGTTCGTCGCGCAGCTCGAGCGCGACCTGGGCCGCGCACTCGCGACGGGCCTCGAGCGCGTCGTCGCGGAGCTCCGGCGCGACCGCGGCCACCGCCGCGACGTAGCGCTCGAGGTGCGCCAGCGCCTGCAGCTTGCCGCCGACCTGCAGCAGCGCGCGCGCCAGACCATAGTGGGCCTCGACCCAGTCGGGCTGCGTGCGCAGTACCTGACGATAGGCCGAGATCGCGGCCTCGGTGTCGCCGGCCTGCAGCGTCAGCTCGGCGAGGTTGCACTGCGCCTCGGCCTGATCGGGATCGTGCTGCAGCGCAATCTCGAAGTGCTCGCGGGCGGCCTCGGTGTCGCCGAGCTCGGCCAGCAGGCCGCCGAGGTTGGTCCACGCGGCGGCCAGCGCCGGATCGAGCCCGATCGCGGTCTCGTAGGCGTGGCGCGCCGCCGCTAGGCCCGCGAGATCGCCGGGCGCACCATCGCGCTCGCGCTCGAGCTCGCAGCCGCGCAGGAACCAGTCGTGGGCGGAGGTCGGCTCGCCGTGCTCCGGGTTGCTGGGCATCGCCAGCACGCGCGCGGCCTGCTCGTGCAGGCTCGAGACCGCGAAGTCGAGCACCAGCTGGCCGCTCTCGGCCTCGAAGCTGTGCTCTCCCTCGTCGACCAACACGCGGTCCTGATCGCAGCGGATGCGCAGACGCGACAGCGAGGTGTCGATGCCGGGCAGGTTCGCGCGCAGCGTCGACAACGAGCGACGGATGCGACGCAGACTCGCGCCCTCGTCGACCAGCGCCTTGGCGACCTTCACCGCGATGAGATCACGGAAGCTGTACAGCGAACGGCCCTCGATGCGCAGCGACGGCACGATGAAGCCGGTCTGCGACCAGTAACGCAGGCGATGCTCGGGCACGGCGAAGAGTCGTGCGACCTCGCGAACGCCGTAGCCGCCGGGCTCGCTGGGTTCGATGTCGGGAAGATCGATGGAGGCGCCAACGCTCATGCTTCGGAGGATCCCCAGGCTAACCCCGTCGGTGCGCGCGTGGCCAGCCCGCCAGATCGCCGTCGATCAGCACGCGCACGCCGTCGGCACGGACATGGATTTCCAGCGAGAGATCGAGCGCGTCGGGCGCGAGCTCGGCGAGCTCGGCCAGTCGCGGGCGTGCGAGCGCGACCAGTCGCGGGCGTAGCACGGTGGCGTCGCGCAGCAGCTCGGCGATGCGCTCGGCGGTCGCGGCATCGGGTGGCTCGCGGAATCGGTTGGCGCAGCGCGGGAGATCGATCGTGATCATCACCGTCGCGAACACCTGTCGCGGACCGGGTCGCGACTCACCGAGCTCGTGACTTCCTTCGATCACGACCTCGGCGTGCTCGAGCAGGAGATCGAGCGCGCCCGCCGAG
>WBZX01001793.1_pt1 | contig 15613 bp, 12 predicted proteins | sample 5204211 | NCBI WGS metagenome assembly WBZX01 (sample SAMN12344362, study PRJNA552823) | activated sludge metagenome | biome: Activated sludge suspended growth; feature: Nitrification reactor; material: Wastewater; isolation source: activated sludge from nitrification reactor of wastewater...
CGACGGCGAGCAGCGCGCGCGCGGGCGCTTCGGTGGCGAATAGGCGCTCGGGGGTCGCGTCGTCGCCGAGCACCAGGGGCGTGCAGAGGATCGCGAGTGCACTCACCAACAGCGCGTGCTTGCGAGCGACGCGGACGCCGACGCGCACTGGCCAGCTCCGCTTGTCGGCGAGGCGATCGGCGGGCTCGTCGGGTAGCGCCGTGATGATGTTGCCCGCGACTCCGAGCAGGATCGTCGGCAGCAGCATCAGCGGCGACAGCCCGTCGAGCGAGCCCGCCTGCATCGCGTAGGCGAACGCGGGCAGCACCGCACCGAGGCCGAGGCCCTGCGCGAGCTCACCCCCGCCGCGGTACGACAGGCGCAGTGGCCCGTAGCTGTACGCGAGTAGCAGCAGCAGGGCCGCGCCTGCGGCCACGAGCGCGAGCGGTCGATGCCACACCGACGCAAGCAGACCCGCGTGACCCACCAGCGCGATCGCAGCTGCGATCGCGGCTGCGCGTAGCCGCGGTGCGTCGAGCAGTCCGTCGACCAGCACCCGTGAACCACCCGAGAACGGCGTCGGTGCACGATGGAGGCGGTCGCCGGCCTCGTCCGCGACGTCGTTGGCGAACACGATCACGAGCTGGTCGAGCACGCCGAACACATGCACGAGCACGCAGATCCACGGATCGAAGCGCGCGCCGTGGGCAACCGCCAGCGCTTGCCCGAACACCAGCGGCACCGCGATGTTGGCCTGCGCGAGCGGTCGCGCGGCTCGTAGCCACGCGCGCAGCGTCGACGCTCGCTCGACCATGGCGGACTACCGGAATGTGTCCTTCGCGCTGCGACGACGCGCGAGCTCGTCGGCACCGCCGGCCCGCACGAACGGGTTGGTCGCGCGCTCGAGCGCGACCGTGGTCGGTGTGGTGCAGGGCGGCAGGTCGGCGGCGCGCTCGGCCACCGCGGCGTTGTCGGGCTCGGTCGCCGCGGCGAAGCGCAGGTTCGAGGCCGTGTACTCGTGCCCGAACCACATCTTGGTCTCGGACGGCAGCGAGCACAGCAGCGAGAGGCTGCTGTACATCTGCGCGGGCGTGCCCTCGAAGAGGCGCCCGCAGCCCGCGGCGAACAACGTGTCACCGGTGAAGACGTGGCCGACGTCGTCGCCGTGCGCGGGCAGGTACCAGGCGATCGCACCGCGGGTGTGGCCGGGGATGTGGGCGGCCAGCGCGCGCCGACCGTCGATGACCACATCGGTATCGATGAAGCGATCGGTCGGCGCGTCGACGAACAGCGTCTGCGACGGGATGCGCTCGCGATCGCTTGCATGCCCCCCGACCGGGCGCTCACCGTAGTGCGCGAGCAGACCCGGGATGCCGCCGACGTGATCGGGGTGATGATGGGTGGCGAGCACGCCGGCGAGCTGCAGGCCGTGGGCTTCGAGCGCCGCGATCACGGGCGCGTGCTCGGAGGGATCCACGACCCACGCCGCGCTCGCACCCGGGGCGCGCACGAGGTAGGCGTAGTTGTCGCTGAGGCACGGCACCGCCGTGATCACGAGGTCGACCATGCGGCCAACCCTACGATCAACGATGGTGGCCGCGCGAGGGGGCGCTGCGGCTGGGGCTGCTGTGGTGCGACGGCGCGCTGCGGCTGGGGCTGCTGTGCGAGCCGCCCGACGAGCGTGACGGCGGCGAGTACGAGCGCGAAGGGCTAGCGGAGCGCGAAGGCGGGCTGTACGAGCGCGAAGGGCTAGCGGAGCGCGAAGGCGGGCTGTACGAGCGCGAAGGCGGGCTGTACGAGCGCGATGGGCTCGCCGCACGCGAGGGCGCCGAGGTGCGCGAAGGCGGGCTGTACGAGCGCGACGGCGCCGGGTTGCTGCGACCGGCCGACCACGCCGGCGTGTTGCCACCGGCGCTACGCGCGGGCGCGCTGCTGCGCGCGGGCGCGGTCGTCACCGGGCCGTGCGACGCGCCACCCGAGCTCCACGAGCGCGAGGGCGCGGCGGGCTGATCCCAGCGCGGCCGCGCGGTGGCCGGCGACGCGAAGGGATCGTTGGCCACGCGGGCCGGTGCATTCGCAGCGGGCAACGAGCCCACGGTACGCGCCGATCGAACTGGCGCCGCACTCGGGCGTCGCGGATCGATCGTGGTGACGCGCTGACCCGAGGCGGTCGTGTACGAGTTGTTGCGCGTGGGCGTACGCGCGGGTCCACTCGCAACCGCGTCGCGGGAGACCGGCACCGTACGCACCGGTGCGGCACCGGTCTTCGCAGCTGGGCTCGGATCACGCGAAACCGCGGTCGGAGCGAGGCGCGAGGGCGCGGCCGAGGCGACCGCGGGATCCTGCTTCGTCCGCGAGGGTGCGGTGCCCGGCGCTGCCAGGCCACCGTTGCGCGCGTCGCCGACGGGGTTGCGGCGCGCACCGTCGCCTGGCGTCCGGGTGGTGCCCGCGGCATCGGCTCGGGTCGCGCCTGCGTTCACCGGGTTGCGACGCGGACCATCGGCGACCGCGGCCGGGCGAGTGCGGCGCGGGCCATCGGAGGCGGGACCACCCGGGCTCGACGGATGCGATGGAGCGCCCTGCGACGGCGGCTTGCTGGGCCCGCCGTTGTCGGCCCAGTAGTGGTGATGGTGATGCTGCTGGTTCGCGACGGGCAAGCCGTACGCGTGGTAGCCGTAGTAGCTCACGCCGCCCCAGTACCAACCCGCGCCGTAGTAGCCGACGCCCCACGAGTACGGCGCCCACGGGTAGTAGCCGTTCCAACAGGTGACCAGCGGTCCGGGCGGGCCCCAGTAGTAGACCCAACCGCCGTAGGTCGGGCTCCAGAACACGAAGTCGCCGTTGACGTTGTAGTACCACTGACCGCCCCAGTACACGCGCGGGAAGGTCTCGATCGCCTCGGGGTAGCTGTGCACGTAGGTGACGACCTCGACGCGCGAGCCGTCGGAGAGCGTGTCGTAACCAACCGGTGCGCCGTCGGTGGTCGTGGTGGTCGTGGTCGTCGTCGTCACCGTCGACTCGGTCACGTAGATGTCGTCGTAGGTCCCGGGCTGCGCGATGATCGTGCGCGGCGACTGCCCCGAGGGGTAGTTGGTGTCGTCGATCCGCGATCGCGCGCAGCCGCTGCTCACGAGGCCACCGAGGCCCAGCAGAGCCGCGAAGGCGATCAACTTGCCTGGACGGTGGAGCGCGGCGAGCGCTGATCGAGCACGCATGTTCACCAAGACCCTCTCTTTCACTTCTGAACCCCTGGGACGCACATCGCAATCGGTAATGTTCTCGCCGGCGCGAATGCCCGTGACGGTGGGCACGCGTGCGAGCCAAAATGTCCCGATCCTGCGTTCGCGCGCGGCATTGCTGTCGCGATCCCAGACGGCGCGACATGGAGGTTCATGCACCGCGCCGAAGGGACGGCCCGTGGGTGGCCGGCTTGACGCGACACCGCGCCGGCAGCGATCCTGGCGACGGTAGGGATCATGGCTCCAGCCGCGCCAGTCTTCGTGCTCCACTTCGTCCGCGGCAAGTACCAGGGCCAGGACTTTGCGCTCGAGGCCGGCAAGGCCGTGATCGCCGGTCGCAGCACCGAAGCCGACCTCGTGCTCTCCGACGATGCCGTGAGTCGCAAGCACGCGCGCTTCCATGGCGCGCGCGGCCGCATCTGGGTGCGGGATCTCGGCTCGCGCAACGGCACGCTCGTCAACGGCGAGCGCGTGCTGCAGCACTGCCTGCGCGAGGGCGATCGCATCGCGATCGGGTCGAGCCTCGCGAAGGTCGAGCTGAAGGACGTCGCCGAGGTCGCGCAGCGCCGCGCCGGCGAGCAGCGTCGTCGCCGGCCCAACGATGTCGCAGGTCGCTCGATGACCGGCAGCATCGAGGACATCCCGTTGATGGACGTGCTGCAGTGGCTCGCCACCAGCCGCAAGACCGGTTGTCTCAAGGTCCGCGACGTCGGTCGAGGTCGCGTTGGCGCGCTGCACCTGCGCGAGGGGCGGGTCTACTACGCCGACATCGTCGGTAACCGCCTGCTGCACCCCGAGAAGGCGCTGCTGCGCATGCTCAACTGGGACCGCGGCATGTTCGAGCTCGAGAACACGCCGATCGAGAATCCGCCGCTCGAGATCAACCAGTCGCTCGAGCACATGCTGATGGAGGCCGCGCGTCAGCAGGACGAGCTGGCCAACCTCGGCAAGAAAGCCTCGCTGCCGGCCTACGGCCAGACCGTGACGGTGGTGAAGCCATCACCGGTGCGGTGGAACAAGCTCTCCGCGGCCGAGCTCGACCTCGTGCAGGACGTCCTCGAGGCCGGTGGCTGGTGGGAGGTCATGGACAGCAGCACCGTCGATGACATCACGTTGATGAAGCAGCTCGTCGGGCTGCGCAACAAGGGCGTGCTCTCGTTCTGATCGCTCGGGCGGCGCGCCGAGGAGCTCGCGCCAGCGCTGCCTACTCGGCCGCAGCCTCGGCGTCACGCCCACCGGGCGAGCGCGCGTCGTCGCCGTGCGATTCCTCGAAGAAGCTCTTCAGCTCGCGATAGAACCCGTGGCTGACCACCAGCGACGAGTGGCCGCCGGGTAGCACGATGAAGTCGTGGTCGCGATCGATGCCCTCGAGCGGCTCCGGCAGGGGGCACAGGGCGTCCTGCGAGGCGTGGATCTGCCGCACCCGCAGGCCCGGTGGCAGCGGTGCGGCGCGGAGATCCGCGATGAAGTCGCTGGTCGGCAGGCACTGCCACACGCTCTGACTCAGCAGCCCCATGGTCGCGACGCCGAGCAGACCGACCCACGTACCATCCGTCGGTGCGCCGAGCAGCGCGAGGCGGCGGATCGCGCGATGGGCCTGCATGAACTTCACCGCTTGCAGCGCGATCAGCCCGCCCATGCTGAAGCCGACGACATCGAAGCGCTCGACGCCCAGCGTGCGTTGCAATCGATCGATGTGTTCGACCAGCTCCTGCGCGCCGCTTCGCAACGAGCGCAGCTGGAACGTGCCGTGGTGGTACGTGAAGGTCGTGCGGCCATCGTCCTGGAAGCGCTTGGCCAGCGGCATCATCGTGCCGCGGGTGCCGAGGAACCCGTGCACGAGCAGCACCGGCACCGCGCCTGGCCGACTCGACGTCAGATCGCCCGGAACGTGGTTTCCGCGCGCCAAGTGCCGCGCGTAGGCAGCACCGTGGGTCACCGTGCGGAGCACGGCGCCGAAGGCAGAGCGACCCGAGGTCGAGGCGGCCACGTCACCGGAACGATAGCAGACCCGTCACACGGAACCGCGTTTTGGTGACGTTTGTGGCATCGCGGTGGCGCGGCCGCGCCGCGATGGCGAAGCTCGGGTGTGCAGCCGCGATCGCAGCCGTGATCGTGCATCGTGACAGCGCTCACGGATCGATGCACCGACGAGCGCCGATCACTGGCCGCTCATGGCTCGTCGTCGTCGCGAGCGCGTGGTCGATCGTCGCCTCGGCGTGCAGGGCGTTGCGCGGAGTCATCGACGTCGCCGTGCAGCGCAAATGGTTCGTCGCCGCCCCGCAGCGCAGGGGCGTGGGCGGCGGCCGACGCGATCGCCAGCGCGGCCGTCGACGGGGTCGCCACGCTCGGTGCCTCGGGCAGCATGCCGCGGAACATCGCGCCCTCGCCGGCACCGAGCGCATGCAGTCGCGCACGTGCCTCGCTCGCCAGGCGCGTGCCGGGGAACGCCGACATCGCTTGCTCGTAGCGCGCCTGCGCCAGCGCCCGCTCGCCGATGTGCTCGTAGGCCTGGCCGAGGTGGAACAGGTACACCACCAACGCGGGGCTGTACTCCAGCGTGGCTGCGCCGGTCTCGAGCAACGGCAGTCCCTCGCGCGCGCGACCCATCCGCACCAGACACAGCCCCTCGAGGGCCTGCCATGCGCGCGCGACCTCGACGCGATGACTCGCGGGCATGTGCTGCAAGCAGGTGTCGCGGTCGTCGCGAATCATCTGCAGGCGATGCTCGTCGGGCGTGCTCGTGAGCACCGACAGCTCGTGGCGACCAAACGCCGCCAGCGCGGCGAGTTGGGGCGAGCGCGGCTCGTGCAGGGTGCCGTAGATCTCCGCGGCCTCGTCGAGGCGCCACTCCGCGAGCAGCAAGCCGCCGAGCTGCGCCCGCGCGAGCCACTCACGCTCGGCGCTCACCGCCTCACCCGCCTCGACCAGTGCCAGCTGCTTGCGCAGGTCGTCCTCGAGCGCGCGGTGCTGCCCCGAGGCGATCGCGAGCCGCATGTGCTCGGCCTCGTAGAGGCTGCGTCGCAATCGATCGCGACCCAGTAGCCACGCGCCAAGACTCATGCTGAACGCCAGCGTCGTGAAGATCGCGAGCTCACCGGTGCATCCGGCGCAGGCCACCAGCGGCGCCAACGCGAGCAGTCGCGCGTGCGAAGAACTGGCGGAGGCGTGGCGTTCGGCGGGCAAGGGCTGTCGGACGGGATAGCATAGTGGCAGGTGCCACGCCCGGTCGCGAATCCGCCGAACCCGTGGGAGTCGACGCACGTCGAATACCTCGGCGAAGCCCCGGCCGCCGCGTTGTCGGTCTACGAGGAGGAGGCCCGCAGCATCGTGGTGGAGAACGACAGCCCCGACGTGCCGTTCCGCTACAGCGTCAATCCCTACCGCGGTTGCTTCCACGGTTGCGCGTACTGCTATGCGCGACCGTCCCACGAGCTGCTCGGGTTCGGGGCCGGCACCGACTTCGAGCGCCGCATCGTCGTCAAGCGCAACGCCGCCGAGCTGCTGTACGACCGCCTCGCGTCGCGGTCGTGGCGTGGCGACATGCTCGCGTTCTCCGGTGTCACCGACTGCTATCAGCCGCTCGAAGCCAGCTATGGCCTCACGCGGCGCATGCTCGAGGTGTGCCTGCGCTTCCGCAACCCCGTCGGCATCGTCACCAAGGGCGCGCTGGTCGAGCGCGACGTCGACGTGTTGGCCGAGCTGTCCCGCACTGCGGCCTGCACGGTGTTCGTGAGCATCCCGTTCGCCGACGACGCCCAGGCCCGCGCGATCGAGCCCTACGCCAGCAGCCTCGCACGCCGATTCCGTGCGCTCGAGGTGCTTTCGGCGGCGGGCATCCGCACCGGCGTGAGCATCTCGCCGGTGATCCCGGGCCTGAACGACCCACAGATCCCCGAGGTGCTCGCGCGCGCGCGCGCGGCCGGAGCCACGCTCGCGTTCATGATCATGCTGCGGCTGCCCACCAGCGTGCGCACGGTCTTCACCGAGCGGCTGCGTGCAAGCCTGCCGCTGCGGGCCGAGCACGTGCTGTCGAGCATCCGCGACGTGCGTGACGGCGAGCTCAATCGAGCCGCGTTCGGCAGCCGCATGCGCGGTGAGGGTCCGCGCTGGCAGGCCATCGAGTCGCTCTTCGCCGCGCACCTCCGCCGGCTGGGCTTCGAGGCCGCCGAGCGCTTCGAGCACGACACGAGCAGCTTCCGCCGACCGCCTGCGGGCGACCGCCGACAGCTGCCGCTGTTCGACGAGTAGTCACGTGCTGCTAGGGTCGCGGCACGATCGTGGCCATCACGCGCTCGACCTCGCGCTCGATCGCTTGCTGCAGCAACGACTCGACCGCCACCAACGGCAGCGGCTTCGCACGACGGATGCGATCGACCAGCTCCGGCAGCGTCGCCAGCGAGTGGCCGGCCTGCGCCCAAGGCTGCACGATGTGGTTCGCGAACATGGCGACCAGCGCGTTGGCCATGTGCGAGGTGCCCTCGCGAAGGATCGCGAGCTGGTCGAGCGCGACCGCCGGCGGGATGCCGATCGCCTGTAGCGCGCGACCGACCTCGAGCAGGCGCGGGCTCGGCACGCGCACGCGCGGGGGCTCGCCCGCCACCGCCGGCAGCGGCACCACCAGCTCGAGCTCGATCGCGCGGGCGACCAGCTCATCGGTGAGGCCGGTGAAGCGCTGCATCAGCTCGGCGAGCGTGGCCTCGATCGGCGCCTCGTGGACCGGCGAGAGCTCGCGCTCGCAGCCGAGCAGCTCGGCAACGCTGCGCTGCCCGTGCCACGCCGCGATCAGATCGCCAATCGCGGCCAGCGAGTAGCCGCGCTCCTGCAGGCGTGCGATGAGCTGCAGGCGCTCGAGGTGTGCGGCGTCGTAGTGCCCGACCCGCCCGACCATGACCGGCGGCGGCAACAGGCCGCGGGTCTGCAGCGAGCGTACGTTGCGGGTCGTGGTGTTCGCCGCCATCGCGAGCGCATCGATGGTCATCCGCGCCGACGCGGGGTCGGCCCCTCGCGCAGCGCCGGGGTGCGGGTCGGGGGCGACGAAGCGGGCCGTCGAGACCATGCCTTGAAACTCTACACCAAAAGGTGTAACAGTTGATCATGCAGGGGTGAGAGCATGTTGGACGAGCGTCGGCTTCTCGAAAAATGTCAACGATTGCAGTGGCATACCGACGAGGTCCCGTGGGACGCGGCCGGGGCCGAGCGGGTGAACGGCGACCAGGCACGGCAGCTCAAGCCGTTCATGGCGGACCTCTACTGGATCGAGTCGACCGCCGCGATCGTGTTCGACGCGATGGCCGGCAACGAGCCCGACCCCACGCGCAAGGCGATCTTCGAGTCGTTCGCGATCGACGAGGCGCGGCATGCCGAGGCCGAGCGACTGCTGATGGTGCGCTGGGGAATCCTCGGTCGACACGAGCGGCCACAGCCCAACCCCAGCGTGCGTCGGCTGATCGACACGCTCGAACACTACGCGGCACGCGTGCACCCCTCGGTGTTCTCCGCGATCATCCCGATGACCGAGCTGGTGCTCGATGGCGCGTTGGTGAAGTACCTCGTGCGTGTGGTCGACGATCCGATCTGTCATCGCGCGTTCGAGGGCATCAACGCCGACGAGGCCCGCCACCTCGCGATGGACTTCCACATGCTCGAGTACTACGGGCAGGCCCAGGGTCCGTGGCAGAACACGCTCGACTTGGTGAAGGCGTTCGTGCGGCCGACCGGCCTCTACGCGATGTTCTTCGGCTACCTACCGATGATGGCGCGCAGCCGCGAAAACCTCGTCGCGATGGGTCTCGAGCTCGACGAGGCCGCGAAGGCCATGCGTCGCTACGTCGAGCTCGGTGATCGCAACCCGGACATCGCCCGCCACCCGACGTACCGACTCGTGCGCGGCTACGTCGACGGCGTGACCCAGGGGCGCTCACGCCTCGGCGACGTCTTGCTGCGGCTGTCCGACACGGTCGATGCCTTCGCGCAGGCGCGCAAGGCCGCGTGAACACGCCGTGGTATCGTGCGGCGGCGTGGCTCGCCGCCGTCCCATCGTCCGCGCGTTGAAGTGGACCGCGCTCGGGCTCGGCGCGCTGTCGCTGGTCTGTGCGGTGCGGGCGGCCACGGTCACCGCGCCGCAGGTCGATCCCGGACGGGCGCCGAGCGTGCCCGAGGTCGTCGTCGACGAGGTCGCGCGGGCCCTCGCGGACGCGATCGCGATCCCCACCGTCTCGCGCAGCACCGGCGGCACGCCAGCGGCGTTCGAGCAGCTTCATGGGTTGCTGCGCGCCCGCTTCCCGCAGGTGCACGAGCGGCTCGAGCGGGTGCCGGTCGGCAACGCGGCGGTGCTCTACCACTGGCGCGGCCGCGATCCATCGGCGCCGGCGTTGGTGCTCGCGGGCCACCTCGACGTCGTGCCGGTCGAGCCCGGCACCGAGGCCGACTGGACCCACCCACCGTTCTCGGGGGCGATCGCCGACGGCTTCGTCTGGGGTCGCGGCGCGCTCGACGACAAGCTCAGCGTCATCACGTTGCTCGCGGCGGTCGAGTCGCTGTTGAGCGCGGGGCACGAGCCGGCCTGCGATGTGTGGCTCGCGTTCGGTGACGACGAAGAGGTCGGCGGTCGCGAAGGAGCGCAGGTGCTCGCGTCGTGGCTGGTCGAGCACGGCGTGAAGGCGCAGTTCGTGCTCGACGAGGGTGGAGCGGTGATCGAAGGCATCCTGCCCGGCGTGGTCGCACCCGTGGCGCTGGTCGGCATCGCCGAGAAGGGCGTCGCCAGCTTCGAGCTCACGCTGCGCGCCGAGGGTGGCCACTCGTCGATGCCGCCGACCCACGGCGCGATCGGTCGGCTCGCCGCCGCCATCACGCGACTCGAGGGCGAGCAGATGCCCGGCGAGCTGCGTGGCGCGGCGTCGGCGATGATCGATCGCCTCACTCCGGAGATGGGCTTCGCGGCCCGGCTCGCGCTGGCCAATCGCTGGCTGCTCGATCCGCTGATCGTGCGGGCGCTCGCGCGGCATCCCGCGAGCAACGCGATCGTGCGCACCACCACCGCGCCCACGATCTTCGAGGCCGGCAGCGCCGACAACGTGCTCGCCGCCAACGCGCGTGCCATCGTCAACTTCCGCGTGCTGCCGGGCGACACCGTCGCCGACGTCGAGGCTCACATCCGCGACGTGGTCGACGACGACGAGATCGCGGTGCGGTGCGTCGATCGCTGCTGGGATCCCTCGCCGACCTCGCCGATGCAGGGCCCGGGCTGGGACCACCTGCAGTCGGCGATCGCGTGGATCTGGCCCGAGGCCATCTTCAGCCCCTCGCTGGTGGTCGGGGCCACCGACGCGCGCTACTACACCGGGCTCACCGATCGCGTGTATCGCTTCTTGCCGATCCGCATGAATGACGTCGACCGTCGCAGGCTGCACGGCACCGACGAGCGTGTGGCGGTCGACGACATCGGACGGGCGGTGCGCTTCTATCAGAGCGTCGTGGTCACGGCGACCCGCTAGGATTCCACATGCGCAGCTGCTCGAGCGGCTTGCGGGTGAGCGCGGGCACCGTGGCATCGTCGGCGGCGTAGCCCACCGGAAAGAGAATCATCGCCCGCTCGTGCTTGGGTCGGCCGAGGATGCGCGAGAGGAAGCCCATCGGGCTCGGCGTGTGGGTGAGCGTGCAGAGCCCCATCTCGTGCAGCGCCGAGATGAAGAGGCCACACGCGATGCCGACGCTCTCGCGCACGTAGTAGTGCTTGCGGGGCTTGCCGTCGTCGTCGACGCCGGTGATCTGCTCGAACACCACGACGAGGCAGGGCGCGATCTCGAGGTAGGGCTTGTGCCAGTCGGTGCCCAGCGGCGCGAGTGCCTGCAGCCACTCCTCGGACATGCGCTCCTCGTAGCTCATGCGCTCCTCGGCCTCGGCGGCGAGACGGATCTCGCGCTTGGTCACCGGGTCGTCGACCGCGACGAACGTCCACGGCTGCATGTGCGCGCCCGACGGTGCGGTGCCGGCGGCGAGGATCGCGAGATCGATCGCCTCGCGCGGCACCGGGTCGGGGCTGAACGCGCGCACGCTACGACGTTGGTCCATGCGCGCGTAAATCGCCTGTGCGCGCGCGACGAGCTCGTCTGCGGGCACACGCGGCGTCCGATGGGGCAGGGTCGCGGGGGCCACGGGCGTGTCGGTCACGCCCGTCAATCTACCAGCTGACGCAGTGATTGCGCGGTGGTCACCTTGCCCCTGCGGCCGCTGTGGTTCGACCATGGTCATACGTGTTCCGTGTCAGCACGCGCCGTTTCGTCGGCTCGTTCGCGCTGCTGCTCGCGTGTCGATCCCACGACGACGCCGCTGCGCAGGGCAGCGAGACCGGCACCGGCACCAGCACCGGCGGCAGCGAGAGCGGCGTCGCCGACACCACTGGTGGCGAGCCCTTGCCGCCCCGACCCGACGTGATCGCGTGCCGCTTCGATGGCCTCGCCCCCGGGCTCTTGCCGCCGGTCGCGTTCGAGCCTGCGCTCGACGATGCGGCCATCGTCGACCTCGCGCAGGCGCCCGACGGCGGTCGCACCTACGTCGCGCGTGTCGATCTCTCCCTCGACGTCCTCGACGCCGCTGGCGTCCCGCAGCCGGCCCTCGATCTCACGGCACGGGCATCGCGCGTCGTCGCGATCGCGCTGCCCGCCGACCACGCGGACAGCGGCGACGTCTACGTGCGCTTCGAGTCGAAGAACCTGCCGGAGCGCGGGGTCATCTCGCGCTTCCGGGCCGATCTCGACACCGGCGTGATCGACCCCGTCAGTGAACACGTCGTGCTCGAGCTCGCGGGCAGCGTGGGCGATCGCAGCGGTGGTGCGCTCGTGTTCGGCCCCGACGACATGCTGTACATCGGCGTTGGCGATCCCGGCGACGACATCGACGCCGTCGCGCAGGATCTCGGCGATCGCCGCGGCAAGCTGCTTCGCCTCGACGTCCGCACGCTCGATGCCACCGGCACCTACGCGATCCCGCCCGACAACCCCCACGTCGGTGAGGGCGGCCACGCCGGCGAGGTTTGGGCGCGAGGCCTGCGCGATCCCTGGCGCTGCGTCTTCGATCCCGGCGATCCAAAGCCGTACTGCGCCGACGTCGGCGCGGAGCAATCCGAGATCGATCACATCGACGCGGCGTCGAACCTCGGCTGGCCGTGGTTCGACGGCGGCACGTGCCTGCTGCCGGGCGGCGATTGCGGTGAGCTCTCGACCCTTCCGCCGTCGGCGAGCTACCGCAGTGTCGACGGCGACTGCGGCATTGCCGGCGTCGTGGTCGCGCGCGATGCCGAGTTTCCCGATCTCGACGGCGCGCTGATCTACGCCGATCGTTGCTCGGGCCGCGTGCGCGGGCTCGACACCGACTCGCAGGAGGTGCTCATCCAAGACGAGATCCTCGGTGTCACTGCGTCGCTACCGAGTGCGATCGCGCGGGACGACGCCGGGCGCATCTACTTGCTAGGTGGCGAGGCGACCGAGCGTGTCATCGTGCCGGCCGACCCGGCGGTGTTCCCGACCATGCTCTCCGACAGCGGCTGCTTCGACGATCTGCGCGCGCTGACGCCCACCGTCGGCGTGGTGCCCTACGACATCAACGCGCCGCTGTGGACCGATGGTGCCGTCAAGCAGCGCTACGTCGTGCTGCCCCCCGGCCAGCAGATCGAGGTCGACGACGCGGGCTTCTTCGGCTTTCCGATCGGCACCTTGCTGATCAAGAACTTCGCGTTCGACTTCGACGCCGCAGACCCGGCGACGCGGCGATCGGTCGAGACGCGCGTGATGGTGCGCCGCGAGTTCGGCTGGCAGTTCCACTCGTACCGGTGGAACGACGATGGCAGCGACGCGACGCTGCTCGACGGCGCCGCGACGACGATGCTGTCGGTGGTCACCGACGGCGTGGCGAACGAGTTCGAGTACGCGTGGCCGAGTCGTGCCAGCTGCAAGGTCTGCCATGGGCTCGGGGCCTCGAACGCCCTCGGTCCTCGCATCGATCAGCTCGATCGCATCCACGACTACGGCCACGTGCAGGCCGACCAGCTCGCAGCGTGGCGCGACATCGGGATGTTCGAGGCGGCGGTGCCGGAGCTCACGCCGATCGCGAGCCCCGACGACGCCGAGGCCCCGCTCGAGCAGCGCGCACGCGCGTACCTGCACGGCAACTGCGGCCACTGCCATCGTCCCGGCGGCTGGACTCCGGCGGCGCTCACGATGGACCTGCGCTACACCACGCCGCTCGCCGACACACACACCTGCAACGTGATGACGCAGTACTACAATGCGTGGGTCGACAGCGTCGTTCGCATCGTGCCCGGCGATCCCGAGGGCTCGGTGATCTGGCAGCGGCTGCACCGCCGTGGCCTGGGTCAGATGCCGCCGTTGGCGACCGCGGTGCCCGATCCGCACGCGCAGGTGGTCCACGATTGGATCGCCAGCCTCGCAGCGTGCCCGTGATCGCGCTCAGCTGCTGTGCGGCGCACCGTCGGGTGCGTAGTCGACACGACTGAGGCGCAGGTCGTTTCGGAATACCTCGGGCTTGTGGATGCTGGTGCCCATCAGCATGCGCACGCAGTCCTGCAGGCCCTCGGTGACTGCGGGATGCGGATGCAGCAGCTCGGCGAGCTCGCGGACCGAGCGGTTGGACTGCATCATCAGCGAGACGCCCTCGATGGTGGTCGAGGCGTGCACGCCGAGCGCCCGCATGCCGAGGATGCGCATCTCTTCGTCGTCGGTCACCAACAGCTTCACGAAGCCGTCGGTGGCCCGCATCGCGATTGCGCGGTTGACGAGTGCGTAGTTGTAGACAGCCACGCGGTAGGGGATGCGGCGCTTCTGCGCCTCCTGTTCGTTGATACCGATCGCGGCGACCTCGGGGTCGAGGAACATGATGGTCGAGAGGTTGTCGTAGGACAACGGCTGGTAAGGTGCGCCGCAGATGCGTTCGGCCGCGTGGCGGCCCTCGATCTCGCCGATGCTCACGAGCGCGATGTCGAGGGTCACGTCGCCGGCGGCGTAGATGTGCGGCACCGAGGTTTGGGTGTCGTCGACCTGCAGCTGGCCCTTGTCGGTCATCGCGACGCCGATCTTCGCCAGCTCGAGACCTTCGAAGTTGGGCACGCGGCCGATCGAGACGAGTGCGCGCTCGACGCGAATGGTCTCGCGACCGCCGGTGGCGTGCTCGATGGTGTACTCGACCTCGTCGCCGTCACGGCGCATCGACACCAGGCTCGCGCGATGGTGGATCGTCACGCCCTTGCGCTCGAGGTTGCTCGAGCACAGCCGCGAGACGTCGGCGTCCTCGAACGGCAGGATCCGCTCGGCGCGATCGATGAGGTTGACCTTGGTCTGGCCGAAGTTCGAGAAGATCGTCGCGTACTCGCAGCCGACCACGCCGGCGCCGAGGATCACCAGGCTCTTGGGGAATCGCGACAGCGATTCGATGTGATCGGAGTCGAGGATGACCTCGCCATCGACGTGGATGTCGGGCAGCGTCCGTGGCCGCGAGCCGGTCGCGATCACGAACGCGTGCGAGCTGATGCTGCGGCGCTCGCCGGTCTCGGGGTCCTCGACCTGCAGCGTGTGCGCATCGACGAACTTGGCCTGGCCCCGCACCAGCGTGATCGAGCCCGGGTGACCGGGCAGCGGTGTCGCGAGCTCGCGGAGCTGCCGCGTCATGTGCTCGACCTTGGTGTCGGTGGCCATCCGCACGGCCTCACAGACCGCGCCGAAGTGCACCTCGACGCCGGTGGTCGTGAAGCCGCGATCGCGTCGCGTGGCGTTGCGATAGTCGCGGGACAGCTCCCACATCGTCTTCGACGACAACGCGCCGTTGTGGACGCCGGCACCACCCAGGCGGCCACGCTCGACCAGGCACACCCGCTTGCCGAAGTCCCACGATCGCATCGCGGCGGCGAAGCCCGACGGGCCGGCTCCGATCACGGTGACGTCGAACTCGCGGCTGGTGTCGGGCATCGCCCGCGATGCTATCAGGGCGCCGCGAGACCGCGGGCACCCTCGCGCAGATCGAGCGCGACCTTGAGCGCACCGCGACGCGCGGCGTGGGCCATCGCCGCGGGCGCGTGGTCGAGATCGTAGCGGGCCTCGAGCAGCGCACGCGGGTCGATGCGGCCGCGCTGCAGCAGCGCGAGCGCGCGACCGAAGGGGCCGCATCGCGAGCCGACGATGGTCAGCTCGTCGACCACGATGGGCGCCATCGCGACCGGTGTCTCGCCGTGGAAGGTGCTCTTCAGCACCAACGTACCGCGTGGTCGCAGCAGCCGCTGCGCCAGGGCGAAACCCTCGGCGCCGCCGGTGGCCTCGACGACGCGGTCGAAGCTCGCGGCCGGCAGCTCGTCGCCGCGCGCGATGCAGCAGCCGAGCCCGCCGGCG
>WBZX01001795.1_pt1 | contig 15593 bp, 10 predicted proteins | sample 5204211 | NCBI WGS metagenome assembly WBZX01 (sample SAMN12344362, study PRJNA552823) | activated sludge metagenome | biome: Activated sludge suspended growth; feature: Nitrification reactor; material: Wastewater; isolation source: activated sludge from nitrification reactor of wastewater...
AAGGCCATGAAACCCAAGGGTAGGCTGGTGATCATCGATTTCATGAAAGTGCCTGGACAGAGTCGGGAGTGGGTATTAGGGCATGTACGTGCTGGCCAGGACGTGGTGGAGCAGGAAATCATCAACAGTGGTTTCAAGAAGGTCAATGAAGTGAAGTCGCTGCTCAAGGAGAACTACTTCGTGGTCTTTGAGAAAGTGGAAGCTTCGATAAAGAGCAGCAAGCCTTAGTTCAATTCTGCTGGGCCGTATCTTCTGAGAGTCTGATGACACCATCGCCTTCGCCTGCTAGACAGTTTGGCTTCTGGTCTGCTCATTTTGTCGTGATTGCTTCCATGATTGGTGCAGGAATCCTGACCACCTCAGGATTCACACTTCGTGAAACAGGTAATCCCCAGGCTCTTCTTGGATTGTGGCTGCTCGGTGGAGTCATGGCACTGTCTGGCGCCGTAACGGTTGCCGAACTGGCAACCATGCTGCCCAAGGCAGGAGGCGACTACCTCTATGTAAGTGAAGCTTTTGGTCCCGGAGCTGGCTTCGTTAGCGGATGGTCCACCTTCGTACTGGGCTTTGCAGCGCCGACCGCCGTTGTGGCTTCAACTGCCATCAATTATCTTTTCGCGTTTGTACCTGATGAATGGCTTAACACCTGGCCTAACTGGCTCGTGTCATCTCGTATTCCGCTGGGAGCCAGCATCATGATTGCTCTGGTGACGATAGGCCATTGCTTTGGCCATCGGCAGAGTTCAATCATTCAGGGTATCTCGACGATCATCAAGCTCACCATCCTGTTCGGCTTGGCCGTCCTCGGTCTATTGGAAGGAAAGGGAAACTGGAACCACCTCTCACAGGGGGGAATGCCCTCATACGATCAGTTGCCAGCTTTGGGTGTCGGCTTGATCTACATCGGATATGCCTACTCCGGGTGGAACGGCGCCAGTTATCTGGCTGGAGAGGTACACGATCCCCGCAGACTTATTCCACGAGCTTTGATCACAGGGTGCCTGGTGGTTATCGGGCTTTACCTGCTATTGAATCTGACGTTTGTCTATGCTCTCGATCCTGCCGAGATGAAGCAACTTCCAATAGATCAGGTAGCCCGCGTAGCAGAGCTGGCTGCTTCACGATTATTTGGCGTTCATGTTTCTGCGGTACTCTCGACGCTGCTTGGATTGACACTGGTTGCATCGGTCAGTGCCTATCTGCTGGCCGGACCTCGTGTCATGTTCGCCATGGCACGGGATGGCTACTTCTTTCGCTTCGTGGGTAAGTTGCATTCAACGTATGATGTTCCAGTCGCTGCCACCTTGATGCAAGGTCTGCTGGCTATCGGATTTCTCTGGTCAGGCACTTTTCTTCAACTGTTGGATTATACGTCAGTAGGGTTGGCAGCACTTTCTGGACTAACGGTGGCCAGTGTTTATCCTTTGCGTCACAGACGTGATCTTGCTGCTGCTTATCGAATGCCGTTCTATCCCTTGCCACCGCTGCTCTACTTGTGTCTGACGTTATGGACAGTAACCCAGGCCCTCTTGCAATCAGATCGCCGTTGGCCCACGCTCCTATCAATTGGCACAATTGCAATAGGGATTGCTGTTGGATGGTTCACGAATAGGAAGCGGACTTAATACCATCGGCTTGATTAAGGATTGCTCACTTGTGTCAGGTCCATTCGCAAAATATCTGTTCAGAGATTACACCCTGGTGAAGAGCAACGATGAGTCCATTCTTGGGCAACTCTGCTGAAAACGTATCGCCTCTTCTCGCTCCCCCACCTCTCCGCGAACCCCTGCACACCAGGCAGCGAAAACACAGGTTGTGAATGTGGCACAGAATGTCACCATTTCAGGACCTGGATATATATATACAAGCGAACACTACTATTCAGATATCTACGCGATAACTACGCACAACTGGCCTTTTGCCAGCCCAAAGCACAATACAAACTATTAGAGAAAAATGAGCGGAGATGCCAAATGGCACGCCTCAGTTTACTTACAGCACCTGCTGCGTTCCTTGTGTTCGTAAGTCAGTGATCATGACCAAGGGCAGTGAATGGCACACTTGACATGCACTGCAATCGGGCATCGGATCGCGATGGTTATGGGGCATATGCAGTATTGGCTTTTTGACGAAAGGGTCGTCTACATGTTTCACATAGGCTCGGATGAATGGTCAACTTGCTCTCGACGGTGTTCAGTCGCTTCAACAAATTCAGCATCTTGCGACTCCCATGACTTTCTGGTCTCGATGGATTCCCAGAAGAGTAACCGTGATGGCTTTCCACACTCATCGCAACGTGGCACATCTGGTGTAACTGGCAACATGGCAAGTTCATCAGGATTGCTGTAACTGCAGACATAGATTTCCATTCCCATATCCTGCGGGATGCCACAAGAGAGACAGCCATTGGAAACTCCGCAACTACGGACAACAGCATCGAGTCGAGACTTAAGTGACTTTGGCACCTTCACTACCTCATGGATTTCATGTCATCTTGCCGCTGTAGTCTTTCTTCAATGACGGTCATCCGTTCTTCGAGTTCAGTTGCTTGACGCAACTTAAGGCCCATTTCCAGAATTGAACGCGCAGCACCTAAACGAGCGGCAGCAGCGTTGCCCGTCCCCATCAAGCTCAAGAGTGTTTAACAGCTTCCATCGATCCAGGCAGTCCTTGGGAGAATGGCTACATCGAGAGCTTCAACGGCAAGCTGCGGGATGAGTTACTGAACGGTGAGATCTTCGATACGCTGCTGGAAGCCAGGGTGCTCATCGAACGCTGGCGAGTGCAGTACAACACCGTGCGTCCGCACAGTGATGAGTTCGTTAATGGATAAGATGGTGTGGACCTGCACCACGCTCTGTATGCGAGATTCATCACGATTGTATGTGACAGGAGTTGGAGGTGCTTGAAGCTTATCGAGGAGTAGTCGATGATAGCGTTGATGACTCTCAGTGCTATTGTAGGTACCAAGGAAATGATCTTTGCCGTCAATGGTAACGACCGCGACATTGCGAGCTTTGTGGTGGCGGTATTTGGGAACGCGTTGCATAGAAGTGCTCCTGGGCCAAATCCAGTACATGTACTGGATTCTCAAGACTTTCAGACCGCACTCCTGACCGTCAGGAGGTACACTTAAATCGTGTTCGGCAAAGGATTTAGGTTACAATCGGGCTGGCGGGATTTGAACCCGCGACTTCTTGGTCCCGAACCAAGCGCGCTAGCCAAACTGCGCTACAGCCCGTGCTTACTGATAGACCTATCCTACCCGACTTGGGTTCGGGGTTCAACTTCTTCCTGGCTGAGAATGCTATCCTGCCAGACCGGGGATCCACCAGCAGGCAATGGAGAAGAAGATGATGATGCCGGTAACATCAACAGCGGTTGCGACGAAGGGACTGGAGGCTACTGCTGGATCCCAACCCAGAGTTTTGAAGAGTAGTGGCAGCAGAGCACCAACTACGGTGCCCATCAGGCAAATGCCGGCCACGGCGATGCTGACGATTCCTGCCAAGGTCCAACGATCAATTTGCGAAGCACTGTAAATCGACTGGGCGGGAAAAGTAACGAGGCGTTGTTGATCACTCTTGCCATTATCCAATGAAAGAGTCTGCCCTGCCGGAAGTTCGATAAGACTTTCGCCCCGACTGACGATGCCCACATTCTGTATGGCTCCTGCAGGCACAACATACTTCCCATCCTTGTTCTGCTTGAGTTCCTGCCCGGGTTCCAGCTGAATGGTAAAAGGATGCTTGCGAACTTCATCACTGCGCAGCGTCGATTCCCTGGTAAAGGAAGCTCGAACATAGCCGATGATGCCGAGAGATAGACCCAGCACCAATCCCATGAGCAGTTCTTTTCGTAAGACCAGGAACCATTCTTTGGGAGTTACCTGGCGTAGCGCGAGTGCCCGAGTGATGAGAGTAGCAGCTTGAGAACCGGAATTACCACCTGTCGAGATACAAAGAGGGATGAACAAGCTCAGCACAGTCACAGCCTTGATGGCGTCTTCAAAATGTTCGAGAGCAGAGAACGTTAGCAGTTCAGCAACGAAGAGAAGCGATAGCCAGACGACGCGTTTCCGCCAAACGGTGAAGAAGTTAGCCTCCATGAAGTTCTCGCCGATAGGCACCACGCCACCCATGCGTTCAGCATCCTCGGTAGCGGCTTGAACCAGCACATCGACGACATCATCATGAGTGACAATACCAACCAGTCGCTTGTCAGCATCCACCACAGGCACGGCCAGCAAATCGTACCTTGCCAGCAACTGGGCTACTTCTTCCTTGTCTGCTTCGGCTTTGACGGTGTAGACATCGGTTTCCATCAGATCGCGGAGTTGCGTCTGCCGATGTGCCAGGATGAGATCACGCAAGCTGGCGATGCCCAGCAGATGGCGTTCTTGATCAAGCACGTAGACGTAGTACAGCGTTTCTGTGTTGGGTGCCTGTACCCGCAGTCGATCAATCGCTTCGCCAGCGGTGATGGCTTCCGGCAGCCAGGCGTAATCGGTCGTCATCACGCCGCCTGCGGTGTTCTCCGGGTACTTCACCAGCATGGCAATATCACGACGATCCGCTTCATCGACGAGTCGAATCAGCGCTTCAGATACCGCTGGTTTCAATCGACGGAGCAGATCAACACGATCATCGTGGGACATCTTCTCAATGAGCTTGGCCATATCTTCACGGCCAGTGCCCAGTGCCAGTTCTTCCTGCTTTTCGTGATCGAAGTATTCGAAGACCAAAGCCTGCTGAGCCATGGGGCATGGCTTGAGGAATCGCCAAACATCCTTGGGCTCTAAATCATCAAGTGATTCAGCAACGGTGGCCGGGTGTAGATTCTCGACGAACGCAGCCATCCCTCTGGTATCGTTCTCTTCGAGCATCAACCGGACTTCAGGGCTGAATAACGGATGGGGCATAGCCGCTTCCTTGATCGTAGTGTCGACTTCATGTGTACCAGAGATGCAGTATCAAGAGCAAGGCTACTCTTGCCAGGATAATCCCAGACGATCGATTTCTTTGCGAAGCGCTGCGATGTGCATGGGAGTCGTGCCACAACAACCACCCAGCATGGTAACACCTGCATCGGCGAAGTCTTTGAACTTTTCTGCATACTCTTTGGGGCTGAACTCGCATTCGATACTGGGTGTAATCCCGGGACGTATGAAGATAGGTAGTTCAGTCTGCTGACGATATTCTTTAACGATCTGCAGGTAGTCGCACAGCCGCAGATTCATTCCACAATTGGCGCCGATGGCTAACAGTGAATTACTGTATGGCTTCAGCTTAGCCGCAACATCGCCTGCGTGTTGGTACGAACCCTTGGGAGACTCAAGAATCCAGCAATTGTCATTGCGAGGTACTCTGCTGTACGAGAAAGAAACCATCCAGGGTGGCGATGGATCGGCAGACAATTCAGAGACAATGCTGAGCACACGATCAAGCCGGATCTGGGTTTCCAGCAGCATCGCATCTGTTGCACTTAACGCCTTGGCTACTTCACGAATAGCCAGTGCGTACTGGACATCGCTGCCGATAGCTGAACCAATGCAGCCGATGGTGTAGAGGTGATCCCACTCAGGTTGGCGGGCTAGCTCAATAGCTGCATTAACGGCTTGCTGCCAGTCATCTTCTTCCTTGAGATAGCCTTGCTGGGCAGAGAAGGTATTGGTGAGTAGTGCATCAGCGCCGGAATTGCTGTAGTCTTCGTACACCACCTTGATGGCTTCCGGCTGCTTCAGATTCCAGTGATGGCTGAGATCCTGATCGGTGTTCAGTCCCGTTTGGATCAACTCCGTTCCCATCGGCCCATCCATCAGGATGAGCTTGCCACGCTGCTGAGCGTCCTTGACTCGTTCTGCCCAACTTGGTCTGGACATGATCACTCCTACTTCAGACCCAGTTCATCAAGTAATGGCTTCACATCGTAGAGCTTGCTCAGCGATTCTCGAATGGCATTGGAATGCACCGCAATGTGGCGGGCTTGCACATCGGTGTAGACAAAGTTCCTGACCAGCCCGTGGCGGTTGCGGTCGAAGTTGATGCCTACGAATTCGCCAGTAGCGTTGACCACCGGGCTACCACTGTTGCCACCGATGGTGTCAGCGGTACTGACGAAGTTGAAAGGTGTGCTCAGATCCAGCTTGCTCTTTCCATCAGTCCAGCGGGTGGGAAGATCAAACGGTTCAACACCACCATTCTCTTTATTGCGATCAAAGACACCCTGGAAAGTAGTGCAGTAGTTGAGTTGCTTGCCTTCCACTTCATAACCACCGACTTTGCCGAACGCTAATCGCAAGGTGAATGTCGCATCCGGGGCGATGTTGGTACCGAAAACCGCGAACTTGGCGTTGGCTATCGTGGAATAACACTGTCTTTCAGGCTCTTCGACTGACTCTTCAAATTGCTTACGCAGGTCGCGAGCTTGTTCATCAATGAGCTTGACCAGGTTAATCATGCTGTCAGACTGGTGCTGCATCATCTCAGGTGTAGACAGCTTGGAGAAGGCTTTGCGCTCATCGACACTGCTCAGCTTGGTACCCAGGACCAGTTCCGCAGCACGGTTGGCAGGCGACTTCCCTTGCAGTATCTTCTGCGTGGTAGGATGTTCACCTCCGAGTTGTTCAGCCAGGAAGGTGAGCGATGTTGCCAGCCTGGTGATTTCGACTTCGGGATAGATCGGGGCAGGGGAGTAGAGTTGCAGTTCAAGGGATGACTTGGCTGAGTCGCGATACTCCCTTAGTCGTTCACCGTTCGGTTTGCCGAGCTCTGCACGTTGGCGAACCAGATCACGAGCAATCTTGTAGAGCGTTGAATCGAAGGCATCGCCTACTTCCAGCAGCATGTAGTCGCGATAGAACTTTCGGAGCTTACTCTGGATGTTGGCAATTTCATCAATGGCAAACCTGGTTGAGCCTGCCACATCCTGCTTGCCCATTTGATTCAATGCACCAAGCAGCTTGGCTTCCTGCTCTTTCTTGGACATCATGATGCTGGTATCGAGCAGACCTTGATACTGACCACTGAACGCCTTGCGAGCGTTGGCAGTGCTGTAGAGATCCTTCTGGGCCCACTTGGCATGGGTCGGGCTTTTGGCCGAGAACTGCATCAGGTTGGCTTCACGGTTCCGCAGTCTGGTGAGGGTATAGGGCAGGATCACATCACGACGGAAGCGTAACCGTTCGTACGTTTCCAGCCTTTGTGTGGTGCCGGGATGACCACTGACAAAGACCGGTTCCCCTTCCTTCGGCCCGTTGGCTGACCACTTCAGGAAGTGCTTGCTCTCCAGAGGCTTGTTATTCTCGTAGACACGGAAGAAGCAGATATCGAGGTTATAGCGTGGGTATTCGAAGTTATCGACATCGCCACCAAAGCTGGCGATGGCTTTCTCTGGTGCGAATACCAGTCGAACATCGGTGTACTTCTTGTAACGATAGAGGTGATACAGCCCACCTTGATAGAGAGTGACCACATCGCTGCGAAGGCCTGTCTTCTCGAGCGATTCCTTTTCGATGGCTGCCATCACCGAACGCCGAGCAGCGTTGGCCTGGGCGGGAGTCATGTCACTCTTGACGACTTCATTCACCTTGCTGGTGACATCTACAATCTCCTGCAGAACGTTCACTTCCAAGTCTGGGCACTTGAGTTCGTCCTCACGACTCTTGGCGGTGAAGCCTTGCAGGTAGTAATCTTTATGAGGCGGGCTAAGCTTCTGAAGAGCATCGGAGCCAACGTGATGATTGGTGAGGAGTAAGCCATTCGGTGAAACGAAGCTACCCGAGCCACCGTTGTTGAGACGAACTGATGCCAGTTGCACGTGTTTGAGCCAGTCGTCACTCAAGCTGATCTGATACTTCTCTTGTAACTTCTGGCGAGGCGGGTTGCTGAACAGCCACATGCCTTCGTCACTTTTACCCTGCATGCAGCATCCTCCGAGTAGAACCAGAGCAGCAAATCGGCGAAGCATCAGTTGTATCCTTCGAGTGGAGAGCAGCGTATCATCTCAATTTAGGACTCCAACAGTCTATGAAAAACCGTAGAACACTACATTGCCTGTTAACGGCCCGACGCGCTAGCGAGGGACGTTAACAGTTAAGAAATATCCCTCGCTTGCGCGTCGGGCTAGTATCTGAATTCACCGGTGTTCCATGTCTGCCCGTATCGTATTGCTGCCCCGTCGCGCCAAGCCATTCTACGCCAGGCATCCCTGGGTCTTCCCCGGAGCTATTGCAGAAATCGAAGGCGAACCCAAGGATGGCGATGCGGTTGAAGTCTATTCGCATGGCGGGGCGTTCATTGCCCATGGACTGTACAACAGCAAGAGCAGGCTGCGAGTTCGTCTCTATTCCTGGGACTTCGACAAGCCCATTAATGAGGCGCTGTTTCATGAACGATTGCAGGCAGCCATCGAGTTCCGTCGTTCTGTGCTCAAGCTTACCGGTGAAGGTAAAGCCTGCCGACTGGTCTTCTCGGAAAGCGATGGATTAACTGGGCTGACAGTCGATCAGTACGATCAGTACCTGGTGATGCAGTTCACCAGCCTGGGATTGGTACAGCGCAAGGAAGCCATTATTCAAGCATTGGTAAAGATGGTGCAACCCAAAGGCATCTACCTGCGAACCGAGCGAGGCATCGGTGAACAGGAAGGGCTGGAACTACACGATAGTCTTCTCTGGGGAACCTTGCCGACGGCACCGCTCTTCATTGATGAAGCTGGCTTGAAGTTTACGGTGAACCTGACCGAAGGACAGAAGACCGGCTTCTATCTTGATCAGCGAGATAACCACCAAGCTGTGGCCAAGTATGCAACGGATCGTCGGGTGCTCGATGCCTTCAGTTATAGTGGTGGCTTCGGGTTGCATGCTGCGAAAGCTGGAGCGAAGCAGGTGATCTGTGTCGATGGTTCAGAAGGGGCGCTCGAACTCGGCAAGCAGAACACGGAACTGAATCACCTCACTCAAGTCGAGTTCGTTCGTTCCGATGTCTTCAAGTATCTGGAGCAGGCTCTGCAACAGAATGAGAAGTTCGATCTGATCACGCTCGACCCACCGAAGTTCGCCCGTTCGCAGTCTGCAGTCGATACGGCCCTCCGAGGCTACCGACGATTACTGGCGCTCGGGCTGCAGCTCCTAAACCCGAATGGCATTATGGTTCTCTGCTGCTGCTCTGGCCTGATCAAAGCTGCTGAGCTGGAAGATATCGCTTCGCAGGTAGCTACGGAAGCCAAGCGACCACTGCAGATACTGGAAAGCCACGGCCAACCTGCTGATCACCCGGTATCCCTTGCTTGCCCTGAGACCTCGTATCTCAAGTGCATCATCTTCCGGGCACCTTAAATCTCGGCCAGTCGTTCCCTGGAATCGCCGAAGGTGTCTATCTTGACACCAGCTTTGTCCAACAGCGACAGGTAGAGACTGCACATCTTACGATTCGGCTTGCCCAGGTAATCGAGGATACGGCCGGTCTTGATCTGACCACCACCACGACCGACGACCACCACAGGTAACTGATCATTATTATGGTGACCACTCATCATGCTTGAGCAGAACATCAGCATGCTGTTATCGAGCAGGGTTCGTTCGCCTTCTTGAACCGCATCAAGCTTGCTGGCAATGTAGGCCAGCTGTGAAGTGAAGAACTGATTCACTTTCAGCCAGTCGGCATTATCGGTGTGGGAGAGCAGGTGGTGGATCATGTAATCCACCTTCAAATGCGGGAAGCGTAGGGATGAATGATCGTTGTTCAGCTTGAGCGTACTGACGCGGGTGGTATCGGTGCGGAAGGCTAATACAAGAATGTCGCACATCAGTCGCATGTGTTGATCGACATCCTGCGGGATGCCATCCACCGGGCGGGGCATATCAGGCTTGGTGAGCGTAGGTCGCCACCCTTGGAGCTTGCCAGCCTTGCCTGCTGATTCGATACGCTGTTCGACATCACGAACGGAAGCCAGGTACTCATCCAGCCGACGGCGATCGGACTTGCTGATCGACTTGCGAAGGTCCTGGCTATCCTGGATGACTGCATCGAGCACGCTCTTGTCTGACTTGCTAACCTCATCGCGGAAGAGACGATCAAAGGCAAGCGCAGGATAGAGCTCGAGTGGCGTGGGCGTGGTGGCAGAGCTCCAAGATATGTGGGAGCTGTAGACCATCGAATAGTTCTTGTGGATGGCAGCAATCGGCGGCTCGGTACCCAGTACCAGGCTGGGCACCTTGGTTTGTCCACGAGTACGCTCAGCCAGCAGTTGATCGCAACTGATGCCTGACTTGATCTCGCCACCCGGTGCCAGATGAGCGCCGGTCAGCAGGTTACCAGTCTGACAACTGTGGATACCACCTATCAGTGCCTGCTCGTTGTACAGGCCACGAAGGAACAGCATCTTCTCGCGGTGAGGAAGGAGCGGTTCCAGCACCTTGCCCAACTCCATGTTCTTGCCTTCGCCCTTGGCCCACCATTCACGGGAATGGAAACCATTGCCCGCGAACAGACAAGCGAAACGAACTGGTGGCTGAGACGATGGATCATGCGCAGGCTTCTCATCACCCCAGACGGAACACGATTCGAGCCACGGTAACGCCATGCTGACACCGATGCCACGCAGGAAAGCTCGACGGGAGAGAGGCTGATAGATCGATGACATGTATGGTTCCTTATTATTGTTCCGTCGTGGTGCCACGTTTCATGCGAAACTGCGGGCTCATCACCAGCACTTCCAGTGCAGCGATCACGCGACCTTCATTCCTATGGAGAGCTGCCACCATCTGATCCAGCAGAGCCGTATCAGACAGAGTCGTCATACGTCCCAGGGCATAGCCCAGCAGCCGTTGACAGAAGAGCCTGACCACCACATCCTTCTTGCGAGTAAGCAGATACTGTCGCAGACCATCAATGTCATCGAAGGTGGTGCCATCTTTCATGACAGCCTTGGCATCAACGGGTAGGCCGCCGAGATCGTTGGTGCGCCTGCGGCCTATCGGATCGAACTTCTCGAGAGCGAAGCCAAGGGGATCGATGCGTTGATGGCAGGAGGCACAGTCAGCGTTGCTGGTATGCTTCTCGACCAGTTGCCGCATCGTGAGTTTGTCCATGCCTTCCTGTTCGGGAAGTTGTGGCACATTCGGTGGCGGCTTGGGTAGCTTCTCTCCCAAGAGTGTTTCGACCACCCAGTTGCCCCGTAAGATGGGGCTAGTGCGCGAAGCACCCGCTTCCTTAGTTTGCACACTGGCCAGACCCAGGATGCCACCGCGACCATATTGCTTGATGCCTGCTACGCGTCGAAAGTGTTCACCCGTGATATGGGGGATGCCATAGTGTTTGGCCAGCCGTTCGTTGAGGAAGGTGGCATCGGCATCAAGGAGGGAGGTCACCGGGCGGTTCGCCTGGAACAGGTCCTGGAAGAACAGAATCGATTCTTCGTAGATGGCTTCCCGCAGTCTGGCATCGAACATGGGGAAGAGCTTTTCGTTCTTCTCCTTGAGTTCATCGAAGCCACGGACATGAATCCACTGGGTGCCGAATTCGATGGCGAGTCGCCGCAAGCGGGGATGCTGGAGCATGCGGTGGAGTTGTTGTTTCAGAATATCTTCTTGATGCAGTTGTCCCGAAGCAGCCAATTGGTTCAGAGTTGCATCGGGGGCGGAAGACCAGAGGAAGTAGCTGAGCCGATTCGCCAGTTCGTGATCGTTCACTGCATGTGGATGCTGACTCGGGGTTTCCTGTTCGATACGGAACAGGAACGATGGTGCAATGAAGACCTTGGTGAGCACACCACGGATGGCCTCATCATGGGACACGTTCTTGCTGCGGAGCGATTGGTAGAGCGAGCGCAGTTCCACTTGCTCTTGCGATGTAAGGGGACGACGGTACGCCTGGCTGGCAAACTGCAAAAGTTGTTCAAGCTGTTTCGGGATGGCGAATTCTTCGAGCTTGTCTGCAGCATCGGCCCGTTTCTTGAAGATGGGCAGTTGTGCCTTGAAGTACTCCAGCATCCCCGGCGCTCCATCCTGTGAGACGAAGCCGATGAACTGGGGCAGGTAGGCATGCTCAGCCACAGCTTGCTTGCTGACGAACTGATGTTCCTGCCACCAGTGGTTGACCTGCTCCAGTTGTTTGTCAGTTAGGAACAGCCGGTTGAGTGGTTCATCCTCGCGGTGGAACATTTTCAGAGAAACCACTTCGTCATTGGGGATGACGGTGGGATAGCAGAGGAAGATCGGGAACAGATCACGGAAAGCAGCATGGCTGGCCAGTAGCTGTTTTAGTCCTGCGCCGTCTTTGGCTGCAACCAGAGCCGTCTTGCCATCCCATGAAGCAGTTGGCGATGGTGGCGAAGTAAGTAACTGAAACTGTACTGCTCGTATATCGCTTGGCTTCTCCAATGTTGCTTCCGCTACCAGTTCGCGACCAAGTAGAAGTGCTGCTGGCAGCCGTAGTTCGATGGTGCTGCTGGTATCGGTGACAAGATTGCCTGCGGTGAAGCGTTCACGAGGCAAGCCATAGCTGGCAGCATTCGCCGGAAGTTTTCCCACATTTACTGGTGCGGTACCCCGGAAGAGTGGGCCATCGAGTGCAAGCAGATTGTCGTAGAGAAGGCTGTTCACATCCTTGTCTTTCCCGGGTCGCTTGCCACTGAGCAGTGTTTGTACTTCCTTCGCCAGTGCGGTAGCTTCGGTTTGCTTGTCAGCCTTGGTAGCGAGGGCTCGCCAGCGGTCCAGGAGTGAACCGGGGGGGATGATGGCAGTAGTGGCGGACTTGACAGCACGGGCCGGGCCGTAGACGAAGCTCCAGGCATCAGCGTGGCCTAGCTTGTCGGCATGGGGGTTGCCTTGGAGGATGTTGTTGGCAACATCGCTTGCAAGGTTCCAGGTCTGGTTGCCTACTTGGATTGTCAGGGCTATGTCAGTGAGGTCGCAGCCATGATCGTTGTTCTTGGCATCGATGGCAAGCATGATCTGATCGCCAGCGGCCAGGGTCACTTCCTTGCCGCTTGGTTTGGCTTCGCCACCAACACCGATACTGCCTTCGCTGAACATGATTGCTCGATCCGCATGGCGATGTTCGAGCCACCAGCCCACACCGTTGCCACAGGCTGCATGGGCAGAGGTGATGCGGGCGGAGATACTGGCTTTGCCTGCTACCGGGCTCTTCCAGACGACACCGACAAATTCCTGGGGCATTGGATGGACGGTAACACTGTGGGGAGCAGATCGGCCGGGGATATGCTCTTCAGTATCGGACGAGTTGGTGACGAGGATCGGCAGATCCTGGCCTCGCTTCTTCCAGCCATTGATCCAGGCCTTGTTTGCTGAACGTTCCAGCTTCTCGTCGAGTGGTTTCAATGCTACCATCGGCACCACTCGGCCGATCTTGTCAGCATCGAGAGCCAGCACCTCGACCCATCGCGCAAGATGTTCTTCATCCAGTGAATTTTGTTTCGCGAGTTCCTGCAACGTGAGCTTGGGGTTCTGTGATCGCTGCGCGACGGCTTGCAGGTAGCTGGCAGTGTTCGCAAAGACCGAAGCGTAATCGATGGCGTACTCACGATGATAGTCAGCATAGTTGGCAAGTAGCAGTGCTGGCTTGCCCGCTGCTTCGAGGCGAAGTTGCTTCCATACCACCTTGGCATCACTGGTTGTGGCAAGCAGATCGCGAGCGTTCAGGTAGATGGTTACATCGTTCTGGCCGGGCAGGGGTTTGATGCCCAAACGCAGGTTCAGTGTTTCTACAGCAGATGGATCAACGGGTTGTTGCCTGCTAATGGCCTCTGCATAGCCAGCACTGGTTGATTGATAGTAATTGGCAACGTTGACAGTCTTCCAGAGAGTATTCTGTTGACGTTGAATCGCAGCCAGCAGTGCAGGTACATCTTGTGGTGTTGACTTTGCCCATTGCTGACGGATGGGATCCAGTACGAGGTTCGGCGTCGTATCCCGCAAGGCGTTCCAGAGGATGGCGAGGTACTTGGGATTGAGCTTCTCCATCGAGACTACATCGCCAAGTCTTATCTTGCCATTACTCAGTGCATCGCGGTGCTTGATGGTGGCAGCCAGGTAGGCTTGGATCGGCAGCTTACCATCGGCGGGGACGATGCTGCTATAGAACTGTTGCAGCTTGCGGGTACCTTCATCGGTCCAGTCGCGACGGGTCTTCGATGGCGAGAAGCGGAAGCCATCGGGTGTGAGCACCACATGCTCAGCCATCTCCTTGGCTGCTTTCAGGTACTTGGCCATCAGGGCAGGGGAGATTTCGGTAAGCGCTTCGGCGGCATTGGTGAAACCTTCGCCCGCTGCACCATCGGGTGGGAACTCGCGGGTGGGCTTCAAATCGACACCAGTCAGATCGTGAATCGTGTAGTCGTACTCGGCATTGCTCAATCGGCGAAGCGGAACGTGGCCTGGGTCGTTGGCTCGTGACCGGGCTTCGTGATCAAGGAAAGTTTTCACCCAGGTGATGAGCTGCTTCTTCTCTGCTTCCGTGGGTTGTGGTTTCTTCTTCGGAGGCATCTCGCCGGTTTCGATCTGCTCGATCATGTTCTGCCAGGGTTTGATATCCCGTCGGAGATGATCGAGGGTGGTGAACCGTTCGAGATCGAGGCTGCCTTTCTTGTCTGCCGTGGAATGGCACGACAAACAATACTTCTTCAGTATCGGTTGGATATTGTTGCTGAAGGTGTCTGTCAGCTTTTGTCCAGGTTCTTGCGAGGCGGTGGCGCAAGCCGTTCCGACGACGATGGAGACAGCAACCCACGTGAACAGGAAAGCCACCTGGTGGCAGAGCCGACGGAGAGAGTTTGCAGGCAAGTTCGAAACTCACGAGGAGTGAATAACAGGCAGGACTGTACTCTACAACATCGTGTGAGTTGCGCCTACTGTTTTCTGATCTTCGTCGTTTGCAGTAAACTGCCTGCGACCGCTATATCCTCGGTATTTCACAACTATTGCCCCTACTACTAGTGGACAGCGGTCTGCGAGTCAGTTGAGTTCTGACGTACACCTCCTCTCCAGAGAAGGTATCATGGATTGCTTTGAGTTGAGCGGAGCAGGCGGTAAGAGTTTGAACAGTCGATGTCAAGCGATTCACGGGCATGTATCGGACGCAGCAAGCGGTGAAGCAGCCAAGGAGGAACAGCAGGAACAGGAAGATGAAGTTGCAGAACCCCGAACGCTTCTTCGATGTTGGTGAAGGTATGGGTGGTTCGATGATGTCCAGCCGTTCGAGAGGTATGTGCTTCCTAGCTGGTGTTATCTGTTTCATCGGTGGTTGCTGATGCTGCATCATCTTCCACAAGCTGGCTTCCTGATCTCGCAGCACGCCACGATAGAGGTTGAACAAACTCACCGGCACCGTGTCGCCCTGCAACTTGGGTTCAATGGAGGTGAGCAGTTGTTGCCGTTGCTGTTGCAAAGCGATGAGTTGCGACAGTACATCCTGGGAAGCTGCCTGCGGCTGGTAAGGCAGATCAAGAATCAGATGCAACTTCTCAATCTGCTCCACAGTGAGCGAAGGGTTCTGCCATAGCAATTGCGAGAGGATGTCCTGATTGGAATACCCCTCCTCATGCCAGGCATCAATCTGGTCAAGATTGACCAG
>WBZX01001596.1_pt2 | contig 15589 bp, 10 predicted proteins | sample 5204211 | NCBI WGS metagenome assembly WBZX01 (sample SAMN12344362, study PRJNA552823) | activated sludge metagenome | biome: Activated sludge suspended growth; feature: Nitrification reactor; material: Wastewater; isolation source: activated sludge from nitrification reactor of wastewater...
GGATATTTCACCCACCTTTTTCTCCCCCTTGGCGGTTTCCTACAATCGACAAACCCCGCGCCGTAGGAGATATTGTCGCAACGTAACCCTTTGACGCCCCGGAGGCACCCTTATGCGCGCGGTCTGGAAGCTTGCCCTGCCAGCTTTGATCCTGCTTCCTCTGGCCGCGCGGGGTGACAATCCGCCGCGGGTTGTGCTCGCCACTTCCGGCACCGCCATGCCGTCAAGCGGAGCGATCGACCGCTTCACGATCCGCTTTTCCGATCCGATGGTCCCCTTGGGCGATCCGCGCGTCAAACCGGCCGCGACCAGCGATTGCCCGGGCGCCAGCGCCGGACGCTGGGTTGATCAGCAGACCTTCGTGATCGATTTCCAGCGCCCGCTGCCGGGCGGCACCACCTGCAAGGTCACGCTGAAAAGCGGGCTGACCACCCAGGCCGGGATCCGCGTGCAGGGGCAGGAAAACTATACGATCGACACCGCCGGGCCATCGGTGCGCGCGGTGCTCGCGCCGGGCGAACGCGGCAGCGATATCGATGAGGATCAGGTCTTCCTGGTCGCCACCAACACACCGGCCGATCCGGCCTCGGTTGCCGGCAAGGCGGGCTGCGCGATCGATGGCGTGGGCGAAGTGGCGGCGATCGACGTGCTGCCGGCCGGGACCGCCGCGACGGTGCTGTCCGGGCTGGGCACCGATGACTGGCGGACCGTTGATTTCCTGTCCGAAGCCGGGATTTCCACCCCGCTGCCCAGCGATGCCCGCGCGCGCGATGCGGCGCTGGCCAATGTGCTGGCGCTGCGCTGCCGCCGGCCGCTGCCCCCGGGCAAGGACATGGCGCTGGTCTGGCCCAAGGCCGTCGCTGATCGCAATGGCAAGCTGGCCGGGCGTGACCAGCGCTTCGACTACACCGTGCGCGAGGCCTTTACCGCCAGCTTCGATTGCACCCGTTCGAACGGCAAGGCGGCCTGCAACCCGATCACCCCGGTGCATGTGTCCTTCACCGCGCCGGTCCCGCGTGTTCAGGCGCTGGCGATGCGGCTCAAGCTGGCCGACGGCAGCGAACGCAGCCCGCGCGCCGATTCCGAGGAAAAGGATCAGGCCGAGATTTCGGACATCTATTTCGACGGGCCATTCCCCGCCGCCATGGCTGCCAGCGTGACCATGCCGGCCGGGCTCAAGGACCTGTCGGGCCGGACCCTGGCCAATGCCGCGCGCTTCCCGCTGGCGGTCGGCTTTGCCGCCACGCCGCCGCTGGTCAAGTTCGCCGCCGAATTCGGGATCATCGAGGCGCGCGAAGGTGCGACCCTGCCGGTCACGGTGCGCGCGGTCGAACCGGCGCTGGTCGGCAAGGCCAAGTCGATCGCCGGGCAGGCGGTGCGGATCACCACCAACGATGCCGAGATCGCGGCCTGGCTGCGCAAGCTCGATAAGGCCGAACGCAGCGACTACGAATGGATCAAGCGCAAGGACGGGACCAGCTTTGCGGTCAACCACACGCGCGACAAGCCGCTGCTGCCGCCTACCGGCACGGCGATGGACCTGGCGCTGCCGGGCAAGGGCAAGGATTTCGAAGTGGTCGGCGTGCCGCTGTCGGGCAAGGGCTTCCACCTGGTCGAATTCGCCAGCCCGGCGCTGGGCGCGGCGCTGCTGGGGCGGCCGGTGCCGCGCTATGTCGCGGCCGGCGCGCTGGTCACCGATATGGCGGTCCATTTCAAATGGGGCCGCGAAAGCTCGCTGGTGTGGGTCACCTCGCTGGGCGATGCCGCGCCGGTCGCCAATGCCCAGGTGCGGATTTCCGACAGCTGCACCGGCAAGCTGCTGGCCAGCGGGCAGACCGATGCCGCGGGCCTGTTCAAGCTGGGCGCCCTGCTGGGCGAGCCGCAGACCGGCGGCAGCTGCGATCCCGATTCGGATCATCCGCTGATGGTTTCGGCGCGGGCCGGCGATGACATGAGCTTCACGCTCAGCAACTGGAACGACGGGATCAGCCCCTACGATTTCGAGATGTCGTTCGGCTATGGCGACGAGCCCGACGATCTGATCCACACCGTGTTCGACCGCGCGCTGGTGCGGGCCGGGGAAACCGTCCACTTCAAGCATCTGCTGCGCCGCCCGGTCGGCGCCGGGTTCACCTATGCCAAGGGCTTCACCGGCAAACTGGTGTTCAGCCACCTGGGGTCCGACACCGAATTCTCGCAGGATGTCACGATCGGCGCCGGGGGCAGTGCCGAAGGTGAGTGGAGCGTGCCTTCGGGTGCGCCGCTGGGCGAATATTCGCTGCGCTTCGAAGTGGGCAACAGGAGCTTTTCGGGCGGCCAGACGATCCGGGTCGATGAATACAAGCTACCCAACATGCGGGCCACGATCACCGGTCCCAAGGAAGCGCTGGTCCAGCCCGGCATGGTGCCGCTGTCGCTGTTCGTCGGCTATCTTTCGGGCGGCGGGGCCGGGGCCCTGCCGGTGACGCTGCGCAGCGATTTCAACGGCTATGTCCCGGTGCCGCGCGGCTATGACAGCTTCAATTTCGGCGGGGCCGACGTCAAGGAAGGCACCCGCGCGCTGGGCGGCGATGGCGCTGAAGAGCCGGTCGGCGATGAAATGCCCTTCGCGCAGACCCTGCCGGTGACGCTGGGCGCCGATGGCACTGCGCGCACCCAGGTGGCGGTCAGCCAGCCGATCACCGATCCGGTCAGCCTGATGGTCGAGATGGACTATCCCGACGCCAATGGCGAAACGCTGACCACGTCGCGGCGGCTGACGCTCTATCCGGCCGCGCTGCAGGTTGGCATGAAGACCGACGGCTGGATGATGCGCGACGATGACCTGCGCCTGCAACTGGTGGTGCTGGGGCTGGATGGCAAGCCGCTGGCGGCCAAGCAGGTCACGGTCGATCTCTATTCGCGGCGGGTGATCACCGCGCGGCGGCGGCTGATCGGCGGCTTCTATGCCTATGACAACCAGGAAGAGGTCAAGAAGCTCTCGCAAAGCTGCCGCACCACCACCGACCGGCTGGGCCGCGCATCGTGCCAGCTGGCCCCGGGCGTCTCGGGTGAGATCACCATGGTCGCCCGCGCCCGCGATGATGCCGGGCGCGAAAGCCGCGCGGCGCAGTCGGTCTGGCTGGCCGGCAAGGATGACTGGTGGTTCGGCGGCGACAACGGCGACCGGATGGACGTGATCCCCGAAAAGCCCGAGTACAAGGCCGGCGAGACCGCGCGCTTCCAGGTGCGGATGCCGTTCCGCGAGGCCAACGCGCTGGTTACGGTTGAACGCGAAGGCGTCCTGGAAAGCTTTGTGACCAAGCTGTCGGGCACCGATCCGGTGGTTGAGGTCAAACTGCCGGCCAACTTCGCGCCCAATGTCTATGTCTCGGTCATGGCGGTGCGCGGGCGGGTGGCCGGCGACGAAAGCTGGATCGTCAAGCTGGCGCAGGGATTGGGGATTCCGCTGGGCGACAAGCAGAAGGTTGCGCCCACTGCGACGATCGACCTTGCCAAGCCGAGCTACCGGATCGGGATGAGCGAGATCAAGGTCGGCTGGGAAGGCCACCGCCTGGGCGTTGCGGTCAAGCCTGAGCGCGAGCGCTATGGCGTGCGCGAGACCGCCAATGTCGGGATCGCCGTGACCCGCCCCGACGGCAGCCCCGCACAGAACGCCGACGTGGCCTTCGTCGCAGTCGATGAGGCGCTGTTGCAGCTGATGCCCAACCCGTCGTGGGATGTGCTGAAGGCAATGATGTCGGAACGCTACCTCGAGGTCGCAACTTCGACCGCGCAGATGCAGGTCGTGGGCAAGCGCCACTATGGCAAGAAGGCCGTGGCGGCGGGTGGCGGCGGGGGCGATGCCTCGGCGGTCAACCGCCAGAACTTCCAGCCGGTGCTGCTGTGGAAGGGCCGCGTGGCGCTAGATGGCCAGGGCCGCGCGACCGTGCCGGTGCCGCTGTCCGATGCGCTGTCCAGCTTCCGGCTGGTCGCCGTGGCGACGCAGGGCGCGCAGCTGTTCGGCACGGGCGAGGCCGCGCTGCGCACCGCACAGGACCTGTCGGCCTATCCGGGTCTGCCGCAGCTGGTGCGCACCGGCGACCGGTTCGATGCCACCTTCACGCTGCGCAACGGCACCGACAAGCCGATGAAGATCGAAGCCGCGCCGCGGGTCGAACCGGCGATCGAGGGGCTCAAGGCCCAGACGGTCACCGTGCCCGCCGGGGGTGCCACCACGCTGCGCTGGAATGTCATGGCTCCGGCCAATCCGGGCGCGCTGAAGTGGACCTTCAATGCCCGTTCGGGCGACGGCAAGGCCAATGACACGGTAACCGCCACGCAGGACGTGCTGCCCGCCGTCCCGGTCGAGGTCTGGGCCGCCAGCCTGCTCAGGGTCGGCGATCCGGCGCCCGCCATCGCCGCGCCGCAGGGCGCGCTGCCGGGCGGCTATGTGACGGTCGATCTCAGCGACAGCCTTGCCGCGCCGCTGGGCGGGGTGCGCGCCTACATGCTGGGCTATCCCTATGATTGCTTCGAACAGCGCCTGTCGCGGCTGGTTGCGACCGGTGATGTGGGCGCGTGGAAGCCGCTGGCCGATGCCCTGCCGACCTACCTCGATGAGGAGGGGCTGGTGCGCTATTGGCCCGATCCGCGGCTGAGCGGATCGCCTGAGCTGACCGCCTATGTGCTGGCCACCACCAGCGCCGCCGGGCTGACCATTCCGGACGAGCCGCGCCGCAAGATGGTGGCCGCGCTGGCCCGGGTGGTTGAAGGCAAGCTGACCCGCAAGCGCTACATTCGGGTCGATGAACGGCCGCTGCGGATTGCCGCGCTGGCCGCTCTGGCCCGCGCCGGGGCTGCTGACCCGCGCCTGATCGCGCGGATCGACATGGTCCCCGCCGACATGCCGACCAGCACCCTGGCCGACTGGATCGTCGCGCTCGACCGCTTGCGCGCGGCGCCCGGCACCCCGGTGCTGCGGGCTGCCGCCGAAGCCGAACTGCGCCGCCGGCTGGTCTATGAAGGCACCCGGCTGGATCTGGCCGATGCCCAGAACGCGCCGTGGTGGATGATGACCGGGGCCGATGAAATGGCGATCAAGGCGCTTGATGCGGTGATCGGCAAGCCCGGCTGGAGCGCTGAAATACCCAAGATGATGGTCGGGGTCGCCGCGCGGCAGATGCGCGGGCACTGGGATACCACCCCGGCCAATGCCTGGGGCGTGCTGGTTTCGCGCCGCTTTGCCGCCGCCTATCCGGCCAGCGCGATCGCCGGGACCACCCAGATCGGGCTGGGCCAGGCCAGCTTCCAGGTGCCCTGGCCGCGCACCGCGCCGATCGAACCGGTGCAGCTGCCCCTGGTTGATGCGCCGCTCAAGCTGGCGCAGGCCGGCGGCGCGGGGCCGTGGGCGACGGTGGCGGTCCATGCTGCCGTGCCGCTCAAGGAACCGCTGATGGCCGGCTACCGGCTCAAGCGCGAAGTGGCGGTGTTGACGGCCAAACAGCCGGGCAAGATCAGCCAGGGCGACGTGCTGCGGGTGCGGCTGACGATCCAGTCGTCGGCGGAACGCAACTGGGTGGTGCTGGCCGATCCGCTGGTGCCCGGTGCCTCGGTCATGTCGGGGCTGGGCGGCAGTTCGCAGCTGCTTGAAAATGCCGGGGCGAAGTTCGCCAGTGATGCGGCCACTTCGGGCAGCGATGGCTATGGCGGCTGGCCCAGCTACACCGAAAGCTCACGCGGATCGTGGCGGGCCTATTTCGAATGGCTGCCGCGCGGCACCACCGTGGTTGAATACACCGTGCGGATCAACACCGCGGGCACCTTTGCGCTGCCCCCGGCGCGGGTCGAAGCGATGTATGCCCCGGCGATCCGCGCGCAGCTGCCGATCGCGCCGGTGACGGTGTGGGCCAACTAGCACAGGTCGTCGAGACCCTCCGCCGCCACCCGGCCCGGCTGTTGCTGGGGCTGGTGGCGCTGGCCTTTGCCATGCTGTGGTGGTGGACCACGCCGCCCACGGTGCCGGCCTATGCCGATCTCAAACGCAGCTGGAAATCGAGCGAGGCCTGGCTGCACGCCCGCGATGGCAGCCTGCTCAGCGAAGTGCGGGTCGATTTCGCGCAGCGGCGGCTGGCCTGGGTGCCGCTGGACGAAATCGCCCCGGCGCTGGGGCGGGATGTGATCGGTCTGGAGGATCACCGTTTCCTCAAGCACGGCGGGGTGGACTGGCTGGCGCTGGGCGGATCGATCCGCGATGCAGTGCAGGGCAAGCGCGCGCGCGGTGCCTCAACGCTGACCATGCAGACCGCAGCCTTCCTGTGGCCCGATATCGGCCGCCCGGGCGCGCGCGGCTGGTTCGACAAGCTGCGCCAGATGCGCACCGCCTGGGCGATCGAAGCCAGCTGGAACAAGAACCAGATCCTTGAAGCCTACCTCAACCTCGCGCCGTTCCGGGGCGAGAACCAGGGCGTGGGGGCGGGATCGCTGGCGCTGTTCGGCAAGCGCCCGGCCGCGCTTGATCCGCGCGAGGCGGCGGTGATGGCGGCGCTGCTGCGCAATCCGGTGGCCCGGCCCGATCAGGTCGGCCAGCGCGCCTGCCGCCTGATGCAGCCGGCTGACTGCCCGGCCCTGCAGGTGCTGGCCGAGGCCGTGGCGGGGACCGGCAGCCTCAAGGCGATCGACCCGGGGCTTGCCCCGCATCTGGCCGCGCGGCTGCTGACCGAACCGGGCCTGAAGGTGACCACCACGATCGACCCGGCGGTCCAGCGCCTGGCGGCTTCGGCCTTGCAGCACCAGTTGCAGGGCCTGGGGGCCAGCCGCGCGCGCGATGGCGCGGTGGTGGTGCTGGATAATGCCAGCGGCGAAGTGCTGGCCTATGTCGGCGGGGTCGGGCTGGGATCGACTGCCGCCTCGGTCGATGGCGCCTCGGCCCCGCGCCAGGCCGGATCGACGCTCAAGCCGCATCTCTATGCCCAGCTGATCGAGCGCAAGTGGCTGACCGCGGCCTCGATCCTCGAGGATTCGCCGGTCCAGCTCGATACCGCCTCGGGGCTCTATGTCCCGCGCAATTACGACAATGCCTTCATGGGGCCGGTTTCGGTGCGGCGTGCGCTGGCCAATTCGCTCAACGTGCCGGCAGTGCGGGCCCTGCTGCTCGACGGGGTGCAGGACTTTCGCGACCGGCTGGCTGACCTCGGCTATGCCGGGCTCGAGGCCGATGGCGCTTACTACGGCTTCAGTCTGGCGCTGGGTTCGGCCGAAGTGACCCTGCTGGAACAGGCCAATTCCTATCGCACGCTGGCCAATCTGGGGCGTTGGTCACCCTTCCGGATCCGCAGCGACGATCCAGCTGGCGAGCCGCGCCAGGTGCTCGATCCCGGGGCGGCCTGGATCACTGGCGACATGCTGTCCGATGCCTCGGCCCGGGCCAGCACCTTCGGGGTCGATTCAGCGCTGCGCCTGCCGTTCTGGGCGGCGGCCAAGACCGGCACGTCCAAGGCGATGCGCGACAACTGGTGCATCGGCTATTCGGACCGCTTCACCGTGGCGGTGTGGGTCGGCAACCTGGAAGGCGATCCGATGCGCGCGGTATCGGGCACCAGCGGCGCGGCCCCGGTCTGGCGCGACGTGATGATCGGCCTCCACCAGGGCAAGCCCGGCCAGCAGCCCGCGCGCCCGGCCAATGTGGTGGCCGCGCCGGTCAATTTCGCCACCGGGCGCGAGCCGCCGCGCAGCGAATGGTTTCTGGAAGGCACCGCGCAGCAGACCATGGCCCAGGCCCCGGCCTTTGCCCGGCGGCCGCGGATCACCAACCCGGTGTCGGGCGCAGTCTATGCCCGCGATCCTGATATTCCCGGCGATCGCCAGTCGATCGGGATCGCGATCTCGGGCGATTCGGGCGATCTGCGCCTCACGCTCGACGGGCGCCCGTTGCCCGCCGACCAGCGCGCCCGGCAGGTCCCGCTGATCCCGGGCAGCCACCTGCTGACGCTGCTCGATGCCAGCGGCAAGATGGTTGATCAGGTGCGCTTTACCGTGCGTTAGGGCAAGGCCTGTTTACGGCACGCGCGGCAGTTTGAGCAGGGCGGCTTCGATCGCTTTGGAATCGCCACTGACGCCCAGCGCCACCAGTTCCACTTCCACGTTCTGGCGATAGTAATGCAGGATCGGCGCGCTGCCGCCGTCCTGCTGGATCCAGGCCTTGTCGCCATCACCATGCAGATCGCGCTTGTCACCCGGGCGCGAGGCGCGGGTCATCTGGGTGGCCTTGTCGAAATAGGCCGGATCGTGGGCGATCAGGTTCAGCCGCAGCGAGGCATTGGCGCCGCGATAGCTGCATCCTGACATCGCTCCCATCGTTTCGGGCTCGGTCCTCTCGACCGCGAAGCCCAGTGCATCGCCGACTGCCTTGGCGTCGAGCAGGCAGGGATTGGCGAGTTTGGCCGGGTCCATCCCTGCCACCGCTGGCGCCGCCGGTGCGGCCGCGGCTGCCGGTTCGGGCGCTGCGCTGGCATCGGGGGCGGGCGGCGCCTCGCCCTTGCAGGCAGCCAGCAGGACCAGGCCGGTGACAAGGGCGGCAGAACGGATCGGGTGCATCGGGAACCTCTTGGGCAATCAGGTTGAATCTTGCCGGATTTTGGATGCTGGCAATGACAAGAGCGCTACCCAAACCGGTAGGCCGCTGTTAGGCTGCCGGGCGATGAAGGGTCTGATCGATACGGCCGATTTCAGTGCGGTCGTTTCCGACATCTATGAAGCGTCCTTATCGCCGGCCCACTGGGATACGGCGCTGACCGGGCTGGTCAGCCGGTTCGGGACCCCGCGCTGGGACGTGGCGATGCTGGTGTGGGAACGGATCGATCCGTACGGCGGACGCTTTGTCGCGGCCTGCGGGGTGCACGACATGGCCCGCGCCGCCTATCTCCAGATGCACGCCGGGCGCAATGAATGGAGCCTGCGCGGCCATTCGTTGCCGCTGGGCAGCGTGGTTCATTCCGATCGGCTGATCGCACGGCCCGACTTCCTCCAGACCGCCTTCTTCCGCGAATTCCTGGCCATGTTCGACATGCAGGTCGGGCTGATCGGCGCGCTCGACAAGGCCGGGGGGGACCATCTGGGGCTGTGCCTGCCCGGGCCCGACAACGGCCCGGTCGAGGTGCTGGAAGAGGCGGTGCGGCTGCTGATTCCGCATATCCAGCGCTCGGTCCGGATTGCGCGGCGGCTCGGCCAGGCCGAGCTGACCGCGGCGCGCTCGACCGCGGCGCTCGATCATGCCCCCTCGCCGGTGCTGATGCTGACCGAGGGGTTCGAGCTGGCCTATGCCAACCCGGCCGGGCGGATCCTGATCGAACGCTATCGGCTGGAAGATGCCAGCGGGCGGATCCGCCTGGGCAGCGCGGCGCTGCACGACGATATCCGGCGCCTGCTCGAACCCGGCCAGGCCAGTCATTGCCAGGCACTGCGCCTCAGCTGCTGCGACGGGGGCGAGGTTCCGGCGCTGGCGATGCGGGTCGATCCGGCGCGGATCGGCGGTGCGGCAACCGATGCGGGCACGGCCCGGCTGATGGTGGTTGCCGCCAACAACCCCGAAATCAACGAGGCCCAGATCGACCGGCTGCGCGACTGGTTCGGACTGACCCATGCCGAAGCCCGGCTTGCCTCGGTGCTGGCCGAAGGCGGCTCGATCGAGGACCATTGTCAGTTGCGCGGCGTCTCGACCAATGCCGCGCGGTTCCTGCTCAAGGGCATTTTCGCCAAGACCGGAGTGGGCCGCCAGGCCGAACTGGTCCAGTTGCTGACCGCCGCCCCGCTGCAATGGGCGCGCGAACTGCCCACATCGGACCTGCCCGACCCGATCTGATCCCCTACCCAAAGGGGTAGGGTGCCCCCGCCGCCCCTGTGCGATCAGGACCGCAAGTTGTATTTGCGGAGAGATCGATGAAGTTCAGACTCCTGACCCTGCTGGGTGCGGTTGCGGCGCTTTCGGGCGCGGCTCTGGCCAGTGCTGAAGACGAGATCGGCCAGGCGGTTTACCAGGACGGACCGGGTATCGCGACGCCGGTCAAGGGCGATATCACCCTGGACCAGCGCAAGGCGCTCTATCCCCCGCGCGGTCCGCGTCCGGGGGTCTATCGGATGCGCGCGCTGCATTCTGGCGGCTGCCTTATCTGGTACGATCCGGGTCACGGCGCCAAGGGACCGATCTGGCTGAACCAGTACAATTGCGCCGTAATTGACGCCAGTCCGGCTTCGGCGAGCAACTATTTCGAGTTCAATTTCGTGCCGCATCCGGCCGGTGGCTACACGATCCGCTCGCAGGTCGCTGCCCAGGGAGGGCGCGAGCCGGTTCCGGGACAGGTATCCAATTGCCTGACGGTGGCACCCGGGGTGGTGTTCGGGCCCGCCCGCATGGAGATTCGCGGCTGCGAGATCCCCAACGGTCAGGGTTGGGAGCATGCCGGCGGCGATGGCCAGCGCTTCCTGGTGCTCAAGATGACCAGCGATGCCTGGGAAATCCGTCTTTTCAACGGCAATCCGGAAAGCCCTGACTGCGTGGCCGCGCGCGGCGGGGGCGGGCTGGGCACCGACTACATCAAGTGGGGCTGCAACGGAAATGCCGACCAGCGCTTCATGCTGCAATGGGTCAAGCCGATCCCGGCAGATGTTGAAACGGCAACGCTGGCCCGGTCGAAATGGTTCTCCTTTGCCGATGGCCACTATCGACTGTCGCCCGCCAATGGCGTGGACCTGACCGGGGCGAACTATTCCAGCTTCGAAACGATCAACGATAACGGCGAATACTGCATGCGCCGCTGCGCCGAACTGGCTGATTGCAAGGCCTGGACCTGGACCGGCCCGGGCTACATCGGCAATGATCCGCCCAAGTGCTATTGGAAGCACGCGGCCGGCAATCCGGTCAACCGCGGCCCGCGCGCGCTGGGCAAGCTGTTCAGCGGGATCGTCCGGCAATGACGCAGGGAACCAGGACCATGCGCAAGGCGCTGTCGATCGCCGCCCTTGGGGCACTGGTGACCCTGCCTGCACTGCTTGCCGCACAGCTGCCGGCCGGGCCTTTCGATGGCCCCGCCTTGTGGAGCGATCCGGTGCCGGGCAATTGGCTGATCCGGGTGAAGGGCACCAATCTGTGCGTCGCGCGCGCATCAGGTGCGATCCGTGCGCAATTGCCGCATCTGGTGCTCGAGCCGTGCAATGCCGTGGTGGGCGAACAATGGCTTGAACTGGTCCCCAATGGCACCACCAGCACCCCGCTTGACGGGGCGAGCACGGTGACCTGGCGGATCATGTCGCGCCAGAAATGCCTGACCGCCGCGCGCGGGGTGCTGTTCGGTGCCCCTGCCGTTGACGAAGTGGACTGCGGCAGCCGCGACGGCATCCCGGCCATGTCCTCGCGGATGGGTGCTGCCGACCAGACCTGGCGGCTGCAATTCCGGCCGGATGCGGCCAATCCCGGCGCTGTGGGCCCGCGGCCCTTCGTGCAGATCCGGCTGGCTGACGGGCGTTGCTGGTCGGCCCAGGGGCGCGATCTGCGCGCCGGGGTGCAGCTGGTGATGGATCCCTGCGCCGATCAGGTCGGTCAGCAGTTCGAAGTGGTCAACCGGCAAACCGGCGTAATGACCGAACCGAACCAGACCGCCATCGCCGAGTTCGGCTGGACCGGCCTGCCGCAGCCGCGCGGCTTCCAGCTATCGCACTTCCGCGCCATGCCGCGGCTCAATCTGCCGTCGGGTGACTATACCCAGGGCCTGGCCACCGCCAACGATCAGGGCCTGGCCTGCGCCCAGGCCTGTGCGGATGACGCCAGCTGCAAGGGTTTCACCTGGGTCGATCCGCGGGCGCGCGGCGGGCAGGCGATGTGCTACAAGAAAGATACACTGAACCAGCCAGTTGCGGATAATTTCTCCAATTCGGGAATCGTCCGCCCGCGCTAAGAGCGGTCCACCTCTCCGGTCCTCCGGATCGGGGCAGGTGTCGGCTACTGCGACCCGGTCGATACCTGCAATCTTGCCGGAAGCGTGCCCAAGCACGCTTCCGGCATTTCCTTTTCAGGGGAAAGCTTGGCGCCGTTCAGCCTGTGTTGCAGTGCAATACTTGAAGGAGCGCGGCGAAACGGGCAATATTGCGATGAAGCGGGCATGTAGTGCCTGCCCGGAATTGGAGTTGGCGTAATGCGGATCAGGGGCAATAGGGTGATTGGCGGGGCAGGACTGGTTGCGCTGGCCACTTCAGCCATGGCCATGGCGGCGGCCCAGCCGCAAAGCATCCTGCCCGAACCCGCACCGCCCGCCAGCCCGGCGGCCAAGGCCAATCAGCCGGTCGCGGCACCCAGCGCTGCACCGACGATTGTTGCGCAGGTGCCGATCGACGAGCCGGTGGTCAGCTGGACCAAGGCTGACGCCCAGGCACTGCTGGGCGTGATCGGCGGGATCGATGCCGATGGCCTGTTTCCCGATGACTACCAGCCTGAAAAGCTGCGCGCGGCGATCGCTTCGGGCGATCAGGCCGCGCTTGATGCCCAGGCCAGCCGCTCGTTCGCCTGGCTGGTCGAAGACATGCGCGACGGGCGCACCCGGATGGATTCGCGCGAACAGTGGTTCGTGGTCGATACCGATATCGACAGCAACCCAACCTCGGCGCTGATGGCCCGGGCGCTGGCCAGCCACGATGTGCCCGGCGCGATCGCCGGACTGATCCCGACCGCGCCCGATTACGGCGCGCTCAAGGGCCTGCTGGCCGTGACCCCCAAGGCCGACAAGGCCAAGCGCAACCTGATCCGGATCAACATGGATCGCTGGCGCTGGCTGCCCCGGGAACTGGGCCAGTATTACCTCCTGACCAATGTGCCCGAATTCCAGCTGCGCCTGACAGTCAAGAACGAGATCATCCGGTCCTACCGGACGATCGTCGGCAAGGTTGGCAAGACGGCCACGCCGCAGCTGGCCTCGGTGGTCAAGGGCGTGGTCTTCAACCCGACCTGGACCGTGCCGCAATCGATCGTGGTTGGCGAAGGACTGGGTGCCCGCCTGATCGGCAATCCGGCCTCGGCCGCGCGCCAGGGCTATAAGGCGACCAAGGCCAAGAACGGCGTGATCACGGTCGTGCAGCAGCCCGGCCCGGGCAATTCGCTTGGCCTGATGAAGCTCGACATGCCCAACGATCATGCGATCTTCATCCACGACACCCCGTCGCGCGGACTGTTCGCACAGCCCTATCGCGCGCTCAGCCACGGCTGCGTGCGCACCGAACGCGCGACCGAACTGGGCATGACCATGGCGATCCTGGGGGCGGGCAAAACCCCGGAGGAGCTGGTCACGATCTCGACTTCGGGCCAGTACACCCTGGTGCCGATGACCAAGACCTTCCCGGTCTATATCATGTATTTCACCATGGCGACGGACATCAAGGGCCAGATGGGGACCTTCAAGGACCTCTACGGCCGCGATACCAAGGTGCTGGCCAGTTTCGCCGCGCCGCGCAAGGCCTGGGATGGCAAGCGCAAGACCACCGAAAAGGTGATCAAGCTCGACAATCCCTTGTAGTTGGCCCGCTCTAGTCGGCCCGCTGTAATCAGCCGATGCAGGTCCTGACCTGCGCCGCCTGCGCCGGATCAAGCGCCTTGCCTTGTGGCAACCAGATCCGCACGCGGCGGCTGGCACCGCCATCGTCCACGCGGATTGCCAGGCCGCTGGCCGGGTCGGTGTAGGTATCGTTGCTGGCCACTTCGAGCCGCAGTGCGCCGGGCTGGCGGATCAGGCACAGCACCAGGTCCTTTTGCGCGGTCCTGCTTTCGCGATCGAGCACCAGCGCCTTGCCTGCGGTAGCGCGGCTGTCCACCACCATGCGCAGGACATAGGGCGAGGCCATCGCGGCCAGCGCGGCGAGGCCGATGCCCACCAGGATGCGTTGTGAACGGTTCAAGCGTCGCCGATACGGTCAGCGTAGAGCAGGCGCCCGCCTGAAAGGTGCCACAGTGCCTCGTTGAACTGGTCCGGGCTCATCGCGAAGCAGCCTTCGCTGCGGCCCAGCCGTCCGAACCGGGCAATATGCGATTCGGTGGCATAGCTGGCCGGGTGCATCACGATCGCGCGCTGCAGCGCGGTCGAATTGTCGGAATCCTGGCCCAGCAGGCGGATCGAGGTGCCGTATTTGCCCTTGTACCATTCGGCGGTGATATAGGCCCCGCGCGAGGTCGCTTCGGAACCAGGCACGTTGGAAAACTGCTGGAGGAAGCCCGAATGTTCGGGGTCCGAGCCGCGGCCATGGGCGACCAGGAACGAACGCACGGTGCCGTTTTCAAGATTGGCGAAATGGAGCCGCGGCAGTGTGCTGGGCCGGGCAAAATCGGCCACGCCAACGATGTCGCGGCGCCACAGCGCAGCCCCGGCGCGATCGCGTTCGCGGGCGGCAATTTCCAGGATCTTGCGGTCGTAGGCCGGATTGGGCACCACTTCGGTCGGCAGCGGCGGCGGGGCCGGCACGGCCGGTTCGACCGGAGCGGGGGTAAGGCCGAAGGTCTTGTCGAATTCGTCGCCCAGCACCTGGCGCGCCAGCGCACGCCCGGGCACCGCCAGTGCGGCACCGGCGGCAAGGCCACCCAGAATCAGGTCGCGACGTTTCATGACCCCCGTCATAGCGCCCTGTGGATAACCAAGTGCTGAATGAGTCGCCAGTCGGAATCGGCGGATTAGCGCGCTGCTGCGCCGAGCCGTGCCAGATCTGCCCCATCGACCCGCATCACCGTCCAGTCGTCCATCAGCCGCGCACCCAGCTTCTGGTAAAAGCCGATCGCCGGCGCGTTCCAGTCCAGCACCGACCATTCCAGCCGCGCGCAATCGCGTTCACCGGCCAGCATGGCGAGGTGCGAAAGCAATGCCTTGCCCAGCCCCGATCCGCGCGCCTCGGGCCGCACGAACAGATCTTCAAGGTAGATCCCGGGCTTGCCTTCGAAGGTCGAGAAATTGTGAAAGAACAGCGCAAATCCTTGCGGCGTGCCGTCGATCTCGCCGATCACCACCTCGGCATAGGGACGCTGGCCGAACAGCTTCTCGCCCAGCACGGCCTCGTCAAAGCGAACCTCGTGGGCCAGCTTTTCGTATTCGGCCAGATCGCGGATCAGCTGGGCGATCAGCGGCAGGTCGGCCGGGGTGGCGGGGCGGATCGAAAGCGTCATGAAGCCAGAAGTCCCTTGATACGCGGCCACAGCACGCCGAGCGCAAGGCCCGCCATGACCAGCGCGAAAGCAGTCAGTTTCCACGGCTGCAGCGGCTCGCCCAGCACCAGGGCCGACGTGCCCAGGCCGAACACCGGCACCAGCAGCGAAAGCGGCGCAACGCTGCTGGCGGGGTGGCGCGCCAGCAGCCAGCCCCAGACGCCATAGCCGAACATCGTGTTGCCGACCGATTGCCACAGCACTGCCGCCCAGGTCACCCGGTCGGCGCTGGCAATCCCGGCGGCGATCCGCGGCCAGCCTTCCAGCACCAGCGCAAAGCCCAGCAGCGGCGGCAGCGCGAACAGGCTCGACCAGACGACATAGGCCAGCATGTTGACCGGCCCGGCCGCGCGGCTGACCATGTTGCCCCCGGCCCAGCCGCCA
>WBZX01001797.1_pt1 | contig 15571 bp, 4 predicted proteins | sample 5204211 | NCBI WGS metagenome assembly WBZX01 (sample SAMN12344362, study PRJNA552823) | activated sludge metagenome | biome: Activated sludge suspended growth; feature: Nitrification reactor; material: Wastewater; isolation source: activated sludge from nitrification reactor of wastewater treatment...
GACTGGAAAGGCCCCGCCTCGAAGCAGCCTGAAACGCTGCCAGAGGTAAAGACGACGCCCGTTAAGCCCGGCAAGCTCCGTATCGAGGTCACGGTGAAGGACGTGACGGCCATCGGGGTTCATTCGGGACAACTGGTGCTGACCCCCGAAGCTGATGGCAAAGTTGGCAAGAAAGCCATCGACTTGCGCTTCGTCACGACGTTCAAACCGGGAGTGGCGATCGCGCCCGCCGGTGCTGTCACCTTGAAAGTCAGCAACTGCTCGTGGCCCAGCTTCCTTACGGGGCTGTTCGCACCGGAGACCCAGGGGCGCAACTATGCCTGCTTCCTGACAGAACTGTTCGCGCCGGAGACCCAGGGGCGCAACTATGCCTTTGAGGTGAAGAACACTTCGCCTGCGCCCATCGACGTCAACGTGAAGTTCACGGCCTTGGGCATTACCCCGGTCGCACCCATTTTTCAGCTGCGCCGCATGGACTCCGGCAAGGGGGAGGGGTCCGGCTTTCTCGACCTGCAAGACATCCCGCCGAACGGGTCTGCGACGCTGCATGCACGGGTGGACAACGCCGGCGACCTGCCATCGGGCGCGTACTCGGGAGCGATGCAATTTCTAGCCACTCCCTCGAGCATTCGGGGCGTCAACGAATACCTCGCCGGGGATCGGGCCACTGATGGCTCGTATGTGGTGCGTAATGCTGTCCGCACGAGCGTCGACGCCAATGTCCAAGTCCGCGCTGCGGCGATATGGGCGCTCGTAGCCGTGTTCTTGGGCGTGCTCGCCGGCCGAGTCGCAGCGGTGCTGGCGACGGCGGGTTTCGAGCAGAAGCTCCTGTACTACCCACGTTACGAAGCGCTCCGAGCGAAGCTTGCCTCTATACCGTCCAATGTTCGCACCTACTTGGATGCGTACCTGAAGGACGCTTGGGATGCGGTGCTCGAGGGTGGAAACGCCACCGCGAACTCGCAGGCCTTCTCGAGGCTAGAGCGTCAGTTCATATACGCGGAGCAGGCGGAAAGCCTGCGGGGAGAGATCCTGCAGCGACTGCCGGCGTCCGAGCAGCCAGCGGCTATCGCCGAAGTCGACAGGGTCCTCCTCGAGATTGCCAAGCGCTCGCCGGATTTCGATGCAGTGACCAGGTCGCTCGCCATGGCGCGTCAGCTCGTGGATAAGCAAGCTCCCGGCTTCGCAGCCGCAGCTGCGGCCGCCGACAGCGCGCAACAGGCGCAATTGCAGCCGCATCGCCAGCCTGGCCGCGTTGAGAGATTGCTGTCCCTTCTGGCAGGCACCGGCACCGAGGGTGTCGGCCTCTACTACCAGTACTTGCGGCCGCTGATGCACTTTACGGTCCTCCTTGTGCTGGTGCTCTATGGCGTCTGGCAGCACTACTCCGGTGGGGCAGACGCCGCTACCTTTGGGGCGCAGGGGATCAGCCAGTACGCGATGCTTTTCCTCTGGGGCGTCAGCGCCGACATCGTCAACAAGACCTTGCAATCCATCTCCTTCAAGCGGACCACGCCATGATCAAGAGACTGATTTGGGCGCTGGCAGCCGTGGCGTGCTTAGCAGGCCTCGCCGGATGCGCAACGTCGCCATCCACTTATCGGATTGCGGCGCAAGTGGCCGACGACGGAAAGCCTGCCCACTGGCTCCTACCACCGAGTGCGGACACTTGGAGTTCGATGCGTTTGATCGATTCGGTCCCATCGAGCGGGTTCTACATTGACCTTCCGGTGAGGCATTCGGGCTGCGCCTTCTACGCGAAGTTCCCGGAGGACGCGCCGAAAGCCGGAGCCCTTCAGGCCGAGTTCATGCCGGTGCCCGGTGGAGCCGTCCTGCGCATGAAATCCACCGGAACATTCCTGGACGACACGTCACTGCGTGCAGCATGGTTGGCATGGTGGGCGGCCGCAAAGGACGCTTGGCCGGGAAAATGCATCGGCATCGATCATGCGGTCATGGAGCAAATCCTATTGGAGCGCAGGCCGCTTCGATTTTCTGAGCTTCTTCGGCTGTACTACGGTTTCGAGGAGTCCACGCGTTCAGTCATCCTGCGACCGGGCACGATCGTCTGCGCGTCGGACGTGCCGAATCGCGCTGCCCACGCCACTGCGCGATTTTCCGTGTCGGGTGAAACCTGCGCAACGCTGTTGTCGGACGGAAGCGGCGGTGCCGTCTTTGGGCCCCTCTCGATCCCGCTGGGCTACATCTCCGCAGTCGACACGAGTAAGCGGATCGTGCACCCGATCGCGAGTTGGGCGGAATTACCGCACCGAAATTTGGTGGGTCACCAGTTCATCCTGAGGTACCCCAAGGGCCTGCCGACTAACCCGAACGCGATGCCGCTGCCCACCGACCCCGTGGGCACGAACGCGGGCCACGTGCCCCTACTGATCGCCGTGGACACGCGGGTCGAAGGCTCTGTCGCGCGCGCCATGCAGTGCGTCCGCGCCGACGACGATGACATTCTGGATGTTTGCGGGACGAAAGGATTCGAGGCCAGCAGCTGTGGCGGGTCAATCTCAGCATCCGATCCGCTCGCAGAGCTGAAGAACCGACCACCGAAGTGCTTCCGCTTCGGTGAACGCGGCGTAATCACGCCCCGGATCACCGTGACCGTCAACGGTGCTCCAGTGGAGATTCTCCTGGGGACGACACTAGGCGCGGCCCTGGAGCGGTTTGCACCCCCATTCCCTCACGCCTTGCAGCCCCGCGTGCACGACTCGGTTGCGAAGGCGGCGGGCCAAGCCGCCGTGTCCGGTATCCGCGTCATGCGGATGTTCGAAGGAAAACCCGTCACTGTCGACCTATCAGAGGCGGGCGCTTCCGCCCTCGGCATGGTCCTTTTGCCAGGAGACCAGCTGTCATGGTGAAGTACGTCCGCATCGGTGCGAGCCGCATGTATGTTCCCGCCGCGTTCGAGAGGCTGGTGACAGCGGCGCGGATCGCCTTCATACGCGACGAGGACCAGGCCGATCCCGGCACTGAGATCGACGTGCTCGGCCTTCTGCACCGCGGCGCCGTCGTGGTGTACCCGGCGGTCACCGAGGCTGTGGCGACATCCCTCCATTCGAACTTGCCGCGTCTGCTCGACGAGGCCACGCTCCCCGGTCAGCGCATCCGGCTTGCTTTCCTCACGGCCTCGGGCGGGCTGCGCGCAGGCGATGCTCTGTCGACCGACGGCGCCGGCGCTGTGGTCGAGAGCCCGGCGTTCCACGTCGGCGACCCGGCCGAGAGCAACGACACGTCGTGGCGCCTGAAGATCCCGGCGCGCGCCAGTATCCACGCTAGGGGCGGCGCGATGGTCATCGACCTCAGCGCATCCGACCCGGACGAGGGCGGGATGATCGTAAACGGCGTGCGTGTCCCTATCTCCATGGCGAACAGGCAGGTCCAGGTCGATCTCGAAGGGAATGCGCGCGGCACACTTCGCTTCGGCCTGGAGCTGGGCGACGAGCTTCTGGAGCACTTCGGCGTGGGGCCGCGGTATTTCGCGCAGGACAGCTTCGACGGCGGCACGTTGTACACCGCCGCAAGCACCTACCCGCTCTACCGGCTCGGTGAGGAGAAGCGAATCTTCTCCTGCCAGCTCGACATTGCGGCCCCACACGAGTCGGAGCAGTTGCCTGGATCGCTTGTTGCTGGCGCAACACGCGCGCGGATCCCACGCAGCATCCTGCTACCGCCGGTCGAGGCGTTGCGTACGAACTTGCATGCAGTGCATGGCGCCGATGTGCACCTGCGAGCCGAATCGAGCGAAGATGCTCCCGCCGGTTTCGCGCTCACTTCTTCGCCCAAGGCGATCGCTGTAGTGGGTGGAACCAACACGGCCTTCATCCGCTCGCACTATTTCTGCCCCATCGGCAGCTTCTCGGTCGCGACCGACGGTGCGCAGCAGCAGCGGCTATCACTGGGTCTGTCCAATCTTGAGACGATGGCGGTGCAACCGGCGGTGGACAAGCTCACCTTCGTTCCGGGCCACGCGGCATACGACGCACGCGTCAACGCCCTGACCGAAACGGCGAACGGCGCCTCCGGGCCCGCCCTCATCGATCTGGAAGGACTTTGCCTGACGTCGTGGGTGCGCCTTGACGTGGGGGACGCCGCTGTATCTCCGACGCCCCTTTCGATTCAGCCGGAGGGCATGCAGGCATACGGCGCCACGGGCGGCTACGCCACGGCGATGTCGTTCAGCCCCGCACGGTTTCCGTCTCCGGCCGAACCTTTCCCGATCGCTCCGGTGCTCGGTGTGCGCGGAGCAACGGCTGCGCAGCGCTTGCGGTTGGAGAGTGAAGTCGTCGCCAAAGAGCGTCGCGCCAGGATCGCAAAGAGCGGCGCCTTCCGTCCGCAGGCCTACGCTGAACGTGTACCACTCGTCGGATCGCGCACGCCGCAGGGCTTCATCGCCGTGCGCAGCGTTGACGGTGCGACGTGGTCGAAACTTCTCTTCACCAGAACGAGCAAACGCCAGGATGCAAAGGGAGATTGGAACGAGCTGGGTGACGTTGGACTGGCGGTGGGCGATGCGGACAGCGGCGAGCTCATGTCGGAGGCGATGTCGCGCAACCGGCTCATGCTCGTTACGACATGGGGCCGGCTCAAAGATTTGGCGTTTGACCTCCGCTCGTTCGAGCGAATGCATATCGGTGGCTGGGGCATCCAGTTGTCGCCTTTCGAGGAAGGCCATGATCCGATCGTCGTTCTCAAGTACGACGGTCGCCCGCTGCGCCAGTTGGGCCGAGAGCCCGACCAGTGGACCGCACCCGAGCAGTTCGACCCCACCGGCAAACTCCAAGAACGCCTGCTAAAGACGCTCGACCGCGCAAAGGCGGGCGACGACTTGTTCGGCAAGCTCGCGAGCCGCATCGACGACCCGAACTGGAACGGATTGCTTGTCCTCGATGCGAAGCTTCCGCTTGCCGGCATCCCGGACGCGATGAAGGCAATCGGCGCCGGTCTACCGCCAGCGCTCGAGGTGCCCTACCTGGGGCTCGACGTATCTGGCATCGATCCGGATCTGCCGGAGAAGGAGCCTTGGCGAAGCGCTCTGTTCGGACTTGTTCATCACGACGAACCCGACCCGGCCTGGGAGGGCGACGCCGAGTCCAGGGTGACGATGCGTGTACCCCGCTTGATCCTGCGGGTGGAGAACGACGCCATCGACCGCTTCGAGTGCGCGATCCAGTTGCGTATTCCGCGACTGTTCGACTTCGAGTCCACGGAGCCAGACAAGATCCTTGAACTCAAGGGCCGCTACGAGTCGCGTGTTGCGGAAGGCAAGCGTCAAGACACCTACATATTCGAAGCTGCGGGCAGCTACGAGAAGCGGTTCGGCGACAAGTCGGTCATTCGCAGCCTCGCGCTAAGCCGACTGCGACTGCTCACGTCCCCCGGTGAAGGCAAGAGAACCGAAGGCCGGTTCCTGATCGATGGCGACATCACTTTCAACGAGCTGACGGGCGTCGACCTCCTGGGCATCGAGAAGCTGGAGTTCACGGATTTCGCGATCGACCTGGGCTTCTTCATCGAGGGGGCTCGCAACCTCAAGTTGAAGTTCAACTATCCGAACCTCAAGTTCGACCTTGACGGGTTCAACACCGGCAGCGGCCGGCGTACTGGCAGCCTGCCCGGGTTCCTGCGCAGCTTTCCCCTCAAGCTCAGGGGGGTGCGCTTCGGGGATTTCGACCTTTCGCGGTTGGGCTTCCTGCAGCTCGGCAACTTGGTGTCGACGCCCGACTTCGAGATTGGGAGCGACTTCAAGTTCGCGCTCGACTTCGACCTTGACCTTGGTTCCCTCGGAGCGCTGGCAAAGAAGCTCGAGCGCTTCAAGCTGCAGGTCCTCGTCGGCTGGAAGCCGATCTGGATCGACAACGCTTTCAAGAAGAACCGCATCGCGGCAGGGTTCCGTATCGACCTGGGCGAGGGTAGCGGCGGCATCGACCTCGGACTCGAGGGCATCCTGCGCCTGCGCGCGGAGCGCTTCAATTTCAAACGCGAGAAGGTCGACGCTAAGGACCTCATCATCCTGTCTGCCGACGATTGTCGGCTCGGCGTGCTCGGCAACGAGTTTCCCGAGGACGGCAAGTTCTCGCTGTTCCTGTTCGCGAACCTCGGTGACCCAAAACCCTGGGAGCGACCGGGCTGGTACGCGAGCTACAAGGATCCAGCTGCCAGGCCGCCCATCGCCATCGAACACCTCGTTCTGGCCCAGCGCGTCGACGTGAATCTTGGCGATGTCACGACTACGCGCGACGCGCTTGCCTGGCTTGGCAAGCAGGAGACGTTTGACAAGAGCAATCCCGATGCGGCCACGAAGTTCATCAAGTTTGCCGGCAAGGACGGCATCGTCCGCTACGACCGCAACCGCGAATGGTTCATCGCCTTCAAAGGCGACTTCTTCGAGGTCTGCCGGATCGCCGTGCTGCTGAAGGACCCCGACGTATACGGCGCCTACGTGGGCCTTCTCGCCGAAGACGACCCGAGCCAAGCCGTCATGTCGTTCGACCTTCTCTACCAGAAGCTCTCCGACGGTGTGGGCCGCTACGTCATTGAGGTCGGCCTGCCGCCCGGGTACCGGACCATCGAAGTCGGCGCCGCGTCGGTGACAATCGGCATGATCCGGTTCGAGATCTTTACGGACGGAGGCTTTCTCGTCGATCTTGGGTTCCCACAGCATGTCGACTACAGCCGCTCCTTCGCAGTGCAGGCGCTGATCTTTATCGGCAAAGGCGGTCTGTACCTCGGGCGCACACCGGCGGTGACCGTACCGAACTTCCCGGAGCGCGACAGGTACGGTCAAGTGCTCCGGGCCGGCTTCGCGATGAAGATCGGCCTGGGGCGGGAGTTCGAGTACGGCCCGATTCGCGCAGGGCTCAGCCTCTGTGTGTTTGGCCGTATCGAAGGCTATTTCGCAGCATCCCGACGCGACGCAAGCGGCAACGCTGTCGCGCCGTATCCGTACTGGATGCGGCTGCAGGGCGAGATAGGGATCATCGCGGAGATCGAGGGTGTTGTCGATCTGCGCCTCATCCGCGCGCGACTGCTGGTCCGCGTTTGGGTCGCCACGGGCATCGTGCTGGAGACAGCGCTGCCGGTGCTGCTCTACTGCGAAGCTGGCGTCAGTGTCGCCGTGGAGTTTGTGATCGGGTCGTTCCGTGTGTTCGGCAGAAGGATCCAAATCACGATCATGCTGCGCTACAGCACGACGCTGCGCTTCGAGTACACCTTGCCCGCGCGCGTGCCGACCTTTGGCGCCAACGCGGCCATGCTGGCCGCTTACTCCGAAAAGGCAGCGCTTGCCGACTGGATCATGCCTGCGGATCCGGTCAGGCTCGGCGTCGAGCCTGCAGCAATGGGCCTGCGGCTTGGTTACGATCTTACGCGCGCGGATGACGGCCGCCTCGTTGCCGTGCCCACACTCATGTGGATCGAGGGCGACGGGCAGAATGCCGGCGCACTGCCGTTCGCGACGCTCGCCAGGGCGCTGATCGGCTGGGCGGCGCTGCGCGGCGCGCCGGACGCTCCGACAGCACTTGACGTCGTTATTCGCAAGGGCAATGACTCGGCTGGTTGTTCCGCCTTTGCGTTTGATGAGCTCCAGCGATCAGTGCGCAGCCTCGACGACGCACCGCTGGAGCAACTCGAGTTGCTCTTGGAGACCATCCTGAAGGACTCCAGGATCGCGCATGTTGTGGAAACTGGCGACGTAGCCGCGCGTGGTTACGTGTTCCCGGTGCCGTTCGGCCTGCGTTTCGGGAGAGAACACGACGGCGCACAGGACGAATTCGATTATGCGTCGCTGGGCGTCATTGACGAGCAGACCGTCGCGGCAATGCTCGGGAAGTTTGAGCGCCAGTTCATGGAGGTCGAGCCGCGCGCAGCCGCCGATGCGCACGCTTTCTCGGCTGGCGTCGAGCCGCTTGTGCGCTACGTCTTCCGAAGCTGGTGCGCGGCACTCGCGCTGGCCGTCCTCGACGCGGCACGTTCCGAATGGAAGCTGAGTGCGGTGTACGAGGATCGTTCTTTGCGCGAAGTGCTCAACAAGGTGCCGGAGCAGCAATGGAAGAACGCCGCCGCGCGCGCGGGCCGGCTGTTGCTCTCCGGCGTCCGGGTAGACGACGGCGGCGCGTCGGTCCCGCTCTTCGAACGGGCCGGCCTGTTCGTCGACGTGCCGGCTGGCGGTAAGACGCAACTTCGGCTTGTGGAGCCCTCGCGCCCAAAATGGTTCACGGTGGCTACGTCCGACCTCGATCTGGATACGGCCCGGGTCGCTGCCATGACCACGGCTGCCGTACCGATCGAATCGAAGACCGTGCGGCCGCTCGCGGTTCGCGTACTTTCCCGGCGCTTCTTCCTGCCGCCAGCGCTGGAGATGCGCTACGACGGTGCCTCCATAATGCGACTGACGCGGTTTAGCACGGACTTCCTGGCGCAGCTCGGCACGACCACGTTCGGCCACCTCGCCTTCAGCGCGCAAGACCCCGCGACGTCGCCGGCGGCGACCCCGGCCGGAAAGGGCACGGCCCTGCAGAGGCCGCGCGCGGCGATGGCTCTCGATATCGGCCTGCAACGCGTGGTGTCGGGGCGGGACGGGGCGAAAGTCGTGCACCTGCCAGGCGCCTTTCAAGTCGTCGGCGCGCGGGAAGCGGACCGGCTCTGCCTAGACGCCGTCATGGCCCTGGATAGTGCCGGCATCGAGGCGCTCAAGCTCGCTGACTCCCTGCTCTATCTTGGCTGGCGCACCGGCTCGGCGGATGACGAGTACGTACGGCTGCTGCCGGTGCCACCCGATGCGTGCGAGCAGGTGCTCGTGACCCGCAGCACGGTCTCGGTACAGCGCAGGCCATACATGGAGTTAGCTGCGCTCGCAGCGACGCCTTCGCCAGAGGAGATCTTCCGCGCCGACTTCACGCCACGATTGCGCTTCGCGCTGCTCTACCTCCTCCAGCGAGCGGCGATCGTCAATGCGACCGGCACGCACCTGATACTGCCGCAAGCGCTGGCCAAGCCGCTGGAGGAACTCTTTGATGTGGTGGCCGGCGAAGGCCGCGAGCGGATCGACCTCATGCTCACGTTCGTCTTCGCGGATAACGCTAAGGTGCCTGCGGGTGCCCTCAATGCGGCTTTATTTGATCTGCCGCCGGACGTGCAGGTATTGCAGCGTCCACGCGTCGCCGTGGTCGAGCTCGCCAAGGTGCCGGACGTAGCCGCGCCCGGCTGGCGCGAAGACAACATGCTCGAAACCGTCTCGCTGCGTCCCGCAGGCACGGAACTGGTGCGGACCTGGCGGCATCGCGCTGAAGTGGGCGCATCGGAAGTCGCGACCGAAGCCGAACTGGGCCAGTACCTCGCTGCGCGCTTCGACATGCAGGAGTTCGAGGTGACGGATGCCGCGAGCGGAAAGCCGCTGATCCACGCCAGCGACGCGCTGCCACAGGCTTCGGAGGAAGCCGTCCCCGCCGCGTATCCCGAGCAGATGCGCGGCTGGCTCGCTGCGGAGAAACCCGCCGAGTTCAAGGACGCGGACGACCTGCGATACGACGTCATCGTGCCCTTGTCGAGGCTGCTCGCGCCGGACGAAAACGCGCCCTCGCCGTATGCGGCTGTCGGCAGGTTGTTCAAGGTGGATCTTGGCTGGCGCGATGTATACGGCAACCGTCTGGGCACGGGAGGCTGGTCCGCCACGATCGAACATCGCTACACCGATCCCCTCGTTGGGGTTGGCGCGTGGCCCTGCATCCAGTCACGCGTCTTTCCCGGCGCGGCCGGCAGCCGAGAGCTGGTTCTGGAGCTGGCCGTCGACGAAAGCGCGTTCCCGAGGGAGGGCGACCACGACGTCACCGCGCGCGAACTGCTGCGGATCCTGCATCAGCTGCGGGACCCCAACACCTCCGTGCACGGGCTGTCGTCGTTGCAGTCGAACGTTGCGCGGCCGATTGACCGCGACGCCCTCGCGCGGTTTGTTGCGAGATTGCGCGAGGATCTGCTCGCTGGCAACGTCCCGTCGCAGCCGCGCTGGCAATCTAGTTTCCGTTGGGACATCGGGACAGACCAGCCGTTCCATGCCGTCGACCTCAGAATCGCCTTGGCGCGTCCCGAACATCTCGTAGGCCAGGTGAACCCCGAAAGGGACAGCGCGCCGATCCCCGGGGCACTGAAGGTCGAATCACCAGTGCGGCTGGTGGCCAGCATCGATGCCTTTGAAGGCGGCAAGCCAAGCTCGAACCAGCTTGCGGCCGAGTTCCAGGCCGCCTTCGCTTTCGAAGAGGGTGGCGAACCGCGCAAGTACTGGCTCGCGCGTGGCGCTGCGCAGCAGGGGGAGTCGGAATGGTGGGTCGTCGACGACCGCGTCTTCCCGGCGGTCGACGAAGCGCCGGCGGTGGCCTACGCGATGCCTCCGCTTGCGCGTGCGCTCATGAGCGGTCAGGTCCAACTGCGCGCGATCGGCCGGTTGGACGAGGCCGACACTGACTACCTGAAGAACACCTTCGATGCGTCGGAGGAGAAGGATGTCACCGTCCAGGCCGTGGACCGCGACGTGGACCAACTCATGTCAGGATTCCTCGACCGCGTGGAGGCTTTCTTGTCCGCTGCTAACGCGCCGGTGACGGCGACGGTCCCGGCCGCGCCGGGCGTCGATGCGTCGCCTTTTGAACGCGTCGCACGCGAGAAGGCGCGCCTTTTGGACATCCGCGGGGAAGACCCGCCGCTGCTGCGGGAGCTTTGGCCCGTCTTCGAGGGAGAGGCCGGCACGCCAGCAGGCTGGAAGGCCGCGCGTGACGAACTCCGCGAAGCGTGCGCGCAGCACTTGCAGCGGTTCTACGAGGTTGGCTGCGTCGTGTCCAAGAGTCTGCGGCCGCGCGCGCCCGCGGGCTGGTTCACGGCCACGGGCAACGACCGGCCCAAGCTCTATGGCCAGTTGGCGTTCGGCGGCGCCGATGCCGGCGCACCGACAGCTTTCCGTGCCATGACCCGCGGCGTCTCGCTCGAGGCGACCAGCATGCAATTGGCCGCTGCCGTGATCCCGGAATCAAAGGATCCCTCGGCACAACTCGGGCCGTTGCGCTACCGCCTCACACACGTCGAGCGGCTAGTCACGGTCGCCGAAGAGGGTCGCTTGGCGCCTTCGCGCTGGCTCACCATCGTGCCTTTGCCCGAGCAAACCCTTCCGGTCATCGAAGTGGCGGCGCCCATCGTGGCGCCTTTCCCGGTGCGTCGCGTACCGCGGAATCCGACGCTCGATCGACCTGTTGTGCACGCGTACGACGACGAGCCCGCGCAAACCTATGCACAACAGGTGGCGCTCGCGAGGCGATGGACTTACGGATTCGATGTCGGCGCCGAGTTTCTGGGACGCCGCACGGTCGCGGATACCGGCGAGCAGCTCGAAGGCGATGAGGTGTGCGCGCGACTGGTATACAACGCACCGGTCGGCAGCGTCCCGCCGGCGCTCGAAACATCCGCGTCGCCGCTTGTGCCCGGGTTGTTCGAGGCACTGGTAGAGCACGAGCGGGAGGTCGAGCCGTACTGGAAGACCATCATCGGCGAAGCCGGCCGTCGAGCGTCGAATACGGCGTCCGCTGGCTCTGATCCCGAGCTTCGGTTCCGCAACGCCTGCCACCGGTTTACCAACTCCGTGAAGAAGGTGGTCGATGTGTTCGGGAAAGTCGCGGCGCAGGCTGCGCAGGAAAGCGTCGACCAGGATCGGTTCGTGCTGACCCACAATGGCTTGACGACCCGCATTCAGTTCGTCGACCACATGGCGGACGACGCACCTTGGCCGGTTCTGGCCGGCGAGGGAAAACCCTGGCTGAGGGTGCGCCAGATTCGCGCCGACGGAAGGTGGGCGGCACGGACCGACGCAGTGATTGCAGAACTCGCGCTGCCCGTGCAGGCCGACTTTACCTTCGAGCAGGACGACGACAACGAGCAATGGCGTCGACGCCAAGTGGACATCGGCCGTCTCGACGCTCTATGCCAGCAGACCGTATGGGCCGCCGCATCCGTGCGGCGCAACGACAAGATCGCTGGTCGCAAGGCGCGAGCTAAGTTCGTCTATCGCACACCTGAGGTCTTTCTGCAAGAGGTGATATCTCCCAACATTCTGCACCGCCGCAGCATCCGACTCGACCCACAGGTGCCGCTGACGCTTCACGAGCTTCTCGTGCAGGGTCTTTCGCCGGTTCTCGACAACTCCGGGGGGCTGGAGCGTTTCCTCCAGGTCCGCGTCGACTACGAGTCGGGGCAGCTTACGCAACTTGTGGAGGCGGCCTTCGGCGCGGTCACGGACGAGCCCGGCCAAGGCTTCACACCCGAACCGGACCCGAAACTTCTGCTCACTGGCCGGCGTGTCGGTGCAGGGGTAGATGCCGTGGACGCGGCGAAACTAGCAAGCACGATCGAGACGCTGCTGATCGACATGTTCAGGGCCGAAGCCATCGCTACACGCCTCGGCGGCGACCGAGGCTGCCTGGTGCTGAACGTCACGATCCGTGCGTTCGAGGACGGCAAGCCTGGTTTACCCGTTCTTCGGCTCGAGAGGCTGTGCCTCGACCTTCGGCATGTAACGGACGTCTAGGTACAGGGCGACGCGACCAATCTTACTTACAGTAAAGGAAGAAGATACCATGGCAATACCATCGAAGACCCCGGCGCGTACGAGCGGTAGGGCGCTCGCGCAGGAGCTGTCAGAAGTGCTGCGTGTAGTGGGGGAGCACGCGGCTGCTTTCCCACAGGGCGTGGACCGTACGCGGATATTGTTGTCACTCGAGTCAGGCGCGCGGCTGGAGTTGGAGTTCACCGGCCACGCAGGCACGGGGCCCGCAGCTGAGGAGGAGGGGCATGTGTGCCTCTTCCACGACCTCGAAGCACTCGCATTCCAAGCGTTTTCCTCCATCGACGACCTTGATCTTGCCGCTTCTTCTAAGGCCGCAGCGCAGAGTCTACTGGAACAATTCCCGAACGACGTGAAGTTCACGAGCGGCAGGCGCAGCATCGCTCGGCAAGCCTCGGCAATGGCCCCGAACGTCGTGCAGAACCGCCAGTGGATCGAAGAAACCTACAAGGCCTCCCCCCAGCGTGCCGCCTTGCAGAAGTGGGTGGATGACCATCCTAGCGCGACCACCGCCACGGCGATTGCAGCGGGCCTGCAAAGTGTGATGAACTCTTGGACCGAGACCCAGCAGCGTAGCTTCTCGCGCCACCTCACGGGCGACGCGTTCGATGTGCTGCCGGTCGCCGGCGCGCAAGGCGAGAAGATTAAGCAGGCCATTGCGAAGCTTCCGAAGCTGAACTGGCACACGTTTCAGGAAGGCGGTCTCGAAATCTGGCACACACAATTTGATACTTGAAATCGTAAGGGAAGCCGAGAGGTCATGGCGCCGCATTAGCGGTGTCGAGCGCTATGATGAAGAACACCATTTGAATAGTTCGATGTCATGTTGGCGTGATAACCCTGCGCGACAGCCGCCCCCCCCTTGGATCGCTAGAAACGGAGACGCACATGCAATTTCACATCCCGGAGCCGCCCCCTCCACGCCCTGTGCAACGATCGCTGTTCACCAATTTCGACCTCGAAATCGACGCTTTGCTGGGCGCTCCCCGCGCACGCAGCGCGTTTAAGGTCGACGGAGCGGGACTTGCCGTGGCGGTATTGGATACAGGCCTGCGTGTTTCACACGTGTGTTTCACGGGCAGGGTGCTCGAAGCACACAACTTTACCGGCATCGGTGCGAAAGACGATGTGACCGATACCAACGGACACGGTACCAACGTGTCCGGGCTAATTGCGGCGGGAACCAACGACGAGAGACGCGGAATTGCCCCGTGCGCCAACATCATTCCGCTGAAGGTGCTACCTGCACCGACGCTCGATCCCATCCTAGAGGCGCTGCAGTGGGTCCACAGCAACGCAAAGCGACTGAAGATTAGTGTCGTCAATATGTCGCTCGGCGTACCCGGGTTAAACCTGGTCGACGACGTGCATGCCCGCGCCGCCTATTCTGACCTACACAAGGTGATCAATCAGCTCTACTTGGAAAACATCGTGCTTTGCGTTGCTGCTGGAAACGACTACTACCAGTTTCAGACCGAGGGAATGAGCCTGCCCGCCATTTTCCGAGAGGTAATCGCCGTCGGTGCGGTGTATGACTCGTCGGTAGGCGACAGGTCATACGCTTCGGGCGCAGCTGCTTACATGACCCATGCTGATCAGATCGCACCGTTCTCGCAGCGGCTGTCGGTAGAGACCAGCCCCGAGTGCTATACCGATGTGTTTTCCGCAGGTGGCGGCGCGACTTCGGCAGGGGCGCAGAATGACGATGGAACGTCGACGCAAGATGGCACCAGCCAGGCATCGCCGACGGTCGCGGGCGTCATCCTTCTTCTACAACAGCACTATATGCGTCTTATGGGACAACTGCCGCCGATCTCGCTGCTACAGGATGTACTGCGCTCGACATCGACTTGGCTCATAGACAACGAACAGAACCAGAATGACAATGTGAAGAACAGCGGGAGGAGGTTTCCGCGCGTGAATGCCTTTGAGTCGCTCGTAGCCCTGGACCGCTACATAAAGCTGCATGCCTAAGTTCGCCAACCACAGCAGGACTGGCCGGACGCCCGACAGACTGGTCCTTTCTGAAAACTGCCGAACGATTTACTCCAGCATCTCAGTCAAAGCCGACATTGGGGAAGCCTGCTGCGACGTCATCATTAGAGCAGTCTGCGGACGATAACTAAAGCGTCTTGAACAGCATCCTAGGACGCAGTCAAAATCGCACTCGGCAAATTTGTATACAAAAGGCATATTATCTGCGGCAACACTCTTCTTTAAAGGTGCGGAAAGGTCACGGATTAGAAGTTCTGCACAAGGATACTGAAGTGGTGCTAAGCCGTCCCATCGGTTTGTCACGATGAAATTACGGAGTACCAATCGAGGGTAGGGAGGATAGGATGACTACGTTCGAATCACAGATTGCCGCTGCTGAGCAGCGGCACTTTGACCGCGCCAGCGTGCGCGCTACTAACGAAGTTCTCATCAATCGCGGCGAGCCCTTCAAGGCCGATACACCCGAACGCGTGCACCTCTGGTTCCGGCGCCGAGGTCTCAGCTCGAGCATGGCAGAGTTGGCCATCAAGACCGGCGACATCCCGCTCGAAGTCCAAGAGACCATGCGACCACCTGGTCGCATGGAGCCTATAGGGCTGGAGCGAGTGCTAGGGACGTCGGACTTCCTGGGTATCTCGTTTCTTGAGCGCGGCCTACAGGTAGCAAGAACGGTGGGCCGGGTATCGATCCGAGGGCGCACCGGGAGTCCGATCGGCTACGGCACCGGGTTCATGGTTGGCCCACGGCTTCTCATCACTAACAACCACGTGCTGGGCGATGCGGGCCAAGCCGGCGATTCGGTAGTGGAGTTTGACTATTTCGTACGGGCAGACGGCACGCCCTCAACCATTAAGATCTTCAATCTGCAGCCGGAAGTCTTCTTCAAGACTGATCCAGAACTTGACTTCACGCTGGTGGCCGTCTCGGAAATAAGTGCCAGCGGAACACCTTTATCCGCACAGGGCT
>WBZX01001798.1_pt1 | contig 15557 bp, 18 predicted proteins | sample 5204211 | NCBI WGS metagenome assembly WBZX01 (sample SAMN12344362, study PRJNA552823) | activated sludge metagenome | biome: Activated sludge suspended growth; feature: Nitrification reactor; material: Wastewater; isolation source: activated sludge from nitrification reactor of wastewater...
CCCGCGAGATCGTGAAGGCTCAGAGCCGCACGCAATTCGAAACTATCGCGCCACGGGTGGGCATCGAGGTCGGGCGTCTGCTCGGGTTGGTGCTGGGCGGCTCGTTGAAGCTGGGCACGTCGAGGGGCTTCGATCGGGGTTGATCCAGTCTGCGGTTGCGGATGGCTCTCGACTTCGATGCTCAATTCCAATTTTGTTGGACTGAGCGGCCTCCTTTTCCAACTAAATGACCCAAAGGATTTGGGGTCCTTCCCCGCATCCGGCCCATGCGAGCAGCGCTGCTCGCGGGTTTTGAGCGTTTCTGGCCGTTTGGCTTCCTGATTTTGGTTGGGTGACGAGACGACATGGCGAAGACCGCTAAGGCCAAGTCGACGACGTCGACGACACACACGCCGGGCAAGGTGTTCGGACCCGCCCTCGAAGCGGCCGCGCTGAAGCCGATCGCGTCGCTGATACCGTACGCTCGCAACAGCCGTACCCACTCCGCCGACCAGGTGGCGCAGCTCGCCCGGTCCATGGAGAAGTTCGGCTGGACGATGCCGGTGCTCATCGATCCGAAGGGCAACATCATCGCTGGGCACGGTCGCGTGCTGGCAGCGCAGAAGCTGGGCTTCAAAGAAGTTCCTTGCCTGGTTGCGAAAGGATGGACGGCGGAGCAGCGGCGCCTGTACGTCATCGCTGACAACCAACTCGCGCTCAATGCGAATTGGGATCCCGACGTGCTGGCCAGCGAGCTTGCCGACCTGAAGGAGGCCAAAGCCGATCTGACGCTGACCGGCCTCTCCGCCAAGGAGCTCGACAAGTCGCTCAAGGTGGCTGCTAACAACGCCAAGGGCGGGGTCGGGCAGATTGGCGATCTGCAGTACCGCGTTGTCGTCGACTGCAAGGACGAAGCGCACCAGGGCGAGATGCTCGCCCGCCTCGAGTCGGAGGGCCTGCCGTGCCGCGCGTTGATATCGTAGTCCGCTCCGAGGTCTCGCGGTCGCCGCGGGCGCGGCAGCTCGAGGCCATGTTCGATGTCCCGGCTACTGAGACGTCGGAACTGACATGGAAGGGCGACCTTCCGCTGGACGAGCGCGACTGGAACGTCGGGTTGATCGTCGGGCCCTCTGGCTGCGGCAAGTCGACGATCCTCAAGGACGCCTTCGGTAACCCGAAGCCGTTGAAGTGGAAGGGCGCCTCAGTCATCGACGATTTCGCGCCCGCGCTGTCGATGAAGGATATCTCCGCCGTCTGCCAGGCAGTCGGCTTCAACACCGTTCCGGCCTGGCTTCGCCCCTTCGCCGTGCTGTCGAACGGAGAACGCTTTAGGGTGGATCTGGCCCGACGGCTGCTGGAAACCGACGGCACGATCGTTGTCGACGAGTTCACGTCGGTCATCGATCGCCAGGTCGCCAAGATCGGCTCGCATGCCGTGCAGAAGGCCGTCCGCAGGGCCGGGAAGAAGTTCGTCGCGGCGAGCTGTCACTACGACATCATGGAATGGTTGCAGCCGGACTGGACGCTCGAGCCGGCTACGATGACGTTCCGCTGGAGGTCACTTCGACGACGACCAGCGCTTGAGGTCGAGCTTCGACGTGTCCAGCATCGGACGTGGGAGCTTTTCGCGCCGTACCACTATATGACGGCGGACCTGCACCACACGGCTGCGTGCTGGTGCTTGTTCGTCGAAGGCATGCCGACGACATTTGCCGGCGTGCTGCATCGGCCGCACCCGCGGCGCGACAACATCAAGGGCGTGTCGCGTCTCGTCACGCTGCCGGACTGGCAGGGGCTTGGCCTGGCGCTGTCTCTCGTCGACCAGCTGGGCGCGCTGTATCGCGGCGCCGGCTTGGAGCTACGAACCTATCCCGCTCACCCCGCGCTGGTGCGGTCCTTCGACCACAGCCCGCATTGGCGGCTCGAGAAGAAGCCCGGCACGTTCTCACCGGTATCGCGCTCGCTGGGCGACACACAGACCGGCGGTCGCCCTTGTGCGGTCTTCGCGTACTGCGGGCCCGCCATGGAGAAGGCTGACTCCGCGATGGCGCTCGCCGCTTAGTCGATCTGCTCGATGTCACGAAGCAGTCCCGTCAACGTGGCGATCTTATCAGCGAGCAGTCTCCGAGCCTCGGGCGTGAGTCTCGGGGGGATCTCGTTCGTGCCGTTCAGCCATCGTCGCATCGCACGAGGCGACACGTCGAAGGCCTCGCAAAGCCCGCTGGTGGCGTGCGCTCCGTAGAGCGCTTCGCCGATCTTGTTCAATAGCTCGGCATTCATCGCCGCCCCCTACCAGTAACGCTGCTGACGGCCGTCTTTCCAGACCCGCAGCATGATGGTGTTGCAGTACGTCCCAACGCTGGCGAACGAGCCGGCCGGCAGGTCCCGCCACTTGGCGCCCATCTTGTCCATGAGCTCCCGGAAGGCAATGGACTTGCGGGTCTCGCGGAATTCGGTGCCGGCGGACATGATCGCGATCAGGCAGCCCTCGGGCTTCAGGAACTTCAGCGCGTGCATGACGTGATCGATGTCGCGTTCCCGGTCGAAAGGCGGGTTCATGACGACGCGGTCGTAATTGGCGGCGGGCTGCACCCGGAGGAAGTCGCCGCTCAGCACCTGGCGATAGAGCCCGGAGCGGGCGAGGTTCTGGGCGAGATCCGGCTGGACCTCGATACAGTCGACGATGGCGCCTTTTTCGACGCAGCGGCCGGCCAGATTGCCGGTGCCGGCGCTGGGCTCGAGCACGCGCAACTGAGGGTCGCCGTCGCGGCGATAGAGACCGGCGGCGGAGATCAGTTCGTCGGCTGGGCCTTGGGGCGTGGGATAAAAGCCGTAGTTCTTGGCCAGTGACGTCTTCGGGGTGTGCAGGCCTGTATCCTTGTCGGGCGCCCGCTCTTCGGGGATCACCTCGCCATAGTATTCGCCCAGCAGCTTGTTGACCTTTTCGACGAGATCGTCGCGCTTGAACCAGACGTGGGCGTTGCCGTTCTTGAAACATCGGATCTTGAAGTAGTCGCTCTCGCATTCAGACTGGCGGCGCTTAAAGCCGCCATCCCGCCGGCTGCGCTCCACCGCGGCAACGATGCCGCCGACCAGGTGTGGATTGTCGCGGCCGTCTAGAACGTTGAACGTGCGATCGATGTCATGGAGGGTGTCGCGCTGGCTGCTGTAGTGGTTCCAGTGTCCCCACTCGTTAAACGCATTCGACAGGATGACGCGATTGCCGATCTTCCAGCCATCGTGGCTGCGGAAGCGGCGGTCGAGCGTTGAGAAGCAATTGGCGATACCGCGCTTGAAGATCGTGTCGGCATCAAGCATCAACTGCTGTAGCGTCGCGAAGATGTTTTCCTCGGTCGCTTCGGGCACTTCCTCTTGAAGCTGTCGGTGCAGATCGTCCTTGGCCTTCTTGTCCATTAGCCGCTCGAGGTCGGTGATCTCGACCAGCGTGGCCCACATCCGGCGATCGACAACCTTGCGAGCCGTCGCAAGAAAGTCGGCCTCAGCGGGAACGTGCAGCGTGCTGATGAAGTGGCGTTCTTCCTTTTCGGTGATCGAGAGATAGCGATTATCGCGCCCGCCCTGGGGATCGATCGAGGCAAAGGCGCCACGTGCCTCAGTCAGCGCGGCCTCTGCAGCATTGAGGGTGACGAAGGCGGCGGCGAAGCGATCGAGCGCGACCTGGCGACGTCGCACCATGTCGCGGATCGTGGCGCGCGGCACCATAGCGCCGGCGGTCGGGGTGGCTTCTTCTTTCTGATCGGTGATGACTGCGTCGAACATGATTGTCAGGGCCTCCGTTGCCCGGGTAGAGGCGAGCCCAATGCCCGCCGATATGGTGGCTTTCTCTAGCGCTGCACGCTGAGCTTGACCGCGATCAGCGTCGCGTCAGGCGGGTAGATTTCGGTGGCGCGCGGTACGTCGCTCGCTTTGACGAGCTCGAACGACACGACGACGGCGTCGAGCCTGGCGCCGCTGTAGCCCCGCGAAAGCGTGACGCGCCGGCCGGCATAGACCGTGCCCTCGTTCCAGCCGGGGCCGTGCTTCCGATACTCGACGTCCTTGGAGCCGTCGGCGAACTTGTCGAACCACTCACCCTTGAGCGGCACGAAGAGGGGCTTGGTATTCATCGGGCGTTGCTCGCTGAGTTCTCATTGTTGATGCCGTGCCGGGCGAGGCACGGATAGGCGGCGATCAGCTCGCGCGCATGATGTTCGGCCTGCTCGGGCTGATCCCAGTCGGCGACGCACTGGACGCCCTGGCCGTCGATATGGATGTAGACGCTCCACATCGTTGCTTCTTCGGGCTCGCAGACTTCGCAATTGCCGTCTTCCTCGCGAACCGGGGAAACCTCAAGGCCGTCACCCTTCAGCGCGAGGGCGTGGATCTGATCCGGCGGGATGATGTTTCGCGCGAACATGAACGAGCGGGCGCAGGCATCGACGCTGGCGCCGTCCCAGAGATAGCCCGCGTGCCAGAGTTCATAGCAACCTGGCGCGGACTCGAAGATGTCAGCGACATGCTCGCCGCGCGCCGTGATCAGATGCCAGCAGGGCTTGTCGACGGTGTCTTCCTCGACGCGCAGGGGCTGCTGGCCGGCGTTCTTGATGGTCCACATGATCTGTTTCTCCTACTGAAGGCGATAGACGGCCCCGCCACGCGAGGCATCGCGGGCGATGGTGACGACAGGGTGCAGTTTCCGAACTTTGTCTCGCACCATGGCGCGAACTTGGGCGGCGGGCGCGTGATGCGGCTTGTCGCCCTTGGGCTGCAGATTGAGGCGCGATGCGGCCTCGACATATGAGATCCCGCCAGGCGCCCGCAGCATGTCGACAAGCGCTGTCACGATATCGGAGGTGACGATATTCTCGCGGGGCGGCTTCGGTGGAGCCACCGCCGCAAGCGCGGTCGCAAGGCGACGTTCGGCTCTCTTGCGCTCGCGCGCGAGCGCGCGGGTAGCATCGACCTGGCCGGCGGCCATGTGGGCGCGGTAGCGCTCAAGGCGCTCGCGCTCTTCGCGCTGGCGCTTCGGGCTATCGCGCCATCTGCCTGGCGTTACATACGTCGGAGCGACTTCGGCTCGCTTTGCGTGCCACGCGCTGAGGGTGGTCCCCATAAGCGCGCGCTCGCTCTGAGACTGACGAGCCATCGCATTGGCGACGTAGCGGCGGGCGGCAGCTGGGCCACGGGTTTCGAGGCAGTGCAGCGCATTCTGGGCGGCGCCGACCGGCAGCTTGGGGTAAGCGTGAACAGCGCGCGCGACAAAGGCGGCATGCTCCGGCGGATCGGGCTTCACCTCGAGGAAGGCGCGATAGGGCGCCTCGGCTTCGTGGATCTGATCGGGCGACATCAAGTCGCCGAAAGCAATCGATCGCGTCCGCTGATCGAAGTATTTGGGACCGTAGTTGGTTAAAGGTGTTGGCATCGCGAGCCTCCTCTGCCCGTTATTGCTGGGACGGATCAGGCGGCGGCGGGCTGAACGTCATAGTCTTCGGCGAGCATTTCTGTGGTCGCTTCCTCTGCCTCATCGAGCGACAGGGAGCAGATGATTTTGCTATCTGGGGAGACGGCGGAGAAATCGAGCTCGGTCACGTCAACCGAGCAATCGTCCCAATCGTATTCTTGGGCAGTCGGATCACCGGCGCGCCCTTGCGTGTAGGCTAGAGCGGCCATCTGGAAGGCCTCGGCCAGGGTGGCGGCCTCGAATTCGAGCGTCTGTCGCTCGGTAATCTCGCGCTCACACATGATCGTGAATTTCGGCATGACGGTCTCCTTTGTTGGCACTCAATCGAGGGGCGACGGGTGCCGCCCCTCTCAGAGTGTCAGGCGGCGCGCTTGATCTGGCCCATGCGCTCGGCGAGAACGAAGAGCGCCTTATTGAGTTTGACGTCTTGATCGATGCCATTGACGGCGCGGGTGCGAACCCGGCGCGGGCGGTTGTTGGCATCGCGGCCGATCGCGCGGATCCCGCCGCGGATCGCGTTCTCTTGGACGACATTGAACGTGGTCCACAGGTCGTTGGACTGATCGTCGGCGCGGCGCGCGTTCAGCAGCTGGGCGGGCTGGACTGGCGTTGCGACATTGCCGTCGGCGTCGGCGAAGCGGGCGACGTGGGCGGCTTCGGCAAAGACGAGCCGCTCCTCGCGGGTAAGCTGCAGCTGGGACCACTCGGTCGGGGCTTCAAGCGCCTTCTGGGCCTCGGTCAGGACGCGGTAGGTGCCCTCGATCACTTTCGCGCCGACGTCGCCGGAGTGGCGGACTTTGACGCTGTCAATCGTGCCGGTCTGAGCAACGAGCGAGTTGAGGCAGCGGATGCGGAACAGGCCCGCCATCAGGTCGTAAGCGCTGCTGCCGTCGTTGGCGTTCTTCAGGAGGATTTCGCAGACGGTATCGCCGACTTGATACTTGCGATCCTCATCCATGCGACGCAGGCGGATCAGATGCTTTGTGAAGTCGGCGCGACCCGCGTCGCGGGCGGTCGATTGCTTGACGCCTACCGGGAGGAAGTTCTCCTTTGCGAGTTCCCGGAGCACTTCGATCGTCGGGATGGGGCGGAAGCGCTCGGAGCGGGAGTCATGCGCGGTCGTCGCAAAGATGCTCGGAGCGGCGCGGAACATTTCGTCTTCCGTCAGGGCGCGGCCGGTGTCGAAACGGGCGGTCTTGGCGTAGACGCTGGGGTTGCTGATCATCATTTGAAGGGCCTTTCTTGCTCTCTTCGTCAGCGGGTCAATCCGCGCTGACAGACAGAGAGTGTGGGGCCGCTGCTGGCCCGTCACTGAAAAAGCCTCCACGAAAGTTGCGAAGATCAGCGCTGTATTCCAATTATATTGGACAGCGCGGGAGCGCTGATAGACGTGGCCAAACAAGCGGAAACACTGATCAGCACCGCACAAGCTGCGGCACTGCTGGAGCTCACCCCCGAGCGCGTTCGCCAGCTGGTCAAGTCGGGCCATATCGAGAAGCGCGCGAAGGACCAGGTGCCACTCGTTTCAGCGGTGCGCGGGTACATTCGCTTTCTGAAAGACGGCGAGCGCCGCAGCAGCAAGACCGCTTCGGCCAGCCGACTCCATGACGAGAAGACCCGCGAGGTCGCTCTCCGCAATGCCGAACGTGAGAAGCGCCTAATCGATGTCGTCGAACATCGTGAACTATTCGCCGAGTGCTTCGGCGTCCTGCGAACAGCCCTTTCCGGGATGTCTGCGCGCCTGACTCGCGACATGACCTTCCGACGCAAGATCGAAACGGAGATCGATGACGCCCTCCGGCAGTGCGCTGATCGTTTCGAGCAAGCGTCGGCAGACTCTGGCGATGCTGGCCAAGCTGCTGAGGCCGACAGCGGAGACGACGCCTGACGAGTGGGGCGCGAAGAACCGAACTTACCCGCCGACCTCTGGCCGGCCTGGCCCGCGTGATCCCTCACTGACGCCATACACCATCGACTTCGGTCGGGCTGTGGCCTCGCGTCGTTATCGCCGCGTCGTGCTGGCGATGATGGCTCAAGGCGGGAAGACGGAAACCCTCTGCGACGTCCTCGGCCAGCGCCTCGACCAGCGCCCGGTGCCGATCCTCTATGTGGGACCGAATCAACAGTTCCTTCGTGAACAGTTCGAGCCAAGGCTCATGGCACTGCTCGACGAGGCGCCGGTGCTCAGCGGAAAGGTCGCCCGCGGCAAGCGGATGACGAAGACCCGCAAGTTCGTCGCCGGCGTCCCGCTCCGCCTCGCGCATGCCGGTTCCTCGACGGCACTGAAATCCGATCCCGCCGGCCTCGCGATCACCGACGAAGCCGACGAGTTGATGGCCAACGTGAAGGGTCAAGGCGATCCTGTCGGCCTGGTCGATGCGCGCGGCGACACCTACGAGGACTTCGTCCATGCCATGGTGTCGACGCCGAGCCGCGGCATGAAGGAGACCGAACGCGACGAGGCGTCCGGCCTCGAATTCTGGAAGGTCCAGGCGGCCGAGGATATCGACTCCACGATCTGGAAGTTCTGGCAGCAGGGCACGCGGTACCACTGGACCTGGCGCTGCCCGTCATGTCGGGAGCGCTTTGTCCCGCGGTTCGCTTGCCTCGACTGGGACGGCCGCGACAACGACACCGCCACCCCGGCGCAAGCCAGGGCGACCGCCCGCCTGATCTGTCCTCGCAACGGTTGCCTCATCGAGGAGGCCAGCAAAGCGGAGATGAACGCCACGGGGCGCTACGTCGCCCCTGGTCAGACCGTGACGGATGACGACGTCGTCGTCGGCGAGCCGCCGATCAGCGATACGGCATCGTTCTGGGTTTCCGGCCTCTGCTCGCCGTTCCGGACCTTCGGCGATCGCGCCGCCGCCTACGTCGAGGCCGCGCAGAGCGGAGATCCTGAGAAGGTCCAAACCGTAGTCAACGCCGGCTTCGGCGAGCTCTGGGCCCCGATGTCCGGCGAGGTGCCGGAGTGGAAAGAGGTCGAGGCCTGCGCCCATCATGTCGCCTACGGTCGCGGCGAGGTGCCCGAGGGTGTGCTGTTCATCACGGTCGCCGTCGACGTCCAGAAGCGCAAGCTGGTGTTCGTGGTCCGCGGCTGGGGCGTCCGCCAGGAGTCCTGGCTGATCGACCACGGCGAGCTTCACGGCGACACCCGTCTCGATGACGCCTGGGTCGATCTTTGGGAGCAGGTGCTCGACCGCGACTACGGCGGCCTCCCCGTGGCGCGCGCCTTCATCGATTCCGGTTTCCGCCCCGACAAGCCCGAGGCCGGCGACGTCCACAAGGTCTACGACTTCTGTCGCCGCCATTCGCGGGTCTGCTGGGCAACTAAGGGCTGGGAGCGGCAACGGCAGCCGATCAGGGTGGCCACGATCGAGGTCACGCCGAGCGGCAAGCGGCCGAAGTTCTCGCTTCCGCTGGTGCATCTCGACTCGGATTTCATGAAGGAGTGGGTGCATTCGCGCATCCGCTGGCCGGAGGAGCAACCCGGCGGCTGGCATCTGCACAGCGCGGTCGATGAGGAATATTGCCGGCAGGTCGTGAACGAGGCTCGCACCCGCAAGCCCGGTGGCGGCTGGACCTGGGTAAAGCGCGGGCGTGCGCATGACTACCTCGACGCCGAGGCCATGGCCTATGCCGCGGCGAAGATGATCGGGTTGGAGCGGATTCCGGACGGCTTCCAGAAGCCCGATCTCGCACCGCCGGCGCCGACACCAACACCATCTCCGCCTCCGCAGCCACAGCAGCGCGCATCGCGCGGCGGCGGATGGCTCGGGAACAGTCGCGACTGGCTGAAACGATAGAGAGGTTCGCTCATGGGCTACACGATCGAGCAGGTCGCGCAGTTGAAGTCGACGCTGGCGACCGGCGCCCTCAAGGTCCGCTTCTCAGACGGCCGCGAGACCACCTTTCGGCCCTTGAACGAAATGAAGCAGATCATCGCTGACGCAGAGGCGGAGCTCGCGACGGCGAACGGTAACGGCCCGGTGCGGCGCACCCTTGCGCAGTATGATTCGGGCGTCTAGCGGATGGGCAACTTTCTCGACGCCGCCATCGAGTGGCTAAACCCCACCCGAGGCCTGGCCCGGCAAACCGCGCGCGCCAAGATCGAAAGCATCAAGCGCGTCCAGGCACTCTACGATGGGGCGACCACCGGACGGCGATCCTACGGTTGGCGTGTGGCCGGCACCGACGCCAACACCGAGATCGCCGGCGCAAGGGTCCGGCTGCGCAATATCAGTCGCGACATGGTGCGCAACAATCCCGTGGCGAATCGGGCGGTGCAGATCATCAAGCAGAACGTGGTCGGCGCCGGCATCATTCCAAGCGTGCGGTCGACTTCGAAGGCCCGGCAGGCCCGCATTCAGAAGCTGATCCAACGCCATCACGAGACTACCGCGATCGACGTCCTGGGCCGGCTCAACCTTTACGGCATCCAGAGCCAGGTCATGGGCGGCGTTGTCGAGGGCGGCGAAATGCTGGTGCGCCGGCACTGGTCCAATGACCGCAGGCTGGCGTTGCCGTTTCAAGTGAGGGTTCTCGAGCCCGACTATCTCGACAGCACGGTCGACGGCATGCTGGCGAACGGAAACATCGCACGGCACGGCATCGAGTGCGACAAGAGCGGCCGGCGGGTGGCCTACCATCTCTACGACGAGCACCCCGGCTCGATGTGGTCCTTCCCGCAGAAGACGACTCGGGTTCCGGCGGCTGACATCATCCATGTCTATCGCGCCGACCGCGGCGGCCAGGAACGCGGGGTGACCTGGTTTCATGCCGTCGTCCTGCGTATGCGGGATCTGGCTGACTTCATCGAGGCGCAGCTCATGCGCCAGAAGATCGCCGCCTGCTACGCCGCGTTCGTAACTTCGGACGGCGATCCGAGCATACAGGCGATGGGGCTCAACGGTCAGAGGGACGAGCGGACCGGCTTGCCTCTTGAGACGATGTCGCCTGGTATCATCGAGTACCTCCGGCCTGGCGAAAAGGTCGAGTTCGGCTCGCCCCCCATGGTCGGCGATTTCGACCCGTATGTCCGCGCCACGCTGCGCGAGATCGCAACAGGCATCGGCATCACCTACGAGTCGCTGACCGGCGACCTCTCGCAAGTCAACTATTCCTCCGGCCGCATGGGCTGGATCGAGTTTCAGCGGTCGATCGATGACTGGCGCTGGAACATGCTGATCCCCCATCTCTGCGGTCGCATGGCCGAGTGGACGTTGGATGCAGTCGGCATCATGGCGCCCGGTGGCATCGGCGATACCGATGTCATTGGCTGGACGCCACCGCGCCGTGAGATGCTGAACCCCAAGGAAGAGGTGCCGACAGCACGCGACACCATCCGGTCGGGGCTCAACTCCTGGCAGGACGAGGTCCGCACCCTGGGCCGCGATCCGCAGATCGTCGCCCAAGAAATCGCCGAGGATCAGAAGCTCTTCGACGGCCTCGGCATCAAGCTCGACAGCGACGGCCGCTTCCCGATGACCCGCGCGGTCGACGACGCCCCGAAGGCGCCGACCGCTCCAACAACTACGAAGGAACCGCTCGATGCGTGATCTCATCGTGAACGGGCAAATCGTTCTCTACGGCGATGTCGGCGACCCCTGGGGATGGGGCGACGGCTTCACGCCGACGGATGTCATGACGGCGCTGGCTACGCTGGGTAGCGGCCCGGTCACGGTGCGCATCAATTCGGCCGGCGGCACCGCAATGGACGGCATGGCGATCTACTCGCTGCTGAAGTCGCACGATGGAGACGTCACCGTCCTGATCGATGGCGTCGCCGCGTCGGCCGCCTCGCTTATCGCGATGGCCGGCAAGAGCATCCAGATGCGCGACGGCGCGCTGATGATGATCCACGACGCCGCCACGGTGACCTTCGGCAACGCCGAGGATCACGAACGGTCGCGGGAATTCCTGGACAAGATCTCGGACAACTATGCCGGCGTCTATGCTGCGCGCGCTGGCATCTCTCGCGAGGAGGCTCGCGAGATCATGAAGGCCGAGACATGGCTGACCGCCGATGAGGCGATCGAGAAGGGCTTCGCGGATTCGAAGCTCGGCGAAGCGGCGGTGGAACCCGTCGCCTTCGACTATCGGGTCTACGCCCGAGCGCCAAAGGAGCTGCCGCTCCGCAAGCGTGACAAGACGACCCCCAAACAACCTGTAGAGGTTTCAATGACCACTCCTACTCCGGCGGTCGTCGCACCGACTCCCGCCCCGGCTCCTGTTGCTGCTGCCGTCGTGCCGCCCGTCGTCGCTCCGGCGCCGGCCGAGCCCGTCGTGGCCGCTGTTCCCCCGGCCCCGGTCCCGGCCCCTGCGGCTCCTGTCGCTGTGGTGAAGCCGACGGACGCCATCCTCGGCGCCTGCCAGGCCGCCAAGCTCTCTCTCGAGGACAGCATGGCAATCCTTGCCGAGAGCGACACCCTTGAGGTGGCGCAGACCAAGATCATCGCCAAGCTCGCCGTAGGGCAGGGCCCGGTGAACGGCCCGACGCCGACGGCCACGGTTACGGCCGACGCCCGCGACCGCTTCAAGCAGGGTGTCACGCGCTCGCTGCTCCACAAGGTCGGCCTCGATGGCGGCGAGGTGAACGAGTTCACTGGCGCCAATCTCCAGACACTGGCCCGGGACTACCTCAAGATGATCGGTGCCCAGCACGCCTTCGCCGATCCCATGGCGCTGGCTGGCGCCGTGCTCGGCATGCGCGGCATGTCTGGCGGCGTCTTCCTGTCCTCGGGCATGCACTCGACCTCCGACTTCGTCGAGATCCTGGCGAACATCGCCAACAAGTCGATGCTCAAGGGCTACATGGAGTCCGAGGAGACCTTCCACCTCTGGACGGCCAAGGGCGTCCTTGTCGACTTCAAGCCGCAGAAGCGCGTCGACCTCAACCTGTTCCCGTCACTGTCGGAGGTGCCGGAAGGCGCCGAATATACCAGCGGGACCGTCGGCGATCGCGGCGAGACCATCCAGCTCGCCACCTACGGCAAGACCTTCGCCATCACGCGCCAGGCCATCATCAATGATGATTTGAATGCGTTCTCGCGCATCCCGAACCGCATGGGCCGAGCCGCCAAGCGCACCGTCGGCAATCTCGTCTATGCCGTGCTCACGGCGAACGCCAACATGGCCGATGGCGTGGCGCTGTTCCACGCCGACCACGGCAACCTCGCCGGCGCCGGCGGCGCCCCGAGCGTCACCACCCTGGATGCGGCTCGCTCCGCCATGGCGAAGCAGAAGGATCCCGACAGCCACGCCGCCGGTGGCCTCAACATCCGGCCGAAATTCTTCATCGTGCCGGTCGCCCTGGAAGGCACCTCCAAGGTCTTGATGGCCGCCGAGAAGGATCCCTCTGCGGCGAACCAGAACTCGGCGAAGCCGAACCATGTCCGCGATATGGCGACGGTGGTCTCCGATGCGCGCCTCGATACCGCGTCGGCGACGGCCTGGTATCTCGCCGCCGACCCCAACATGCACGACACCATCGAGGTGGCGTACCTCAATGGCAACGAGACCCCGATGATCGACCAGCAGGACGGCTGGAAGGTCGACGGCGTCGAGTTCAAGGTCCGCATCGACGCCGCTGCCAAGGCTCTGGACTTCCGCGGCCTCTACAAGAACGCCGGCGCCTAGCCGACCTCCTCACGCTCCACGAGTAGCGCGGCGCGATCGATCCCGGTCGCGCCGTCTTCGTTTCGCCCCGAAAACTTCCGATTCCCTGGAGAACCACCTTGAAGAACTTCGTACAGGATGGCGACACGCTCGCCCTGACCGCGCCATACGATGTCGACTCCGGCGCTGGCGCCAAGATTGGCTCGCTGTTCGGCGTCGCCGTCGCCGACGTGCTCAGCGGCAAGACCGGCCAGTTCAAGATGACCGGCGTCTTCGATCTCCCGAAGACCTCGGCGCAGGCCTGGACGGTCGGCGCGCTGATCTATTGGGACGACTCCAACAAGGTCGCCACCTCGACGGCGTCGACTAACCTCTGCATCGGCATCGCCGTTGCCGCGGCCGCGAATCCCTCGAGCACCGGCCGCGTCCGCCTCAACATGGGGCCGCAGGGCATCCCTGGCGCCTAAAGCAGCCTGACCGATGGGCTCCCCGTTCGATGCCGCGATGCGTGCGGCCAATGCCGTGCAGAACCGCATCTTCGGGGAGCCCGTCGACATCCATCCGCGCACCAAGTCGCCTCGACGCGGCCAGGCGGCGGACACCAGCCGCGAACCGAAGACCGTCACCGGCATCTTCACACTGGTCGCCGCGGAGGTCCCCCTCGAGGGTTCCCGCCGTGGCGCAGATGGCCGCGGCACCACAACCTTTGCCGCGCACGAAGCCGAGGTCTTGCTGTCCAAGGAGGCCGTCACCACGCTTGGTTTCACCCCCCGCGAGGGCGACGCCGTCATCCTCCCCGATCGCAGCACCGAGGAGCGCTGGGCCGTCGCCAGGACGGACCCTTCCGACATCGGCGACGTGAAGCTCTGCCTGGTGCGCGAACGCGACGCCGTCGAGTTCGGGTGACCTCATGGGCCTGCTCCCCTTCGCCATCCGCCTTACGCTGTGGCGGGCGCTTTACGGCGCGACCTATGCCGGCCCGAACGTCTTCGACTCGGTCGTCGGGGCGCTCGAGATGGTCGGCGACGACGACGTCGAGAAGCGGCCTGTCCTGACAGTCACGACCGACGAAGAAACCGCAACGCTGAACGGCCTCAATTGGCTGACATGCGAGCGCGAGATCGATGTCGTCCTGGAAATGGCAATCTGGACCGCCCTCAAGGACAAGAGCGGCTTTGAGATCCCGCACACCGACGAGGGCTGCGAACAGGCGCTGAACTATCTCGGCCGGCAGGTCATGCGGATCATGCAGGTCGATGACGGCTCGCCTTGGGCGGACCTCTTCCGCACCTTTGCCGGCTCGATCGTCAAGGTCGACGAGAAGCGCGGCGCCTCAACGGAGAAGGGCCAGCGCATCGCGGCCCGTCAGATCATCATCACGGTGAAGCCTTCATTCGGCGAGCCGCCTTTCGGGCAGGCACCGGCGAACGAATGGGCCCGCCTGATCGAGGCCATGGAGGCCGACAGCATCCTCGCCGATCTCGCCGCCGGTCTCGCCGCTGAAATCACCGGCGACGCCATCCCTGACTGGGCGCGCCTACAGGCCTCGACCGGCCACCCGCGCGCTAGGCTGGCCGCCCTCGGCCTCGGTCCAATGCCGCCTGCCGAGCCCGCGGACCCGCCGGAGGCCCCGGCCACGGTCACGCAGGCCACGACGCAAGGCGACCACATCGGCTCCGTCGTCGTGCCGGAGGAGGAGGAGCCGTGATCTCGGAGTCCGCCTTCAACGAACTGCTCGACCACTACTTCGATCTCCGCAACCGTGTCGCCCAGCTCGAGCGCGACGCCCAGCGCGCCATCAAGCCCGGCCGCGTCGCCGCAGTGGACCCCGACAAGGGTGTCCGCCTCGATTTCGGGCCCGATGAGAACGGCGAACCCAAGCTCTCGGCCTGGCTGCCCCATCCCGAGCAGGGCGGCGAGGCCACATCATGGGTGCCGCCGACGGTGGGCCAGTCACTGCTGATGATCACACCGCCGGGCAGCGACACCCGCAAAGCCTTCCTGGTGCGTGCCGGATACTGCGATGAGTTCACAGCGCCGGTACGCAAGCTCAACGAGAACGTCTTCGACTTCGAGAAAACGCGGATCACCGTTCGCGAGGAGGAGCTGCGCGCGGTCAGTGTGACGGTCAACGAGCGGGGCGAGAAGGTCGTCAACATCATGGGCGTCGACGAAGTGAACATCCAGGGCAAGAACACGCGGATACGGCTGCACTCCGACGACACGGTACTGATCCAGGCTCGCCAGTCGATCGTGCTGCATGCGCCGTCCATCGTCTCGAATCAGACGGACCCCGGAGCAATTTCCGACGTCGTCCCGAAAGAAGAGGATTCCTGAAAATGACCGCCAAGCGCTATCGCGTCCTCGATCCGCACGCCAAGAAGATCGGCGGCTTGCTGGTCGACGCCGACCGTACCGTCCTGCTCACCGAGGCGCAGGCCCGATATCCCATCGACCAGCGCCAGGTCGTGGAGATGCCGAAGGAGATCCCGCCGGCGGC
>WBZX01001800.1_pt1 | contig 15549 bp, 14 predicted proteins | sample 5204211 | NCBI WGS metagenome assembly WBZX01 (sample SAMN12344362, study PRJNA552823) | activated sludge metagenome | biome: Activated sludge suspended growth; feature: Nitrification reactor; material: Wastewater; isolation source: activated sludge from nitrification reactor of wastewater...
GTCACGCGATCGATTTGGCGTCAAACCGCTATTCTACAGCCGTGACAACACGGTGATACAATTTGCCTCGGAGATCAAGGCCCTGCGCGCATCCGGGTACCAACGGGCAGGAATCAACTGGCGCATGGCTTCCAGATTTCTGTTGGAAGGCCGTCTCGACAGCCATCACGAGACCTTCTACGAGGGGATTGAGCAGGTGCCTCCGGGAAGTGGATTTGAGGTTGGATTAGACGGCGCCTGGCATCAATGGTCATTCTGGTCGCTTGATGCTTTGCCACAAACCGCCACCACCGATCCCGCCGCGGCGTTTGCAGACCTTTTCGAAGATTCTGTTCGCATCCGTATGCGAAGTGATGTGCCTGTGGGAGTGTGTCTTTCCGGAGGGCTTGATTCCACCGCGATCATTTGCGCGGCGGCGCGTCAACGTCATGAGAGTGCTGGGGTGCAACCGGAGTCCCTCCAGGCCTTCTGCTATATGGCCAAGGAGTTTGACGAGTCAAAGTATATTGCGGATACCCTGCTTCAAACTCACGCCCAACTGAGACAGCTGGAAACCAGCCCTGCCGAACTCTGGAATGATGTGCGCAAAGTCCTCTGGTTTCAAGACGAACCTGTGCATACCATGACAGCTGTGGTTGGCTATCAACTCATGCGTCTCGCCGCTTCCAACGGAATTCGTGTCGTGCTGAATGGGCAAGGCGCGGACGAGACGATCGGGGGGTACTCAAGTTATTTCCAAGATTATTGGGTGTCTCTTCTTCAGCAAGGACGTGTGAACGCTGCCTGGCAGGCAGTGAAGTCCTATACGCAAGCACATGGAGGAAATGCGCGCGCGCGCATGACTGCAGCGGCAAGCCGCTGCATTTCGTGGGAGATGTACAAGATCTCTGGGTATCGCACATGGGCTCAGGCCAGGAGGCAAGCCCGTACACGCCAAAATTCTTGGTTCTCCGGCGATTTAACCCGCCATTTTATCAGTGAAGACATTCCGCCAAGTTCCGCAGCATTGTCTGCGGCACTCAACCAATCGGTGGTATCGGCTCCATTACCCTTATATCTTCGGATCGAAGATCGAAATTCCATGGCTCACTCTGTGGAAGCGCGACTGCCATTCTTGGACTATCGCCTCGTGTCTTTTGTGTGTGGCCTGCCTGACGAGTGGAAAGTTCGAGGTCCATGGAATAAATATGTGCTTCGAGAAGGAATGAAGGGCAGGATCCCTGAGTCCGTTCGGAGCAGGGTAGACAAAATGGGGTTTCCTACCGCGAGTAAGAAGTGGTTCGCGCATGACTTGTATGAGCCGCTTCGAGACACCTTGGCGAGCCAGACTGTTCGTGAAAGAGGCATCTACAACGCAAAGGTCATTCTGGCCGACTTGGAGCGTCATCGCAAGGGGGAGGCGGACTTTGCCAATCGGCTTTTTCACATCACTGAATTTGAATTGCTATCCGATATACTCCGGCAAGAACACGTTCACGTGGCCTAGTGTCTGCTCCGCGTCTATTTGGCGTTGTTATTCCTGCGTCCGATGAACAGTCTTGCCGTACGTGGCGGATTCATGTGTGGCCTATCGGTGAGGGTAGAATGTTGGCTCTTGTTGTCGTGTTGCATGGTCGACTTATAAGGGAAGGGTAAATCTTGTGAAGCACGTACTCATCGTTGCCTACTACTTCCCCCCGGTTGCCGCAACGGGTGCGATGCGGCCGCTTGGGTTTTGCCGATACCTCAGTACGTATGGATGGACTCCGCATGTAATAACTACTACACCAAAATCGGTGTATCCGTCGCATCCGGTCGATGAACGACTTTCAGGAAAGTTGCCATCTACGATTAAGGTAGAGGCGATCCCTTATACGAGCACGTTAGATAGATTGCTCCATTTTCGCAAACTGATTCGTGGTTGGGTGGGAAGAAGAGGGAATGGTCCAATCTCAGTTGGGGGCACTCATGCCTTGAAAGTGAAAACCGATGAGCCAAAGAATTCTCAGTACATCGGACAGTTGAAAAGGTTTGTTCTTGATCGCCTATTCGCGTTCCCAGATCCACAAAGTGCATGGATGGAACCTGTGCTCAAGCATGTAGCATCCTTAGCCGAGGTGAAGCGACCCGACCTAGTGTTTGCAACTGGAAGTCCATGGACAAGTTTAGTCGTTGCCCGGGAGCTGGGGCGCCGACTTAGAGTGCCCTTCATCGTCGATTTTCGTGACCCGTGGGCGAGTAATGCTGCGTTTCATTATATTTCCCCCCAGCTTATCAGAAAAACCGAAAGCCTTGAACGGCAGATATGCCAAGAAGCTGCGGCTGTGATTGCAAACACCTCGGAACTAAGGCAGCATCTCACGACCATATATCCGGAAATTGAAGGCAAGTGCATAGCCATTCCTAACGGCTTTCATGCTGATGATTTCACATTGTCTACTGCTTCATGTGGTAATCAGTGTTTACCGCGCGTGGGAATAGAGGTGTGCCATTTCGGGACTATGTACATGATGAGAACGCCGGTGGAATTGCTGCGCGCTCTGTTGGAGCTGGTGGAGGAAGGGGCAATCGGAAAAACTCAACTGAGGCTTCGATTCATTGGGACCTGGGATGTGAGAAGCGATGAGTGCGAGCGCATGGCACAGGACCTTGAAAAGCATGGGGTGCTATTGCGAGAACCTCCGATCAGTCATCAAGAGTGTTTGCGTCAAATGGCTAGTGCAGACGCCTTACTGACAATGCAGCCGGGGTCAACGTTGCAGATTCCGGCTAAGATATATGAGTACATCGCGACACAGCGTCCATTGATAGTAATCGGCGATCCAGGGGCGACTTTCAATTTGGTGCAGCGACATCGCTTGGGGGTATGTTGCTCAAACCAAGCTCCTGCGATAAAGCGACTATTCACCGAGCTGATTCGGAATCCTGCCAGAATTGTCGCTCCATCAAAAGATGATGCGGCATTGTTTGACTATAAGAACCTTACTGGCCAGTTAGCAGAGGTGTTTGATAGAGCGGATGGCGTAGGTAAAGGGGAGAATTGACTATCCATGCGCAAGAGTTTTCGTCGATTGACGTGGGATTCTTAAGGAATGGAGGGGGTAACAACTGAAATGAGTTGGGCCAGAAATCTCTACTATGATTTGCTTGCTTTCCCTGGAGTGGACAAACTAAGCCGGCTCCTGCAGCGGAATTGTGCGACGGTTTTCATGCTTCATCGATTTCGCCACATGGAGCGAGGAATCGACGGTTTTGAAGCAGAACATCTTCGCAGTGGTCTGGAGTTTCTCCGGAAACGTAATTATGACCTCCGCTCACTCGATTCTGTGATGGAGAGTGTGATTCAAGGTAGTCCACCGCTCCGAGGCGCAGTGGCATTTACCATAGATGATGGATACGTCGATCAGGCCGAGGTCGCGGCAAAGGTTTTCGCTGACTTTGACTGCCCCGTGACGACGTTTCTCACCACAGGGTTTATTGACGGCGAACTTTGGTTCTGGTGGGATAAAATTGAGTTTATATTCGCTTCCACGAGGCGACACGCTGTTCGTGTGCGGCTGGCCGACCATGTGATTGATTACCATTGGGAATCCATGGCGGACCGCATCTCTGCACAGGTAGACTTCACTGCAAAGTGTAAGTTGGTATCAGATTCCGACAAACATCTTGCCATCGAAAGTTTAGCAGTAGCGGGGGAGGTCTTGCTCCCTGTTGTCGCACCAGAAAAGTTTTCGCCCATGACTTGGGACCAAGCAAGAGATTGTGAACGTACAGGAATGACCTTCGGTCCTCATACGGTGACTCATCCAATCCTTAGCAGGACGACCGACGTACAATCCAAAGATGAGATCACGAAATCATGGAAGCGAGTTCAGGAGGAACTGCATGGCCCGGTGCCGATTTTTTGCTATCCAAATGGAGGCTGGGATGATTTCGGGGATCGGGAAACAGACATTCTGAAGCACGCGGGATTGATTGGAGCTGTGGTTGGAGAGCCTGGCTTTGCTGATCCTGGCTTGCTGGCTAGGGAACTTTGTGGTTCCTACAAAGTAAGGCGCTTCGGATTTCCGGAAACGCTGCCTCGTCTGGTTCAATATGTCTCTGGAATAGAACGATTGAAGCAAAAAGCGCGTAGGGAGTGTTGAGTGTGATCAATTTTTTGCTAGATGTCGCATCCCTGATAAAACAGAAGTTCGACCGGAAGAGACTGGAGCGTCGCTGGGCCAAACTCAGGCAGCGTGGAATGGGGCTGGGTGCGGATGTCTGGCTTCCGGCTTCGACTTGGATTGATCCGGATTACAGCTTTCTCATCTCCATCGACGCACACTGCGGCTTTGGAGAGGAATGTCTTATACTTGCGCATGATGCCCAGATGGACGAGTTCCTTGATGGGACCAGAGTCGGTCGTGTTCGGATACACGAGTCTTGCCACATCGGGGCGAGAACAGTGATTCTCCCAGGTGTCGAGATCGGACCGCGCACTATAGTAGGTGCAGGATCGGTAATTAGCCGGTCCTTACCGCCCAATTCAGTATGTGCGGGGAACCCAGCCCGCGTCATTTGTTCCATTGACGAATATTTAGAGAAGCATCGCAAAAGAATTCACGTCGGACCCGTGTTTCCCTGTATCACAGCTGAATCGACGAGAGACGAACGGATAAGGATAGCTGAATCCGTGAGAGCTGGGTCTGGCTATGTGATAGGGGGGCGAACGGCGGAACTTAAAGGACATGGTGGAACCCCGCGTACTCCTCAATGGTTCTCGTTGCCGTGAGTAACAAGCGCTTATTGCTAGCTGCTTTCCTGCCTCTCGTACATTGTTCATGGACCTGACGTGGAACTAATTATTACCAATTGCAGTTCTAGCGAAGATTGGCTGGCGTGGGATCGCTTTGTGCTCAGTCATGAGTGCGGTACTGGTTATCATCTGTACTCGTGGAACAATGTGATTAGCGAGGTGTTTGGGCACGAGACGATCTATCTTATGGTGAAGAACGAAAGTGGCGTAGTTGTCGGCGTCGCCCCACTAGTCATTCTGTCAAGCCGACTATTCGGTGGTTTCCTGATCTCGCTTCCTTTTCTGAATTATGGCGGCATATTGGCAACCAATCAGGAGGTTCGAGCTTCTTTAGAAGCCTCTGTCGAAAAGATTGCGATTCGCAAGAATCTTGATCATGTAGAGCTGCGGCAGCAACACATCGTGGCAACCTCATGGATTTGTAGTGAACGGAAGGTTTCCATGCGATTGTCGCTTCCAAGTACCTACGAGGAGCTTCAAAAACAGTTTCCCTCAAAATTACGTAGTCAGGTTCGTCGCGCTCAAAAAGAGGGCATGACAACGCGCATCGGTGGAAGCGAGTGCCTAGATGAATTTTATGCCGTCTTCTCGCGCTGTATGCGCGATTTGGGTACCCCGGTCTATGCCAAAAGTTTTTTTGCGAAGATTTTGGAGGTATTCCCGAAGGAGGCGCGTATTTGTGTCGTTTCGCACGGGGGGGGGCCGGTAGCTGCTGGGTTTCTGTATGGATTCCGCTCGTCCTTGGAAATTCCCTGGGCAGCGTCGGACAAACGTTTCAATAAGCTGGCTCCCAATATGATGTTATATGGCGCAGTGTTGGAATATGCCTGCAAGCAAGGGTTTCAGGTATTCGACTTTGGCCGATCGAGCCCCGATAGCGGAACCTACCGCTTCAAGGAACAATGGGGGGCTCAGCCGCATCAACTCTATTGGTATTATTGGATGGGACAAGGTCGCCAGGTCCCTCAGTTGAATCCGCAGAACCCTAAATATGCCCTGGCGATTCGCCTATGGCAGAATCTGCCGCTTCCGATCGCCAATCTCCTGGGACCTCACATTGTGAAATATCTCCCATGAAGGCACAGCGAACATTGCCCCCGTCGGCGGCACCGATCGACTGGCGTGATCTCGTGGAGGGATTAGTCGGTCTCGTGCGCCCTCACGCCACCATGCACCGCCTCCAAGCCGAGTTTCGTGCACACTTTGGCGTCAAGCATGTATGGTTTGTTTCATCTGGAAAAGCCGCTCTCACGCTTATCCTTCAGGTGTTGCACAGACTATCCGGCCGCAGCCAAGTGGTTGTGCCTGGTTATACCTGTTTCTCCGTGCCATCTGCAGTGGTTCGCGCCGGATTATCAGTGCGTCTCTGCGATATGAACCCGAAGACACTCGAGTTTGATGCTAGACGCCTGGAAGAGGTGGCCGATTCTGAGGTGCTGTGCGTACTGGCGACACATTTACTTGGCATTGGGGTAGACGTGCCACGCCTTGCTGGCCTTTGTCACCCTCAAGGCATCTTCGTGGTGGAGGATGTGGCGCAAGCATTTGGAGGAGAGTGCGACGGTAAGCCATTTGGTTCCTTCGGAGACGTTTCGTTCCTGAGTTTTGGAAGGGGCAAAAATATTACCTGCGGATCCGGAGGGGCCATTCTGACCAATGACGATCGTATTGGTGAAGCCTTGGCTCAAGTGTATGCAAAGCTTCCGGATGAATCCCTTGCTGGCCGGATCAAAAACTGGCTGGAAGTTGCGGTGACTCAATGGCTCATCCATCCTTCGCGTTATTGGTTTCCGGCTGGACTTCCCTTCCTTAAACTCGGAGACACCAAATTTTATACGGATTTTCCGATCACACGAATGGATTCTGTTCGGGCTGGGTTGTTGCGACACTGGCAGAAGCGATTGTCCCGTTCAACCGCCAGTCGGGTGGAGCACGCGGAACAGTTCCGTCGTTCAGTTCCGTCTCACGTGCAGACCATCACCCCATCCAGCCGAGGCCAGTCGGTATATCTTCGTTTCCCGCTATTGATGCGATCGAAGCAAGCAAAGGAGGCCTTGTGTCGTAGGTCCTCCGAGCAAGGGCTGGGTATCAGTGCCTTATACCCCTGTGCGGTCAAGCAGATCGCAGAGCTTTCCGGAACACTCTCCACTCAGCAGGTGCCTGAGTCCGCGATGATTGCGGAACGACTTGTAACGCTACCCACTCACGAGCTCGTATCCGATAGTGATGTGGTCCGGCTAAACGCCGCTGTCGAGAGTATCGATGATACGCAGGATGTACACCATGCTTTGGAATCGTCTGGCGCAAGCCGATGCGTGCACGAGTCGCCTCGAGCCCATTGATGGTGTGATTGCGACAGCCGTGTGTTGGTGAAGAAGAGAGTCGAGGATCAATGACGATGTGGTTTGTCGAATGGATATTCTGGGCCTCACTTGCGTTTATGTTTTACGCCTATGCAGGCTATCTGCTCATTTTGCTTGGGCTCTCCGTTTTTAAGAGCCGACCCGTCCTGCTTGGGAATATCCAGCCGATGGTCTCGTTCATCATCACGGCCTATAATGAAGAATCACGAATCAAGGAGAAGCTCGACAATAGTCTCAAGCAACAGTATCCCAAAGAGCGTCTTGAAATAGTCGTGGCGTCTGATTGCTCATCCGATAGAACTGATGAGATCGTGCGGTCCTATGCGTCCTCAGGGGTACGCCTCATTCGTGCCGCTGAGCGAAGGGGAAAAGAGGCGGCTCAAAAACTGGCGGTCAGCGAAACCAGCGGAGAGGTGCTGGTGTTCTCGGATGTGGCTACCACGCTTCCTGACGAAGGCATTGCTAACATTGTGAAGGCCTTTCATGATCCAACGGTCGGCTGCGTAAGCAGCGTCGATCGATTTGTCGACGCGCAAGGCAACCTGAGCGGGGAGGGTGCGTATGTTAAATATGAGATGCTTCTGCGTCAGTTGGAAACGAGGGTGAATACTCTGGTCGGACTCAGCGGGTCGTTTTTTGCCGCACGAAGGACGGTCTGCAGCCCATGGGCAGATGATCTGCAAAGCGACTTTAATACCCTGCTTAATTCAATGAAGGTCGGTCTACGAGGTATTTCTGATCCCAATAGCGTTGGATACTACAAAAATTTATCGGATGAAAAAAAAGAATATCAGCGGAAAGTCAGAACAGTGTTGCGAGGTATTGCGGTATTAATGCGCAGTTTACCGATGTTGAATCCCTTTCAATATGGAATGTTTGCCTGGCAGCTGTTTAGCCACAAGTTGTGTAGATGGTTGGTGCCGTTTGCCATGATCGGTGCGTGCCTCTCTTGTATGGTGTTGGCCACACAATCGATGTTTTACGGAATGCTGCTTGTGGGACAGCTGCTGTTCTATGCCATGGCGGCGGCCTATGCAGGGTTTCGATGGATGCCGAACAGCAGTGTATTTCGGCTGCCGTCATTTTTTGTTTTGGTGAACCTGTCAATTCTTGATGCCTGGATGCGGTATTTCCGCGGCGATCGGGTGTTTCGTTGGGAGCCGTCGAAGCGTTGAGCCTGCGGTTGAACGTTCTGCCAATGGTCATCTCGCTTTAGTCCGAAGCACTATCTTGTGTGTGTCTGAAGGTAAAGAGGTCCTACATGGCTTCACAATCTGAAACCAAAGAGTTGCGTCATTTTGGGTTGATCGTCGGGGGTGTCTTCTGTGTCATCGGTATCTGGCCGATGATTCGCCATGGTGAAGGACTTCGCCTTTGGGCTCTGGTTCCAGGCGCACTGCTCATTCCATTAGGCCTGATCGCCCCGCTCGCCCTGGGGCCTCTCTTCAAAGTGTGGATGAAGGTGGGCCATGTCATGGGGTGGATCAATACCAGGATCATCCTTGGGATTTTGTATTTCGGACTGATCACGCCCATGGGTATGGTGATGCGCCTGTTCGGCTGGGATTCGATGAGGAGAGCACTCAGTCGGGACGCTGAAAGCTACCGCGTCGTAAGACCGGCAAGGCCTCGGAACCATATGACCAGACAATTCTAGGCGAACGGAGGACGTATGGGTGAATTCCTGACAGAGTTGTGGGCGTTCATGAAGGAACGCAAAAAATTTTGGTTATTGCCTATTATTGTGATGCTTGTGTTGCTGGGCAGCCTGATTGTTCTCACGCAGGGATCGGCAGTGGCTCCGTTTATTTACACGTTATTCTAGCTGAGAAAGTGCCCTTGATTGCATGCCTGTCGACTTGCGACGAATAAAGCCGGCCCTTCGCAAAGCGGCCGCTTGGGCATTTCACGCGTCGTCAGTGCGCCACTGGCGGCATCGTGGCAAGGTTGTCATCCTCATGTATCATCGGGTGTTGGCTCGCGAAGAGGTCTCTCGTCAATCTGTGCAGCCAGGGATGTATGTGCTGGACAATGTGTTTGCTCAGCAGATGTCTTTTCTTAAAAAGAATTTTACGCTGCTTTCCCTTCGGGAGCTGCTGAATCTATGGAAATCCGGCAAGTGGAATGCCAGTGTTCGGTATTGTGTGATCACGTTCGATGATGGCTGGTTGGATAACTATCGGCATGCGTATCCAGTCTTGAAGAAATTTCACATTCCCGCGACCATCTTTCTTCCCACTGACTACGTAGGCAGTGATCAGTGGTTTTGGCCTGATCAACTGGCACTTCTCTTCAAGATTCTTGCTGCTCGAAAAATCACACCCGAAGCAGTGAGAGAACTGAGGAAGCTGTTTGCCGAATATTTGGACAGGCACGGTGATCCTTTTATCGCGGCCATGGAGCGTGGAGACCACGTCGCCGACGGAATCATCGAGCACTGCAAGCATTTACCCATTGAGCGTATCCAAGGATTGGTGACTGCATTGGCGACTTGGCTGGAAGTATCGTTGCCACAGGAACGGGTGATTGTGAATTGGGACGAAGTGCGCGAAATGTCCAGGGACGGCATATCCTTTGGGTCGCACTCGTGCTCGCATCGCATTCTGACCACCATCACATTGGATGACGTCTCGTTTGAGCTGACGAGATCAAGGCAGGTCTTACTGGAGCAAGGCGTGAACTATGTTCCGGTCTTTTGTTACCCCAATGGCAACAGCGATGCAAATATTCAGCAGCTGGTTCAGGCCTGTGGGTATGAGGCAGCCTGTTCGGTGAAAATGGGCGTGGAAGGGCGCATCCCGGAAAATAAATATGCATTTCGCCGAGTGGGTGTCCACAATGACATAACGAGCACGATTCCATTATTTGCATGGCGTGTGTTTGGGCCTATACCTGATTCGAGATGAAGGCGCGAATGCAAGAGTCAGTAATGACGGGAGAGCATCCGTGAGAGTGCTAGTTACCGATGGTAATGAGCGCGCAGCGCTCGCAGTGACGAGAGCACTTGGCCGGGAGCAGGTTGAAGTAGTCGTCGGAGCAGAAACTCACCGATCACTTGCGGGCTCTTCCCGCTACTGCCGACAGAGTTTTGTGTACCCTTCTCCGTATCAGGACCCTGAGGGCTTCGTGGCTGCGCTGTTGGAAATGAGTCGGAAGTATGAGGTTGACGCGCTATTTCCAATATCTGACATTGCCATGCATGTGATCGGCCCTGAACGGACGCAGTTTGAGCGCTATACAAGAATTCCTGCCCCTCCAGCTGCAGTTTTTCAGGAGATTTCTGATAAGTATCGGTTGATGCGGCGCGCAGTGTCGGAAGGGGTAGGCATTCCTGAGACCGTGTTTGTCCCGGATGGAAATCTGGAGGGGATCATTGATGCGATCACCGATTTTCCGGTGGTGGTAAAACCGGGGTGTTCGTTGGTGAAGGACGGTCGTCAGTGGAAGAAAACCAGTGTCTGTTATGCCGAATCTCGGGAGGACCTGCTGCGGTTGTATGACGAAAAATCCTACCTGCGAGCGCCGTCTTTGATTCAGCAGCGTGTAGTAGGGGCAGGTGAGGGACTGTTTGTGCTGATGCAGGAGGGCTCACCGTTGGGCATGTTTGCGCACCGAAGACTGCGTGAACGGCCACCTTCCGGCGGGGTCAGCGTGTTGCGTGAAAGTATTGCCTTGCCGAAAGCCATGGTTGAGGCTACTCTCAAATTGTTGCAACCTGTGAAGTGGCACGGGGTTGCGATGGTGGAGTTTAAGGTGGATCAGGCCAGCCAGCGCCCGTTGTTGATGGAGATCAACGGGCGGTTTTGGGGATCTCTGCAATTAGCTGTGGATGCAGGCGTGAATTTTCCCTTGCTGTTGCTCAATATGGCAATGGGGAACGCGCACACTATCTCTGAAAATGGGTATCGCATCGGTGTGAAGTCCCGATGGCTGTTGGGTGATTTAGATCAATTGCTGATGCGTGTGAAGAAGCGTGATTGTGCGCTGAATCTTCCGCCTGGGGCTCCGTCGAAATTTCGCGCGCTCATGTCGTTCTGTCGTTTTTTTGAGCGAGATCTGTTCTATGAAGTGGAAGACTTTGACGATCCTGCCCCCAGTCGATTCGAGATGTTGCGATATATCAAGTTGGCATAGGAGTAGTGATGTTGCAGGCTGATTCCCGTTCCGAAATCAAAGTACCTGCGCGAACTGTGCGGGAATTTGCCCGCTCAATGAAAAAAGCCGTGAATGGAGCACTGGACCATTGGAGATATAGGGTTCTGGTCACTCGACAGGTTTTCCCGAAGCCGGCGCGGGCTATTCTGGTCGTGTGTAAGGGAAATATCTGTCGAAGTCCTTTAGCAGAGGCCTATCTGAAGGACCGAGTGAAAAAAAACGGCGTGTCCATTGATGTCTACTCAGCAGGGCTTGAGACTTCTTTTGGGAAGCCGGCCCATCCGCTTGCACAGGTCGTGGGGACTCAAGGCGGCTTAGTCCTGAATCAGCATGCGACACAACCGTTGCACAAGGAGCAGGTGGAGCGGGCAGACATGATTCTCGTGATGGAGTGGCGGCAGCGAAATAGGATTATCAAGCTTTATCCGCAGGCGAGGCCTAAAGTATTCCTGCTTCGGCAGTTTTACGATCAATCCGTGCGGGAAGTCGCCGATCCTTATAGTGGAACCCTGGAGGATTTTCAGGTCTGCTTCTCGATGATCAAGGAAGCGTGCGATGTGCTGCTGACGCGTATATTGCCAATTGGCGGGAGTGATATATCGGAGCGGGAGGGGGTACGAATGGCACAGGCTAAGGGAGGCCAGACATCCACATGAGTTTGAGAACGAGATTGTTCAATATTTATTGGACACTGCGGAGCGCCATTGTACCCACCCTCAGATATTCCCAATATTCGTATGAGGAATCTCTGAAACGGTATGTCGGAACATCTGTTGAATGGGTGGAGATCGGCTGCGGACATTCTATACTTCCAAGTTGGCGCGCGAATGAAGAGCGTCAGCTGGTAAAGAGCTGCAAGGCCATATTCGGCATCGATTATGACCTCCCATCCTTGAAAGCCCATCGAAACATTACTAAAAAATTACGCGGTGATGTCACAAAGTTGCCGTTCAGGAGCGAGGCATTTGACCTTGTGACGGCTAATATGGTCGTTGAACATCTCGACAATCCGAATGAACAGTTCAGAGAGATTAGTCGAATTCTTAAGCCGAAAGGCGTATTCCTGTTCCATACACCGAATGCCTACGGCTACGGAGTCATTCTCTCTAAATTCGTGCCGGAATGGCTCAAGGGTAAGCTTATTTATTTGCTTGAAGGGCGAGAAGAGCACGATGTCTTTCCTACGCACTACAAAGCCAATACTGAGTCTCAGGTGAAGGCTCTAGCTCAGGCAAATGGCTTCGAAATCTTACAGCTCGACTTGATTGCAACCGATGCCATCTTTGCCATGATTCCACCACTGGCTACCTTGGAATTGTTGTGGATTCGAATACTTATGACCCAGCCCTTCCGCAATCTTCGAACGAATATGATTGTGGCACTGAGGAAAGTAGCCTAGCTATTCAATCTGGGCTCCTTCGTCACGCGCGGAACGCTCAATGATTCATGCTCATCGACAGATGGCTGGTGCCACTCGGTTCGGACCTGCCGTGCGACTTCAGCCTGCGCCGCAAGAGTCGAAGATTGGATTCTATCTAGTCTTGCTGGCGATGTTATTTGAGTTTGGTCGACCCCAAGATGTCCTACCGCCACTCAAGGTCCTTCCTATCCCCACTCTTATCGATGTCTCGATCCTCATTGCAGTACTAGCTTCGGGCAAAGCAACATTTGCCAACATGCAAACCAAGCTCTGGATGGGGCTCTTGGCATTTATGGCCTTGTGGGTTCCATTTGCCAATAATAATTTCTGGGCCTTGATGACGCTGAAGGAGATGACCCTATATTTTTTCTTTTATTTGGGCATCGTGACGTTCGTTAATACGACCGGCAAAATGCAGACATTAATATTCATGTGGTTGGGCGTACACGCAGTGCTCGGAATAAATGGCATTTTACATCATGGGCAAGGGGTTGGCGGTTGGTTAGGAGATGAGAATGATTTCGGAATGGAAATGAATGTGGCAGTGCCGGTCGCCTTCTTCATGTATCAGGCCTCCACCAACCAACGAGGGAAATTGCTGTATATGGTTCTCCTGGGCCTGTTCGTGATGACGGTCGTGTCGACCTCTTCACGAGGTGCATTTCTGGGATTGTTGGCGCTGGGCACGTATTGCTGGTTGTATTCTCCGAGAAAAATTATGTCATTGATTCTAGGTATTTGCCTCATCGGATTGGTGCTTGTCGCTGCGCCTCAGGAGTATTGGGATCGTATCAGTTCCATTACTGACGATAGCACAATGGAAACTGGCACGGCAGGACAACGGATGTTCACGTGGGGCATCGGGTGGGAGATATTTACCGCTAACCCAATTTTCGGGATTGGACAAGGAAACTTTCCCTGGACCATCGGGGAATACATGGGGGGGCGAACCTGGCAAACAAAATCCTTAGCTGGTCGACAGGCTCATTCGCTGTATTTTACCCTTCTCCCGGAGTTAGGCCTTGTGGGGGTGGTCATATTCGGTTCGATGATCTATTTGAACTATCGTGATACACGAGTCAGTCAATTTCTGCCTGCTGTGGCACGGAACTTCGGCCAGCGATCCGATAAACCGCTTGTTAAGGATGAACAGGTTGTGCGAGCAACTCTTTTCGGTAATGCAATTTTGGGCGGTATGATCGGGTACCTCACGACGAGCGCGTTTATTTCGACACTTTACTACCCAACGTTCTGGATCCTCATGGGTTTGGCTGTAGCGCTCCGAAACTCCACCCAGACTTATGCGGCGTCTCAAGTCGATGCTGTTGTCTCGCCCCACGTTCTTCCAAAAGTGTCTCCCTGGATGCGGCCTCGTCCCGTGAGGTGAAGAGCATAAACAGGCATTGCAGCGGAAGACGCTTCCCACAACTATCAGTATGCGTTGATTCACACCGAACGAGCGATGTCTTAGGTATGTCGAAGAAGAACAAGATAAAAACTATTCTGTTTCTTTCGACGAGCAGTGGCCCAGGGGGAGCTGAGCAAGTTATCAGCAATCTAGCGGCTTCACTGGATTCTGCGAAATATCGAGGGGTGCTTTGTGTATTTCGTCCAGGCTGGCTTCAGGAACGAAGCCAAAGTCGTGGAATTTCGACCTATGTGATTCCTACTCAGGGGATGACGGATTGGCGATGGGCATGCCGATTTCGAAATCTTTTGAAAGACGAGCAGGTTGACCTGATTCATGCACATGAATTTGACGCAAATGTGCAGGGAGCCGCCGTCGCGGCCTATTCGGGAATTCCATTCGTGGCGACTGTTCATGGGAAGCACTACTTTTGGGAAAAACTCAGACGCCGCCTGGCGTATCGGTGGGTCAGTCGCCGAGCTAGTATGGTTGCGGTGTCCGAGGACCTCAAGCGGTTTATCGTGCAGAACGTAGGCATTGATTCAACTCGCATTACCGTTCTTTATAATGGCGTGGATGTGCCCTTAGCTCCGGATCCTGCCGACATTGAAACGTGCAGAAGAGAAATAAATTTACCGGAGATTGACCGTGTGATCGGCGTTGTCGGTAATCTATACCCCGTCAAAGGGCACCAATATCTTATTGATGCAATCCCTGCGGTTCTTGGAAAATATCCCAACACCTCATTTGTGTTTGCAGGAAGGGGGCAATTAGAGAGCGATTTAAAGCAGCAGGTCAATCGGCTTGGGCTTGATAAGCGGGTCCATTTTCTCGGTCTGAGACAAGACATCCCCAGAATTCTTGCCCTACTTGACGTGTTCGTGCTGCCCTCCCTTTCAGAAGGACTCTCGATGGCGATTCTCGAAGCCATGATGGCGGGAAAGCCGGTGATTGCCACACGTGTTGGAGGCAACCCCGAGATCGTTCTCGACGGAGAGACAGGGTTTCTGGTTCCACCAAAAGACAGTCATGCGTTGGCTGAGAGTTTGATCACATTGCTAACGGATCGACATCTGGCTGCCCAACTGGGAGAAAATGGACAACGTCGCGCGGAAGGTCAGTTCAGTTTGCAAACCATGGTGAATGCTTATCAATCGCTCTATGAAGAACGTCTGCGGACAGGATCTTAGACGGCGCCTTAAGTTCCCATTCTCTTCTTATGGATAAGTCGAGGACAGCTAGTGCTCGTGTGAAAGTTTGTCATGTCGCCATGGGAGACTTGTGGGCGGGGGCGGAAGTTCATTTGCTTGCACTTCTGACCTATTTGGTGCGATTGGAACGGTTTGACTGTTCCGTTATCTTGTTCAATGAAGGAAGATTGGCGGAAGAGCTACGTAAGCTTTCGCTGTCAGTCATAGTCATTTCT
>WBZX01001801.1_pt1 | contig 15537 bp, 18 predicted proteins | sample 5204211 | NCBI WGS metagenome assembly WBZX01 (sample SAMN12344362, study PRJNA552823) | activated sludge metagenome | biome: Activated sludge suspended growth; feature: Nitrification reactor; material: Wastewater; isolation source: activated sludge from nitrification reactor of wastewater...
CTGGCCCGCCGCCCGATCGGCCGGCCCGTGTTGTCGATGAACCTGGAATCGCTTCGAGCAACCGCCGGGACGGATTCCGTCGTCCCGGTCGGCACGTGGTCGAGATCGTCGGCACCGCGCGCGACCACCACTGCGCGGCACCCACCCGGTGGGTTCGTCGGCCGGCGCCTGCGCGCGAGCCAACTCGGTCGGTCTTAAAAGTGAAACGTGTTGATCCGACCCATCCGTGCATTTCTGCAACCATGGGGATTGGTGACGCCGGCCAGCCTCCGGTGCATGGCGTCGGCATCGGCGACGAGGTCAGGCCTCGCGCGTGACTGGTGGATCAGTTCTGGATTCGCATCGCCATCCACTCGCATGGGTCCACCCCTGACCGAAAGTCCAGGGCGGTGTCGAGTTCATGAGCGTGGGCGCGCGGGGAGCCTCATGGAGGCAAACACAACCGCGTGCTGCGTGGAACGCGTGCTCAAAGGAGGGCGGGAACGGTGCGCGGCATCGGGTGCCGGCCGGCTGTTCTGTCGTGCCTGGCGCGCTTCAGGGAGCGCCCAGCGGTCAACGCTGGCATGGCTGCAGGCAATGCACTACGAATGGGACCTCGGGGCCGCCGCCTCTCGGGCGACGGCTGCACCGGACCGAGTCCGGGGCTTGAAGGGCAGGTAACGACTGCGACGCCTTTGGCTCCGCAAGGAGCATGGCCAGGACGGCCATCGGGAAACCGTAGTTGACGCCGGTGGGGGCGGATCGGTCAAGGCGCCTGACGGACGCCTTCTCGCAAGCGCCGGCCGGCGGCGGCACTTGCAGGTGGCGTTTTCGGGTGTGCGAGTCTGGCGTGAGCCGCGTTTATTGTCCCGAGGCGCCGCAGAGCGAGGATCTATGCGGGGTTGACAAGGGAATCTGCCGCCTCTGGTCCGTAGGCGGGGTACTCGCATGGCTGGCGAGCGCGGGACCGGCGCGCGGCGCGATCCGACGTCAGGGGTTGACGTCGAGACTTTGGGTGCGAGCGTGGTGACACGCACGAAGTGCCCTCAGCCGCGTGCTGATTTCCAGCGTCACCGGTGTGTCAGCGCAGACCGTCTGCGATGACAGGCCGACGCTGCCGATGACGAAATCGGCCGCATACAGGGGGCATTCCGTGTGGAGGGATCGGGTCGCGTTGTCGATCCTGATCACGCGCAACACCAACTCGGAGCCTTCTCATGGACTTGATCGTCAGGGCGGTGGATGTCGGATCGGGCAACACCAAGTTCGTAACCGCGGCCAGCGGGGCCGACATCCGCTGCGTCAGCTTTCCTTCGGTGGCCTATCCGTCGAGCGACGGGCTGCCGTCGTGGCCGTCCGGTGATCGAAGGAAAACCACGTTCATCCCCATCGGCGCGCTGTTCTACGAGGTGGGGCCCGAGGTGGCGCTGGCCGCCGACACGTTTCGCGCCAAGCAACTCCACGACGAGTACACCGAGTCGCCCGAGTACATGGCGCTGCTGCGCGGTGCGCTCGGCATGATGAAGGTCAGCCACATCGATCTGCTGGTGGTCGGCCTGCCGGTGGCGCTGTTCGCGGTCAAGAAGGCCGCGCTGGAAAAGGCCATGACCGGCAAGCACGACGTGGGCGACGGCAAGACAGTGACGGTGGCCAAGGCGCTGGCGGTCGCGCAGCCGCAGGGCGCGCTGGTGCACTACGCCAGTGTTCACCAGAAGATGGCCGAGATCGGCAAGGAGCAGAGCCTGATCATCGACCCGGGCTCCCGGACCTTCGACTGGCTGGTTGCCCAGGGCATGCGGCTGGTGCAGAAGCAGAGCCACTCGATCAACCGCGGCATGTCCGACGTGCTGCGCCTGATCGCGCATGCCATCACCAAGGACATCGGCACGCCCTACCGGGACTACGACGCCATCGACCTGGCGCTGCGCACGGGCAAGCCCCCGGTGATCTTCCAGAAGCCCTACGACATGAAACACCTGATGCCGCTGGCGGAGTCGGTGGCCGACCAGGCCGTGTCGAGCATGAAGGAGTGGCTCGAGGCGCCGCACAGCCTGCAGAACATCATCCTCGTGGGCGGTGGCGCCTTCCTCTTCCGCAAGGCGGTGAAGGCAGCGTTTCCAAGGCACCGGATCCACGAGGTCAAGGAGCCCATGTTCGCCAACGTGCGCGGGTTCCAGCTGGCAGGGCAGAACTACGCCCGCAGCGTGATGACGAGCGAGCGCGACCGCACGGCCACCGAGCCTGGAGGTGCGGCATGACCCACGGTCCACTGCCCAAGGAGCCCCTTCCAATCCGCTTGGTCTTCAAGCTGGAACGCGCCGAGCATCCGCGGCTGTACGACGAACTGATCCGCTTCCGCAAGGGTGCCAAGCGTGTGAGCCGGCTGCGCTTGCTTGCCTACGACGGATTGCTGGCGCAGAACGGCGTGCTGGTAAGCGACGGCCTGGCCGCGCGCGCCGACGGCCATGGTGCCGGGGCAGAGGAGGGTGCCAGCGCGGTCACGAACGACCTGTTTGCGCCCGCCATCGAAGCCTGAGGTGGTGTATGAAGCACTGCAACAAGCGTCGCCGAGCCGACGCGACCGTCAGCGCATCCGAACTCGCCCAGATGGGACGCTGCGAACAACTCGTCGTGTTCGAGCATCGGCAGGGTCAGCGCAGACTGCCGCATCAGGAGGCCGCACGACACCGGGGTCTCGCGGCCCATGAGCGCTTCGAGAAGGAAGGCTTGGCCGGTCATTCGGCCGGCTTGCGCCACGCCGGACGATGCTTTGTCGCCAGTCTGCTCTTCGGCGAGGCCTGGCAGACCCAGGCGCTTCGTCAGTTCAGGGACAAGGTATTGCGCCCGCGAGGATGGGGGCGTGGCTTGATCCGGCTCTACTACCGTGGCGCACCCAGGGTGTGCGATGGTCTGGAGCGTTGGCCGGTGATGCGCCGGCCCGTTCGAGCGGTGCTCGGCGTCTTCGCGGCCGGGGTGAGGCTGATGCTGGGTGGAGCGGCACCGAGATGAGCGATCTCCTGGTCGACATTGGCTGCGCGGCTGTCGGGGGTGCGGTTGCGCTCGGCCTGTTGCTGCACCTGAGGAAACGACAGGCCAGGGGCGTCGAACGCCGATCGCGACCGGCCGCCCTGCGGGACGCCGAACTCGCCTACGTCGAGAAGACGTTCAGGACGACCAGCCCGGTCCCCATCGCCGCGAAGCTGGATCGCGCCTATCGGCTGCCGTCCGGACAGTTGGTGCTGTTGGAACTGAAGACGCGATGGAATGGTGGGCCGAACCTCTCGGACGTGATCCAGTTGTCGGCGCAGCGGGTGGCGCTGTCGGCGGCCACCGGACAGACCGTTGCAGCCGAGGCCTTCGTGCTGATCGAGCGGCCTGGTGCTCGGCGGTCGCCCGTCGCGCACCGGGTCGACCTGTTGTCCGTCGATCAGGTGGCTGTGCTGGTCCGGCGAAGGGAAGCGATCCTCGCGGACCGGATCTCTCCAAGGTACGCGGCGGAGGCGGGCCACTGCCAAAGTTGCGCGTTCAGAAGCCAGTGTGAGGGCGCTGGCAGACAGCAACGCTCCTAGTCTAGAGGTCGCCTCATGCTATCCGCCATTGGCGTATACTCTTCGTCGATGGAGTTCATCGAGACGCCGACGTTCACGCGCCAGGTGCAGGAGTTGCTCAGCGACGAGGAGTACCGCGGACTTCAGAACACGCTGGCCGAGAACCCCGAGAGCGGGGATCTCATCAAGGCCGGTGGCGGTATCCGCAAGGTTCGCCATGCGGTGCAGGGCAGGGGCAAGAGCGGGGGCGTTCGTGCCATCTACTACTGGATCAAGGATCGGCACCAGATCTACATGCTTGTCGTCTACCCGAAGTCCAAGAAGGACGACCTGAGCGACAAGGAGACGGCCATCTTGCGCGAGCTGGTCAAGGAGCTGTGAACATGGACAAGACGCTGTTTGAAGAACTTGTGGGCAGCCTCAAGGAAGCCAAGGCCATCGCCAAGGGGCGTGCCAAGCCGTCCCGGCGTTTCGAGGTAACGGCCCCGGATGCCAAGGCCGTGAGAGAACAGACGGGTTTGTCGCAAGGCGACTTTGCCAAGCTCATGCGGGTGAGTGTGAAGACGCTGCAGAACTGGGAGCAGCACCGACGCAACCCCACGGGTCCGGCGGCGGCGCTGCTCAAGATCGTGTCTACGGCGCCGGAGGTGGCGCTGAAGTCACTGCACGGCTGAAGCGACGGTGAGCCAGTTGCCAGTTCCAGTCTCCAGGGCTTGATCTGGTGGCGGGAAATGCTAGAGTTTTGCTGTGCCCGCCAACGGGTTCGGCCAAGTGACAGGAGCTCATCTGTACTTACCTATGATCACGACGTCCCACGAGAATGGAGGGGAACGTGACGGGAGATAGGAAAAGTCAGAAGGGGCGGAGCGAGCAACGACGCGGGTTGCGGCGCGATTTGCATGTGATGATCGACCACATGTGAGTCGGCTGGTGCGGCGCGCATCGTCGCGCCGCTGCCTGAAATGCGAAGGGCCCGCACTGCGGGCCCTTTGTCATTGGCGCGGAGCGTCCGCTTCAGCCTTCGGCGGCGGCGTCGGTGAGGCGGCGCGAGGCCGGCGCGCCGACCGGCTGGATATTCTGGGCCAGCTGGCCCTTGGGGCCTTGCACCAGTTCGTAGCTCACCTTGCCGCCCTGCTTGAGGGTGCGGAAGCCTTCCATCTGGATCGCCGAGAAATGCGCGAACACGTCCTCGCCACCGCCTTCGGGCTCGATGAATCCGAAGCCCTTGGCGTCGTTGAACCACTTCACCGTGCCGATCGGCATGCTGTCCTCCTCTTTGGAACGGATCATTCTGGGTGGCCGCTCGCAGGCGTGTCATTGAAGCAACGCAAGGCTTGTTCATTCGGCATTCCCGCGCGTGCCGGGAATTGCCGGCGCAGGGCAGGGCATTTGGCGCACTTGTGATCCGCGCGCGCGGTGCAATATCCAGCCCTGGGACCGGGTGCTCGGTCAAGTCGATAGAATGTTTTCATGCCCGACGAAACACCGCCGCAGCCGCCTGCGCCTCCTGGCAAGGGAGTGCCCGATGACGGGCAGGGCGCGGTCGTCGTCGAGCGGCGCACGCAGCGCACCAAGCCGCCCCGGATGTACCAGGTGGTGATGCTCAACGACGACTACACGCCGATGGAGTTCGTCGTCATGGTGCTGCAGGAGTATTTCAAGCGCGACCTCGAAACCGCGACACAGATCATGTTGAAGATTCACCATGAAGGTCGGGGTGTCTGCGGCGTCTACACCAAGGACGTGGCCGCAACCAAGGTAGAACTGGTGCTGGCTGCCGCGCGGCGCGGCGGCCACCCGTTGCAGTGCATTATGGAGGCCGCATGATTGCCCAGGAACTCGAAGTCAGCCTGCACATGGCGTTCGTCGAGGCGCGCCAGCAGCGCCATGAGTTCATCACGGTGGAGCACCTGCTGCTGGCGCTGCTCGACAACCCCTCCGCCGCCGAAGTGCTGCGCGCCTGCTCGGCCAACATGGACGATCTGCGCAAGAGCCTGGCGGGCTTCATCAAGGAGAACACGCCCACGGTCGGCGGCACCGAGGAGGTCGACACCCAGCCGACGCTCGGCTTCCAGCGCGTCATCCAGCGCGCCATCATGCACGTGCAGTCCACCGGCAGCGGCAAGAAGGAAGTGACTGGCGCCAACGTGCTGGTCGCGATCTTCGGCGAGAAGGATTCTCACGCCGTCTACTACCTGCACCAGCAGGGCGTGACGCGGCTGGACGTGGTCAACTTCATCGCTCACGGCATCAAGAAGAGCGATCCGCCCGAGCCTGCCAAGCCGAACGAAGGCAACGTCGGCGGCGGCGAGGGCGAGAAGGAAGAAGGCGAGGGCAAGGGCTCGCCGATCGACCAGTTCACGCAGAACCTCAACCAGCTGGCCCGCGACGGCAAGATCGACCCGCTGATCGGCCGCGAGCACGAGGTCGAGCGCGTCATCCAGATCCTGTGCCGCCGGCGCAAGAACAATCCGCTGCTGGTCGGCGAGGCCGGCGTCGGCAAGACCGCCATCGCGGAAGGCCTGGCCTGGCGCATCACGCAGGGCGACGTGCCCGAGGTGCTGTCGCACTCGGTGGTGTACGCGCTCGACATGGGCGCACTGCTGGCCGGCACCAAGTACCGCGGCGACTTCGAGCAGCGCCTCAAGGGCGTGCTCAAGCACCTGAAGGACCAGCCCAACGCCATCCTCTTCATCGACGAGATCCACACGCTGATCGGCGCGGGTGCTGCCTCGGGCGGCACGCTGGACGCGAGCAACCTGCTCAAGCCGGCGCTCAGCTCGGGCTCGATGAAGTGCATCGGCGCGACCACCTTCACCGAATACCGCGGCATCTTCGAGAAGGACGCGGCACTGTCGCGGCGCTTCCAGAAGATCGACGTGGTCGAGCCCTCGGTCGAGCAGACGGTTGAGATCCTCAAGGGCCTGAAGTCGCGCTTCGAGGAACACCACAGCGTCAAGTACGCGCTGGGCGCGCTGCAGGCCGCGGCCGAGCTCTCGGCCAAGTTCATCAACGACCGCCACCTGCCCGACAAGGCGATCGACGTGATCGACGAGGCCGGTGCGGCGCAGCGCATCCTGCCCAAGAGCAAGCAGAAGAAGACCATCACGCGCGCCGAGGTCGAGGACATCGTCGCCAAGATCGCGCGCATCCCGCCGACCAGCGTGTCCAGTGACGACCGCAGCAAGCTCAAGAGCCTGGAGCGCGATCTCAACAGCGTGGTGTTCGGCCAGGAGCCGGCCATCGAGGCGCTGGCCTCGGCGATCAAGATGGCGCGCTCGGGCCTGGGCCGGCCCGACAAGCCGATCGGCTCCTTCCTGTTCAGCGGCCCCACCGGCGTCGGCAAGACCGAGGTGGCGCGCCAGCTCGCCTACATCCTGGGCATCGAGCTGATCCGCTTCGACATGTCGGAGTACATGGAGCGCCATGCGGTGAGCCGCCTGATCGGCGCGCCGCCGGGCTACGTCGGTTTCGACCAGGGCGGCCTGCTGACCGAGGCGATCAGCAAGAAGCCGCACGCGGTGCTGCTGCTCGACGAGATCGAGAAGGCGCACCCGGACGTCTTCAACGTGCTGCTGCAGGTGATGGACCACGGCACGCTGACCGACAACAACGGGCGCAAGGCCGACTTCCGCAACGTCATCATCATCATGACGACCAACGCCGGCGCCGAGACCATGAACAAGGCGACGATCGGCTTCACCAACTCGCGCGAATCGGGCGACGAGATGGCCGACATCAAGCGCCTGTTCACGCCCGAGTTCCGCAACCGGCTGGACGCGATCGTGTCGTTCCGCGCGCTCGACGAGGAGATCATCCTGCGCGTGGTCGACAAGTTCCTGCTGCAGCTGGAGAGCCAGCTGGCCGAGAAGAAGGTCGAGGTCACCTTCACCGACGGCCTGCGCAAGCATCTGGCGAAGAAGGGCTTCGATCCGCTGATGGGCGCGCGGCCGATGCAGCGCCTCATCCAGGACACGATCCGGCGCGCGCTCGCCGACGAGCTGCTGTTCGGCCGCCTGGTCGACGGCGGCCGTCTCTCGGTGGACATCGACGCCGACGGCAAGCCGGTGCTCGAGATCACGCCGCCCAAGAAGAGCGACAAGCCCAAGGCCGAGCCGGCGACCGCCTGATCCGTCAGGCGTCGGCGGCCGGATCCTGCCGGTAGTAGCCGGCGAGCAACTCGTAGAGCGCGGGGTGCTCGCCGCGCATGGTGGCGGCGTCGACGAAGAACAGCTCCGAAGCGACGGCGAAGAACTCGTCGATCGCCTCGGCGCCGTAGGGGTCGATCAGCGTGTCCTCGCCGACGGCCACGCGCACGCTGAATTCATCCCACTCGGGCACGAGCACGGCCAGCCATCGTTCGCGCGCGGCGCGGTCGGGCAGCAGCGGCACACCATCGGAAGCGCCGTCGCGCATGTCGAGCACGTGGGCGAACTCGTGCACCACCACGTTGTAGCCCCACGCGGCGCTGTCGCCGGCATCGGCCACGTCGCGCCAGGTGAGCATCACCGGGCCGCCTTCCATGGCCTCGCCGACCAGTTCCTCGTCGTAGTGGTGGACGATGCCGTCCTCGTCCATCACCTCGCGGCGCGCGACGACGATGTCGGGGTGCACGACGATGCCCTTGAAGGCGTCGTACTGCGCCAGGCCCAGCCGCAGGATCGGCAGGCAGGCCTGCGCGGCGATGGCCACGGCCATGCCGTCGTCGACCTCGAGCCCCTGCATGCCGGCAAATTCCTTGTCGGCCAGGAACAGGGTGGCGAGTTCGCGCAGGCCTTGCCGATCGGCCTCGCTGCGCCGCGCGATGAAGGGATAGCGCGCCAGCGTCAGCGCCCACAGGGCATCGGGGATGGCACGGCGCCGCAGCGTGCGCGCGGCGCGCCGGCGCCGCCACCAGCCAGCAATCATGGGGCGAGCGGCAGGCGCGTCAGCCGGCCGTCGGCCGTCAGGCGCAGCACCTCGGCGCGCGGCGGGCCGTCGCCGTCACAGTCCCAGTCGCTCAGCACCTCGCGGATGTGGCCGGGGGCGAGCGCTTCGCGCGCCGGGCGGTGCGTGTGGCCGTGGATCAGCGTCGGCGTGCGCGCTTCGCGCATCCAGCGCAGCGTGGTGGGCTTGTCGAGGTCGACCCAGTCTTCCACCGCCATGCCGCGCTTGCGCTGCTCGCTGTGGTCGCGCATCTGACGCGCCAGACGCTGGCGCTCCTCCAACGGGCGGGCGAGGAAGTCGCGCTGCCAGGCCGCGCCGCGCACCAGCGTGCGGAAGGACTGGTACTCGTGATCGTCCAGGCACAGTGCATCGCCGTGCGAGAGCAGCAGGCGCTGGCCGAACGCGAGCAGCACGGTCGGATCGTCGAGCTCGCGCACGCCGCAGTCACGCAGCAGCTCGGCGCCGACCAGGAAGTCGCGGTTGCCGCGCATGAAGGCGAGCGTGCGCTGCATCGCCGTTTCACGCAGCACGGCCGCGCAGCGCGCCTCGAAGCCGGCGCGGCGCGCGTCGTCGCCCACCCAGACCTCGAACAGGTCGCCGAGGATGAATACCGCCGAGGCCGGCGTGTCGCGCAGGTAGCCGGCCCAGCGCTCGAAAGTGCGCGGCGCCTGCTCGGACAGATGCAGGTCGCTGATGAAATCGATCGCCGTCGTGTGCGCCGGCGCCTCGAACTCAGCGAACCTCATCGGATGGAGCGTCGCGCGCTCAGCCGAGCACCGTGGCGCGCTGGATCAGCACGTCCTCGACCGGCACGTCACCGTGCATGCCGCTGCGGCCGGTCTTGACCTTCTCGATCGCGTCCACCACCTCCGTGCCGGCCGTCACCTTGCCGAACACCGCGTAGCCCCAGCCGTCCTGCGACTGCGCCTTGTTGAGGAAGCCGTTGTCGGTGGCGTTGATGAAGAACTGCGACGACGCCGAGTGCGGCGCCGAGGTGCGCGCCATGGCGATGGTGTAGTGGTCGTTGGTGAGGCCGTTGGCCGACTCGTTCTGGATCGGCGCGCGCGTCGGCTTCTGCTTCATGCCGGGCTCGAAGCCGCCGCCCTGGATCATGAAGCCGGGGATGACGCGGTGGAACACCGTGCCGTCGTAGTGGCCGGCCTTCACGTACTCGATGAAGTTGGCCGCGCTCGCCGGTGCCTTGGCGTCGTCGAGCTCGATGGTGATGTCGCCCTTGCTGGTCTGCAGTTGAATCTTGGTGCCCATGTCACTTCTCCAGGGTGGCCTTGTTGATGAGGACGGGCTCGAGCGGCACGTTCTGGTGCATGCCCTTGTTGCCCGTGGGAACGGCGCGGATCTTGTCGACCACCTCCATGCCGGAGACGACCTTGCCGAAGACGGCGTAGCCGTTGCCGTCACGCGATTGCGCCTTGTTGAGGAAGCCGTTGTCGGTCACGTTGATGAAGAACTGCGCGGTGGCCGAGTTCGGATCCATGGTGCGCGCCATGGCAAGCGTGCCGCGCACATTGTCCAGGCCGTTGCCGCTCTCGAGCGGGATCGGCGCGCGCGTCGCCTTCTCCTTCATGTCGGGCGTCATGCCGCCGCCCTGGATCATGAAGTTTGGAATGACGCGGTGGAAGATGGTGCCGTCGTAGTGGCCGGCCTTCACGTACTCGACGAAGTTCGCCACCGTCTTCGGTGCCTTGGCGGCGTCGAGCTCGACGACGATGTCGCCGGCGCTGGTGGCGAACTTGACCTTCTGGGCCTGGGCAGCAGCGTGCATGCCGAGCGCGAAGGCGGCGGCGAGCAGGGCGTGACCGAAGCGGCGGATGTTCATCGTGGGGATCTCCTGAGCGAGGGACGGGAAGCGGACGAAACGGAGTGCGGGTTCAGCGCGTGGGTGAGGCCTGCAGCAGTTGCCGCAGCAGCGCGAGCTTGGCCGGCACGCTGGCGGCGGCCGGGTCGAGCTGCAGTGCGCGTTCGTAGGAGCGCAGCGCCAGCATCACCTGCACGTCGCCGAGATTCTCATGGGCGGTGGCCAGGGTCGGGTTGGCGCGCAGGGCCTGGTCGAGCGAACTCCGGGCGCCTTCATAGTCGCCGGCGGCAGCCTTCAGCGCCGCGAGGTTGTTGTAGGGCTCGGGCAGTTCCGGGTAGTCCTGCACCAGGCGTTCGAAGGTTTCGCGCGCTTGCGCGGCGCGGCCGCTCTCGGCCAGCATCACGCCGATCTGGAAGCGCATCGCGGCGTCCTTGGGCGCGGCAGCAACCTGTTTGCGCGCGCGTTCAAGCGCTTCGTTCGTCTGCCCCGCCGCGTGCAGGCGCTGGACTTCCTTCAACTCGTCGGCGCGAACCGCGCCTGCGGCGAGCAGCAGGACGAGCAGGCAAGGGCGGAGGAAGCGCATGCGGCGATCGGCGGGCGGGGGCGGCAGGGCGGGTGGTGTCGACCCCGACGTGGGGCGCGGAGGCTGCCGCTATACTGATTCGATTCTAGTTCAGCCCCTGGGCCGCACGCGCCGCGGGGGCGATGCGCCGGCCGTGTCCGTAACGGCGCCAGACCCCGATCACCCCGCTTTCCGGCCCATGACGCTGCGCATCCACAACACGCTTTCGCGTGCCGTCGAGACCTTCACGCCGATCGATCCCCAGCACGTGCGCATGTACGTGTGCGGCATGACGATCTACGACCTCTGCCACGTCGGCCATGCGCGCTTCCTGCTGGTGTTCGACATGGTGTACCGCTGGCTGCGCACGCTCGGCTACCAGGTCACCTACGTGCGCAACATCACCGACATCGACGACAAGATCATCAAGCGCGCGGTGGAGCGCGGCATCCCCATCCGCCAGCTCACCGCCGAGATGACCGCGGCGATGCACGAGGACATCGGCCGCATCGGCGTGCTGCCGCCGACCCACGAGCCGCGCGCCACCGAGTACGTGCCGCAGATGCTGCAGATGATCGCCACGCTCGAGCGCAAGGGCCTCGCCTACCGCGCCAGCAACGGCGACGTGAACTACTCGGTGCGCAAGTTCCCGGGCTACGGCAAGCTCTCCGGCAAGTCGCTCGACCAGCTGCGCGCCGGCGAGCGCGTCGCGGTGCTCGACGGCAAGGAAGATCCGCTCGACTTCGTCCTGTGGAAGTCGGCCAAGGAGAGCGAGCCCGACGACGCCAAGTGGGCCAGTGAGTTCGGCAGCGGCCGCCCCGGCTGGCACATCGAGTGCTCGGCGATGGGCTGCACGCTGCTCGGCGAGCACTTCGACATCCACGGCGGCGGGCTGGACCTGATCTTCCCGCACCACGAGAACGAGATCGCCCAGAGCGAGGGCGCCAACGGCACGCGCTTCGTCGACACCTGGATGCACAACGGCTTCCTCAACGTCGACAACGTGAAGATGTCGAAGTCGCTGGGCAACTTCTTCACCATCCGCGACGTGCTCAAGCACTTCGACGGCGAGACGCTGCGCTTCTTCATGCTGCGCACGCACTACCGCAGCCCGTTCAACTTCAGCGACGCGAATCTCGAGGATGCGAAGAGCGCGCTGCGGCGCCTGTATACCGCGCTCGACGGCATCGAGGTGGCGAACGCCGAGCCCGACTGGGCGCAGCCGCAGGCCGCCGCCTTCCGCGCCGCGATGAACGACGACTTCAACACGCCGGTGGCCTTCGCGGTGCTGTTCGACCTCGCCGGTGAACTCAACCGCACGCGCTCACCGCAGACGGCCGCGCTGCTCAAGGGCCTCGCCGCGACGGTGGGCATCCTGCAGCAGGCGCCGCGCGCCTTCCTGCAAGGCGGCACGGGACATGACAGCGGCGATGCGGCCTGGATCGACGAGCGCATCGCCGCGCGTGCCGCAGCCAAGGCCGCGCGCGATTTCGCCCAGGCCGACGCGATCCGCAAGGAACTCGCCGATCGCGGCATCGTCCTCAAGGACTCGCCGCAAGGCACCACCTGGGTGAAAGGCTGAGCGCCGTGGCGGCGACCAAGGCGGGGACGACCCCCGACTACTGGGATGACGCGTGCCGTCACCTGTCCAAGCGCGACCGCGTGATGCGCAAGCTGATTCCGCAGTTCGGCGAGGGCCGGCTGCAGAGCCGCGGCGACGCTTTCACCACGCTGGCACGCTCCATCGTCGGCCAGCAGATCTCGGTGAAGGCCGCGCAATCGGTGTGGGAGCGCTTCGCAGCGCTGCTGCCGGAGCCCAGCCATCGCCTCAAGCCGGCCTCGGTGCTCGCGCTGGCCACGGCGGACGCGCGCGGCGCGGGGCTCTCGGCGCGCAAGGTCGAATACCTGTTCGACCTGGCCCAGCATTTCGAGTCGGGCAGCGTGCACGTCCGCCAATGGCAGCAGATGGACGACGAGGCCATCATCGAGGAACTGGTCGCCATCCGCGGCATCGGCCGCTGGACCGCCGAGATGTTCCTCATCTTCCACCTGATGCGCCCGAACGTGCTGCCGCTGGACGACCTCGGCCTGCTCAAGGGCATCAGCGTCAACTATTTCAGCGGCGAGCCGGTGTCGCGCGCCGAAGCGCGCGAAGTCGGCGAGGCCTGGGCGCCGTACCGCTCGGTCGCCACCTGGTACCTGTGGCGCAGCCTGGATCCGCTGCCGGTAGACTACTGACCCGTCGCAGGGATAAGCCGCCCCAACGCGGAGGACACCCACCCATGAGCAAACGCCACTTCCTGGAGTTCGAGCAACCGGTCGCGGAGCTCGAATCGAAGATCGAGGAACTGCGCTACGTGCAGAGCGAATCGGCGGTCGACATCTCGGAAGAGATCGACCGCCTGAGCAAGAAGAGCCAGCAGCTCACGAAAGACATCTACGCCAGCCTGAGCCCCTGGCAGGTGACGCAGATCGCGCGGCACCCGCAGCGGCCCTACACGCTGGACTACGTCGCCGAGATCTTCACCGACTTCCAGGAACTGCACGGCGACCGCCACTTCGCCGACGACCTCTCGATCGTCGGCGGGCTGGCACGCTTCAACGGCGCGCCGTGCATGGTGATCGGCCACCAGAAGGGCCGCGACACCAAGGAGCGCGCGGCGCGCAACTTCGGCATGTCGCGCCCCGAGGGCTACCGCAAGGCGCTGCGGCTGATGAAGCTGGCCGAGAAGTTCGGCCTGCCGGTCTTCACCTTCGTCGACACGCCGGGCGCCTACCCGGGCATCGGCGCGGAGGAGCGCGGCCAGTCGGAAGCGATCGGCCGCAACATCTTCGAGATGGCGCAGCTCGAGGTGCCCATCATCTGCACCATCATCGGCGAGGGCGGCTCAGGCGGCGCGCTGGCGATCAGCGTGGGCGACCAGACGCTGATGCTGCAGCACTCGATCTATTCGGTGATCTCGCCCGAGGGTTGCGCCTCCATCCTGTGGAAGACCGCCGAGCGCGCGTCGGACGCGGCCGAGGCGCTGGGCGTCACGGCGCACCGGCTGAAGGCGCTGCAACTGGTCGACAAGATCGTCAGCGAGCCGGTCGGCGGGGCGCACCGCGACCCCAAGCAGATGGCCTCGTTCCTCAAGCGCGCGCTGAACGACGCGCTGCGCCAGGTCGGCGATCTCAAGCCCAAGGAACTGCTGCAGCGCCGCTACGAGCGGCTGCAGGCCTACGGCCGCTACACCGACAGCAAGGAGCGCTGAGCGCTCCGAGCGCGCAGCGCCGGTGAAGCCCGACCGCATCGCCGTCGCGTGGAGCGGTGGGCGCGACTCCACCGCGCTGCTGCACGCCACGCTGGTGGCGGCCGCGCCGCTCGGCGTCGAAGTCGTGGCGTTGCACGTGCATCACGGCCTCAGCCCGAACGCGGACGCCTGGCTCGCCTTCTGCGAGGCGCAGGCGCGGCGCTGGCAACGCCGCTATGCGGTTCAGCTTCGCAGCACACGCCTGCAGACGCGGCCTGCCGCCGGTGACAGCATCGAGGCCTGGGCGCGGCGCGAGCGTTACGCCGCGCTGCGCCGCATGGCGTTGGAGGAGGGCGCCGGCATCGTGCTGCTGGCGCATCACTGCCGCGACCAGGCCGAGACGCTGCTCATCCAGGCGCTGCGCGGCGCCGGTGTCGCGGGCCTGGCCGGCATGCCGCGCGAGATCGAGCGCGACGGCCTGCGCTGGCTGCGGCCGTGGCTGGCGGAAGATCCGCAGGCGATCGCCGCCTATGTGCGGCGCCATCGCCTCGAGCACATCGAGGACGAGAGCAATGCGGATCGGCGCTTTGCCCGCAATCGGCTGCGGCTGGAGGTCTGGCCGGCGCTCGAACAGGCCTTTCCGCAGGCGGCCGCGTCGCTCGCCGATGCGGCCGAGTGGGCGCGCCAGGCGAACGATGCCTTGATCGAAGTGGCCGATGCCGACCTGAGCGGGCTCGGCGATCACGAGAAACTGGACGTGCTGCGCTGGCGCGGCCTGAGCGAAGCGCGCCGCACGAACGCGCTGCGGCGCTGGCTGCAGCGGCGGCTGGGCACGCCGGCGCCGGCCAGCCTGGTCGTCAGGCTCGGCAACGAACTGAGCGGCGGCACAAGCGGCGAATGGGAGGTGGAGCGCGGTCGCCTGCACCTGCATCGCGGCCGGCTGAGCCTGCAGCGTGCCCAGTCAACTCCCGCCGCGAACCTGCGCGAGAGCGCGCTGAGCATCCGCAGGGCAGGGCGCTATCGCCTGCCGGGCTGGGGCGGCGTGCTGGTCGCCGAACGCGTGAGCGAAGGCGGCGTGCCGCTGGCGTGGCTCGGCACGCTGGAGCTGCGCGAGCGCCGCGGTGGCGAGCAGTTCCAGTCGGGCTTCGGGCGACCGGCGCGCAGCCTGAAGAAGCAGTTCCAGGCCGGCGACGTACCGGCCTGGGAACGCGACGGCCCGCTGCTGTACAGCGGCGGGCAACTGGTCTTCGTGCCCGGGCTCGGCATCGATGCACGCGTGATCGGCCTGCCGGGCCAGACGCTGCTGCGGCTGTCGTGGGAGCGACTGTCGGCCAGATAGAATGCCGGGTTCCCGACCGCGGCCCGATTCAGCTTCATGGCACTCATCGTTCACAAGTACGGCGGCACCTCGATGGGCTCGACCGAGCGCATCCGCAACGTCGCCAAGCGCGTCGCCAAGTGGGCGCGGGCAGG
>WBZX01001802.1_pt1 | contig 15535 bp, 15 predicted proteins | sample 5204211 | NCBI WGS metagenome assembly WBZX01 (sample SAMN12344362, study PRJNA552823) | activated sludge metagenome | biome: Activated sludge suspended growth; feature: Nitrification reactor; material: Wastewater; isolation source: activated sludge from nitrification reactor of wastewater...
CGCAGGGCCCGGCCCCGGTGCGAGATGGCCTGCTTCTCGGTCCCGGCCATCTGGGCGAAGGTGCGGCCGTCGCCCTCGACGGGCACGAACACCGGGTCGTAGCCGAAGCCCTGGTCCCCCACGGGCTCGTCGGCCAGGTGGCCCTCGACCGATCCGTCGGTCACCAGCTCCGTGCCGTCGGGCCAGCGCAGGACCAGGACGCAGCGGAAGCGCGCCGTGCGCTGGGACGGCTCGGCAGCGCCGCGTCGATCCAGCTCCGTGAGCACCCGATCGACGTTGTCGGCGTCGCTCGCGGACTCCCCCGCGTAGCGGGCCGAGAACACCCCCGGCGCGCCATCGAGTGCGTCCACCTCCAGCCCGGAGTCGTCGGCCAGCGACGCCTCGCCGGTCGCGGCGGCGAGCGCGACGGCCTTGAGGCGCGCGTTGGCCTCGAACGTGTCGCCGTCCTCGACCACCTCGCGCACCTCGGGCGGACGCGGCACCACCTCGACCGGGAGGTCGGCGAGCAGCGCCGCCAGCTCGGCGGCCTTCTTCGGGTTGGCGGACGCGACGACGATCCGCCCGGGCAGCGCCATCAGCGTCGGGGGCTCAGCGCCCGAACGTGCGCGGCGACGGTGCCTCGGCCACGTAGGCCCGCTGCGCCTCGTGGATCGTCCGGATGCCGCCGGCGGCCAGCTCGAGCAGCGAGTCCAGCTCCTCGCGGCTGAACGGCGCGCCCTCGGCGGTGCCCTGCACCTCGACGAACAGGCCCTTGCCGGTCATGACGACGTTCATGTCGGTCTCGGCGGTGGAGTCCTCGACGTAGGGCAGGTCCAGGCACGGCTCGCCGTTGACCACGCCGACCGAGATCGCGGCCAGCTCGTCGAGCAGCGGCACGCTGGAGATCAGCCCGGCCTGCACCATGCGGGTGAGGCAGTCGTGCAGCGCGAGGTAGGCGCCCGAGATCGATGCGGTGCGGGTACCGCCGTCGGCCTGGAGCACGTCGCAGTCGATGAGGATCTGGCGCTCGCCGAGCGCCCGCATGTCGACCACGGACCGCAGCGCACGCCCGATGAGGCGCTGGATCTCCTGGGTGCGACCCTTGGGACCCTTGGTCTCGCGGCGGATGCGCTCGGGCGACGAGCCCGGCAGCATCGCGTACTCGGCGGTCACCCAGCCCTTGCCGGAGTTGCGCATCCACCGGGGCACGTCCTCGTCGAGCATCGCGGTGCACAGCACCTTGGTGTCGCCGAAGGTCACCAGCACCGAGCCGTGGGCGTACGCGGTGAAGTCCCGCTCGAAGCTGAAGGGGCGCAGTTCGTCCTGGGCGCGTCCGTCTGGTCTCATCGGTGCTCGTCTCCTCAGACGTCGAAGGTTCGGTGCAGGGTGGCGACGTCGACGGGCGCACCATAGGCGTCGCTGGCCTCGGCCACGGACTCCTCGGGCGACCCGGTGGGCAGGACGTGGGTGATGACCAGCCGCCCGACGCCGGACGCCCTGGCCGCGGAGCCCGCCTGGTGGGCGGAGAGGTGCACCGGGTTGCGCTCGTGCGAGTCGTGCAGGAACGTCGCCTCGCTCAGTCCCAGGTCGACCTCGCCGAGCTCGGCGAGGGACCACTCCGGCCCGGTGTCGGCGGTGTAGCCGAGCGATCGGCCGCCCGCGTCGACGCGCAGGCCCATGGTCTCGACGGGATGGTCGGTGCGCGAGCAACGCCACCGCTGGTCGCCGACCGAGAACTCCGCGCCGTCGGCGATGATGTGGGGGCGGAAGGTGGACTCGAGCCTGCCGCCGGTGACCTCGACCGCCAGCTCGAGGGTCTCGGCCGTCGCGTACACGTCCAGGTCACCGCACGCGAGCACGTACTTCAGCGCGTTGCGCAGCACCGGCAGCTCGAGCCAGTGGTCCGGGTGCGAGTGGCTCAGCACCACCGCGTCCAACGCTCGCGGTGCGACGTGTCGCTGCAGGTTGGCCAGCGTGCCCGGGCCGGCGTCCATCATGACCGTGGCGCCGGGGCTGCGGACCAGGAACCCGGTGCACGCGCCGTCGGGGCCGGCGTAGGTGCCGGAGGAGCCGAGGACGGTGACGGTCAGGGACACCTGCCCACGCTATCGCCCGACCGCCGTGCTCCCCCCGGCAGGCTCACTCCCAGTACAGGTGCTCAGCACGCTCGAGCTCGGGTCCGAGCAGCCGTCGACCGAGCTCCTCGAACCAGTTCACGTCACCGGTGGTGATGAAGGTCGTGGCCCCACGGCGCCCCTCCGGCGGGTGCACCCGCGCCAGGCCGCTGTCGAGCATCAGGCGTCGCACCTCGAAGGCGGTCTCGTCCGCGCTCGAGACCAGCACGACGTCGCGGCCCATCACGTCGGACAGCGTGCGCGCCAGGTACGGGTAGTGGGTGCACCCCAGCAGGAGCGCATCGACCTTCGCCTCCCTGGCCGGCGCGAGGAGCGCGGTGGCGAGCACGTGGACCTGCTCGGAGTCGAACTCGCCCCGCTCGACGAACTCCACGAATCCCGGGCAGGCCAGCGCCACCAGCTCCGTCTCGGGCGCCTCGGCGGCGACGGCGGCCTGGTAGGCGCCGGAGTTGATCGTGCCGACGGTGCCGATGACCCCGACATGACCCGTCCGGGTCGCCTCGCCCAGGGCGCGCACACCCGGGTCGATCACGCCGACGATCGGCACGTCGAAGCGAGCGCGCAGCGAGTCCAGCGCGGCGGCCGCCGCGGTGTTGCAGGCGACGACCACGAGCTTCACGCCGCGCCGTTCGACCAGCTCCTCGGTGATCTGGTGGGCGAAGCCCGCCACCTCGGACAGCGCGCGCGGGCCGTACGGGTAGCGGCCGGTGTCACCCAGGTACACCAGGTCCTCGGCCGGCAGCAGGTCGATCAGCGCCCGTGCCACCGTGAGCCCACCGAAGCCCGAGTCGAACATCCCGATGGGGCGGTCGGTCGGGTCGGACGGCACGCTCAGAAGTAGATCACCTTCTCGGCGTTCGCCGTGGCCTCGTCCAGGTCGAGGGTCCACGCACCGGTCGAGAGGTACTTCCAGCCGTAGTCGCAGACGACGAACACGATCGTGCCGGACTCGATCTTCTTCGCCACCTTCACCGCGCCCGCCAGTGCGGCGCCGGCGGAGATGCCCGAGAAGATGCCGACATCCGCGAGCTGGCGGGTGTACTCGAGCGACTCACGGGGCCGCACGATCGACTTGCCGTCGAGCAGGTCGTAGCCACCCCACTTGTCGAACACCGGCGGGATGTAGCCGTCCTCGAGCGACCGGAGGCCCTCGACCTGCTCACCCGACGGTGGCTCGACCGCCAGGATCTTGATGTCGGGGTTCTGCTCCTTCAGGAACGTGCCGACGCCGAGCAGCGTGCCCGAGGTGCCGAGCCCCGCGACGAAGTGGGTGATGTCGGGCACGTCGGAGAAGATCTCGGGACCGGTGGTGCGGTAGTGCGCCTTGGGGTTGGCCTCGTTCGCGTACTGGTACAGGAACACCCAGTCGGGGTTGGCGTCCGCGAGCTCGATCGCCATGCGGACCGCACCGTTCGAGCCCTCCTCGCCGGGCGAGTCGATGATCTCGGCGCCGTAGACCTCGAGCAGCTGACGACGCTCGATCGACACGTTGCCCGGCAGCACGATCTTGATCTTGTAGCCCTTGATGCGGCAGATCATCGCCATGGCGATGCCCGTGTTGCCCGACGACGGCTCGATGATCGTGCAGCCCGGCGTGAGGGTGCCGTCCTCCTCGGCCTCGGTGATCATCGACAGGGCGATGCGGTCCTTGACCGAGCCCGCGGGGTTCTGGCCCTCCATCTTGCCGAGGATGCGCACGTTCGGATTGGGGCTCAGCTGGCTCACGTCGACGATCGGCGTGTTGCCGATCATCTCGAGCACGGAGGAGTACACGGTCATAAATGTTGACCTGAATGGTAGGGAATTCTGCGGCCGGGAACCACTCGCGGCCCATGTCCCTTCCCCACCGCCGGTCAGGGGGTCAGCTCGACCGGCTCCTCGGCGATCTCGCCCGCCACGATCCGATAGGACCGCAACGACGGCAGGTCGTCGCGCATCGACACGATCACGTAGTGCCACGACTCGTCGGGAGCCTGGCGCACGTCGGTGGGCGACGGGTAGGCCTCGGTGTGGGTGTGGGAGTGCATGACGCCCAGCAGCTGCCACCCCTCGTCCTCGGCATCTCGGTCGGCACGCAGGAACGCCTTGCCCGGCACCGTGTACACCTTCGAGCTCGCCGCCTCGTTCTCGGTCGGGTAGAAGCGGTGCACGCTGGCCGCGCCGTCGGGGTCGACCGTGCCGGCGAACAGGCCGCAGGCCTCGAGCGGCAGGCCGGCGTAGGCGTGGGCGATCATCTCGAGGTGGACCTCGGAGGGCATGCGGAGCACGCCGGAACGGTAGTTGGCCGTGCCCGCCGTCGCGGACAGCCCTGTAGTGTGAGCGGTCCTGTGAAGCAGACCGGCGTCAAGGTGGTGGCCACCAACCGGCAGGCTCGACACCGCTACACCCTGCTCGACACCTACGAGTGCGGGCTGGTCCTGACCGGCAGCGAGGTCAAGTCGCTGAGGGAGGCCAAGGTGCAGCTCACCGAAGCGTGGGGCTCCATCGACGCGGGCGAGGCCTGGCTGCACGGGCTGCACATCGCGCCGTACACCCATGCCCAGGAGCACACCGGGCACCAGCCGGTGCGCGACCGCAAGCTGCTGCTGCACCGCAACCAGATCGAGCGCATCCGCATGAAGATGCAGCTCGAGCGCCTGACCCTGGTGCCGACCAAGCTGTACTTCAGCGACGGCAAGGTGAAGATCGAGATGGCGTTGGGCAAGGGCAAGTCGACCGTCGACAAGCGTCAGGACCTGGCCAAGCGCCAGTCCGACCGCGACGCTGCCCGCGAGATCGCCAACGCCCGCCGCCGCACCGACTGAGCTGCCCGGCAGCGCCTCGTCGCCGCCGCTCAGCGATCGGGGCGAGCCCCCTCGACACGGGCGATCGCGGCTCGGTCCGCAGCGCCGGGCACCCCCAGGCCGACGTGCGCCGGCAGCTCCACGTGGACCTCGTCGGCCCCACCGACCTGGATCCGCCCGGACCGCAGGGCAAGGTCGAGCACGTGGCCTCCGGTGCTGCGGTCGGCCGCGAGGAAGTGCAGGTGGAACCCCGGCACCTCGAGCCCGGCGGTCGCGTCGGGGAACCGGAACCCGACCAACGACCCCTCGGCCACCGGCACCGTCCACTCCCGCTGGTGCGCGGTGACCTCGACCAGCGGCGGGTACGGGCGTTGCTGGCGAGCGACGCTGCGGAGGCGCAGGTCGGTGAACACGCCGTCGACGCGCACGGCGAGCACGTCGAACCCGTCCGGCGCGAGTGCGTCGATCCGGGCGAGCAGGTCGCCGAATGCCACCGGCGCATCCGGCGATGCCTCGGCCACCGGCGCGAAGGCGCAGACGACGGCGAACGGCGTGGTGGTCGCATCGGGCACCGGGTGGACCGCTGCATCGCCGTCGACGACGAACGCCTCGCCGTCGACCACGACGAGCTCGCCGTCGAGCGCGGCGATGGTGCCGATGCCCAGGTCGCCGTGCGCGAGCACGTCACCGACGGTGGCGTCGCCGTCGTAGCGGCCCGCCATCAGCGCGTCGAGCGTCCCGATCTGGAACGCCGTGTGCTCGCTCGCTGCGTCATGGGCGAACCCCGCACGTGTCATGGCCCGGACGTGCAGCGCGCCGATGAGGCGGTCGTCGATGAGCTCCCGGGGCACCGCCACAGGCTAGGTGCGGGCGGCGGACATCCGGGCGGGAGCGTCGGCGACGTCGGTTGCGCGCGTGGCGCGCGGCATCGCGGGGCCCGGTGCAGCCGTGAGCGGGGGGATGCGGGCTGCCCAGAAGGCGAACAGCGGCCCGACCGACAGCGCCATCACCGCGGTGCCGGGTCCGACGCGACCTCCGAAGGCGAACCCGAGCAGGGCCATCGCGACCTCGAGTCCGATCCGCGCCCGGGCGGGGCTGGTCCGAGCGACGCGGGCGACGCCGAACATCGCGCTCTCGAGCGCCGAGCCACCGAAGCCGGCGCGGAACATCAGCACCGCGCCCAGCATCATGACGGCGGTGCCGGCGGCGAACGCGCTCCAGCGCAGCGCCGAACCGTCCAGGTGGGGGACGAACGGCTCGAGCACGGCCACCGTCACACCGGTGAGCAGGGGGATGCCGACCGGGCCGATCCCCAGGCCGACCCCCAGGGCACGGGCCAGGGCCGCCAGCACCAGACCGGCGACGACGGCGGTGAGCGCCAGGGACATGCCGGTGCGCAGGTGCAGCGCGTCCTGGACCGCGAACAGCGGACCGTTGCCCACCTCGGCACGCACGGTGAGCAGGTAGCCGTAGGACGACACGAGGGATCCGAACGCCATGATCGTGACGCGCGGCATGAGCGCGCGCCGGGGGGCGGCATGCATGAGCACTCCAGGGGGATTCGGGGGGATGAGGACGTCCCCCTGGGTGCACGCCCGGACGTGAGGACCGGCGCAGTCTGGGGTCCGCGGACGTCAGCTGCAAGATGGTTCACGGAGTGTTCGCTCAGGCGCCGACCGGCGTTCGGACGACACGTAGTCTGGCGCCGTCACCAACAGGGGGTCCCCACATGCCACAGGAAGTGCAGGGCGTCATCGCCCGTTCGGTCGGCGCACCGGTCGAGGTCACCACGATCGTCATCCCGGACCCCGGGCCGGGCGAGGTCGTGGTGGCGGTCCAGGCCTGCGGCGTCTGCCACACCGACCTGCACTACCGCGAGGGTGGCATCAACGACGAGTTCCCGTTCCTGCTGGGCCACGAGGCGGCCGGCATCGTCGAGTCGGTCGGTCCCGACGTCACCGAGGTCGAGCCGGGCGACTTCGTCATCCTCAACTGGCGCGCGGTGTGCGGCGAGTGCCGGTCGTGCCGGCGCGGTCGCCCCCAGTACTGCTTCTCGACCCACAACGCGACCCAGAAGATGACGCTGACCGACGGCACCGAGCTCTCCCCCGCACTCGGCATCGGCGCGTTCGCCGAGAAGACGCTGGTCGCCGCGGGCCAGGCCACGAAGGTCGACCCTGCTGCCCCCGCCTCGACCGCCGGCCTGCTCGGCTGCGGTGTGATGGCCGGCATCGGCGCGTCGATGCTGACCGGCGAGGTGGGCCGCGGCGACTCCGTGGCCGTGTTCGGCTGCGGCGGTGTCGGCGACGCCGCCATCCTGGGCGCCAAGCTCGCGGGGGCGACCACGATCGTGGCGGTCGACCTGGATCCGAAGAAGCTCGACATGGCGCGCCACTTCGGTGCGACCCACACCGTCGACGCGTCCGCCGGCGACCCGGTCGAGGGCGTGCGCGAGGCCACCGGCGGCCTGGGCGCCGACGTCGTCATCGAGGCGGTCGGCAACCCGGCGGTGCTCGAGCAGGCGTTCTTCGCCCGGGACCTGGCCGGGACGGTGGTCCAGGTCGGTGTGCCCACCCCCGACATGACGATGCCGCAGATCCCGATGATCGAGTTCTTCGGACGGGGCGGCGCGCTGAAGCCCAGCTGGTACGGCGACTGCCTGCCGAGCCGCGACTTCCCGATGCTGATCGACCTCTACCTCCAGGGCCGGCTGGACCTGGACAGCTTCGTGTCCGAGACCATCCCGCTCGACGGCGTCGAGGAGGCCTTCCACAAGATGGAGCGCGGCGAGGTCCTGCGCTCGGTCGTGGTCCTCTGATGGCCATCGAGCTGGTGCAGACCGACGGGATCTTCGCCCTCGACGGCGGCGAGTGGGAGGTCACGAACAACATCTGGCTGGTCGGCGACGACCGCGAGGTGCTGGTGATCGACGCCGCGCACGACGCCGACGCGATCGCCACGGCGGTGCACGGTCGCCGGGTCGGGGCGATCGTGCTGACCCACGGCCACAACGACCACATCAACGCAGCGGTGGCCCTCCAGGACCTGGTCGACGCGCCGATCCTGCTGCACCCCGCGGACCGGATGCTGTGGGACGTGGTGTACCCCGACCGTGCGCCCGACCGCGACCTCGCCTCGGGCGACACCCTGTCCGCGGGTGGCACCTCCCTCGCGGTGCTCAACACGCCGGGGCACTCCCCCGGCTGCTGCTGCTTCTACGACGCCGACGGCACCGACGGCACCCATCTGTTCTCCGGCGACACGCTGTTCTGCGGCGGACCCGGGGCGACCGGACGCAGCTTCAGCGACTTCGACACGATCATCCGCTCGATCCGCGAGCAGCTGCTGTCGCTCCCGCCCGAGACGGTCGTGCACACCGGCCACGGCGACTCGACCACGATCGGCGACGAGGCGCCCCATCTCGAGGAGTGGCTCCGCCGGGGCAGCTGAGCCACCGGGTCGCCGACCGACGCTGTCGCCCGGCCGCGTGGAGCAGCCCGATCGCTACGCTGGATCTCCCATGATCCGGCGCACCGCTCTCGCCTCGGTCGTGCTGGCGGTCGCGGTGCTGGGCGCCTGCAGCGACACCACACCCGACGCCACCGACGCCACCGACGCCGACACCTCGACGACCGAACGCCCCGTCGAGGTCGTGGACGAGGCCTACTTCCCGGGCATCGGCACCACGGCGCTCGACGTGCAGTCCTACGAGGTCGCCGCGGAGGTGTCGATCGAGGGCACCGACCGCCTGGATGCGGTGGCGGAGCTGCGCATCCTCGCGCTCGAGGACCTCCCCGACTTCGAGCTGGACCTGTCGGGCCTGGAGGTCGGGGACGTCACGGTGGACGGACGGCCGGCGACCGCCCGGACGAGCGGGTCGAAGCTCCGGGTCACTCCGTCGACACCCATCGACGCCGGCACCACCTTCACCACCCGGGTCGCCTACGGCGGCGAGCCCGCCGGCGGGACCGACCCGCTCACGACCCTCGAGGAGGGCGGCGGCGGATGGCTGGACCTGGGTGAGTACTCGGCGGTCGTGGCCGAGCCGGTCGGCGCGTCCACCTGGTTGCCCGGCAACGACCTGCCCTCGGACAAGGCGACCTTCGCCATCGAGGTGACGGTGCCGTCGTCGCTGACGGCCGTCTCGAACGGCAGGCTCGAGGGCACCTCGACCGATGCCGGCCGCGGCACCACCACCTACCGCTGGCGTGCCGACGAGCCGATGGCGCCGTACCTGATGACCCTCGTGGTCGGAGCGCTCGAGCTGGCCCGCTCGACGCTGCCCGGCGGGGTCGAGCGGATCGACGCCGCACCGCCCGACACCGCCGCCTCGGTGCGCGCCGAGCTCGACCGGTTCCCCGAGATGGTCTCGTTCCTCGAGGAGCGGCTCGGGGACTACCCCTTCAGCGCGGCCGGCAACGTCGTGGTGCCCGGCATGCCGCCGACGGCGCTGGAGACCCAGACCCGCTCGGTGCTGTCGCTCGCCGCACTGGCGACGACGGACCCCGACGAGCTGCTGGTCCACGAGCTGGCGCACCAGTGGTTCGGCGACTCGGTGACCCCGCTCACCTGGACCGACATCTGGCTCAACGAAGGACCTGCGGTCTTCCTCCAGTGGAGCTGGGCCGAGTCCGACGGCGGCCCGACCCTGGAGGAGTCCGCACGGATCAGCTGGGACGCCGCGGACGAGTCGATGGACGTCCCGCCGGGCGATCCCGGTGAGGCGAACATGTTCGGTCGCTCGGTGTACGAGCGCAGCGCGATGTTCCTGGTCGAGCTCGAGCACCTGATGGGCGACGAGCCGTTCGACCGCCTGCTGCGGACCTGGCTCGACCGCCACGCGGGCGGCAACGTGACGACCGCGGCGTTCGTCGAGCTCGCGGGCGAGGTGCACGGCTCGCCGATCACGGACCTCAGCGACCCGTGGCTGTACGGCGGCCAGCTGCCCGAGCTGTCGTTCTGAGGTCGCGGCATCCGCTCAGGCCCGCGGCGCCGCTGTCGGAGCGGTCCGGTACACTCGAGCTCGCACATGGGGCTGACTGGTTTCGACGTTGGGACCTGGAAGCCGTATCTGCGACCCGAGTTGCTTCAGACTCGTTAAACGGGGGCACCAAAAGAACCGCCAAGAATGAGCAGTTCGCTCTCGCCGCCTGATCTGATCAGTAGGTAGAAGAGCAAAATCGTGACCAGCAATGGCGCACGGGGCCGGATCACCGCAGCCCGGCAACAGAAGCGGGGATGGACCGTAGGGAAAGACCACTGACGGCGTGAAAGACCGCTGACCTCGGGGAAAGACCCGGCGGTGAGATCCTCGTGATCTCCGCTGACCTGCCAGTTCGGTAGCCGTCGAGGCCGAGATGCAGGAATGGTCGTATCGGGTTCGGTGACCACCTGGCGGACGGGGGTTCGATTCCCCCCAGCTCCACAACTTGTCCGCAGCCATCCGCCGGTGGCTGCGGACGAATCGCGCGCACGCCAGTCCTTGCAGATGGTCGACCCCTGACAGTTGCGAGCGTTTGCTCCGGATCACGTAGTGTTTGTTCCGTTGCGACGACGCGAGCCGGGGGAAACCATGACCACGACGGACCGCGGCTCGATCCGCCGGATCGAGCTGTACGAGGCGCGGGTGCCCCTGTCGGAGCTGGCACGGAGCGCCATGGCCGAGAGCCCGAACGGACTCGGCATGGCCATCCCCGCCGAGATGCCGTGGCTCGAGGCCGACTTCCTCTACTGCCGCCTCGTCGACGCCGACGGCGTGGACGGATGGGGTGAGGCCTACGTCTGGCTCCCCGAGACCGGGGTCACCCAACATGACCTGGCCTCGGCGATCGAGCACCACCTCGGCGCGTTCGTGCTCGGCACCCGACCCCAGGACGTCCAGGCGCTCCTGGCCCGGCTGGATCGCAACGTCGCGCGCAACGAGGTCGCCAAGGGCGTGCTCGACCTGGCCTGCCACGACCTGGCGGCGCGCCAGCTCGGCTGCCCCGTCCACGACCTGATCGGCGGACGCGGCGCGGACTCGATCCCGCTGTGCGGTCTCGTGCCGATCGGCGCGCCGGACACGGTCGCCGCGATCTGCTCGGGCTACCAGCGCAGCGGGTACCGCACCGTCCGCCTGAAGCTGGGCACGTCGCCGACCGAGGACCGCGACGTCGTGGCTGCGGTGCGCGACGCGTGCGGCGACGGGCTGCGCATCCGCGTCGACTACAACCAGGCCTACGACGCAGCCACCGCGGTCCGGGCGCTCGGCCTGATCGAACCGTTCGGCATCGACGCCGCGGAGCAGCCGCTGCCGCTCGGTGACCTGCTCGGGATGTCCGAGCTCCAGCGCCGCAGCCCGATCCCGCTGTTCCTCCACGAGGGGTTCTTCGGCCTCAGCGACGCCGTGCACCTCATCGAGGCGGGGGGCTGTCGCGTCATGGGCATCAACACCGAGCGGCCCGGCGGGCTGACGGGCGCCCTGCGCGCGATCGACTACGCCGCGGCGCGTGGCCTCGGCACGATCATCCACAACCAACCGCTCGGCATCGGCACGGCCGCGCACCTGCACCTGGCCACCGCTCGCCTCGACCGCCTCGGCCACGACGTCGAGCTGGCCGGCGACGTCATGTTCGACGAGCACCTCGTCGTCGACCGCTTCGTGGCCAGCGACGGCACGCTCGCCGTGCCGTCCGGACCGGGTTGGGGTGTGCAGATCGATCTCGATGCACTCCACGACCACCTGGTCGCGGCACCGCGCACCATCGACCTCGGAGGAGCACCGTCATGACCGACCTCATCCCCGTCGCGACCAGCTACGCGACGGAACGACAGCGCTTCCTGGCCGACGCCGAGGCGCTGGGTGCCCAGATCGAACACCACGTGCACCCCCTCGTCGGACCCGACGGAGAGGTCCTGGCCACCGACGTCGCCCGCCTGGGCAGTCCCATCGGCGAGGCCGAGTCCGTCGTCGTCATCAACTCCGGCCTGCACGGGGTGGAGGGCCACGCCGGCTCCGGGCTCCAGCACCTGCTGTGCCGTTCGGGACGCCTCGACCGCCTGGATCCGCGCACCGCGGTCGTGCTGGTCCACTCGGTGAATCCCTACGGCCATGCGTGGTCACGTCGCGTCGACCACACCAACGTCGACGTGAACCGCAACTTCCTGGCCGACTACGGCGACCTGCCGGTCAACGAGCTCTACCCGCAGGTCGACGAGCTGCTGAACCCCACCGACGACCGCCTCGACCCCGACGACACGTCGTTCCTGGTGGATCTGGCGGCGTGGCTCGACGAGGTGGGACTCATCGAGGGCTACCAGGCGATCAGCGGCGGGCAGTACTCCCACCCCGCGGGCGTGCAGTTCGGCGGTCAGGACGCCACGTGGTCGCGCACGACCCTCGAGCACATCTGGTCCCAGCACCTGACCGGCGCGGCGCGAGCTGTGACGCTGGACGTGCACACGGGTCTGGGCCCGATGGGTCGTCTGACCATGTTCCAGACCGCCGATGAGCAGGAGGACGCAGCCGAGCTCGGTCGGGCGTGGTTCCCCGAGCACCTCGTCCGAGTGGATCGGAGCGCGGAGGAGACCGTCGACCACGGACTGCTGGGCCCGGGGTTCGACCACTGGGCAGCGGGCCGGCTGCTCACCTCGACCTTCGTGGTCGAGTTCGGAACCCATGACCCGGCACAGGGCGTCACGGTGTTCCGGGCCGACAACTGGCTCCACCACCACGGCGACCTTCGCTCGGCCACAGGTGACCGCATTCGATCGTCGATGCGCGACTTCTTCTTCGTCGACGACGAGTCGTGGCGCGGGGACGTCGCGTCGGTGGGCCTGGCGACCTTCCACACCACCCTCGACGGCATCGGGGCGACGGACTGATCACCCCTAGGCTGGCGCCCGTGAGTGAACGGTCGGTCCAGGCTCGGGTGCACGACGTGCTGGCGGACCTGCCCGAGGCACAACGGCGGGTGGCGGCGCTGGCGGTGTCAGATCCCGAAGCACTCGCGTTCGGCACGGTGCAGTCGGTCGCGGAGCAGACCGACACGAGTGCGCCGACGGTGGTGCGCGTCGCCGCAGCGCTCGGCTTCGACGGCTACACGGCGCTGCGCGACGCCATCCGCGACGAGCTCTCCACCCGGCTGCGCTCCGCAGCCGAGCGACTGCAGCAGCCGGTGGACGCGCCGCTGTTCGCCAGGACCCGCACCGCCGAGCTGGCGAACGTCGACCAGACCCTGGCCGGGCTCGATCCTGCGCGGGTGCAGCGAGCAGTCGAGCTGCTGGCGGACCCGGAGCGACGGATCTGGGTCATGCCGAGCTCGCAGCTGACGGGCGTCGGAAGTCGCTTCGGCGACGAGCTCAGCTTGATCCGCTCGCGGGTTCGCATGGTCGACGGCAGCGAGTTCCGGGTGCACACCATCCTGGCGGCGGCCGAGCCGGGTGACGTCCTGGTCACCTTCGACATGCAGCGTCACGAGGCATGGCTGGTCCGGGCCCAACGGGCCGCCGTGGCCCGCGGCGCGGTCCCGATCGTGGTCACCGACCGCCTTCCGTGCTCGTTGGAGCTCACCGGGGGCGAAGCCCTCACGTTCTCGTGCGAGACCCCGGGCCCGTTCGAGAGCCAGGTCGGCGCGGTGATCGTGGCCAACCTGCTCGTCAACGGCGTGGTGGACCTGGACCGTGCGGGTCTCGCCGACCGGGTCGACGTGCTGGAACGGGTCTGGGCCGACGACCAGCAGTTCAGCAGCTGAGCGCGCCGTCGCTCAGCGGCGGAACCGGCCCGAGAGGGCGTCGCCCACGTACGTCGGACACCCCCGACGGATGGTCGCCCCGACCTCGACCCCGGCCCAGCCGGTGGAGCCGGGGTCGCCGGACACCACGACGAGGTCGGCGAGCGCGCCGGCTGCGAGCTTCCCCTGGCGCGCGGCGCCGATCGCAGCCGCGCCACCGGTCGTGTACATCTGCAACGCCTCGAGCGGCGTCAGCGCCTGGCCCGGCGACACCTGGCCTCTCGCCACCGCCGCGTCCATCGCGGCCACCACGTCGGACTCCTCGATCGGCGAGTCCGACGAGCCGGCCACCGTGGCCCCCGCGTCGAGCAGATCCCGGTAGCGGTAGACGCGATCGAGCCGCTCCGCTCCGAGCCGCTGCTGCAGCCAGTCCGCCTCGCTGCGCACCGAGATCGGCTGCACGACCGCGGTGATGCCCAGCTCGGCGAGGCGCTCGACCGTGTCGTCGGTCAGGACGCTCGCATGTTCCACCCGGTGACGGTGCGGCGCGGGGTGGCGCTCCAGCAGCCGACCGAACAGGTCGACGGCGAGGGAGTTGGTGCGGTCACCGATCGCATGCACACAGACCGACCATCCGGCCAGGTGCGCTGCTTCCATCCGGCGGTAGGCCTCGTCCGGATCCAGGGTCAGCATCCCTGTCGACCCGTCGCGGTCGCCGTAGGGCTGGTGCAGACACGCGCTGTGGCCGCCGAGGGTGCCGTCCAGGAAGAGCTTCACCGCATCGGTGCGCCGACCCCTCGACGGGTCGTGCAACGGGGTCTCCCGCTGACGCTCCACGTCGGTGACGCCGGACGTGATGAGGATCGTCTGCACGTCGAGGGGCACCTGGTCGACCAGCGCCGAGAACGCCACCGCTTCGAGCTCCCCTGCTGCGCCGGCGGGGCCCTCGGCCCCGGTCTGGCACATCGCACCGATGGAGGTGATGCCCTGCGACGCGAGCCGGGCCGTCCACCCGCGCAGGCCCTCGGCGAGCTCGTCCCACTCCGGGGTGGGCACGATGCCGAGCAGCATCGACGACGCCGACTCGGCCCCGAGCCCGTCCAGGCGACCGGCGGCGTCACGACCGAGTCGCCCGCCGACGGGGTCGGGCGACGTGTCGTCGAACCCAGCAGCATGCAGGGCGGCGCTGGACCCGATCGCATGGTGCCCGTCGCGGCGCATCACCACGACCGGGTGCTGGGTCGTGACCGCGTCCAGCTCGTCGCGGGTCGGGAGCCGCCCCTCGGCCAGTCGGCTGTCGTCCAGGCGGAGGGCGAGCACCACACCGCCATCTCGTGTGTCGGCAGCCCGCGCTGCCAGCAGGTCGTGCAGGTCCGCCAGCGAGCGGCAGTCGGCGACGTCCAGGTGGTGCTCGAAGAACGCGGCCGGCATGGGGTGCACATGTGCGTCGATGAAGCCGGGCGCGAGGGTGAGGCCGGTCAGATCGACCTCGTCGGCGCCCTCCCCGAGCGCTCGACGGGCAGAGGCTTCGTCATCGACCGCGACGACCGCGTCACCGCTGATCGCGACGCACGTCCCCGCCGGTGACGGGTCCGGCGTCAGCACGGTCGCCCCACGAAGCAGGACCCGGTCGCTGTCAGTGCCCCCCAACCACGTCATGGAACGAATGCTACTCGCCACGGAGCAGATGATCCGGCGCTCGTCACCCCATCGATGACGTCACGCCCGTGGCAGGTCGCGGGGCCGGTAGCGAACGGCGACGGCCCCTGAACCGAACTCCTGGCGGTCCACGAGATCGAGCTGGACTCCCTCGCGCAGGCCGGCGAGCAGCGTCGGGCCGTGGCCAGCGATGATGGGCTGCACGACGAACTCGTACTCGTCGATCAGTCCCAGATCCGCCAACGCGACGGGGAGCGTGACCCCGCCC
>WBZX01001803.1_pt1 | contig 15527 bp, 14 predicted proteins | sample 5204211 | NCBI WGS metagenome assembly WBZX01 (sample SAMN12344362, study PRJNA552823) | activated sludge metagenome | biome: Activated sludge suspended growth; feature: Nitrification reactor; material: Wastewater; isolation source: activated sludge from nitrification reactor of wastewater...
AGGCCCACGCCCCAGTAGTACATGACCACGAACGTGATCGCCATGACCAGCGGGATCGTGATCGCCACCACCAGACCGGGCCAGATGTCGATGCGCAGCGGCCGCGTGTGCAGGCCGAGCGCGATGAAGCTCACCGCCAGCACCACCACCACGGCCTCGACCAGCACCCGCACGAACTCGCCCACCGACCGCGACACCGCGGCCGGCTGGTCCTGGATCTGGGCCAGTTCGATGCCCACCGGCAGGTCGACCTGGACGGCGCGCGCCTGATCCTTCAGCGCTGCGCCCAGCGCCACGATGTCGCCGCCCTTGGTCATCGACACGCCCAGTGCGATCACCGCCTTGCCCTGATGCCGGACCTTCACCTGTGGCGGGTCGACGGTGCCGCGCGTGATCGTGCCGATGTCACGCAGGCGCAACTGGGACGCCTGGCCGGTCACCGGGTTGGTGGCTCGAATGGAGAACTGCTCCAGGTCCTGCAGTGTCCGGAACTGCCCACCGATGCGCACCTGAAGGTTCTGGCTGCCGGCGTTCAGCACCCCGGCGCCCTCGACCGCGTTCTGGGCCCCCAGTTGCGCGATCACCTGGCTGACGTCCAGACCCAGGGTGGCCAGACGCTTGTGGGAGATCTCGACGAACACCTTCTCCGGCTGGGCGCCGAAGATCTCCACCTTGGCCACATCCTTGACGCGCAGCAGGCGGTCGCGCACGCGGTCGGCGTGCTCGCGCAGCTCCTCGTCGGAGAAGCCGTCCGACGACAGGGCATAGATGGTGCCGTAGACGTCGCCGAAATCGTCGTTGAACACCGGCCCGATCACGCCGGTCGGCAGGCTGGCACGCATGTCGCCGACCTTCTTGCGCGCCTGGTACCACACCCCCGTCACTTCCCGCGGCGGCGAGCTGTCCTTCAGCTGCAGGATGGTCAGCGACTCGCCAGGCTTGGTATAGCTGCGAAGCACGTCGCTGTAGGGCACGTCCTGCAGCGCTCGCTCGATCTTGCTGGTGACCTGTTCGGCCATCTGCTCGGCCGTCGCGCCGGGCCAGAAGGCCTGGACCACCATGGCGCGGAACGTGAACGGCGGATCCTCGTCCTGGCCGAGCTGGAAGTAGGCTGCAAAGCCAAGCGCCAGCAGCACGACCATCAGGTAGCGCGTCAGCGCGGGATGGTCCAGCGCCCAGCGCGAGATGTTGAAGCGTGATGCGGCCGCGCCGCCGCCGGCATTCGATCCGGTCGTCGAGTCCTGCATGGCCGGCCCTCGTCAGCGTCCGGCCGAGGCGGCGGAGGCAGGCGCGCCTGCGACCGGGGCGCCATACAGCGAGACTTTCTGGTCCGGGGTCAGCGTGTGGACTCCGGCGCTGACCACTTGTTCGCCGGCACGCAGTCCGGCCGCCACGAGCAACAAGCTCCCCTCCGCGCCTGCGATCTGCACCGCTCGGGCGCGCACGCTCATGCTTTGACGATCGAGGACCCACACGCTGGACTGGCCCTGGTGTTCGAAGACCGCGGACAGCGGGAGCCTGAAGGCCCCTGGAATCGGGGGCACGGCCAGCGTCACCGTGGCCGTCTGGCCAAGTCGCACGTCGGAGCGGCCGATGTCGGCCTTGATCGCAAAGGTGCGCGTCGCGGGGTCAGCCGCCGCCGCCACCTCTCGCACTGTCGCCGGCAATGTGGCGGCGCTGCCCCACGGCCGCACTCGAAGAACCCCGGGCTTGCCGGTCATCGACCGCAAAGCGGAGACGTCCTGCTCCGGCACCGAGAACACGACATCGCGCGGCCCGTCATGTGCCAGCCGAAGGACGGTCGTACCGGCGGCAAGCACTGCCCCCGGTTCGGCTTCCACGGCAGTGACGACTCCGGAGGCGTCCGCCACCAAGTCGCCGTAGCGTGCCTGGTTGCCTTGCACACCCGCCTGCGCACGGGCCTGGTCCCACTGCGCCTGCGCGGCCTTCGATGCGTTGTCGCGCCGGTCCAGCTCCGCGTCGCTGATGAACCCCTGGGCGCGCAGTTCACGAGCGCGCTTGAGATCGCTCGCGGCCTGCTCCGCATTCGCGCGCGCTGCCTGCAGCGCTGCGCCGGAGGCCTCCTGCGCCAGCCGCAAGTCCTGCGGATCGAGACTGGCCAGCACCTGTCCCCTTCGTACAGCTTGCCCCATGTCCACGTTGCGCCGCACCATCTTGCCGCCCACGCGAAAGGCCAGTCGTGACTCCGTGCGCGCCCGGACCTCGGCGGCGAAGTCGACGCTGGAACCGGCGGCTTCGGCGCCGACAGTCAGCGTCTTCACTGCGCGCACCGGCTCAGGCTGGGGCGCCGGTCTGGAGCATGCGGCCAGAACAAGCAGGGGCGTGAGCCACGTAAGGCGAGAGAGCATCATGAGGAGGGGGTTTCTGGTGAGGCCGTGGGTTGCAGGCCGGCCATTTACTGACTGACCGGTCAGTAATATAGGTGTTCAGCCCAGGACATGTCAACGACAGCACCGGCAGCAAGGTCCACCCGTGGACAATCGCTACGTGGGCGTCGATCACTACGAAAACTTTCCGGTGGCCTCCTGGCTGTGCCCGGCCGAACTGAGACCGGCCGTGACGGCCATCTATCACTTCGCCCGCACAGCCGACGACATCGCCGACGAAGGCGATGCGACACCCGCTCAGCGGTGTGCCCTTCTGGACCGCTACGCGCTATCGCTGCGCGCAGCGGCCGACGGTCATCCGGACGACCAATGGCCCCACGTGTTCGGGCCCTTGTCCCGCCAGATCCGAGCGCACTCGTTGCCGACGCAGCCGCTGGCTGACCTGCTCAGCGCGTTCCGCCAGGACACGACCAATCCGACATACCCCGACAGGGCCTCGCTGCTCGACTACTGCGCCCGGTCCGCGAACCCGGTCGGCCAGTTGCTGCTGCACCTGGCGCGCGTGGACGACCGCGCCGCCAGGGCCGAGTCGGATGCCATCTGCACAGCGCTGCAACTGGTGAATTTCTGGCAGGACCTGTCGGTCGATCTGCCGCGCGGTCGCTGCTATGTGCCGCAGTCCGATGCCCACCGCTTCGGCATCAGCCAGCCGATCCGCTGCGAGGACTCGCCGGCCAGCCGCGCGATGATCCGGGACCTTGTCGGCTGGGCCCGCGATCTGATGCTCTCCGGCGCTCCTTTGGTGCACCGGATGCCGGGGCGTTTCGGATGGGAACTGCGACTCGTGGTGCAAGGTGGCCTGCGGATCCTCGACAGGATCGAGCAGCGGCAGTACGAGGTGATCAGGCACCGCGTCGTGATCAAGCGAGCGGACGCAGCCCTCCTGGCCTGGCGGGCACTGCGCATGCGACCCGCCGCATCGAGGCTGTCCCCCTCCTCCGAGGCCCCCCGACACCAGCCATGACACCCGAGCAGTACGTCCAGGACAAGGCGGCCCGCAGCGGATCGTCGTTCTATTACGCGTTTCGCTTTCTGGCGCCCGAGCCGCGAGCAGCCATCACGGCCTTCTACGCCTTCTGCCGCGAGGTGGACGACGTCGTCGATGAAGTGCAGGACCCGGGCGTGGCGGCCACCAAGCTCGCATGGTGGCGCACCGAGGTCGGCCGCGCGTTCGGCGGTTCACCGACGCATCCGGTGATGAAGGCCCTGATGCCGTTGGCCAGCCGTTACGGCATCGAGTCGCGGCATCTGCTGGCCGTCATCGAGGGCTGCGAGATGGACTTGCAGCAGAACCGCTACCTCGACTTCGCGGCCCTGGCCCGCTACTGCCATCTGGTGGCCGGCGTCGTCGGCGAGGTTGCGGCCGGCATCTTCGGGCGCACGGACGAAGGCACCACCGCCTATGCCCATCGGCTGGGCCTTGCAATGCAGCTCACGAACATCATTCGCGACGTCGGAGACGACGCAAGGCGCGGCCGGGTCTACCTGCCGATGGACGAACTCAAGCGGTTCGACGTCAAGGTGGCCGAAGTGCTGCAACGCGAAGCGCCTTGGGGCTACAGCGACCGCTTCACGGCGCTGATGAAGTTCCAGGCGGAGCGGGCGCACCGGTGCTTCGACGAAGCCTTCGCGCTGTTGCCACCAGCCGACCGACGCAACCAGCGTCCCGGGCTGGCGATGGCCGAGATCTACCGTACCTTGCTGCGCGAGATCGAGGCCGACGGATTCCGCGTGCTGCACCAGCGTGTGGCACTGACGCCCCTTCGCAAGGTGTGGATCGCAATGAGCACACACTGGCGCGAGCGCTGATGCCGACCGGCGGCCGGTCATTGGCCGTGATCGGCGCGGGTTGGGCCGGCCTGGCCACTGCGGTACAGGCGGTACAGGCCGGGCATGCCGTGACCGTGTTCGAGATGGCCCTGCATGGTGGCGGCCGCGCCCGCACCGTGTCGCATCACGATCTCGTGCTGGACAACGGCCAGCACATTCTGATCGGCGCCTATCGCGAAACGCTGGCACTGCTGCGCACCGTCGGCGTCGATCCGAACGCGAGCCTTCGGCGTCAGCCTCTCACGCTTGTCGATCCTTCGGGTCGCGGCCTGCGCCTGGACGTCGGTGCCGCCACGCCCGCCTTCGCCAAGGCGGTGTTGCGGGCCTCGCACTGGCCCTGGCGTGCGCGGCTGGCCTTGCTGTGGACAGCCGCCAGATGGCGACTCGCAGGATTTCGCGCTGCCCCGAGCCAATCCGTGGCCGATCTGACCCGCGAACTGCCTGCGCCGGTGCGCCATGACCTGATCGAGCCTTTGTGCGTGGCCGCACTCAATACGCCTGCGGCCGACGCCAGCGCCGAAGTGTTTCTGCGAGTGATGCGCGATGCCCTGTTCGGTGGCCCCGGTGCAGCCGATCTGCTATTGCCGAGGGTGCCGCTGGGCGATCTGTTGCCCAGCCCTGCCATCGATTGGCTGCATCGGCATGGAGCCTCCGTACGATGTGGCCATCGCGTGACCACCCTGGTACCCGCAACCCCGAAGGGCTGGATCGTCGACGGCCAGGCATTCGACGCCGTCGTTCTGGCCTGCAGTGCCAGCCAGGCCGCCCGGCTGGCGGCGACGATCGATGTCGCCTGGGCAGCCTGTACCGCGGGGCTGGACTACCAGCCGATCGTCACGGTCTACCTGACGAGCACGGGAACTCGCCTTGCCGATCCGATGACCTCCGTGTCGTGCTCGGACATCCACCCAGCGCAGTTCGTGTTCGACCTGGGCGCCATCGATGGCGGCGGTTCCCGCTCCGGGCTGTTCGCGTTTGTCACCAGCGGTGCCCGTGACTGGCTGGAACGCGGCATCGACGCCATCGTCGAAGCCACCCTGCTGCAGGCTCGGGACGCATTTCCGGCCGGCACCTGGCGTGTGCCGCCGACCCTGGTGCAGGCGATCGCCGAGCGTCGGGCGACCTTTGCCTGCCGGCCCGCGCTGACCCGCCCGCGTGCCGGCATCGCGCCCGGGCTCGCCGCGGCCGGCGACTTCGTACAGGGCCCCTATCCTGCCACGCTGGAAGGCGCGGTGATGTCGGCGCGACAGGCGCTGGCAACGCTGAATCTGGAGGCGGGCCCCCATCTTTCGTGATCCGATGATGGGTTTCGCCATGCAAGAATGGCGCAACGGTTGCTCTCGATCGCGCCCATGGCCACCAAAGATCACCACACCCCGACCATCCAGGTTCTCGAGCGCTCATTTGCTCTGCTGGACGTGCTGGCCTCCAGCGCCGACCCGATGGCCCTGAAAGACATCAGCGAGCGCACGGGGCTGCACCCCTCGACGGCCCACCGCATCCTCAACGATCTGGCTGCCGGCCGCTTCGTCGACCGGCCGCAGGCGGGCATCTATCGCCTGGGAATGCGGTTGCTGGAACTGGGCAATCTGGTCAAGGCTCGGATCTCGGTCCGCGAAGCCGCATTGGCGCCCATGCGCGAACTGCATCGGCTGACCAACCAGGCGGTGAATCTGTCGGTACGACAGGGCGACGAGATCGTCTACATCGAGCGCGCCTACAGCGAGCGGTCCGGCATGCAGGTTGTCAGAGCCGTGGGTGGCCGCGCACCGCTGCACCTCACCTCGGTGGGCAAGTTGTTCCTTGCCGCCGACCCAGCAGAGCGCGTCCGTGCCTATGCCGCGCGAACCGGGCTTGCCGGGCAGACGCGCAACAGCATCACGCAATTGACGGCTCTGGAACGCGAACTCGACTCGGTGCGTGCTCGCGGACTGGCCCAGGACAACGAAGAACTCGAGATCGGGGTTCGATGCGTGGCAGCGGGTGTCTACGACGACTCAGGCAAGCTGGTGGCTGGGCTGTCGATCTCGGCCCCAGCCGACCGTCTGGAAGCCGGCTGGACCGATCGAGTCACGGCCACCGCTGCAGAGATCTCCGGCGCCTTGGGGCACGACCCTGGCGATCCGGGGCCCCTGGCGCCGGCTCTGCGGCGCCGCTGAAGCCTCAGACCTCGGGTATTGCGGCCGTCGCGGTGGGCGCGGGCGAACCGTGCTCGCTGACCCACTTGCGGATGCGCTCGGCGTCGCCGATGCGCGAGTACTTTCCAGCAGAGTCGAGCAGCACCATGATGAGCTTGCGGCCAGCCAACTGCGCCTGCATGACCAGGCAGCGCCCGGCTTCTGAGATGTAGCCCGTCTTCTGAAGCCCGATGTCCCACTCGCCGTTGCGCACCAGCAGGTTGGTATTGCGGAACTGAACCGAGCGGCGCCCCACCGCCACTGCGGCTTCAGGCGACGTCGACAGCCTGCGGATCAGCTCGTGCTTGTCGACCTCGCGAACGAGCAAGGCCAGGTCGGCCGCATTGGACTGATTGAGGCTCGAAAGGCCCGTGGGCTCCACGTATCGCGTGTCCTTCATGCCCAGCGCCTGGGCCTTGCGGTTCATGGCATCGACAAAGGCGGACAGGCCACCCGGATAGTGCCGCCCCAACGCGTGCGCTGCCCGGTTCTCGCTGGACATCAAGGCCAGGTGAAGCATCTCCTCGCGAGTCAGCGACGTCCCCACGCGCAGCTTGGAACCGCTGCCCCGCTCGGTATCCACGTCCTGCGCGTCGACGGTCAGCATCTCGTCCAGAGGCAATGCGGCCTCGGCCACGACCAAGGCGGTCATCAGCTTGGTGATCGATGCGATCGGAAGCACGGTTCGGGAATTCTTGGAGAACAGGACTTCGTTGGTGTCCTGGTCGAGCACCAGCGCGACGCCGGACTTGAGATCCAGCGGATCGTCCGACGCATGCAGGCCGATGAGTTGCCCCTGCGACGGCCGCGCAGGCACCACGGCCTTGCGCACGCGCTGCGCACGGCGCACCTTCGCAGGTACCGCCACGGCGGCCTTGACACTCTTGACGGCCGCAGGGTTGCGCGACTTCGATGCCGCCTGCGCTGGTGCAGTCACCAGGGCCAGGAACCCCAGAACGCTCAAGGCGAGGGCCAGAAGGCCAAGGCGATTGGACAGGTAGCTCTGCACTGGGAAAACCCTAACGACGTGTGTGGCCCAGTGTACGGGCCAGGAGAAAACCACGCAAGATCATGAACTTGCGTGGTTTTCCTCAAGTCGTTCCTGGATTGGCCCAAGAGTTGACTTTTTGCACAGGTCAGCCCTGTGCTGCCACGCGCTCCGTCTTGCTGTGGAGCTTGTTCAGTGCCGCAAGGTAGGCCTTGGCCGAAGCCACCACGATGTCGGGATCAGCCCCCACACCATTGACGACCCGACCTCCATGCTGCAATCGGATGGTCACCTCGCCTTGCGATTCTGTGCTGCCGCTGGTGATGGCATTGACCGAATAGAGCACCAGTTCGGCCCCACTCTTCACACGTGACTCGATCGCCTTCAGGCATGCGTCGACCGGGCCGTTGCCGTCGCTGTCCACATGACATTCCTCGGTGCCTAGCGCGAAGGCCACGCGCGCATGTGGCCGTTCACCGGTGGCCGATCGCTGGTCGAGCGTCAGAAGGCGGTAGTGCTCCTGCTCGTGTGTGACGCTCTCGTCCGAGACCAGGGCGAGGATGTCCTCGTCGAAGATGTCGCTCTTGCGATCGGCCAGGTCCTTGAATCGGGCGAAGGCCGCATTGATGTCGGCCTCGCTCTCGAGTTCGATGCCCAGGTCGTGCAGACGCTGCTTGAACGCATTGCGGCCGGACAGCTTGCCCAGCACGATCTTGTTGGCGGTCCAGCCGACGTCCTCGGCCCGCATGATCTCGTAGGTGTCGCGCGCCTTGAGCACGCCATCCTGGTGGATGCCGCTTGCGTGAGCGAACGCGTTGGCGCCGACCACCGCCTTGTTGGGCTGCACCACGAAGCCGGTTGTCTGGCTCACCATGCGCGACGCAGCGACGATCTGCGACGTGTCGATGCCCAGGGTCAGGCCGAAATAGTCGCGGCGCGTCTTCACCGCCATCACCACTTCCTCGAGCGAGCAGTTGCCCGCCCGTTCTCCGAGACCATTGATGGTGCACTCCACCTGACGTGCGCCGCCTATCGTCACTCCGGCCAACGAGTTGGCCACCGCCATGCCGAGGTCGTTGTGGCAGTGGACGCTCCAAACAGCCTTGTCCGCGTTGGGCACGCGCTCGCGCAGACTGCGGATGAATTCGCCGTACAGCTCAGGCACGGCGTAGCCGACGGTGTCGGGCACGTTGATAGTCGTCGCACCTTCGGCGATCACGGCCTCGAACACCCGGCAGAGGAAATCCGGGTCAGATCGATACCCGTCCTCGGCAGAGAACTCGATGTCGTCTCCCAGATTGCGGGCGAAACGCACGGCCAACTTCGCTTGCTCGAACACCTGCTCGGGTGACATGCGCAGCTTCTTCTCCATGTGCAACGGCGACGTGGCGATGAAGGTATGGATGCGCGAGCGTGCAGCGCCCTTGAGTGCCTCGGCGGCACGCGAGATGTCGCGGTCGTTGGCGCGGGCCAGGGAGCAGACCACGGACTCTCGCACCGCTCCGGCAATCGCCCTCACGGCCTCGAAATCGCCATTGGACGATGCAGCAAAGCCGGCCTCGATGACATCGACACGCAAGCGCTCGAGTTGACGCGCGATGCGCAGCTTCTCGTCCCTTGTCATCGAGGCGCCAGGGGACTGCTCCCCGTCACGCAGCGTGGTGTCAAACACGATGAGGCGGTCGGTACTCATTGATCGGCCTTTCGGGTGCGATGAAGGAAAGCGGTTGCCGAAGCCTGCCCGGCGCCACACCCGCCAGCACTCGACACGGCTTCACCGGTGCAGACCGGCTTCGTCGGGTTCGTCGGTGGATGTGGCTATCACGCTGACCGGCGTGCCCTTGGCCTTCTTGTAGCCATAGACCACGTAGCCGGAGACGCCATAGATGCAGAACAGCGCGAAAAGCACAATCGGCGGATGGATGTTGATGACGGCGATGCCCAGCGCGATCCCCACGATGACGATGAAGGGCACGCTGCGCTTGAAGCTGACGTCCTTGAAACTGTAGAACGGCGCGTTCGTCACCATCGTCAACCCGGCGTAGAGCGTCACGCCAAAGGCGGTCCATGCGAGCCAGTCGATCTTGGTCGCCCCGCGGACGCCGGCATCGTCAGCGACCCAGATCAGGCCCATCACCAGCGCCGCGGCGGCCGGGCTGGGCAGGCCCTGGAAATAACGTCGGTCGACCACGCCGATGTTGGTGTTGAATCGGGCCAGCCGCAAGGCGGCGCCGGCGATGTACACGAAAGCCGGCAGCCAGCCCCAGCGTCCCAGGTCGCGCAGCGCCCACTCATAGACGATCAGCGCCGGCGCCGCGCCGAAGCTGACCATGTCGCAAAGGCTGTCCATCTGTTCGCCGAAGGCGCTTTGCGAATTGGTCATCCGCGCCACGCGACCGTCAAGGCTGTCCAGAACCGCCGAGCAGAAGATGCCGATGACGGCCGCCTCGAAGCGGCCGTTCATCGCCATCACGATCGCATAGAAGGACGCGAACAGTGCCGCCAGCGAGATCGCGTTGGGCAGCACATACAGCCCCTTGCGACGCGGCCGAGGGGCCGCGTCGTCGCGCACAGGTGCATCGTTGTCGTTCATCGGGCGCGAGGATAGCGCACGGGCGGCGCCCGGCGAACGTTCAGTTGCGCGAGCGGTCGACCAGCTTGTTGGCCTTGATCCACGGCATCATGGCGCGCAGCTTTTCGCCGACCACCTCGATCTCGTGATCGGACGTCAGACGGCGCCGCGACAGCAGCGTCGGAGCGCCCGCGCGGTTCTCGAGGATGAAGCTCTTGGCGTATTCGCCGGTCTGGATGTCCTTGAGCACCTGGCGCATCGCGTTCTTGGTGTCCTCGGTGACGATCTTCGGGCCGGTGACGTACTCGCCGTACTCCGCGTTGTTGGAGATCGAGTAGTTCATGTTGGCGATGCCGCCCTCGTAGATGAGGTCGACGATCAGCTTGAGCTCGTGCAGGCACTCGAAGTAGGCCATCTCCGGCGCATAGCCGGCCTCGACCAGGGTCTCGAAGCCCGCCTTGATCAGCTCGACGGTGCCGCCGCACAGCACGGTCTGCTCGCCGAACAGGTCGGTCTCGGTCTCTTCGCGGAAATTGGTCTCGATGATGCCGGCCTTGCCGCCGCCGTTGGCCACGGCATAGGACAAGGCCAGGTCACGCGCCTTGCCGCTGCGGTCGGCGTGAACCGCGATCAGGTGAGGCACGCCGCCGCCCTGCGTGTAGGTGTTGCGCACCGTGTGGCCAGGCGCCTTGGGCGCGACCATCCACACGTCGAGGTCTTCGCGCGGCACCACCTGCCCGTAATGCACGTTGAAGCCGTGCGCGAACGCCAGCGAGGCGCCCTGCTTGATGTGAGGCGCAACGTCGTTGGCGTACACGCTGGCGATCTGCTCGTCGGGCAGCAGGATCATCACCACGTCGGCGCTCTTCACCGCGTCGGCGACCTCGGCCACCTTCAGGCCGGCCTTCTCGACCTTGGCCCAGGACGCGCCCCCGCGGCGAAGTCCGACCGTGACCTTGACGCCGCTGTCGTTGAGGTTCTGCGCGTGCGCATGGCCCTGCGAACCGTAGCCGATGATCGCCACGTTCTTGCCCTTGATCAGGCTCAGGTCGGCGTCCTTGTCGTAGTAAACCTTCATGGTTCTTTTCTCCGTCTGTGATTCTTCAAACGCGCAGGATGCGCTCGCCGCGGCCGATGCCCGAAGCTCCGGTGCGCACGGTTTCCAGGATGGCGGCGCGATCGATCGCCACCAGGAAGGCGTCGAGCTTGGACGAATCGCCCGTCAGCTCGATGGTGTAGCTCTTGTCGGTGACGTCGATGACGCGCCCGCGGAAGATGTCCGCCATGCGCTTCATCTCCTCGCGCTCCTTGCCTACGGCGCGCACCTTGATGAGCATCAGCTCGCGCTCGGTGAAGCTGGCCTCGGTCAGGTCCACCACCTTCACCACCTCGATGAGCCGGTTCAGGTGCTTGGTGATCTGTTCGATCACCTCGTCGCTGCCGGTGGTGACGATGGTCATGCGCGACAGCGACGCGTCCTCGGTGGGCGCCACCGTCAGGCTTTCGATGTTGTAGCCGCGGGCGGAGAACAGCGCCACCACGCGCGACAGGGCGCCAGGCTCGTTCTCGAGCAGCACTGCAATGATGTGTTTCATGTTCTTCGTCGTCCTTGCGCGCTCTTCAGACACCGGGGCGGTAACCCCGGACCCTTGGCCACGCGGTTCGAGTGAGGTTTGTCCGTCGAGGCCCTAGAGGTCCTCGGCGCCGAGCAGCATCTCCGAGATGCCCTTGCCGGCCTGCACCATCGGCCAGACGTTTTCCGTCGGGTCGGTGCGGATGTCCAGGAACACGGTACGGTCCTTGAGGCGGATGGCCTCGCGCAGTGCCGGTTCCACGTCGGCGGGCTTCTCGACCAGCAGGCCCACGTGACCGTAGGCCTCGGCGAGCTTCACGAAGTCGGGCAGCGCGTCCATGTAGCTGTGCGAGTAGCGACCACCGTAGTCAAGCTCCTGCCACTGCCGCACCATGCCCAGGTAGCGGTTGTTCAGGGACACGATCTTCACCGGGGTGTCGTACTGCTTGCAGGTCGACAGCTCCTGGATGCACATCTGGATCGAACCTTCGCCGGTGATGCAGAACACGTCCGACTCCGGTTTGGCCAGCTTGATGCCCATGGCGTATGGCAGGCCGACACCCATGGTGCCCAGGCCGCCCGAGTTGATCCAGCGCCGCGGCTCGGCGAAGCGGTAGAACTGCGCCGCCCACATCTGGTGCTGGCCCACGTCGCTGGTGATGAAGGTGTCGCGGTCCTTGGTCATCTGCCAGAGCAGGTCCACCACGTACTGCGGCTTGATGACCTCGGTGCTCTTCTTGTAGGCCAGACAGTCACGCTTGCGCCAGTCGTTGACCTGGCTCCACCACGCGTTGAGCGCGGCCTTGTCCGGACGGGTCTGCGCCTCCTTGACCTGGGCGATCAGCTCCTGGAGCACGTCCTTCACATCGCCGACGATCGGGATGTCGACCTTCACGCGCTTGGAGATCGACGACGGGTCGATGTCGACATGGATGATCTTGCGCTCGACAGAGGCGAAATGCTTCGGGTTGCCGATCACGCGATCGTCGAAACGGGCGCCGACGGCCAGCAGCACGTCGCAGTTCTGCATGGTCATGTTGGCCTCGTAGGTGCCATGCATGCCCAGCATCCCCAGGAACTGCGGGTCCGCCGCGTCGATCGCACCGAGGCCCATCAGGGTATTGGTGCAGGGATAGCCCAGCAGGTGCACCAGTTCGCGCAGCTCGGCAGAAGCCTCGCCCAGAATGACTCCGCCGCCCGTGTAGATGTAGGGCCGCTTGGCCGCCAGCAGCAGCTGCACCGCCTTGCGGATCTGGCCGGCGTGGCCCTTGCGCACCGGGTTGTAGGAGCGCATCTCGATGTGCTCCGGGTAGTGGAAGGGTGCGGTCTTCAGCGACACGTCCTTGGGAATGTCCACCACCACCGGGCCCGGCCGGCCGGTCCGGGCGATGTGGAACGCCTTCTTCATCGTCAGTGCGAGGTCGCGCACGTCCTTGACGAGGAAGTTGTGCTTGACGATCGGCCGCGTGATGCCGACGGTGTCGCACTCCTGGAAAGCATCGAGTCCGATGGCAGGCGTCGGCACCTGACCGGTGACGATCACCATCGGGATCGAGTCCATGTAGGCGGTGGCGATGCCGGTGATCGCGTTCGTGACACCGGGCCCTGAAGTCACCAGCGCCACGCCGACGTCGCCGGTGGCGCGGGCATAGCCGTCGGCGGCATGGACCGCCGCCTGCTCGTGGCGCACGAGCACGTGCTCGATGGTGTCCTGCTTGTACAGGGCGTCGTAGATGTACAGCACGGCCCCGCCCGGGTAGCCCCAGAGGTACTTGACCCCTTCGGCCTGAAGGCAGCGGACCATGATCTCCGAGCCGTTGAGCTCGGTCGGATGCGAGGAGGAGGAAGGTTGCGCCGATGCGGCGCGCTTGACTTCCGCGGCAGACATGTCCATTTCGAACCTTTGAGAATTTCTCTGACGAAAATCCATCGGTGTTCCTCTTCGCGCCTTTGTGAGGCGGATGTGGAACCTGCGCGGTCAACGAGAAGAGCCCCTGTGGGCAGCCCAGTCGAGAACCGAAAAGAGCGTTGTGCGGAGCAGCATTATGGCATCGCTGTCTGCGAACCCTCGCTGCGACATAATCCTCCGCGCCCGATCGACGGGCCGCCTCCGTAGCGAGCCGCCCCTTGGCGACCGACAAAGAACTCACCGACTTCCTCAAGAGCGTCGAAAAGCGCGCGTTCAAGCGCACGGCCTACACCGTGCGCAACGACGACGCAGCGCTGGACATCGTGCAGGATTCGATGATCCGCCTTGCGGAGAAGTACGCGGACCGGCCACCCGAGGAACTGCCCCTGGTGTTCCAGCGCATTCTGTCCAACGCCACCATGGACTGGTTCCGGCGTCAGAAAGTGCGCAACGCCGTCCTCGTCAACCTGTCCGAGTTCGAGGGCGCCGACGACGACGGGGGTGACTTCGACCTGCTGGAGCTTCTCGATCTGTCGGACGGCAGTTCCGCGACGGAGAGTGCGGCCGATTCGGTGGGGCGGTTACAAATTCTGGCCCTCATCGACGACGAGGTCGCCAGACTGCCCTTGCGTCAACGCGAGGCCTTCCTGCTTCGTTACTGGGAGGAACTGGATGTTGCAGAGACCGCCGCAGTCATGGGGTGCTCGGAAGGCAGTGTGAAAACGCATTGCTCCCGGGCCGTTCATGCGTTGGCAAAGTCCCTGCGCGCCAAGGGAGTTGCCCCATGACACGCCAACCGCTTGCCGCCCGCCCCGCAATGACGAACTCTGAACTGGTCGAGGCCCACCTGGGCCGACGTTTGGCCGCCCTGCTGGCCGAGGCTCACGCCCGGCAGCCTCAGGCCGACGTGGAAGAGCGGCTTCGATTCGCGCGTGAGCAGGCACTGGTTCGTGCGCGTGCGGCGCGTCGGACCGTGGCGCCGGCATCCGTACGGATCGGCGCTGGCGGTGCGGCCTCGCTGGGGGGCGGCACCGACGCCGATGGCACGCCATGGTGGCTGCGCCTGTCGTCCCTTCTGCCTTTGGCTGTGCTCCTGGCAGGCTTGTTGATCATCGACGATCACTACACCCGGGCACAGATCGAAGCCGCGGCTGAGGTCGACTCTGCCCTGTTGGCCGATGACCTTCCGCCCGAGGCCTACAGCGACCCGGGATTCGTCGAGTACTTGAGATCCGCCCGTCAGTGAACCGCCTAGCCCGAATCATCCTGATGCCGCTGACGCTGGCGGCAGCCGCCGGTCTGGCGTCGGCGCAGGGGTTGGTCGGGCCGTCCTCAGCATCCTGGTCCAGCCTGAACGCAACCCAGCAAGCGGTACTGGCGCCTTTGCAGCGCGACTGGACTTCGATCACTCCGACGCAGCAGCAGAAGTGGGTTGAAGTCGCCAACCGGTATGGCGCCTTGCCTGCTGACGATCGGGCGCGGGTCCAGCAACGGATGCGTGAATGGTCGCGGATGTCGACGGCCGACCGTGCCCGCGCCAGGCTGAACTTCACCGAGGCTCGCCAGATTTCCCGCGAAGACAGACAACGCCAGTGGGAAGCCTATCGTGCCCTTCCAGCGGACCAGCGCCGCGCGCTCGCCGACAAGGCACAGGCCAAGCCGTCGCCCAGGCCCGCCCCAAGACTTGAACCGGCGGCACCGGCGGAGAAGTCCAACCTGGTGCGCGCACCGGCATCGCCCCAACCCCGCACGGTCGGCCCGACCGTGGTGCAGCGTGGCCCTGGGGCCAGCACCAGCCTGGTGTCCAAGCCCAGCAAACCACCGCTGCATCAGCAGGCCGGGCTTCCCAAGGTGGCTGCTACGCCCGGGTTCGTCGATGCCGCCACGCTGTTGCCGCAACGGGGTGCACAGGGTGCCGCGGCGACCCGCCCCACTCCTTCCGGAAACGGCAACAAGAGCGGCAACGCCAGCCGCGATCAATGAGACCAGCGACCGGGTTGCCGGCGGCGGCGCCTCTGGCGACCCCGGGCTTGTTTCGCCGGATGGCGGCCTTCGTCTATGAGGGCACGT
>WBZX01001804.1_pt1 | contig 15517 bp, 13 predicted proteins | sample 5204211 | NCBI WGS metagenome assembly WBZX01 (sample SAMN12344362, study PRJNA552823) | activated sludge metagenome | biome: Activated sludge suspended growth; feature: Nitrification reactor; material: Wastewater; isolation source: activated sludge from nitrification reactor of wastewater...
GCTGCCTCCTGATCTATCCCGCGCCCGCCTGGGCGCCGATCCGCGACAAGGTGCTGGCCGGATCGAGCCTCGATCAGCATTCCGCCCTGCTCAAGCGTCTCCTCGTCGGCTTTGCGCGCGACGAGGAAATGGACTCGGCCGGGCGTGTGCTGATCGCGCCGGAGCTGCGCAACTTCGCGCAGCTGGAAAAGCAGGTGCATCTGGTGGGGCAGGGCGACCACTTCGAACTTTGGTCGGACGCGGGCTGGCAGAAGCAGCAGGAGGCGATTTTCGCCCTGGGTGCCGATCTCATGCCCGCCGGCTGGGAAACCCTGCCGCTGTGAGCGCCGCACCGCACATCACGGTGCTGCTGCAAGAGGCGGTGGAGGCGCTGGCGATCAAGCCGGACGGCGTCTACGTGGACGGCACTTTCGGCCGCGGCGGACACAGCCGGGCGGTGCTGGCGCAGCTGGGGCCGCAGGGCCGCCTGATCGCCTTCGACCGCGATCCGGCCGCGGTGGCGGCCGGAGCGGCGATCGGCGATTCCCGTTTCGAGCTGGTGCATGCACCGTTTTCCGACTTTGCCGAGGCGCTGGCGGAGCGGGGGGTGGGGAAGGTGGATGGCGTCCTGCTGGATCTGGGGGTTTCCTCGCCCCAGCTGGACGAAGCCGGGCGGGGCATGAGTTTTCGCTTCGATGCGCCGCTCGACATGCGAATGGATACAAGCCGCGGGATGACCGCGGCGGAGTGGCTGGCCGCTGCGCCGGTCGCCGACATAACCCGGGTATTGAGGGAATACGGTGAAGAACGGTTTGCTTATGAGATTGCAAAGGCGCTTGTTGCTGCTCGGGCAGGGGGGCATGTTGCAACCACTGGACAGCTTGCCGCGCTCGTGGAAAAAGCGGTCCGCACACGCGAGCCGGGTCAGCACCCTGCGACGCGCACCTTCCAGGCTCTACGGATTTTCGTCAATCAAGAGCTTGAGGAGCTGTCGCTAGTCCTGCCGCAGATCGTGGCAGCGCTGGCGGCCGGAGGCCGTCTGGTGGTGATCAGTTTCCACTCCCTCGAAGACCGCATCGTCAAGCGCTTCATGCGTGACGCGTCGCGGCCGCCGCAGCTTCCGGCGCGGCTGCCGGTGCGCGCCGCCGATCTGCCGAAGCCGAAGCTGGCGCTGGTCGGCAAGCCGGTGTGGCCGTCGGATGCCGAGGTCGCCGCCAATCCGCGCTCGCGCAGCGCGGTGATGCGCGTTGCCGAAAGGGTGGTGGACTGACATGGCCCGTCTGACCGGATTCCTCGTGATGCTGGTGGTGGCGAGCAGCCTTGGCGTGGTGGCTTCGCAGCACCAGGCGCGCAAGCTCTACGCCGCCGTCGAACGGGAGCAGCAGCGTTCCCTGCAGCTGGAGGTCGAGTGGGGCCAGCTGCAGCTCGAGCAAAGCACCTGGGCCGCCCACGCCCGCATCGAAAAACTCGCTCGCGAGAAACTCGCGATGCGCCCACCTCTGCCCGGGCAGATCATCGCCATCGAGGAGCGGCCATGAAGAAGGCCAAGAAGGGCGTCACCTTCAACCACAATCCCCTGCTGCGCTCCGAACTGCCGGCCTGGCGGCCGCGTTTCGTGCTGCTGTGCCTGCTCGGCGGCTCGGTCGCGCTGGTCGGCCGCGCCGCCTATCTGCAGGGCGTCAATGACCAGTTCCTGCAGGCCAAGGGCGAGTCGCGCTACGCCCGCGTGCTCGAGGTGCCGGCCACCCGCGGCAAGATCACCGACCGCCAGGGCGACGTGCTCGCCGTGTCGTCGCCGGTCAAGTCGATCTGGGCGATTCCCGAAGATGCCCGCCTCAACCCGTCGCAGACGCGCCAGCTGGCCGGGCTGCTCGACATGCCGGTCCAGGATCTGAACCAGAAGCTCGGGGTCGACAAGGATTTCGTCTATCTCAAGCGCCAGGTGTCGCCGGAACTCGCCGACCGCATCGCCGCGCTCAAGCTGCCGGGCGTCCACGACCAGCGCGAATACCGCCGTTTCTACCCGGGCGGCGACGTGATGGCCCACGTGCTCGGCTTTACCGGCGTGGACGACAAGGGTCAGGAAGGCATCGAGCTGGCCTTCGAGTCGGCGCTGGCCGGCAAGCCGGGCTCGCGCCGGGTCGTCAAGGACCGTCGCGGCAACGTCGTCGAGGACGTCCAGTCGATCCGTCCGCCGCAGGACGGCAAGGAAGTCGCGCTGTCCATCGACAACAAGATCCAGTACCTCGCCCACGCTGCGCTCAAGCAGGCGATGAGCGACCACAAGGCCAAGGCCGGCGGCATCGTCGTCATCGACGCCAAGACCGGCGAAATCCTCGCACTGGCCAACGCGCCGACCTACAACCCGAACAACCGCGTCAAGCTCACCGGCGACCAGCTGCGCAACCGCGCGCTGACCGACACCTACGAGCCGGGTTCGACGATGAAGCCGTTCACCGCCGCGCTGGCGCTCGAAAAGGGCAAGGTCACCGCCAACACCATCATCAACTGCGCGCCGGGGCGGATGACCATCGGCTCGGCGACGATTTCCGACGCCCACCCCCACGGCGCCCTCACCGTCGCCCAGGTGATCCAGAAGTCGTCCAACATCGGCGCCGCCAAGATGGCCCTGAGTTTTCCGCCCGAAACCATGTGGAAGATGTTCGACGATCTGGGTTTCGGCGCGCCGCTCAAGCTGGGTTTCCCCGGCGAGGTCGGTGGCCGTCTGCGTCCGGCCAAGAGCTGGCGTCCGATCGAGCAGGCCACCATGTCCTACGGCCACGGCATGTCGGTCAGCCTGATGCAGATGGCCAACGCCTACCAGGTCTTCGCCCGCGACGGCGATCTCGTGCCGCTGTCCCTGTCGCGCGTCGATACGCCGCCGGTGCATGGCAGCCGCGTGTTCTCGCCGCAGACCGCCCGCGAGCTGCGCCAGATGCTCGAGATGGTCGTCCAGCCGGGCGGCACCGCCCAGCAGGCCAACGTGCCGGGCTACCGGGTCGGTGGCAAGACCGGCACCGCGATGAAGCTCGTCGGCGGCCGCTACGCCAACCGCTATGTGGCGTCCTTTGTCGGCATTGCGCCGATCTCCGATCCGCGTCTGATCGTCGCCGTGATGATCGACGAGCCGGCCAACGGCAAGCACTACGGCGGCGACGTGGCCGCGCCGATCTTCGCCCAGGTCACCGGCGGTGCGCTGCGCACCCTCGGCGTGGCGCCGGATGCGCCGCTCAAGCCGCTGCAGGTGGCCCGCCAGGCGGTCGCCGCCCCCGTCACCGTCCGGGAGTCGATGTGAACGTGAATCTCCACCAGCAAGCCCGGGACATCCTTGCCCGGCTGGCCGCGGCCGGCGTCGAAGTCGGACGGCTGTGCATCGATTCGCGCCAGGTGTGCGCCGGTGATGTCTTCCTGGCCTGCCCGGGGCATCGGGCCGACGGTCGGCGCTTCATCGTCGATGCCGTGCACGCCGGCGCCGCCGCGATCCTGTGGGAGCGCCGCGGCCATGTCTGGGACGACACCCTGCAGGTCGTGAACCTGCCGGTCGATGGCCTGGCTCACCTCGCCGGCTATCTGGCCCACGAGGTCTATGGCCGTCCGTCGGAATCCCTGTGGCTGGTCGGCGTGACCGGCACCAACGGCAAAACCTCGGTCACCCAGTGGCTGTCCCGCGCCTTCACGGCGCTCGGTCGCAAATGCGGCGTGATCGGCACCCTCGGCATCGGTTTTCCCGGCGCCCTCACCGAGAGCCTCAACACCACGCCCGACAGCGTGACGCTGCATCGCACCCTCGCCGCCTTCCGCGATGCGAAGGCCGACGTGGCGGCGATGGAGGTGTCGTCGATCGGCCTCGATCAGCAGCGTCTCAACGGCCTGTGCTTCGACGTCGCGGTGCATACCAACCTGACCCGCGACCACCTCGACTACCACGGCAGCATGGAACGCTACGGCGCCGCCAAGGCCCGGCTGTTCGACATGCCCGGCCTGAAGGCGGTCGTGCTGAACCTCGACGACCGCTTCGGCATGGAGCAGGCGCGCCGTCTGGCCGGCCGCGGCATGCAGGTCATCGGCTACACGCTGGTCGCCACCAACGCCGACGCCGCGCCGGCCAACCGCGTGCTCGTCGCCGACCGGCTGACGACGACCGCCGCCGGGCTGCGTTTCACGGCCCGCTGCGGCAACGAGTCGGCCGACCTGTGTCCGAACCTCGTCGGCCAGTTCAACGTCTCCAACCTGCTGGCGGTCATCGGCACGCTGATGGCGTCCGGTTTCTCGCTCGAGGATGCTGCCACCGTCGCCGAAGACCTGACTCCGCCGGTTGGCCGCATGCAGACCCTCGGCGGGGTCGGCGATCCGCTGGTGGTCGTCGATTACGCCCACTCGCCCGACGCCCTCGAACAAGTCCTGACCGCCGTGCGGCCCACCGTCGAGGCGCGCAACGGCCGCCTGGTGTGCGTCTTCGGCTGCGGCGGCGACCGCGATCCGGGCAAGCGCCCGTTGATGGGCGAGGTCGCCCGGCGGCTTGCCGACCGCGTCGTGCTGACCAGTGACAACCCTCGTGGCGAAGATCCGGCGGCCATCCTGCGCGACATCGCCGCCGGCGCCGGCGAAGGCGTCGAATCGATCGTCGAGCGCGCCGAGGCGATCCGTCGCGCGATCCTCTCTGCGGCTCCCGACGACGTGATCGTCATCGCCGGCAAGGGCCACGAGCCCTACCAGGAAATCAACGGCGTGCGCTACCCGTTCTCCGACGTCGGGCAGACGCGGGCCGCCCTCGAAGCCTGGAACGACGCCCAGGGAGAACTCTCATGATGGATCTCCAGGAGGCCGCGCTGGCCACCGACGGAACCGCCGTGGGCGGCAACGTCTCGTTCCTGTCGGTCAGCACCGACTCGCGCGCCATCCAGTCCGGCCAGCTGTTCGTCGCGCTGCGCGGCGAGCGCTTCGACGGCCACCAGTTCGTCGCCGCGGTGGCCGCCCAGGGCGCCGTCGCGGCGATGGTCGACCGGGCCTGGGCGGCCGCCAACCCGGTGCCGCTGCCGCTGCTGGTCGTCGAGGACACCCGCCTCGGGCTCGGACGGCTCGCCGCCGGCTGGCGGGCGCGCTTCGATCTGCCGCTGATCGGCGTGACCGGCAGCAACGGCAAGACCTCGGTCAAGGAAATGTGCGCCGCCATCCTGCGCGCCCAGGCCCGCCGCGATGGCTTCGACCCCGATCTGGCGGTGCTCGCCACCAAGGGCAACCTCAACAACGACATCGGCCTGCCGCTGATGCTGCTGCGCATGTCCGGCAACCACCGGGCGGCGGTCATCGAGATGGGCATGAACCATCCCGGCGAGATCGGCTACCTCACCCACCTGGCGCGGCCGACGGTGGCGCTGGTGAATAACGCCCAGCGCGCCCACCTGCAGGGGATGGGCAGCGTCAACGAGGTGGCGCGGGAGAAGGGCGCGATCTACGAAGGGCTGGCTTCCGACGGCGTCGCGGTGGTGAATGCCGACGACCCCTTCGCCGGCTACTGGAAAGCCCTCAACGCCGGCCGCCGCACGCTGACCTTCGGCCTGTCGGCCGGTGCCGATGTCAGCGCCCGGTGCGCCACCCACGGGTTTGCCAGCGACGTGACGCTCAGCTCGCCGCAGGGCGACACGCGCTTCACGCTGCAGGTGCCGGGCCAGCACAACGTGCGCAACGCGCTCGCCGCCGCGGCCGCCTGCCTGGCGGCCGGCGTGTCGCTCGCCGCAGTGGCGGAAGGGCTGGGCGGGTTCTCCGGCACCCCCGGCCGCCTGCATCTGCGCAAGGCCATCAACGGCGCGGTGGTCATCGACGACAGCTACAACGCCAACCCCGATTCGATGCGCGCCGGCATCGCGGTGCTGGCCGCCACCCCGGGCCGCAAGATCCTGGTGGTCGGCGACATGGGCGAGATCGGCGAACAGAGTTTCCAGTACCACGACGAGATCGGCGGCTACGCGAAGAGCGAAGGCGTCGATTTCCTGTTCGGGCTGGGCGAGATGAGCGAGGTTGCGGCGCGCAACTTCGGCGAAGGCGGTCACCACTTCACGAAGCTCGACGACCTCGTCGCGGCCGTGAAGGCGGAACTGAATGAGAACACGGTGGTGCTCGTCAAGGGCTCGCGTTTCATGAAAATGGAACGGGTCGTCGATGCCATCGCAGAGAAGGTCTGAAATGAGTTTGTGTGGTAGCTGCAGTAGCGAAGTGCCCGTTGTTTCTTCCGTAACGCAACCGGAGGAACGCCATGCTGCTTGAACTGGCCTTGTGGCTCGGCAAGGACGCACGATTCTTCAACGTGTTCGGCTACATCACGCTGCGCACGATGCTGGCGGCCGGCACGGCGCTGGTGCTGTCGCTGGTGTTCGGCCCACCGGTGATCCGCTGGCTGGCGGCCAAGAAGATCGGCCAGGCGGTGCGCGACGACGGCCCCAAATCGCACCTCACCAAGGCCGGCACGCCGACCATGGGCGGCGCGCTGATCCTGATCTCGATTTCGGTCACCACCTTGCTGTGGGGCGACCTGCGCAACAAGTACGTGTGGGTCGTGCTCTTCGTGACGCTCGGCTTCGGCGCCGTCGGCTGGGTCGATGACTGGCGTAAGGTGGTCTACCGCGATCCGAAGGGCCTGGCGAGCCGCTGGAAGTATTTCTGGACCTCGGCGATCGCCCTCGCTGCGGCCACCTTCCTCGGGCTCACCGCAACGCTGCCGGCGCAGCTTGAACTGATCGTGCCGTTCTTCAAGGCGGTGGCCTATCCGCTGGGCGCCGTCGGCTTCATCGTGCTGACCTATTTCGTGATCAACGGCACCAGCCACTCGGTGAACCTCACCGACGGCCTCGACGGTCTGGCGATCATGCCCACCGTGATGGTCAGCGCGGCACTGGCGATCTTCGCCTACGTCGCCGGCCACACCGGTTTCTCGAAGTATCTCGGCGTGCCCTACATCCCCGGCGCCGGCGAAATGGCGGTGATCTGCGGCGCGATCGCCGGCGCCGGCCTCGGTTTCCTGTGGTTCAACGCCTATCCGGCGGAAGTCTTCATGGGCGACGTCGGTGCGCTGGCCCTCGGTGCCGCGATGGGCACCATTGCGGTGATCGTCCGTCAGGAGATCGTGCTGTTCATCATGGGCGGCCTGTTCGTCGCCGAGGCGCTGTCGGTGATGGTGCAGGTGCTGTACTTCAAGTACACCGGCGGCAAGCGCATCTTTCGCATGGCGCCGCTGCACCACCACTACGAACTGGGCGGATGGAAGGAAACCCAGGTCGTGGTGCGCTTCTGGATCATCACGATCATGCTCGTGCTGTTCGGGCTGTCCACCCTCAAGCTGCGGTGAGCGACGATGGCCCGTGATCTGACCCTCGTTCTCGGCCTCGGCGAATCCGGCCTGGCGATGGCCCGCTGGCTGGCCCGCCAGGGCGTCGCGCTGCGCGTCGCCGACTCCCGCGAGATGCCGCCGGGCGTCGACCGCCTGCGCGCCGACGCGCCCGCCGCCGAGATCGTCACCGGTCCATTCTCGGAGGCGCTGCTCGACGGTGTCGACCGCATCGCCATCAGCCCCGGCCTCGATCCGCGTCAGCCGTTGGTGCAGGCCGCCCGGGCGCGGGGCATTCCGGTGACCGGCGAGATGGAGATTTTCGTCGACGCCCTGCGCGGCCGCGGTGCCCGCGGCGACACCCGGATCATCGCCATCACCGGTACCAACGGCAAGACCACCACCACCACGCTGGCCGGCGAGATGGTGCGGGCGGCCGGGCTGGACGGCGTCGTCGCCGGCAACATCAGCCCCGCGGCGCTGGACGTGCTGATGGCCCGTGCCGATGCCGGCGAGGCGCTGCCGGCGGTGTGGGTGCTCGAGCTGTCGAGTTTCCAGCTCGAAACCCTGCCGCCGCTCGATGCGGTGTCGGCCACGGTACTCAATGTCAGCGACGATCATCTCGACCGCTATGCCGGTCTCGACGACTACGCCGCCGCCAAAGCCGCGGTGTTCCACGGCACCGGCGTCCAGGTGCTCAACCGGGACGACGCGCGCGTGATGCGCATGGCCCTTGCCGGCCGTCGCGTGTTCACCTTCGGCGTCGATGCGCCGGCCGGCGCCGACGATTTCGGCGTGATCCGCGCCGGCGATGGCGAGTGGCTGGCCCGCGGTGCCGACATGCTGCTGCGCCGCGCCGACATGCAGCTCGCCGGCAGCCACAACGTTGCCAACGCGCTGGCCGCGCTGGCCCTGTGCGAAGCCGCCGGCCTGCCGCGGTCGCCGCTGGTCGCCGCGCTGAAAGCCTTTCGCGGCCTGCCGCACCGGGTCGAGAAAGTTGCCGAGCGGAGCGACGGCGTCATCTTCTACGACGATTCCAAGGGCACCAACGTCGGCGCCACCGTTGCCGCGCTGGAAGGTCTGCGCCGCAAGGTGGTGCTGATCGCCGGCGGCGACGGCAAGGGTCAGGATTTCTCGCCGTTGAAGGATGCCTTCGCCCGCTACGCGCGGGCCGTCGTGCTGATCGGTCGCGATGCCGGGGCCATCGAAGCCGCGGTGGCCGGCTGCGGCGTGCCGCTGATCCACGCCGCCGACATGGACGCCGCGGTGGTCGCCGCCGATGCCCGCGCCGAGCGCGGCGACGTGGTGCTGCTGTCGCCCGCCTGCGCCAGCCTCGACATGTTCCGCAACTACGCCCATCGCGCCCAGGTCTTCATCGACGCGGTGAAGCGGCTGCCCGGAGTGAATCCCGCATGAAGATCGCCGCCGCTCTCTCCGGTTTCCTCGCCCGCCATGCCGAGGACAGCGCCGCACCGGTTACCAACCGGGCGGTCAGCCGCCTGATGCAGCCCCTCGGCCAGCCGCGCGAGCTCGATCCGTGCCTGATCTGGTCGGCGGCCGCGTTGCTGCTGCTCGGCCTGATCATGGTTTTCTCGGCGTCCATCGCCACCGCCGAAGGCAGCCGCATGTTCGGCCACCAGCCGGCCTATTTCCTCGTCCGCCACGCGGTCTTCCTCGCCATCGGGGTGATCGCCGGGGTCGTCGTGTTCCAGATTCCGATGCGGGCCTGGCAGGAGATGGCGCCATGGCTGTTCATCGCCGGCGTCGTGCTGCTGCTGATCGTGCTGATTCCCCACGTCGGCCGCGACGTCAATGGTGCCCGCCGCTGGTTGCCGCTGGGGGTCGTCAACCTGCAGCCGTCGGAGCTGATGAAGCTCTTCGCCGCGCTCTACGCCGCCGACTACACGGCGCGCAAGCTGCCGCTGATGGGCAGCTTCAAGCAGGGGTTCGCGCCGATGGCCGGGGTGATCCTGTTCGTCGGTTTCCTGCTCCTCAAAGAGCCGGACTTCGGCGCCTTCGTCGTCATCACCGCGATCGCCTTCGGCGTGCTGTTTCTCGGCGGCATCAACGTGCGCCTGTTCGTGATGCTGGCCATCGTCGCGGCGATCGGCTTCGTGCTGCTGATCACCTTCTCCGAATACCGTCGCCAGCGCATCCTCGGCTTCATGGACCCGTGGCAGGACGCCTACGGCAAGGGCTACCAGCTGTCGCACGCGCTGATCGCCTTCGGGCGCGGCGAATGGTTCGGCGTCGGTCTGGGTGGCAGCATCGAAAAACTGTTCTACCTGCCTGAAGCCCACACCGATTTCCTGCTGGCGGTGATCGCCGAAGAACTCGGCTTTGCCGGCGTGATTACCGTCGTCGTGCTGTTCGCGATCCTGATCCAGCGCGCCTTCGCCATCGGCAAGCAGGCCGTGACGCTGGAGCGCACCTACGCGGCGCTGGTCGCCCAGGGCATCGGCATCTGGATGGGCGTGCAGTCCTTCATCAACATGGGCGTCAACATGGGCCTGCTGCCGACCAAGGGCCTGACGCTGCCGCTGATGAGCTTCGGCGGTTCGGGCATCCTCGCCAACTGCGTGGCGCTGGCGATCCTGCTGCGGATCGACTGGGAGAATCGCCAGGTCATGCGCGGAGGCAACGCCTGATGCCGACCCTGATGGTCATGGCCGGCGGCACCGGCGGCCACATCTACCCGGGCCTGGCGGTCGCCGACGCGCTGCGCGAGCGCGGCTGGAAGGTGGTGTGGATGGGCAATCCGGACGGGATGGAAGCCCGCATCGTGCCGGCCAGTGGCTACGACGTGGCGTGGGTGCGCTTCACCGCGCTGCGCGGCAAGGGTCTGCTGCGCAAGCTGCTGCTGCCGGTCAACCTGCTGCGCGGCTTCGCCCAGGCCCTCGGCCAGATCCGCCGCGTCAAGCCCGACGTGGTGCTCGGCATGGGCGGCTATGTGACCTTCCCCGGCGGCATGATGGCGGTGCTGCTCGGCCGGCCGGTCGTCGTGCACGAACAGAATTCGGTTGCCGGCCTCGCCAACCGGGTGCTGGCCGGCATCGCCGACAAGGTCGTCACCGGCTTTCCGAACGTGCTGGCAAAGGGCGAATGGGCCGGCAACCCGGTGCGCGCCGACATCGCCGCCGTGGCCCTGCCGGCCGAGCGCTTCGCCGGCCGCAGCGGTCCGCTGCGGGTGCTGGTCGTCGGCGGCAGCCTGGGCGCCGCGGCGCTCAACGACACGATGCCCGGGGCGCTGGCGCTGCTGGCTCCGGCCGAGCGTCCGCAGGTTACCCACCAGGCCGGCCTCAAGCAGATCGACGCGCTGCGCGCCGGCTACCAGGCCGCCGGCGTCGAAGGCGAGTTGCTGCCCTTCATCGACGACATGGCGAAGCGCTACGCCGACGCCGATCTGGTGATCTGCCGCGCCGGCGCGCTGACGGTGGCCGAACTCGCCGCCGCCGGCGTCGCCAGCGTGCTGGTGCCCTTTCCCCACGCGGTGGACGACCACCAGACCGGCAACGCCCGCTTCCTCGCCGATGCCGGCGCCGCGGTGCTGCTGCCGCAAACCGAACTCACGCCGCAGCGGATCGCGACGCTGCTGCAGGAAATGAACCGCGAGCGCCTGCTGGCCATGGCAACCAAGGCCCGCGCGTGTGCCAAGCCCGATGCGACGGCGCGGGTCGCCGACGTCTGCGCCGGCCTCGCCGCATAAAGGAAACAACGTGAAACACAAGGTCAAGAGCATCCACTTCGTCGGCATCGGCGGCGCCGGCATGAGTGGCATCGCCGAGGTGCTGGTCAACCTGGGCTACAAGGTCAGCGGGTCCGACCTGGGCGACAACGCCGCCACGCGCCGCCTCACGGCGCTCGGCGCCCGCGTGATCCAGGGCCACGCCACCGAGAATGTCGCCGATGCCGACGCGGTGGTCACCTCCACCGCCGTCAAGGGCGACAACCCGGAAGTCATCGCCGCCCGCGCCCGCCACATCCCGGTGGTGCCGCGCGCCCAGATGCTCGCCGAACTGATGCGCCTCAAGCAGGGCATCGCCATCGCCGGCACCCACGGCAAGACCACCACCACCTCGCTGGTCGCCAGCATCCTCGCCGAAGGCGGGCTCGACCCGACTTTCGTCATCGGCGGCAAGCTCAATGCCGCCGGCGCCAACGCGCGGCTGGGCAAGGGCGATTTCCTGGTCGCCGAGGCCGACGAATCCGATGCGTCCTTCTTGCTGCTGACCCCGGTCATCTCGGTCGTCACCAACATCGACGCCGATCACATGGAAACCTACGGCCACGATTTCGCGCGGCTCAAGCAGTCCTTCGTGGATTTCCTGCAGCATCTGCCGTTCTACGGCGTCGCCGTGCTGTGCGACGACGACAAGCACGTGCGCTCGATCATGCCGCTGGTGTCCAAGCAGATCGTCCGCTACGGTTTCTCCGAATCGGCCAACGTGCGCGCCGAGAACATCCGCGCCGAGGAAGGCCGGATGGTTTTCGACGTGGTGCGCGTCAATGGCACCGTCAGCCGGCTGGCGGTGGTGCTCAACCTGCCGGGTCGCCACAACGTGCTCAACGCGCTGGCGGCCATCGCGGTGGCGACCGAGGTTGGCGTGTCCGACGAAGCGATCGTCAAGGCGCTGGCCGAGTTCAAGGGCGTCGGCCGGCGTTTCCAGCGCTATGGCGAAGTCGCGCTGCCGAATGGCGGCACCGCGACCGTCATCGACGACTATGGCCATCACCCCGTCGAGATGGCCGCGACCATCGCCGCGGCCCGCGGCGCCTTCCCCGACAAGCGCCTGGTGCTGGCCTTCCAGCCGCATCGCTACACGCGCACGCGGGATTGTTTCGAGGATTTCGTCAAGGTGCTGTCCACCGTCGATGCGCTGCTGCTGGGCGAGGTGTACGCCGCCGGCGAGGCGCCGATCGTCGCTGCCGATGGCCGTTCGCTGGCCCGCGCGCTACGTGTGGTGGGCAAGATCGAACCGGTGTTCGTCGAGAACATCGAGGACATGCCGGGGGCGGTCCTGTCCGCGGCGCAGGATGGCGACGTGGTGATCACCATGGGCGCGGGAAGCATCGGCGGTGTGCCGGGCAAGTTGGTGAGTGGCGAGGTTCAAGGTGGCAACTGAGGTGAGTGGCAAGTTCGGAAAGGTGGCTGTGCTGCTTGGCGGCACTTCCGCCGAGCGCGAGATTTCCCTGATGTCGGGCGGCGCCGTGCTGGCGGCCCTGCAGGCGGCGGGCGTCGATGCCCATGCCTTCGATCCCGCCGAGCGGGATCTGCACATCCTGAAGGAAGAGGGTTTCGACCGCGCTTTCATCGCGCTGCACGGCCGCGGCGGCGAGGACGGCACCGTGCAGGGCGCGCTCGAACTGATGGAGATTCCCTACACCGGCAGTGGCGTGATGGCGTCGGCCATCGCCATGGACAAATGGCGTACCAAACTGGTGTGGCTGGCATCCGGCCTGCCGACACCGCGTTTCGCGATCCTCGACGCCGAGACCGACTGGGATGCGGTGGTGGCCGACCTCGGCCTGCCGATCTTCGTCAAGCCGGTGCATGAAGGCTCCAGCATGGGCGCCACCAAGGTGACCGAGGCTGGCCAGCTGAAGGCGGCCTGGGAGCTGGCCGCCAAATACGATTCGCTGGTGCTGGCCGAGGAGTTCGTCACCGGCGAGGAGCTCACCGCCCCGTTCCTCGGCGAGCGTGCGCTGCCGCTGGTGCGCATCGTCGCGCCGGGCGGCAACTACGATTACCAGAACAAGTACTTCACCGACGACACCCAGTATTTCTGCCCGAGCGGCCTGCCGGAAGACCTCGAGCGCCAGATCCAGGCCGCCATCGTGCGCTGCGCCCGGGTGCTCGGCTGCCGCGGCTGGGGCCGCGCCGACCTGATCCTGCGCGACGACGGCAGTTTCACGCTGCTGGAGATAAACACCGCGCCGGGTATGACCAACCACTCGCTGGTGCCGATGTCGGCGCGGGTGGCCGGGCTGTCCTTCGAGGCGCTGTGCCTCGAGATTCTTGCCGGAGCGCGCCTTGGCTGACGAACGCAGCACCTCCAACGTACCGCCCGAGGCCGGCGCCAAGCCGTCCGCCGGGAAACGCGCGCGCGCCGCGCGGCCGGTACGCGGCGGTGCCGCGGCCGGTGCTGGCAACGGAAACGGGCTGTGGGATCGTCCCCAGCTCCTCAATCTGATCTCCGATGTGCTGATGGTCGTTGGCGCCGCCGGGCTCGGCTATGCCGCGGTGGCGGCCCTGTCGCGGCTGCCGGTGTATCCGCTGAAGGAAATCGTGGTCACCACGCCGCTGGCCCAGGTCACCACCGCCCAGCTCGAATACGCGGCGCGCTCGTCGCTGCGCGGCAACTTCTTCACCGTCGATCTGGACGACGTCCGCGGCGCTTTCGAGAAGCTGCCGTGGGTGCGTCGCGCCGACGTGCGCCGGCGCTGGCCGGGCGGCATCGAAGTGCGCCTCGAGGAACATGTGGCGTCGGCCTACTGGCGCGTCGGCGAAACCGGCGACATGCGCCTCGTCAATCGCTACGGCGAAGTCTTTACCGCCGCCAGCAACGCCAGGATGCCGGTGTTCAGCGGGCCGGAAGGTTCGTCGGGCGTGCTGCTCGCGAAGTTCGACGAGTTCTCCGGCAAGCTCGGCCCGCTCGGCAAGCAGCTGGTCGGCGTGTCGCTGTCGGCGCGGGAAGCCTGGCAGCTGAAGATGGAAGACGGGCTGACCATCGAACTGGGCCACGACCAGCCGAAGGCGCCCATCGACGAACGGCTGGCCCGCTTCGTCGGCTTTTACCCGCGCGCCCGCGCCAATCTGAACATGAATGTGGCGGTGGTGGATCTCCGCTACCCCAGTGGTTTTGCCCTCCGGCCGATCGCGTCCGCCGAGCCGTCGGGCAAGCAAGACAGCAAAAAAGGGAAGTGATGAGCAAAGAATACAAGGAACTGATCGTCGGCCTCGACATCGGCACCTCGAAGATCACCTGTGTCGTCGCCGAGCTCAAGCCGGACGGCCGCATGGAGGTCGTCGGCCTCGGCTCGCAGCCGTCGTCGGGTCTGAAGAAGGGCGTGGTGGTCAATATCGAGGCCACCGTCGACGCCATTTCGCGGGTCATCCAGGAAGTCGAGCTGATGGCCGAGTGCAAGATCCGCGATGTGTACACCGGGATCGCCGGCAGCCACATCCGCAGCTTCAACTCCAACGGCATGGTGGCGATCAAGGACAAGGAGGTGTCGCCGCTGGATGTCGAGCGCGTCATCGAAACCGCCCGCGCCATGCCGCTGCCGGCCGACCAGCAGATCCTGCACATCCTCACCCAGGAATTCGTCATCGACGGCCAGGACGGCGTGCGCGAGCCGATCGGCATGAGCGGCGTGCGCCTCGAAGTGAAGGTGCACATCGTCACCGGCGCCGTGTCGGCGGCCCAGAACATCGTCAAGTGCGTGCGCCGTTGCGGCCTCGAGGTGCTCGATCTGGTGCTGCAGCCGCTGGCGTCGAGCTATGCGACCTTGTCCGAGGACGAGAAGGAGTTGGGCGTGTGTCTCGTCGATGTCGGCGGCGGCACCACCGATCTGGCGGTATTCACCCAGGGTGCGATCCGCCACACCGCGGTGATCCCGATCGCCGGCGATCAGGTGACCAACGACATCGCCGTCGCGCTGCGCACCCCGACCGCCGATGCCGAGGAGATCAAGATCCGCCACGGAGTCGCGATGCACACGCTGGCCGATGCCTCCGAGATGATCGAAGTGCCCGGCGTCGGCGACCGTCCGCCGCGCAAGCTGTCGCGCCAGGCCCTCGCCGACGTCATCGAGCCGCGGGTCTGCGAGCTCTACGAACTGGTCCAGGCCGAACTGCGTCGCAGCGGTTACGAGGAGCTGCTGTCGTCCGGCATCGTGCTGTCCGGCGGCGCGGCGGTCATGCAGGGCATGGTCGAACTGGGCGAGGAGGTCTTCCACATGCCGGTGCGCATCGGCTACCCGAAGTACGACGGCCCCCTCGCCGACGTGGTCTGCGAGCCGCGCTACGCCAACGCAATGGGCCTCGTGATGGAAGGCGCGGCGCAGAAGCGGCGCGGTATCCAGGCGCGTCAGACGCGCAATGTGGGACAGGTTTTTTCGAGGATGCGTTCGTGGTTCGAACGCAACTTCTAGGATCGGAAAAAACCGCTTCGGCGGCGTGATTTCCGAATGAACAGCGATGTGCATCGACCCCTT
>WBZX01001806.1_pt1 | contig 15513 bp, 16 predicted proteins | sample 5204211 | NCBI WGS metagenome assembly WBZX01 (sample SAMN12344362, study PRJNA552823) | activated sludge metagenome | biome: Activated sludge suspended growth; feature: Nitrification reactor; material: Wastewater; isolation source: activated sludge from nitrification reactor of wastewater...
TCGTCCCGGGTGGTGCCGCCGATCAGCGGGGTATGCACCTCGTTGGATTCGCCGAAGCTGCCGTGGCAGGACGTGCATTTGGCTTCCCACGTTTCCTCGCCCTGGGCGACGCTGCCGCTGCCCGGGCGCAGACCCTTGAAATCGGGCCGCACGTCGATGTCCCAGGCGCGGATTTCGACCGGCAGCGCAGGGCGGCCGATGCCGGCGTAGCGGCCGTCGGCCAGCGTGCCCGCCGCGGCCACGGCGAGGGTGGCGGCGATCAGTGTCTTAGAGAACCTGGACATTGCTCACCTCCCCGCTTTCGGCCACCTTCCACGACTGGATGGCGTTGTTGTGATAGATCGACTTGGTGCCGCGCGCCGCGCGCAACTGGCCGTAGGAAGGCTGGACGTAACCGGTTTCGTCCATCGCGCGGGATTGCAGGATGGCCGGCTTGCCGTCCCACAGCCAGTCGATGTTGAAGCGGGTCAGGCATTTTGACTGAGGCGAACCTTCGAGGCGGGCCGGGCGCCAGTTGACGCCGCCGTCGACGGACACATCGACGCGCTTGACCTTGCCGCGCCCCGACCAGGCGAGGCCGGAGACGTTGTAGAAGCCCTTGTCGAGGAGGATCTGGCCGCCCGACGGGGTGGTGATCACCGACTTGCATTCCTGGGTGGAGGTGTACTGGCGGTGCTGGCCGTCGGGCAGCAGGTCGATGTAGTGGATCGCCTCGTCCTTGGTCGCCCACGGTTTGTCGCCCACCTCGATGCGACGCAGCCATTTGACCCAGCTGACGCCTTGCACGCCGGGTACGACGAGGCGCAGCGGGTAGCCGTTTTCCGGGCGCAGCATCTCGCCGTTCTGGCCGTAGGCGACCAGCACTTCGTCGGACTGCACCAGTTCGATGGGGATCGTGCGGGTCATCGACGAGCCGTCGGCGCCCTCGGCGAGCACGTACCTTGCCTTCTTCCAGTCGACGCCGCAGTCTTCGAGGATCAGCCGCAGCGGTACGCCGGTGAATTCCGAGCAGGACAGCATGCCGTGGCTGTACTGCACCGTGGGGACCGCCACGTTGCCCCATTCCATGCCGGTGTTGGCGCCGCACTCGATGAAATGCAGGCGCGACACCGGCGGCAGGCGCAGGATGTCGTCGACGGTATAGACCTTGGGCTGGCGGACGAAGCCATCCTCGGTGCCATGTACCATCAGGCGGTGCCGGGACGGGTCGATGTCGCTCCAGCCCTGGTGGTGGCGCTCGAAGTGCAGGCCCGACGGGGTGACGATGCCGAACAGACCCTGCAGCGGAGTGAACGACACCGAAACCTGCGACATGCGGGTCAAGCCCGGCGACTCGCGACGCTGCAGCCCTTTTTCGTATTGCGACGGCAGACCGTAAGGGCGGGCGGCGACGGGCTGGCCGAGGCTGGTGGACCACGGCGGCAGAGTCAGGATGTGGGGGTCGCCGTCGGCGGCGCGGGTCACGGCGGGCGCGGCCATCGCGGCGGAGGCGGCGATGAAGGCCTTGCGCAGGAAATCGCGCCGGCCGTCCGTGACCGCGGCGATGTCCGCGTCGGTCAGGAAGTGCTCGGGCGCCGGACGAACCCGCCCGCGCCGGGTTGGCAAGTCTGCCATCGATGTCTCTCCCTCGTTCCAGGTGGCGATGTCAGGGGAGGCGGCGTCTTGGTGTGCACCGTGCGGAATTTTCTCCCTTGATCTGGAGCAATATATAACCATAAACTAATATAGTCAATTGCTAATATTGTTGCGGTGCACGACGCACAGGCGCCGGGGAAGGCCGTGACATGAGATGCCCGCAGAGGCGTCGAAGCAGCTTGCCCGGGCCGGCTGCGCCGGAGAACAATTAAAAGAAGTAGGTCCGATCGTTCACCGCTTCGGCGGAACCAAGGAGGAGACGAGATGAAATTGCTTCGATGGACGACTGCCGCGTGCCTGCTCGGTGCGGCCGGCCTGGCCCAGGCCGCCGGCCAGCCCGATCCGAATCTGGCGCGCAATCTGGCCGCCACCTGCGCCAACTGCCACGGAACCAATGGCCGCGCAGTGCCCGGTTCGGGCAGCGAGGCCCTGGCCGGTATCGACAAGGACAAGTTGCTGCAGAAGCTGCGCGACTTCCGTTCCGGTGCCAAGCCGGCGACGATCATGCACCAGATCTCGAAGGGCTATACCGAGGCGCAACTCGAACTGGTCGCGGCGTATTTCGCCGCCCAGAAGTGAGGGGGAGGCGTACATGCACAATCGACGCGATTTTCTGAAGACGGCGGCGCTGGCCGGCGGTGCGCTGGCGCTGCCGATGTTCGGCGGCTGCGCAATGGGCGCCCGCCCGCGGGGCCATGTGGTGGTGGTGGGCGGCGGCTACGGCGGCGCGACGGCGGCCAAGTATCTGCGCATGTGGAGCGAGCGGGGCGTGGATGTGACCCTCGTCGAGCGCAATCCGCAGTTCATCTCGTGTCCGATCTCCAATCTGGTGATCGGCGGCGACAAGACCATGGCCGACATCACGATGGGCTACGCGGGGCTGCGCGACACGTGGGGTGTCAAGGTGCTGCAGGACAGCGTCAGCGCCATCGACGCCGCCGGCCGTACGGTGAAGCTGGCTTCGGGCGGCGAACTGCGCTACGACCGGCTGGTGCTGTCGCCGGGCATCGAGTTCATGTTCGAACAGGTGCCGGGGCTGGAAACCGAGGCGGCCCGGGCGACGCTGCTGCACGCCTGGAAGGCCGGCGTCCAGACCGTTGCGCTGCGCAAGCAGCTCGAGGACATGCCGGATGGCGGCGTGTATGCGCTGGCGATCCCGAAGGCGCCTTACCGCTGCCCGCCGGGGCCCTACGAGCGGGCCTGTCTGGTGGCCAACTATCTGAAACGGAGCAAGCCGAAATCGAAGGTGCTGGTGCTCGACGCGAACGAGGAGATCACTTCGAAGAAGGGGCTGTTCACCAAGGCCTTCGAGAAGTACGCGGGCATCCTCGAATACCGTCCGGCCAGCGAGCTGCGCGAGGTGGATGCGGCCGCTCGCACGGCGATCCTCGAGTTCGACAAGGTGAAGGCCGACGTGCTCAACGTCGTGCCGCCGCAGCGCGCCGGCGACATTGCGGCCAGATCGGGCCTCAAGCTGATCAACGGCCGCTGGGTGGATATCGACTGGCAGACTTTCGAGTCGGTCAACACGCCGGGCGTGCATGTGCTCGGCGACGCGATCTTCCCGGCGCCGACGATGCCCAAGTCGGGGCACATGGCCAACCAGCACGCCAAGGTGGCGGCGGCGGCGATCCTCAACCTGCTGGCCGGCGAGGCGCCGAACCCGGCGCCGGTGGTGATGAACACCTGCTACAGCTTCGTCGATTCGAAGAACGTCATCCATGTGACGTCCGTGCACCAGTACGACGCCGAGAAAAAGACCGTGCTGCCGATGCCGGGTTCGGGCGGCGTGTCGGCGGCGGCCAACGAGCTGGAGGGCAAGTACGCGCTGGCGTGGGCCAAGAACATCTGGGCCGACATGCTGGTTTGATGTGCGGGGACGGCCGCCGGCGGGTGACCTTCCTGCCGGTGGCCGCCGGGTGCGGCGCTTATTCCAGCGTCGAGATGTAGCTGGCGACGGCTTTGCGTTCCAGCTCGGTCAGTTTCGAGGCGACCGAGTGCATTACCGCGTTGTCGTTGTTGCGCTCGCGGGTGTTGAACTGCTTGAGCTGGTTTTCCAGGTACAGCGCCTGCTGGCCGGCAAGGCGCGGCAGCTGCGGCGTGCCGTGGCCCTTGGCGCCGTGGCAGGAGACGCAGGCGGCGACGCCGGAGAACGGGTTGCCCTTGGTGAAGATGTAACGGCCGACGCCGGCCAGATCGGCGTCCGAGGCCTCGCTGCGGGTGGCCGGTTTCTTCTCGAAGAACTGACCGAGGGCTTTCATTTCTTCGGGGCTCAGGTCGGCGACCATGCCGGCCATGGTGTCGCTCTTGCGTTTGCCGCTCTTGAAGTCGCCGAGCTGCTTGGCGATGTAGTCGGCGTGCTGGCTGGCCAGGCGCGGGTAGAGGGCCGAGGCGGCTTCGCCGTCCATGCCGTGGCAGATGAAGCAGCGACCGCCGACGATCTCCTCGGCGCGCTGGAGGTCGGCGGCGCCGGCTGCATCGGCCAGCGTGGCGGTCAGCGCGATGCCCAGGCTGGCGGCAACAAGTCTCCCTTTCATTCGACGTCTCCCCACGCTGGTAATCGGTGCGGGAAGAATATCAGAATAGGGTGATTTTCTGAAATTGATCGGGCCGGCTGCCTGCCCGCGGCGTGCTACCCGCGATTCACGGCTCGCGGCGCCGGCGGCCGGCGGTGTGCGATGGCGCTTCGCCGAACAGTTTGCGGTATTCGATCGAGAAGCGGCCCAGGTGGGTGAAGCCCCAGTCGATGGCGATCGACGACACGTTGTGGCTGGAGCGGTCTTCGAGGAGCTGGCGGCGGACCTGTTCGAGGCGGTATTTTTTCAGGTAGGCCATCGGTGCAACGCCGACGTGCTGGCGGAAGGCGTCGAACAGCGTCGAGCGGGGCACACCGGCGGCGGCTTCGATGTCTTCGAGGCGGATGTCGTCCTTTGCCCGGGCGTGCATGAAATCGCGGGCTTTGACGAGGTAGTGGGGCAGCTTGCGGCCGTCGGCCTGCTGCAATTCGCGGGAATAGTTGTTGGGCTGCGAAAGGATCAGACCCTTGATCAGCGCCTTTTCCAGATCGGCCGAGAAGGTGCTGTTGGCGTAGAGATCGCGGGAGTGTTCCATCTCGCCGAGCAGGTGGCGGACCATGCGCCACCAGGCGGCCTGGCTGCCGTTGGCGGCGTCCATCGCGGGGTCGAAGACGAGGGGGCGGTCGGCCGGCCGCTGCAGGATTTCCTCGAGCACCTGGCGCATGGCCGGGCGGGTGATGGCGACGAGGATCTTGCGGCAATTGCCGGCGATGGTCAGATCCTGGTTGGTGTCGGGGGAGACCACGACGCCGGTGTCGCGGTCGGACAGCAGCAGACGGCCGCCGGCAGACAGTTCCTGCTCGCCGGCCAGCGGCAGGCTCAGGCTGTAGCTGTTGAGCGGCGACGCGTCGCGGATGCCGACAGTGACGTCGGTGCCGTATTCGATGACGCCCATCGTCGTCGCCATCGAACGCAGCACGCTGCCGGCGTGCTGAAACTGCAGCCGGCCGGGCGTCGACACTCTGAGCGAATGGGGGCCGCACACGGCGGTCATCCACGACAAGGCGCCTTCCGTATCGTGGCGGACGACCTGGATGTTGGGGGAGGCGGCAACGGGGCTTCTCTGCATTGGGGGAAAACCGGTCACGTGGACGTCGGATTGTTGTCCGATCCAATCATAGACCAGCCGGAAGTGTGCGCAAGCGGCGGGTGACGCGAATTCGGGATGCCGGAAAAAACGGATAGCGATCGCCGACCGGGCGGATAGTCCGCCACGGCCGTTGGGCATTTAATGGACCCCGGAGCACAACCTGACAAGAGGGCACATCATGAATACCGAAAAAACCGTTTCCGACTGGCGCGAGTTCGTCAGCGGCTGCCTGGACTTCCGTCCGGCCGATGGCGTGTATCGCATCGCCCGGGATATGTTCACCGAGCCGGAACTGTTCGATCTCGAGATGGAAATGATCTTCGAGAAGAACTGGATCTACGCCTGCCACGAGAGCGAGCTGCCGAACCCCGGCGACTATGTGACGATGCGCGCCGGGCGCCAGCCGATGATCATCACCCGCGACGCCGGCGGCGCGCTGAACGCGCTGATCAATGCCTGCCAGCACCGCGGCGCGACGCTGACCCGCAGCTGCAAGGGCCGCGCGAGCACCTTCACCTGTCCGTTCCACGCGTGGACCTACAAGGCCGACGGGCGGCTGCTAAAGGTGAAGGCGGGCGACGAATACGCCGCCGACTTCGACGTCAGCAAGCACAATCTGAAGAAGGCCCGCGTGCAGAGCTACAAGGGTTTCGTCTTCATCAGCCTGGACGTGAGCCGCAGCGATTCGCTGGAAGATTACCTCGGCGACGCGAAGCTCTTCTTCGACATGATGGTGGCGCAGTCGCCCACCGGCGAACTGGAAGTCCTGCCGGGCCGGTCGACCTACAGCTACGACGGCAACTGGAAGCTGCAGTGCGAGAACGGCCTCGACGGTTATCACGTCAGCACCGTGCATTACAACTATGTGGTGACCGTCAAGCAGCGCCACGACGAGAACGCCAAAAAGGGCGGCGAAGTGAGCAGCACGCTCGACTACAGCAAGCTCGGCGCCGGTGACGCGGAGACCGACGACGGCTGGTTCTCGTTCCGCAATGGCCACAGCCTGCTGTTCTCCGACATGCCCAACCCGGCGGTGCGGCCCGGCTACGCGACGATCATGCCGCGCCTCGTCGAGGCCCACGGCCAGGCGCGGGCCGAATGGATGATGCACCGGCTGCGCAACCTGAACATCTACCCGAGCCTGTTCTTCATGGACCAGATCAGTTCGCAGCTGCGCATCATCCGCCCGGTGGCCTGGAACAAGACCGAGATCACCAGCCAGTGCATCGGCGTGAAGGGCGAATCGGACAAGGACCGCGAGAGCCGCATCCGCCAGTTCGAGGATTTCTTCAACGTTTCGGGCATGGGCACGCCGGACGATCTGGTCGAGTTCCGCGAAGCCCAGCGCGGCTTCCAGGCCCGCCTGGAACGCTGGAGCGACATCTCCCGCGGCTATCACAAGTGGGTTGCCGGGCCGACGCCGAACAGCGAAGTGCTAGGCATCGCACCGGTGCTGACCGGCACCGAATTCACCCAGGAAGGCCTCTACGTCAACCAGCACGGGGCCTGGCAGGCGGCGCTGCTGCAGGGTCTGGACAAGAAGGCGCAGCAACTGCACTGCGCGGCAAAGGAGTGAACAGATGAATCCGAACCAGCAATCCGTCGAACAATTCCTCTACCGCATGGCCGAGCTGTGCGACAGCCAGGCCTGGGACGAATACCTCGACCTGTTCGACGAGCACAGCGAATTCCACGTCCCGCAGTGGGACTCCGAGCACAGCTACACCACCGACACGAAGCGCGGCATGTCGCTGATCTATTACGCCAATCGCTCGGGGCTCGAGGACCGGGTGTTCCGTCTGCGCACTGGCCGCTCGGCGGCGTCGACGCCGATGCCGCGCACGCTGCACCAGATCACCAACGTGCGCCTCGCCGAACGGGACGACGGGCAACTCGAGGTGAAGGCGAACTGGGTGACCTTCCACTACCGGTTCGGCGCTTCCGACAATTTCTACGGACACGCCACCTACCGCCTGCGGGCCGCCGGCGACAGCTGGAAGATCACCCGCAAGCACGTCGTGCTGCTCAACGACACCATCAATTCGGTGCTCGATTTCTACCATCTGTGAGGCGCGGCGGAATTCCGTCGCGGTCGTGAAGAAATCCTTCATCTATTCTCGAAATTGTGGTTTTATTCCTGCGCGGCAGTCCACTGCCGCGCAGGAGTCCGGATGCTTGCAATAACGATACGAAATACCGGCGCGCCGTCTGGCGCAGTTCGGCAACATACCAACGGAGACAAGGACATGACCCAACCTCAAGGAGCGCGTGCGCCCCGCAGGGCGCTGGCGGCCGGCGCGATGAGCCTGGCGGCGGTTTTCGGCACTTCTTCGGCTTTTGCCCAGGGCGCGCCGATCAAGGTCGGCCTGATGCTGCCGGCCACCGGCACCTTCGCCGCGCTCGGTACCGCGATCACCAACGGCTTCAAGCTGCATGTCGCGGAGCAGGGCGGCAAGCTGGCCGGCCGCGACGTGGAGTACTACACCGTCGATGACGAATCCGATCCGGCCAAGGCCACCGAAAACGCCAACAAGCTGATCAAGCGCGACAAGGTCGATGTGCTGGTCGGCACCGTCCATTCCGGCGTCGCCCTGGCGATGGCCAAGGTCGCCCGCGAGAACAAGACGCTGCTGATCGTCCCCAATGCCGGTGCCGACGAACTGACCGGCCCTCTCTGTACGCCGACGTTGTTCCGCTCCTCGTTCTCGAACTGGCAGCCGGCCTACGCGATGGGCAAGGTCGCCGCCCAGAAAGGTCACAAGAAGATCGTCACGCTGACCTGGAAGTACGCCGCCGGCCAGCAGGCCGTCGAAGGGTTCAAGGAGGCCTTCGAGCAGGGCGGCGGCAAGGTGCTCAAGGACATGACGCTGCCTTTCCCGAACGTCGAGTTCCAGCCCTTCCTCACCGAGATCGCGGCGCTCAAGCCGGATGCGGTGTTCGTCTTCTTTGCCGGTGCCGGCGCTGCCAAGTTCGTCAAGGACTACGCCGCCGCGGGCCTCAAGAATTCCATCCCGCTCTACGCTTCGGGCTTTCTGACCGATGGCACCCTCGACGCGATGGGTGAGGCCGGCAAGGGGCTGCTCACCACGCTGCACTACGCCGACGGCCTCGACAACAAGAAAGATGCCGCCTTCCGCCTCGGCTACGCCAAGACCTACAAGCTGCAACCCGACGTCTACGCCGTGCAGGGCTACGACGCCGCCCAGCTGCTGCGCGCCGGCCTGACCGCCGCCAACGGCGACATCACGCAGAAGGATGTGATCATCAAGGCGATGGAAGCGGCGAAGATCGACAGTCCGCGCGGCGCGTTCACGCTGTCCCGGGCTCACAACCCGGTTCAGGACATCTACCTGCGCGAAGTGCAGGGCGGCCAGAACAAGGTGATCGGCGTGCCGATCAAGGCCCTCGCCGACCCGGCACGCGGCTGCAAGCTCTAAGCCGCCACGCCCGTTCTCCTGTTTTTTCCGTCAGCCCGGCTGCCTGCGCGGCGGCCGGGTGGAGGGGTTCGTCATGGATTTTGCTTCCTTCCTGATCCAGACGCTGAACTCGCTGCAGTACGGTTTGCTGCTTTTCCTGGTGGCAAGCGGTCTGACGTTGGTGTTCGGCATCATGGGCATCATCAATCTGGCGCATGGCAGTTTCTACATGATCGGCGCCTATCTGGCCTTCGTCCTGAGCAGCGTCACCGGCAGCCTGTTTGCCGCCCTGGCGCTGGGGATTCCGCTGGCCCTGGCCTTTGGCGCCTTGCTCGAGTGGGCGTTGTTCTCCCATCTCTACAAGCGCGATCACCTGGAACAGGTGCTGCTCACCTACGGCCTGATCCTGATCTTCGAGGAGCTGCGCAGTCTGCTGGTCGGCGACGACGTGCACGGCGTCGACATCCCGGCGATCTTCAGCGCGTCGATTCCGCTGTCGGACGTGCTGAGCTACCCGGTCTACCGGCTGGTGATCTCGGTGGTCTGCATCGTGCTGGCGGTGGCGCTGTATTTCGTCATCCAGCGCACGCGGCTGGGGATGATGATCCGTGCCGGCAACCACGACCGGGTGATGGTCGAGGCTCTCGGCATCAACATCAACATGATCTACCGGGTGGTGTTCGCCCTCGGTGTGGCGCTGGCAGCGCTGGCCGGCATGCTCGCCGCGCCGATTTCGTCGGTCTTCCCCAATATGGGTAGCCACGTGCTGATCATCTCCTTCGTGATCGTCGTCATCGGCGGCATCGGTTCGGTGTGGGGCGCGCTGGTGGCGGCGCTGATCATCGGTTTCGTCGACACCTTCGGCAAGGTTCTCATCCCCGAGCTGTCGGGCATGGTGGTCTATGTGGTCATGGCGGTGGTGCTGCTGTGGCGCCCCGAAGGCATTTTCAAGAAGGGCTGATCCGATGCGATACGACCTTGTCCTCAAGCTGGCCGCCGTCGGCGGCCTGGCCCTGGTGCCGCTGTCGGGTGCCGATTTCTACACCGAACTGATCGCCAAAACGCTGGTGCTGGCCATCTTCGCGATGAGCCTCGACCTGCTGGTCGGCTACACCGGCCTGGTCAGTCTCGGCCATGCGGCCTACTTCGGCATCGCCGCCTACACGGTGGCGCTGATGTCGCCCAAGTACGAGGCGGCCAGCCTGTGGCTGACGATGCCGGCGGCGGTCGGGGCGGCGGCGCTGGCGGCGCTGGTCATCGGCGTGTTCGTGCTGCGCACCAAGGGCATCTACTTCATCATGGTGACGCTGGCCTTTGCCCAGATGGCGTTCTATGCCTTTCACGACACGCCGCTGGGCGGCGGCTCGGATGGCATCTACGTGAACATGAAGCCGACCGCCGCGATCGCCGGCTTCATGCCCTTCGATCTCGACAATCCGACCCATCTGTACTACTTCATCCTCGCCATGCTGGTGCTGGTGTATCTCTTTCTCGGCCGCGTGCTGCAGTCGCCCTTCGGTCGCGTGCTGGTCGGCATCAAGAGCAACGAACACCGCATGCAGTCGCTCGGCTATGTCACTTTCCGCTACAAGCTGGCGGCCTTTTCGCTGGCCGGCGGGTTGGGCGGCATCGCCGGCTATCTGTACGCGGTGGTGTTCGGTTTCGTGACGCCGGAGCTGCTGTCCTGGCATCAGTCGGGCAACGTGCTGCTGATGGTGATCCTCGGCGGCATGGGCAATCTGGTCGGTGCCGTCGCCGGGGCCTTCGCCTTCGTCGCGATGCAGGAAGTGTTTTCGGCGTGGACCAAGCACTGGCAGCTGGCGATGGGGCTGGTGATCGTCGCCGCCGTGCTCTTCCTGCCGGGCGGCCTGTCGGCGATTCCGGTCCGTATCAAGCGCGCCCTGCAGGGAGGTTCCGCCAATGACTGACAACACCAACGCCGCGCTGCTGGTCGCCGAGCGGATCACCCGCCGCTTCGGCGGCCTGCTCGCCAACCAGGATGTGTGCCTGACCCTCGAGCGGGGCAAGCTGCACGCGCTGCTCGGCCCCAACGGCGCGGGCAAATCCACCTGCATCAACATGCTGTCGGGCGACCTGCCGCCCAGTTCGGGGCAGATCCGCTACCAGGGCCGCGACATCACCGGCCTGACCGCCGCGCAGCGCTCGCAGGTCGGCATCGGGCGCAGCTACCAGCGCACCAACATCTTCCCCAAATTCACGGTGCTCGAGAACGTGCGCCTCGCGGCGCAGTCGCGCCGCCAGCAGCCGTGGCGCATTTTCAGCCAGGCCATGAAGCAGCAGTGGGCGATCGACAAGGCGCTGGCGTGCATCGACGAGGCCGGGCTGGCCGGCCGCGCCGAACGCACCGCCGGCATCCTCAGCCACGGCGAGCAGCGCCAGCTGGAGATCGCGATGGTGCTGGCCACCGACGCCCAGGTGCTGCTCCTCGACGAACCGCTGGCCGGCATGGGGTCGGACGAATCGGCGCGGATGGTCGAGGTGCTCAAGCGGCTGCGCGAAACCCGCGCCATCCTGCTCGTCGAACACGACATGGACGCCGTCTTCGCGGTGGCCGACACGATCACCGTGATGGTCAATGGCCAGGTGCTCGAATCGGGTCCGCCGGCACAGATCAAGGCCAGCATCGCCGTCCAGGAGGCCTATCTCGGCCAGGAGGATACCTTCCATGTCTAAGATGCTGCTCGAAGCCAAGGAGCTGCACACCTACTACGGCGCCAGCCACATCCTGCACGGCATCGACTTCCACATCCGGCAGGGCGAGGGCATCGCCCTGATGGGCCGCAACGGCATGGGCAAGACGACGCTGATCAAGAGCCTGCTCGGCATCGTGCGTCCGCGCCACGGCCGGGTGATGGTGTGCGGCGATGACTTCACGAAGGCGCCGACCTACCGCATCGCCCAGCGCGGCATCGCCTACGTGCCGGAAGGGCGGGGCATCTTCCCCAACCTGTCGGTGCGCGAGAACCTGCAGATGGCCGCCCGCGCCGGTGTGGACGGCCAGCGCGAATGGACCTTCGAGCGGGTCATGGCAACCTTCCCGCGGCTCGGCGAACGGATCAACAACGGCGGCTGGCAGCTCTCCGGCGGCGAGCAGCAGATGCTCACGATCGGCCGGGCGCTGATGACCAACCCCGACCTGCTGATCCTCGACGAAGCCACCGAAGGTCTCGCCCCGCTGATCGCGCTGGAGATCTGGCGCATCGTCAAGGAAATCCGCAAGACCGGCATCGCCACGATGATCGTCGACAAGAACCACTCGGCGGTCACCTCGATCTGCGACCGGGCGATGATCCTGGTCAAGGGCGAGGTCGTCTTCGACGGCGACAGCGCGACCGTGCGGGACAACCCCGAGCTCATCCAGAAATACCTGGGCGTCTGATTCCGGCCCGGGCAAGGAGACGCGACATGAAGAAAGCACTGCGCATCATCCACGAGGAACACCGGGCGCTGGCGGCGATGCTGGGCGGCCTGCGCCAGCTCGTCGAGGGCATCGAGAAAGGGCGCATGAAGGCCGACTTCGGGCTGATCGGCGCGATGATCGAATACATCGACAAGCTGCCCGAGAAGGTGCACCACCCCAAGGAAAACGACTACCTCTTCGCCCGCCTGCGCACCCGCTGCGCCGAGGCGCTGCCGGTCATCGAGCGCCTTGAGGCCGATCACCGGCGCGGCGATGCGCGCATCCGTGCGCTCGCAGCCGCGGCGGACGCCTTCCGCCACGGGGGCGAGGCCGCCTTCCCGGCCTTCCACGCCGAAGTGCTCCGCTACATCGAGGAGGAATGGAAGCACATGAATGCGGAGGAGCACGACATCTTCCCGCTGGCCGAGACGCATCTGCAGGACGAGGACTGGGCGGCGATCGAGGCGGCTTTTCTCGCCAACGACAATCCGTGGGAAGGCGCCGCCGGCGAGTACGCGCAGTTGTTCTCGAAGATCGTGAACCTGGCGCCGCCGCCGATCGGGCTGGGGCCGGGCGGCTAACCGGGGCCGCTGCCGCGGGGGTCGGCGGCAGCCTGCCTGGTGGTGCGGACGAAGGGACTCGAACCCCCACACCTTGCGGCGCCAGAACCTAAATCTGGTGCGTCTACCAATTTCGCCACGTCCGCACGAGGCGCGGATTGTAAAGACTGGCTGCGGCTGCGGCCAGTCTTTTGTAAAAAAAACGCCACCCGCGAAAGGTGGCGTTTTTTCTGGCCAGCGGCTGTCCGGTCAGCCGCGACGCATCGCGTCGAAGAACTCCCCGTTGCTCTTGGTGGCCTTGATCTTGTCGAGCAGGAATTCCATCGCATCGATGTCGTCCATGCCGTAGAGCAGCTTGCGCAGCACCCACACCTTCTGCAGCACGTCGGACTTGAGCAGCAGCTCCTCACGGCGGGTGCCCGAGCGGTTGACGTTGATGGCGGGATACACGCGCTTCTCGGCCATCCGGCGATCCAGGTGGATTTCCATGTTGCCGGTGCCCTTGAACTCCTCGTAGATCACGTCGTCCATGCGGCTGCCGGTGTCGATCAGCGCGGTGGCGATGATGGTCAGCGAGCCGCCTTCCTCGATGTTGCGGGCGGCGCCGAAGAAACGCTTCGGCTTCTGCAGCGCGTTGGCGTCCACACCGCCGGTCAGCACCTTGCCGGAGGCCGGCACGACGGTGTTGTAGGCGCGGGCCAGGCGGGTCAGGGAGTCGAGGAGGATCACCACGTCCTTCTTGTGCTCGACCAGACGCTTGGCCTTCTCGATGACCATTTCGGCGACCTGCACGTGGCGGATCGCCGGCTCGTCGAAGGTCGAGGCCACGACCTCGCCCTTCACCGAGCGCTGCATTTCGGTGACTTCTTCCGGGCGCTCGTCGATCAGCAGCACGATCACCACGACATCCGGGTGATTGGAGGTGATCGAGTGGGCGATGTGCTGCAGCATCACCGTCTTGCCGCTTTTCGGCGGCGCGACCAGCAGGCCGCGCTGGCCCTTGCCGATCGGCGAGATCATGTCGATCACGCGGGAGGTGATGTTCTCCTCGCCGCGGATGTCCCGTTCCAGCTTCAGGCACTGGTTGGGGTGGAGCGGGGTGAGATTCTCGAAAAGGATCTTGTGCTTGGCGGCTTCGGGCGGCTCGAAATTGACCTTGTCCACCTTCACCAGCGCAAAATAGCGCTCGCCTTCCTTCGGGGTGCGGATCTCGCCCTCCACGGTGTCGCCGGTGTGCAGGTTGAAGCGGCGGATCTGGCTCGGCGAAACGTAGATGTCGTCTGTGCCGGCCAGGTAGGAGGTGTCGGGCGAACGCAGGAAGCCAAAGCCGTCCGGCAGGATTTCCATGACGCCGTCGCCGTAGATGGGCTCGCCTTTCTTGGCCCGGTTCCTTAGCAGCGCGAAGACCAGTTCCTGCTTGCGCAGACGGTTGGCGCCTTCGATTTCGTTGGCGATGGCCATTTCGAGCAATTGGCCGACGTGGAGAGACTTGAGCTCCGAGAGTTGCATGGCTGGCAGCGGTGGGGAGAGGGGAACGAAGAGGTGGGGGTAGAGGGGTGGCAGCGGATTCGCTGCGGCCGGTACAGCAGCAGAAGTGCTCGGACTGTACCGCAACGGCACCGGGGTTATCGGGCGGATGACCCCGAAGGTGCCGTCAGTGATGCAAGCTGATGAATTTAGCGTTCTTACAGGTGGCTGTCAATGAAAGCCGCCAGCTGGGACTTGGACAGCGCGCCGACCTTGGTGGCTTCGATGTTGCCGCCCTTGAACAGCATCAGCGTCGGAATGCCGCGGATGCCGTATTTGGCCGGAGTTTCCTGGTTTTCGTCGATGTTGAGCTTGGCAACCTTGAGTTTGCCGTTGTATTCCTTCGCCACGTCGTCCAGGATCGGCGCAATCATCTTGCACGGGCCGCACCATTCGGCCCAGTAGTCGACGAGGACCGGGCTGGTGGACTGCAGAACTTCAGCTTCGAAGTTCGCATCGGTGACGTAATGAATATGTTCGCTCATGGTTCCTCGCAGATTCAGGGAGATGGGTTGGCATTGCCGGGGTGGCGGTGTGGAACAGGACTTCCGGGTCGGCCGGAACCGTTCAACCCGTGCAATGAAATGCGGAATGCAGTTGTCGGGATGCTAGCGAATATTCTTCTCCAAGAAAAGCGCTTTTCTCGCCAGCCGGTCGAAACTGTGCTAGCCGTGTTGCGGCGCGCGAACATTCCGCCGCGGTCGCGGTCTCAGCGTGACGCGGCCCGGACGGCGGGCTCTAGGCCGTGGGCGAATGGAGTATATTTCAGCCCCTCGATCACACATCATCCAGAATGCCGTTGTGTCCGCCTCCGGGTTGGAAGGCAGTCCCAATAACAGGAGCTAGGAGCGCCCCATGACCTACGTCGTCACCGAAAACTGTATCCGTTGCAAATACACCGATTGCGTCGACGTGTGCCCGGTGGATTGCTTTCGTGAAGGTCCCAACTTTCTGGTGATCGATCCGGACGAGTGCATCGACTGCACGCTGTGCGTGGCCGAATGTCCGGCCGAGGCGATTTTTGCCGAGGACGACGTGCCCGCCGATCAGCAGGCCTTCATCGCGCTCAATGCCGAACTGGCGGGCAAATGGACGCCGATCGTCGAGCGCAAGGATCCGCCAGCGGACGCCGACGACTGGCGCGGCGCGAAGGACAAGCTGAAGTACCTCGAGCGCTGAGCGCGGGGCGACCGGACGCCGGCGGGGGCATGCCCCCCGCCGCCCGGGACGTGCGCAAGACATCGGCCGGCCGCTGTGGGCCGGGTCTGCGGGTAAGCCCCTACGCGTG
>WBZX01001808.1_pt1 | contig 15508 bp, 13 predicted proteins | sample 5204211 | NCBI WGS metagenome assembly WBZX01 (sample SAMN12344362, study PRJNA552823) | activated sludge metagenome | biome: Activated sludge suspended growth; feature: Nitrification reactor; material: Wastewater; isolation source: activated sludge from nitrification reactor of wastewater...
ACATACTCGAACTTGACCCAGCCGGTCACGATCTGATCGTGATCCACCGATAACGATTTGTCGTCCACCGAGACTACCGTGCCGGTGTCCTCAACCTCACCCACTTCACGCCATTCAGCCGCCTGTGCTACCGATGCCAGCATCAGCAGCACTCCTATGATCAAACAACGCAATTTCATGGTTGTTTGTTCAACAACGCGCGGATGTTGCGGTCCAGTGGCAGCGCGTAGTTGTGCGCACCAAGCGCTACGTTCTCGGGGCCGATCATTTTAAGGTTCACATAGACGTAATTTCTGGCCAAGCTGTACGTTCCCACCACCACGGCCTCGGCCGAATGGGTTTTTCTCAGATCCTGCAACTCGCGTGACAGCATGAGTTCACCCTGTGCCTTGTTCATCACCATTTGTCCGCGCAGTTTGGCTTCGATTACCGAATAGCCACGTTGGGTGAGTCGCGCTTGCACCTGCTCTGAAATGCTGCGTCCGAGAGAGGATGACTCATTAAGTCTATCCAGTTCCACTAGGGTTGCTACCAGCATTGTTGCATCCGCAGGCAATGCATGTTCTTTGCTCACTGAGGCAACCATTGCATCCGTTGCCTGATAGTTGGCTTGGATAAACGGACTGGTTTTAGCCTCCATATAAGAGATGTGGGACGTACATCCGGGTAGAATTAGAGCTAAGGCGACTGCAAACAGTCGTATCATTTCGTCACCTTCCACTCGCGACTCACTCGCGGCTTAGCTTGCAGTTGAAGGGTAGCTGGATCCGGCGGCGGAACAAATAGTTCGGCTTCAGCTTTTTCGATGTAATAGGCATCGGTACTGCGCTGCAGATATTGTTCGTTATCGATGATGGAAGTTGTAATCAGCAGCTCCATATCGGTCGGGGATAGCTTCTTGTCGTTGGCCCGCATATAGTCCAGCGCGGCGGCAGCCGACAACGTACCAGCTACGCCCAGCCGCAGCGAATTGTTCACGAACGCATTGCGCATCACCCAACCCCACGCGGTGCCCAGCGTAAATACAGGAGTAAAGCCCTCATTGGCCAGATCCAGGCTGATTTTGTGCGGAATGACCTGCGTTTCGTATTTGAGCAGCACACCAGCTTCCGGATTGCTGGTTACTGGCACCCCTGCATTCACCAGGCTGGTCACCATGTAATTGGTGAAGGCTTGATCGAATGGCGCCTTGGAGAAAGGGGCCACATAAAGGGACCGCCCCATCAGGAAATCGCTTTTCTCCAACGACACCTTGGTTTGTGCAGCGACATCGGCGGCTATCAGCCCCCATTGTTTGGCTGCCAGCAATTTCTTTTGCGGGAGTGTGGCATACGCTTCGGCAAGCGGTGCCGGGGACTCCGATGGCGTGGGGCTTGACGTCGCGCAGCCAATTAGAAAAATCGGCAACAACAACCAGCGAAAAGAAGAGTACCTCATGGATTTACGCCGCTTAGTTTTAAATGTGGCAGTACGTTACCATGACGACCCGCGCACGCCAAGACTATCCGCGCCGCAAGGGTGTGTCACACTACTGCTTGGCCCCCATCGCCAACGCACGCTGGCGACTCTGGTCAAGTGCTTGCGGCGCTATAGTCGGCTCCAACCAGCCTTGCAGGTTTTCGCGGGCAATCGCGGTCATTGCATGTATCCACTCTTCACGCTCGTTGAGTGCGGGAATGTAGTGATACTCGCCGCCGCCAGCCGTGGTAAACGTCGCCTTGCCTTCCATGGCAATTTCCTCCAGCGTTTCCAGGCAATCGCTGGAAAATCCGGGGCAAATCACGTCCACACGCCGGAGTTTTGCCTTACCCAACTCATGCAACGTTTGCGCCAGATAGGGTTTGAGCCATTCGGCTCGGCCAAAACGCGACTGGAAGCACACCATGTACTGATGCGCCTGCAACCCCAGCGCCTCGGCCAGCAAGCGGCCGGTTTTCTGGCAGGAACAATGGTACGGGTCGCCCTTGTCCAGCGTGTAGCGCGGCACGCCGTGAAAGCTCATGATGAGTTTTTCTGGCTTACCCTTGCCGCCCCAATACTGGCGCACACTCTCGGCCAGCGCCTCGATGTACGCCGGGTGGTCGTGATACTGCCGCACGGTTCTAAGCGCAGGCATGTTGCGGGTTTTGAGCAATGTGCGGAACACGGCGTCCAGCGCGGAGGCGGTGCTACTGGCCGCATATTGCGGATAAAGCGGGAATGCAAGTATCCGGTCGCAGCCCTGCGCCCGCAGCGTGCCAATCGCCGACTCGACCGATGGGTTGCCGTAGCTCATCCCTAATTCGACAATCACATTCGGGTTCCCCAGAAAACCTTGCAGCATCCTGGCCTGACGCTGTGCGTGCACCATCAGCGGCGATCCGTCACGGCCCCAGACCAAGGCGTATTTCTCGGCAGATCTACGCGGCCGGGTATTGAGGATAATGCCGTTGAGAATCAGCCACCAGATTGCACGGGGAATTTCCACGACCCGCCGGTCGCTAAGAAACTGCTTGAGGTAACGGCGCAGCGCGGCAGGCGTCGGCGCATCCGGCGTGCCGAGGTTCAGCAGTAGAATGCCGACACGCGACGGCGTGCCATGGGTATACGGCGGCTCAGGCAAATATGTCATTAATGAGCTGAAAGTGCGTTGGAAAGGAGGCGCGCAGTGATGTCGACAATCGGAATCACGCGCTCATAAGCCATACGGGTCGGCCCGATGACACCAAGGGTACCGACCACTTCGCCATCCACCTCGTAAGGTGCAGTGACCATGCTGCATTCGTCCAGCGGCGAATAGCCGGACTCGCCACCGATAAAAATCTGCACGCCCTCGGCGCGATGGCTGTTATCCAGCAGTTGCAGCAGCGAGGTTCGGTTCTCAAACGCCTCGAACAGCTTGCGTAGCGAGGCAATATTGGACGACAGATCCGCCACATTGAATAATTTGGTCTCGCCCGCCAGTACCAGCCCGTCATCATCGTTCATACCTTTGTCGCCGGTCTCGACGGCAGCAGCCATTAACTGCGTGATGTCGGACTGCATCTTCTTCAATTCGGCCTTCAACTTCTGGCGCACATCGTCAAAAGTCTGCCCGGAGAAATTCTGGTTGAAATAATTGGCAGCCTGGGTTAATTCTGCAGGAGAAAACGCTCGTTCGGTCACCACGATACGGTTTTGCACATTGCCGTCGGAAGCGACGATGATCAGCAGGATTCTTTTTTCCGACAGTGGGACAAATTCCAGATGTTTGAACGCGACCGCGCGACGACGCGGAATCATCACTACCCCGGCAAAGCGGGTCAGTTCGGACAGCAGTTTAGCCGTAGAATCGATCAGTTCCTGCGGGTCTGGCGATTGCAACTGGTTTTCCAGCCTCTGGATCTCGGTATTCTGCAACGGCTGCACCGTCAGCAAGGTATCGACAAACAGCCGATAGCCCAGCGGTGTAGGAATACGCCCGGCAGAGGTATGCGGACTGGCGATGAAGCCCATCTCTTCCAGATCCGACATCACGTTGCGAATGCTTGCGGGCGAAAGATCCAGCCCCGAGCATTTGGAAAGTGTGCGTGAGCCGACAGGCTGCCCGTCACTGATGTAGTGCTCTACCAGCGTTTTAAGAAGAATCTGTGCGCGTTGATCCAACATAGTCACTGTGTTGCCTTTTTCTTGTATTGCCTCGAATCTTGTAGCATAGCTATGCGCCTGGCACCCAGCACGCCGACAGGTCAAAGTGATTTGACCGTGCCGTCAATATACCCCACCTCAGCCCAGGCCGTCACGATGATATGATCGTGTTTCTCCGACGACATCCGGCTGAGCAAGATAACGGGCTGTATCTGCTGTAAGGATGACTGTCGATCACGCGCGATAAACTTACGCACAATCACTATACGACTGATCGATTCACACATGTTCGATTAGCCCATATGGGCTATTGAGGTTTACGGCTATTGGATTAATGTAGCGTAGAGCCATGTCACCATAACTTTAATATTGCTTGGATAGCCTTGGTTTTGGCCAGTCATTAGGTTTTGGTGTTATACGGTCAGAGCAGTGGCAAAGTTGCACTGCACCTTAAGATAATTTGTAAGTATCAAGGAGGAAGAAATGAAACGATCCAGAATTCTTGTTCATGGCGTAATCGCATCTATTGCTTGCTTGGGAATTCCAAGCTTGGCACAAGCCGCACCAGTGACATTGGTTGGGAATTTCGTCAAAACGGCCGTTAATGATCGCGGTACTTTGGGCTCGGGTGGATCAGTCAGCCCTGGCCTCTTCTATGACAAAACCGGCACGCAAAACTTTGGTGTCAACGATTATTTGACCCCGGGCACCCCATGGGATGTATTTGCCGTCAAATCCACTCAAACTGGCATTAAAGCCAATAATAACGCCGATCCATGGTGGCAAACCTCTAACGACATTGCGGCAAGTTCCGGGCCTACAGATTTAAGTTCCGGTACTACCCTTAAAGCCACATGGTCAGGAACGTATGCCAATTATTTCAATATTCAGAACACTTATACGTTTGGCATCAATGATCAGAGAGTTGACGTAACGACCACCATTACAGCACTGACCGACTTGACCGAGTTGCAGTTTGCACGCGCAATTGATCCAGATCCGGACGTTAATACTTTTGGCTCATATTACACAGTCAATGGGCGTGGCGATGTTGGAGCAGGGCTTGCTGATACCGATTGGGTACACTCCGTCGGTCCATCCACAGGGCTTCCTCTAGGTCTTTACACCACCTCCTCAGTAACTCACAACACAGGCATTTCAAGCGGTTATTGGTCCAATGACCCAGCTTTCTATCTGTCTGGCCAAAATGACGGAAATGGAGATTGGGCCATTGGTCTCGGTTTTGATATCGGCAGCCTGCTGGCAGGAAAATCGATTAGCCTGGATTATTCCTATGTTATGGGTGGAAGCCTCGGCACGGTAGATTTACCGCCAGATCCAAGTGCAGTGCCACTTCCCGCTGCGCTGCCCCTGATGTTGTCTGGATTGGGTGTTCTTGGGCTGGCTACACGCCGTAGAAAAAACGCAGCTTAAAAAACCTGGGCGTAGATAAAAGCGGCATTTTGATCGCCGCCGAGCCGCTGGCGAGCCCCACCTAATGGTGGGGTTCGCATTGATGGAATGCAGGATTTTTGATGTTTTGGACGTGGCTGCTTACAATCCTTCAGTAAAGATTCTTCAATCTGCTCCGAACAATCCGTCGAGTGGATTTTTATTACCTGCCGGTTTTCCGGACACATGTTTGGCGGGAAACGCTTCCTCGATGTTGTCGCGATAAAAACTCCATGCCGCGCCCGAACTGCGAAGCCTGTCCCAGAGATCACATCCTATCCCGCTGTATTGCAGCGTACTGCCGTCGTCCAGTTGCACCTGAAGAATGTGTTGCTTCCGGTCGTATCCGATGGCCCGGAGCTTTCCCGAGCTGATTCTGGTCATATCCATAAATCCTCCTTGCTGCCTTCACAATAAGCAGGCCTGTCGATACGGTAGAATAAACGCCAAGCCATCACTGGAGCAACAACATGCCACCCTGTCGCCTCGTAATCATTTTTCTCGCAGTTTTTTTTCTTGGTACCAGCTTCGTCAGCATGGCCGAAACCATTGTTGCAAAAAGGCAACTGGCTGCCTGCAAGACTGAAGCATTATCGGGTGAACTGCACGGCTACGAAACGGCTAGGGATCAGAAAGGTGTAACCAGGCTGATTGTGTCTGAACAGTGCTTCGCGATTGCGGTTGGCGACTCCATCACCATCATCAGACCAGGAACTCTGGTAGCAACCGTCGAGTACAAAGGGCAGAAGCTTTATGCTCGTGCCGATGCGATCCGGTGATTTTATATTCCCGCATTACAAACGATTACGAATGCGTCGGCCTTGCATTCGTTATGGTGTTTCTTTATTGACTTCTTCCTGTAGTGATTTCATGCCCACTTTTGTCGCCAGTTTCCTGGCTACTTCGAGTAGTGTTCTGGAATGTTCCATATTGCCCAGCAGCTTTTCCAGCCGCGACTGATATAAGGTCGCACGACTCTCCCAGTACAGACTTCCAACCTCTTTCGATACTTTAATAATATCCCCTAACTCCCTGTTTGATATTTTGTAATCTTTTCCATTCATTGCGTAAATAGCAAGCAGAAGCTTGGCATTGAGATATTGATTGGCATCGCCGCTACTTGCCTCAAGCAGCATACTTTTCAGTTGATACTCAATTGCGCGATCATGATCTTTCAGCTCATGATAGGCAGCGGCAATGCGCTGATTACTTTCAGAACGTTCGTTGTCGTTAGACGCGTAGGGATAAGACTCCTGATATTTCTCCAGCGCCGTTTTAAGATCATTCCGGCTTTGATAAATCTGACCAATTTCAACCAGATTTGACCATTCACCCTGCCATAGCTTGATTTCGTGCGCCAGCTTCAAGCTGCGGTTATATTGCGCCAGCGCTTCGTCGGAGCGCCCGGCAGCAAGCGCGGCTCTGGCCTGAAAGGTGATTGCCAGGACGCTGCCATACTTGCCATCAGCAAGCTGTTCTGCCTTAACAAAGCTAGCCGACGCCCCAGCATAGTCGCCCAAAGCCTGCTGTGCGCGTCCTGCGCACATGAGTCCGTCAAAGTTTTTCTGTGCCGAAGATGTAAGCGCAGCAACAGCAAAATCTCCCGCATCAAGCGCTTGCTGGCAATTTTTCAGGGCATCGGCATGGCTCACCACTGGCAACAGAATCGCGCAGGTCAGTAAAAGATTTTTCATAGATATTGCTTCCAGTCGTGTTCACCTGCCCCAGCCGCAAAAAAATACGGGTTGAGCAGAGACTCCTTGTGGTTGTAACGGAAAGAGTCGCCATCTATATCGATCAGCCGTCCACCCGCTTCATGCAGCACGCATTGTGCGGCGGCTGTATCCCATTCCGAGGTAGGTCCCAGGCGGGGATAGACGTCTGCGCTGCCTTCTGCTACCAGGCAAATTTTCAGTGAACTGCCTATGCTGAGGAGCGTGTGTGGGCCCATGCGGTCGAGAAAACGGATGAGTTCTTCACCGGCATGCGACCGGCTTCCTGCCACGGTGACTTGCGCAGCATCATAAACGCGCGATTTGATTGGTTGCGGAGTATTGTGCCCTGTTTGCTTGTATGCACCCTGCCCTTCGGTTGCGTAAAACAACAAATCAAGTGCCGGGGCATAGACAACGCCCATGACCGGACGGTGGTTTTCGATCAGCGCGATGTTGACGGTAAACTCACCGTTACGCTTGATAAATTCTCGCGTTCCGTCCAGCGGGTCTACCAACCAGTATTTGTCCCATTGGCGGCGCGTTGCGTAGGGAATCACCGCTGACTCCTCCGAAAGCACAGGCAACTCCGGGACCAATTGCCCCAGCCCGGCTTCAATGATGTCATGTGCCGCCAGGTCGGCTTGTGTCAGGGGTGAGTTATCGTGCTTGTGCTGAACATCAAACCCCTGTGCGTAAACCGTCATGATGGCAGCCCCGGCTTGCCGGGCAATCACAATGACTTGCTGCAGCGTTACGTTTACATCCATCATCGATCAGTTTCTCCCAGCAGTTGTAGCAAGCCGTTTTCATCCAACACCAACACTCCCAGTTCGCGCGCCTTGTCGAGCTTGCTGCCAGCCTCAGCTCCCGCGACCAAGTAATCGGTTTTTTTTGAAACACTGCCAGCCACTTTTCCTCCGCAGGCTTCGATTTTTTCCTTGGCGGTTTCTCGCGACATCGTCGGCAAGGTACCGGTTAGCACGAAAGTTTTGCCTGTGAGTGCGCCGGATTGGGTCATCGGCGCGCCCTCTTCCCAATGCACGCCAAGTTCCTGCAATTGAGCAATCATTTCGCGATTATGGATCTCAGAAAAGAATTGCCGGATCGACTCGGCCACCACCGGACCGACATCAGGAACTTGCAACAGAATCTCTATTTCGGCTCCAAGCAAACGGCTCAGCGCACCGAAATGGCGCGCCAGATCCTTGGCGGTCGCCTCGCCGACGTTGCGAATACCCAGCGAAAAAATAAAACGTGGCAGTGTGCTGCTGCGACTTTTGGCGATGGCATCAAGTAGGTTTTGAGCGGATTTCTCACCCATGCGATCCAATGCGGCAAGCGTTACGAGATCCAGCCGATAGAGATCCGGCAAATGCTGCACATATCCGCCATCGACAAGCTGCTCGACCAGTTTGTCGCCCAGCCCTTCGATATCCATCGCTCGACGGCTGGCAAAATGCAGGATCGCCTGCTTACGCTGCGCCGGGCAGAACAAGCCGCCGGAGCAGCGGGCAATGGCTTCATCATGCAGTTTAACGATATGCGACCCGCATTCCGGGCAGGTTGTCGGCATGGCAAATTTTTGCGCATCCGGTGGGCGTCGCTCGGTCAGCACTCCGACGACTTCGGGGATCACATCCCCGGCACGCCTCACGCTGACCGTGTCGCCAATATGCACATCCTTGCGGCGCACCTCATCCTCGTTATGCAGCGTGGCGTTGGTCACCGTAACCCCGCCGACAAAAACCGGGGTCAGGCGTGCTACCGGAGTGATGGCACCGGTACGGCCGACCTGAACATCGATGGCCAGTACTTGCGTCAATGCTTCCTCGGCGGGAAACTTGTGTGCTACCGCCCAGTGCGGCTCGCGATTGCGGAATCCTAGCTCCCTCTGTAAATCGAGCCGGTTGACCTTGTACACCACGCCATCGATATCGTAAACCAGTGCATTGCGCCTGGCTGCAACCGCCTGATGGAATGCAACCAGCACATCGACGCCCGATCCGACAATACGCTCGGCGCACACCGGCAAACCAAACGTCGCCAGCGCATCAAGTACGGCGCTATGAGTCGGCGGCATATCCCAACCGCGAGACTCACCAAGCCCGTAGGCAAAAAATGAAAGCGGCCGCTGCGCTGCCAGCTTTGAATCGAGCTGCCGGATGCTGCCTGCCGCGCCGTTGCGCGGATTAACCAGAGTAGGCTTGCCCTGGTCCCGCTGTCGCTGGTTGTAGCGTTCGAAATCCGGGCGGCTCATGTAAACCTCGCCGCGGACTTCCAGCACTTCCGGCGCATCTCCCATGAGGCGCAGGGGAATTCGGGCGATGGTACGTACATTCCGGGTAACGTCCTCACCCACTTCGCCGTCGCCGCGGGTTGCCGCCTGCACCAGTAAACCCGACTCGTAGCGCAGGTTGATTGCCAGGCCGTCAAACTTGAGCTCGGCGGCATACTCGATGGGTGGGTCGCTTTCGGTCAGTCCCAGCTTTTTGCGTACCCGGCTGTCGAAAGCGACAGCGCCATTCGGGCTGATGTCGGTTTCGGTTTCGATGGAAAGCATAGGCACTTGATGGCGTACCGGCACAAAAGCATCCAGCGCCTTGCCGCCCACGCGCTGCGTCGGCGAGTCTGTGGTGGTCAGTTCCGGATATTGCGACTCCAGTGACTGGAGTTCGCGAAACAAGCGGTCATATTCGGCATCCGGGATTTCCGGCGCATCGAGTACGTAATACAGATGGTTGTGGCGTTCGACCTCGGCACGCAACCAGGCTGCGCGGTCGATCTCAGAAAGGGGTGTCTGCATATTTCAGGAGAACAGCCTGAGTGCCGATGAGCTTCCCGGGACAATGCCGCGGGCAAACATACGTGAATACAACATCTTGAGTTGTTGACGAATCTGATCGATTTCAGGATCGCCGAGCGGGCGCTGGTTTTCATCCATGAGTTTGGAAGAAAGTGCCGTCTCGAACTTCCGGCCCACCAGTATCATCTGATTGAAAGCCTCGACACCACTGGTAATACGCGGCAAATCCATTTGCAGCAGTACGCCGCGCAGCATGGCCGTACGCAACATTTCCACATCGAAAGGCTTGTGGTCCAGCCCCCCCAGGGTAAATAACGTCTGGCCGTTTTCGTCGGCAAAGTGAAATTGGCCATCGTCCATCAACTCCCCACCCCCGGCTTCGACTACGCCGCGCAGCTTGGTGCCTGCAAATGGGCCGCCTGTGCCAGCCAGTAGTTGCAAACTGATCATCACATCGACCTCGATGCAGAACTGATCCAGTTCGCGGGCATATTGCAATGGATCGCCATGCTCTCGCCATTCAAGCGCGCCACCAATACGGGCGGCAAGATCTTCAACCTTGGCGTGATAGTTGCGCAGATCCTCTCCAGTCGCAGGGCCGGATCGGTCTTCCAACTGCAAGGCGGCATAGACGCGCCTGAACATGATCTGCTCATTCTCCTTGGTCAGCAGCATGACGCTACCGTCACTATCCTCACCCAGCCAGCGCATCGGTTTCTGAAATACTGGCAAAGGTTGCAAGGCATCGCGAATGGCTGCGCCGGAACACAATTGGCTAAAAGTGACAATCGCGATTTCGTCGATTTGCGGGTCTATGCTGGTCGGCAGGCCTCGTGGTAATTCATCTGGCACCTGATTCGCGCCAGATGATTCCGGTTCCGGCGGAAACGCCTCGTTCAGCATGATCTCGTTTTCTGTCAGTGGGGCCTCGGAAGAGGTTGAAATGGCATCCTGTACTGTCGCCTGCTCTACTGGGGGCTCGGCTACCGACAGTTCTGGTTCATTGGCGTCGGTGGCGGTTTCTTCGACCATCACCACTTCTTCGCGAAACTCGAGCACAGCATCCGGATCAATATGAAAATCCTCGACCGGCTCATTGGCTGGCGTGGCACGAGACTCGTCCATCAACACATCGTCGATGGGACTTTTGAAACGACTTGTCATCTCCTGCCGAATGTTGCGTTCCTGCCACCAGTTGAACAACAGCACTGCCAGAATAATCAGCGCGCCCAGCGTGATCAGGCCGATTTGCAATTGACTCATATGAGTATCTCTAAAAATTCAGGTTCCGGGTCAGACAAGGCGCGAGCATAAATAAAACGCTTCATCATGATGATTTTTAATAACTAATTAATTTAAAGTGAGGCAACATGGCGACAAGAATCAGATTTGTACTCCAAGTTTTTTGAGCACCGCCATCAGTAGCAGGTAACAACAAAACATGGCGACTATCGCCAGTCCCATGCTCAACCAGAAGTTGAGCTTCATGCGCAACAGCCAGGGAAACGCAATGAAAAAAGTCAGCGAAGGCAGCACCAACCAGAAAATGCCTGTCGACAATGTCGCCACCTTTTCGACATCTCGCGTATCCACATAAAGCCAGACTATAGCCAAGAGTGATATGGTTGGCAAAGAGGCCAGTAGTGCTCCCAGCCAGCCTTCGCGCTTGGCAAGCTCGGAAATGACAACAATCAGCCCGGCAGAGGTAAACAGTTTAATCAGGGTATAAGTCATTTATATAACCTCCGTCATTCTCATCGCCTCTTCCACATCGACCTCCACCACCCGCGACACACCGGATTCCTGCATGGTGACACCGATGAGTTGTTGTGCCATTTCCATGGCGATCTTGTTGTGCGAGATGTACACAAACTGCGTGTGTTCAGACATCTTTCTCACCATGGCACAGAAGCGCTCGGTGTTGCTGTCGTCCAGCGGCGCATCGACCTCGTCCATCAGGCAGAACGGCGCAGGGTTCAGCCGGAACAACGCAAACACCAGCGCCAGCGCGGTCAGCGCTTTTTCACCGCCGGAAAGCAGATGGATCGTACTGTTCTTTTTGCCGGGGGGCTGCGCAAAAACCTGCAGCCCGGTATCGAGAATCTCCTCTCCCAGCAGTTCAAGCCTTGCCTGGCCGCCGTTGAACAGCGTGCCGAAAAGTTCGCCAAAATTGCGGTTGACCTCGTCGTAGGTGTGTTGCAAACGGCTGCGTGTTTCCTTGTCGATGCGGCGGATGGCCTCTTCCAGCGTTTCGATGGCGGAATTCAGGTCCAATGCTTGCGCGTCGAGATAACCGGCACGTTCCTTCTCGCTCGCCAATTGTTCGATGGCGGCAAGATTGACCGCGCCCAACGCCTGGATTTCTTGCTGGATCTCCTCAGCGCGGCGTGCCATATCGGTTGGACGTATGGATTTTTCCAGTTGGGCGCCCAACATCTCTTCATCAGCTCCAGCTAATTGCTCGGCGCAATGCTCGAAATGCAGCCGTGCCTCCTGTTCGGCCAGCCGTGCCTGCTCCAGCCTGTCGCGCAAGGGATGCAGGTGATGTTCGGACTGCATGCGGCGGCGGTCGGTTTCGCTCAAATTCGTTTCGATTTCGGCCAATCGATTGCGGGCAGCGGCAACCGTCTCCTCGCATTGCTGGTGTGCAAGAACGGCGTCTGATAATTGCAGCTTCATCGCATTCGTATCATGCTGCCCGCGCTGCATTTGCACGTCATGCATTTGCCGGATGACATCCGTCTTGTTTTCATCTATAACTTTAATACTTGAATTCAATTCTATGATTTTATTATTTATTGTTTTAAGATTGAAAGCTTGCTCCTGCGCCTGCCGTTCGTCCCGGCGCAGTGCGTCCCGCGCATTGGCCAGAGCACTTTCCGCGATACCTAGTGCGGCACGACGTTCGTCGCGTTGCTGCTTCAACTGCTGCAGCTGGGTTTCCTGTGCGGTGCGGTTTTGCTCTGCCGATTGCAACTGCCCTTCCCCATCCGCAATCTGTTTCGCCAGCTCATTCAATTCCTGTGCAAATTGTCGAAGTCGATCTTCGGCATGCTGACGTTGCTGGCGCATTTTCTGGATTTCCAGTTGCAAGGCCTGATTCTGGTGGCCCAGCGTTTTGGCCAGTTGGCGTGATTCGCCTGACTGCCGCCGTGTCTCGGCAAGTGCATCCAGGCGGGATTGTTGATCGGCTTCGAATTGTGCCAGCGTCTTGCGAGCTTCGGGGAGCTGAATTTCCAACCCCGCCAGTTCGCGCTGCCGTTCCAGTATCCCGTGCAAGGCGGAGCCCGGCGCATAAAACCGAATGCTGGAGCGACTGACCAGATGCCCTTGTGGGCAAACCAGCCATTGCCCGTCCGCAAGATGGTTGCGCGCGGTCATGGCTTGCTCGAGACTCTCGGCAACAAAAACCCCGGTCAGCCAATCGGAGATCATCGCCTGCAAGTCGCTCCTGACCGGTCTGACCAAGTCTGCCAGAGCAGGTAATCCCGATACCGGCATCACCGCACGTGTAACGACCGGTTCGCAGAATGCCAGGGCTGCGGGTGGCGCAGATACGCCATTGAGTGTATTCAGCGATTCCAGCAGTAGCGCATTAAGCCGCTCGCCCAGCAGGCTTTCCAGCGCTGTCTCCCAGCCTGATTCGACCTCGATCATTTGCCAGAACCGTGGGCTGTCGGCCAAGCCAAGCCCAGACAGCCAGCCACCAAGCTTGGCGTCACCGCCGACCGATTGCTGGATCTTGCGCAAGGTCGTAAGCTGCGCCTCCAGTTGCGCGAGGCGCCGGGTGGCCTCTTGCACAGCCTGTTGCGACTGGTGCAGCAGCGATTGCTGTTCGGTTTCCTGCGATTGCAGTCTCGCAATTTCAGTTTCCATCGCATCCATTTGCCGTTGCGCGTGCAGTTGCAGGGCTTCTTTTTCGGTCAACACAGCTGTATCGGGCAATACCACGGCGGCATGTTCGGCCTCCAGCCGTTGCCGTCTCTGGCGCTGCTGGTCGAGTTGCCGTCGCTGGTGTTGCAGTTCGGCCTGCATCAACTGAAGAGCCTGCTCCGCCTTGGCGACCTCGGCATGCGCCGCGTTCAGTACATGCTGTGCCGAGCGATGCTGTGTTTCCAGTTGCGGCATGGCAGTGCGGCGCTCGCTGAGCACGTCCTCGGCAAGCCGGTTTTGCATCTCGGCATCTTGCAGCAACTGCTTTTGCGCTTCGAGTGCGGTTTGGCGTTCTTCGACCTGAATTGCGATTCTGGCAAGCTGGTTGCCAAGCTCCTGCTCGCGGGCAACCACGCGGTCGTGGTTTTCCTGGGCATGCCTGAGCGATTGTTCGATGCCGGAAAGCGCTGCGCTGGATGCGTAAAACGCGGCCTGCGCCTGTTGCAGGCTGTTGCCGGACTCGGTTTGCTGCAAGCGAATTTGTTCCAGTTCGCGCTCGGCCTTGCGCAGTGCTGCCATCTCCGCTTCAAGTTCGTTGGCCAGCCCTTCCACCCGTTTGCGCGATTTTTCCCACTCGCCTGCCGCCTGGCGTTTTTTCAGCAGCCATAGCAGTTGATTAGCGATATCAAGCTGTTGTTGCAGATAATGATATTTTGCGGCCACTTCAGCCTGCGATTCAAGCAGCACAATCTGCTTGCCGAGTTCCTGCCGGATATCGTCGACGCGCAGCAGGTTTTCACGCGTATCTCGCAAGCGAAGCTCCGTCTCGCGCCGCCGCTCCTTGTACTTGGAGACGCCAGCGGCTTCTTCCAGGAATATCCGCAACTCTTCCGGCCTGGCCTCGACGATGCGCGAAATGGTGTTCTGCCCGATGATGGCATAGGCGCGGCTGCCGACGCCGGTACCGAGAAACAACTCGGTAATATCACGGCGTCGCACCTGGGTGTTGTTGATGATGTAACTTGAACTGCCGTCGCGCTCCAATACCCGCTTGACCGCGATTTCGGCATATTGCGACCATTGCCCCGGCGCACCGCCAAAACTGTTGTCGAAATGCAGTTCAACACTGGCCCGCGATACCGGCTTGCGGTTGAGCGAGCCGTTGAAGATCACATCCTGCATCGAGTCGCCGCGCAGTTCTCGTGCGCTGGATTCACCCAGCACCCAGCGGATCGCTTCCATCACATTGGATTTGCCGCAACCGTTGGGCCCGACGATGCCGACGCGCTGCCCGTGCATGTGCAGTGTCGTCGGATCGACGAAGGACTTGAACCCGGCGAGCTTGAGATGGGTTAGGCGCAAGGCAGTGATCGGATATGGTTAAGATTGAAAATTCCAGTCATTCTGCCACAGCGGCGGCTCGTCCATCAGGGCGATTTGCTCGCGCAATTCCAGAATGCGATCCTGCCAATATCGCTGCGTGTTGAACCAGGGAAAAGCCGCCGGAAAAGCCGGGTCGTTCCAGCGCCTGGCAATCCAGGCAGCGTAGTGAATCAGGCGTAAAGTACGCAGTGCTTCGACCAGATGCAGTTCGCGCGGGTCGAAATCGTGGAAACATTCATAGCCTGCCAGAATGCCGGCCAACTGCCGCGTCATATCGGCGCGCTCACCAGAAAGCAACATCCATAAGTCCTGAATGGCAGGCCCCATGCGGCTGTCATCGAAATCGACAAAATGCGGGCCGTCGTCGGTCCATAGCACGTTGCCCGGATGGCAATCGCCATGCAGGCGCAGCGTAGCCACATCGCCTGCCCGGTCGAAACAGCGCCTCACGCCGTCCAGCGCCTGATTGACGACACTACGGTAGGCTTCTTCAATATCTACAGGAATGAAGTTGTTGGCCAGCAGATAGTCTCTCGGTTCCTCGCCGAAGCTTTCGATGTCCAGCGCAGGCCGAACTTGAAACGCATGCAGAGCGCCAACCGCATGGATGCGCCCGATAAACCGTCCCATCCATTCCAGCACCTCGGGGTCGCCCAGTTCGGGCGCCCGGCCACCT
>WBZX01001809.1_pt1 | contig 15508 bp, 10 predicted proteins | sample 5204211 | NCBI WGS metagenome assembly WBZX01 (sample SAMN12344362, study PRJNA552823) | activated sludge metagenome | biome: Activated sludge suspended growth; feature: Nitrification reactor; material: Wastewater; isolation source: activated sludge from nitrification reactor of wastewater...
GTCGGGGCCGGACGTGCACGCCGGCACGGGTTGCTTCGGCAGCGGTTGCGGCAGCGGTGGCGGCATCGTCGGCGCCACGACGGTTCGAACCACTTCGACGCCCTGGTCTTCGAAGGTGACCGTGCTGGTCTTGGCCGGATCGATCAGGAACGTGCCGAGGTACGATTCGCGCTGCCGGCGATTGAACGTCTTCAGGTTCACGATGATGTCAACGACGAACTCGCCGTCCACCGGCACGGTGTCGAGCGGCACCTCGATCGCGAAGTTCCTCGTGTTCTTGGCACGAAAGGCCTGGCCGGCGTTGGGATCGGTCCAGGTCTGGTAAGCGGGGGCGAAGTCGGCCGTGTCCCAGATCACGTGGTCCGACCAGGGGACCGAACCCGCCTCGAAATAGAAGTTGTTGCGGAACCCGCGGATCTCCGCCCAGGCCTCTTCACCGTTCAGGAGTTCGTAGCCGCCGTTCGGCAAGGTAGTGATGGCCTGCAACCTGATCTCGATCAGGCCCTTCATGATGTCCTTGCACAGGTTCTCCGGGATCTTCGACGACGCCGATACCCAGGGACACTCGTTGCCGGAAGGCGCGTCCGGGTTGCCGTCGATCGCGACGAGGTCGGCGAACGTGAAGACGGCCTTCGTGGTGCCGCCGGCAGCGGTCTTGCGCATCACGCGCATCACCCGCAATTCGCCGTTCAGGCCGATCGGCTGGTTGGGCGTGTAGACGTCGCCGACAGGCGCCACCGTCCCCATCCCCCACCGGCTCGCGGTGTCGTCGGCGAACACCTGGCCGTACCACTCGAGACCATACCCGAGACCCCTTGGCGGCGAGATCGTGTTGTTGCAGCAATTGGGCACGTTGGCGGCCACGTCCCGCGGATAGAACTGCTCCACCGTCTTGCTGAACGACGCCTCCAAGGGCACTTTGGTCGACACGGTCTTCGCGGGATTCGTCCCCGTGGTCAGCAGCTCGAATTGCCAGTTCTCGCCGGCCGCGAGCAAGACGGCGACCGGCGCGGGTGCCGGCGCAACGGTGGCCCACGAGAAGCCGCTGACCTGCCCGGTCATGGTGTTGCCCGAGACCGTCGCGCCGGGCACGACTTCCCAGGCCTGCGCCGCGTTGGTCTTGTAGAGCGCCGGCGTAGTGCCGGCGGGTACCGAGGCGGGGTCGAACGGCACGGTGATGGATACCGGCGTGGCGAAGCTCGTGCCGTGCGGCGTGAAGGCGACTACGGGGCCGAAAGCCGTGAGGCCGGCCGGCAGGGCCGGCCCGCCCGTGGCTGCGGACTCGACGCCGATCGTCGTGCCGGTTGCCAGCGCGCCCGCAGGGATCGACACCTGCGCACCCGACGGATCGCGCACCGTGCCGCCCGCCGCAGTGATCACGGCGGCCGTCGACACCGTGGCGACGGGAAGGCCGCTGCCGTCGCTGCCACCGCCGCCACCACAAGCCGCCAGCAGCGCCAGCTCGAACGCGAGCCACGATGCGGCCAGCACGCGGCCAATGCGCGATGAAGAGGGTTCAGGCCGCATGTCGGTTCTCCGCTGTCGTTGTGCCGGCCGCCTCGACCGGCCGGCATGCGCCGCTCGCGCGGTCCTGCTGGTAGTGCGCGCGCAGGGCGCCGCAGGCGATCTGCTGCAGGGCGTCGACGAGCCGGTCTACGTCTTCCCGGGTGTTGTGCAGGCCGAAGCTCACCCGCACCATGCCCGGCATGCCGCGCCGGTCGCCCGTGGCCATGCGCGCGCGCACCGCCTGCGCCACCGCCGGCGTCAGGCCGAGCAGGTGCATCAGGTAGGGGTGCGCGCAGAAGCAGCCGTTGCGCACGCCGATGCCGTGCTCGGCGCTCAGCACGCTGGCCACGAGGAAATGCGAGTGCGTGGCCAGGTTGAACGGGATCACGCCCAGGCGCCCAGCGGCGGTCTCGGGCCGTGTGTCGCCGTACAGCCGCAGCCCGGGCACCTGCGCCAGGCGCCGCAGGGCGTGCGCGGTCAGCGCGGCCTCGTCCGCGGCGATCGCCGGCAGGCCGATCGCCTGCAGCGCCTGCACGGCCGCGGCCAGCGCCACGGCGCCGACGACGTTGGGGCTGCCGGCCTCGTCGCGGTCAGGGCCCGAGGCCCAACTGACCGCGTCGGTCGAGACGAACTCGATCGTGCCGCCGCCGCGGTACTCGGGTTCACCGCGCTCGAAGGTGTCGCGCCGGCCGATCAGCGCGCCGGTGCCGAAGGGCGCATACAGCTTGTGCGCCGACAGCGCCACGTAGTCCAGGTGCCGCGGGTCGTCGAGCGGGCGCATGTCGATGGCGCGGTGAGGCGCGAGCTGCGCCGCGTCGACCAGGATCTGCGCGCCGGCCGCGTGCGCACGCGCAGCCAGGCGGTGGATGTCGGGCATGTGCCCGGTCACGTTCGAGCCGCCGGTCACCGCCACCAGGCGCACGCGGCCGGCGTGGGCCTGCAGCAGGTGCTCGAAGTGCGCTTTGTCGAGCCGGCCCTCGGCATCGGCGCCGATGTGCACCACGCGGGCCCGGGCCCGCCACGGCAGGTCGTTGCTGTGGTGCTCGAGCAGCGAGACCAGCACCACGTCGTCGGGCTGCAGCGCGAGCCGGTACGACAGCTTGTTGATCGCCTCGGTGCAGTTCTTGCCGAAGATCACGGTGTGCTCGTCGAGCGTGGCGCCGACGAAGCCGGCGACCGTGGCGCGCGCGTCCTCGTACGCCTGCGTGGCGAGCTGGCTCTTGTGACCCGCGCCGCGGTGCACCGAGGCATACCAGGGCATGAAGGCGTTCACCGCCGCCATCACCGACTTCAGCGGCGGCGTGCTGGCGGCGTTGTCGAGGCCGAGGTAGGTCGCGCGGCCGCCGTCTACCAGCGGCACGGTCTCGTCGACGCCGACGACCAGGTCGCGCCCGTCCATGTCAGTGCCCCTCACGCGGGGCGCAGGCACCGCCGCTGCAGATCTCGAAGGCCTCGTCGCGCGCCATCCAGCCGCGTCGCACCAGCAGCGCGTGGATCTCGCAGCCCAGGCACAGGCCCAGCACGGCCTCGAGCCACATCAGCGTGAGGCAGATGAGGCAGATGGTGAGCGGCAGGGCGCCGCGGATGTGGCTGTTGGTGATGATCGTCATCGCCAGCGACATCACCAGGCCCAGGCTCCACGCGAAGCGTTTGGGTTTGGCCGACACCCAGTGTGGTGCACCGCGCAGCGTGAGCAGGCGGGCCAGCTGGCCGATCGGGCTGTAGCGCAGGCCGAGCGTGACGCGCAGCGCGAATTCGACGAAGAAGAAGGTCGTGACGACCTGGATCGGCAGGTACTGCTTGGCGAACCAGGCGTACACGAAGGCCACCGCGCCGAGCACCATCGTGAGCCCGGCCGCGGCGCGCACCTGGCGTTCGTCGAACACGCCGGCCCGCACGGGGCGGCCCTGTGCCGTCAGGCCTGCGAGGGACTCTCCGAACATTCGCTGCGACATGGCATGGACCTTTCCCTGACCGATCGCCCCGGACCTGACGGCGCGCGCCGATGGCTCTGCTGGGGTCCACGGTAAGGGTCGGGCCGCGGCACGACTTCCGTAGCCGTACCTAATTTGGTCCCGCGCGTTACCCAACTAGGTCGTGCTGGGGTTCATCGCCGGTGCGGGATAGCGCGCCATCAGTTCGGCCCGCTGCCCCACGCCGAGCTTGCGGTAGACCGACGCCAGGTGATGCTCGACGGTACGGCCCGAGCGATGCAGCCGCGACGCGATCGTGCCGGTCGGCACGCCGCGGCGGGCCAGCTCGAACACCTCGCGTTCGCGTGCGGTCAGGCCCAGGGCGTCGCCGCGCGTACGCGGTTGCGGCCCCCGGGCCACACCACGCGCGCCGACAGCGTGCAGGTTGCGTCGTACGCGCTGCGCCGCCGGCACCGCGCCGAGTTCGTCGAAGATCACAACGGCCTGCCGCTGTGCGGCCTCGTCGCCACTCGCCAGCGCCAGGGCCCGGTCGTAGGGACAGCCAAGTTGCTGCCAGGCCTGGGCAGCGTCGACACAGCACCCGCGCAGTTCCAGCGCATATGGTTCGGGCAGACCCGGGATGGTCTCGACCGTGCGCACACCAGCGCGGCGGCGCCAGGCGGCGAGTTCGCCGATGCCCCATCGATCGCCGATCGAGCGGGCATGCGCCAGCGAGGGCCCGACGATCTCGTCGATCGCCGCGTCGTCGCCCGCCAGCCAGGCCGCCTCGGCAAGCACGGCGGCGCTCGACGTGAACCACAGGCTCGCATGATGGTTGGCCATCGCATCGATCGACGCGTCCAGCCGTGCACGAGCGTCGGGGCCGCCGCGGCGCAGTGCCAGGATCGCCGCCATGAAGTCACGCGTTGCCCCCTCCATCGCCGACAGGGTGTGCCGGGTCGCCAGGAGGTGCAAGTCGGCGTCGACGAGATCCCAGCGCCCCATCACCAGGAACGCGAAGGCGCGCCTGACGAGCAGGCGCACCGTGTAGACGTCCAGTCCCTTGGTTTCGCTGAAGGCGATGCCGTCCTGGGCGTAGCGCAACGCGAGCTTGAAGTCACGATGCACGACGCAATGGATGAACAGGTTGACGTAGGCACGAGCCGCATCGGGTTCGAAGCCGCTCGACAGCGCGATCGACAGACTGCGGTGCAGCCGCTCCCAGGCCATCGCGTCGTCATGCAGGCGCAGGCGTGCCGAAGCCACGTTGGTCAGTGCGTGACACAGGGCTTCGGCGTCGTCCAGTTCCTCGGCCAGTTCGATCGCGCGCAGGCCCCAGCGTTGCGCGCCTTCGAGATCGTCGCCGCCCAGGCACAGATGCGACAGTGACGTGCAGGCGAGCGCCAGTTCACGGTGCAAAGGCAAGGCCTCGAGCATGTTGATGGCCTCGCGTGCCAATCGGTAGGCCTGAGGGCTGCTGCCCCGCGCGAACCAATGCAGGCGCGCGAGCCATCGCAGGTTCACCGCTTCGCGCAACCGGTCGCCGTGCGCGGCGCGGATCGCACGTGCCCGCTCTCTGCAGGCGATGGCGTCGTCGTGCCGGTTCGTCAACATCCACTCGTGCGCCTGCGCTTCGAGCAGGTCGGCACGGTCGGTCGACGCATCGTCGGGGTGGTACTCCAGGGTCAGGCCAAAGAGCCGCGCGGCTTCACGATGTGCGCCGCTGGCCGAGGCCTGGCGCGCCGCCACGGGCGCGAGTGCGGCCAATTGCTCGTGGAGCCCGGCAGCCTCGGCGTGATGCACGAGCCGCGCGGGCACCACCGTGCCACCTGGCGACGAGAGTGCGTCGAAGATCGCACGGTGGGCTCCGAGGCGCTGGAGTTCGGTCAATGAGTCGTGCACCGCGCGACGCGCGATCTCGTGGCGGAAGGCGATGCCTTGCGGGTCGATCTGCAGCAGGCCGCTGCGCAGGCAGGGTTCCAGCCCATCGAGTTCCGGCGAGGCCACGCGCTCCAGAAGTGCTCGCTCGATACGCCCGGGAATCATGCTCACCCACGCCGCCAAGTCGCGCGCCTCGGCCGGCAGGCGTGCCAACGCGGCACCGACCGCGTCACGCACCGGCAAGGGCAGCACGCCGGCAGGCGCGGCAAGTAGCTCACTCAGATAGAACGGGTTGCCCCCGGTCGCTTCGAACAAGCCGTCGGCGTCGCGCCGGTGGACATGGGCCAGTGTTTCGACCGCGGTGCGCGACAGTGGTTCGAGCGCGAGGCGCAGCGTCGAGCCCGCAGGCAGATCACCGAGCACGGCGCGCAGCGGATGGTCGGGCGCGAGCCCGTCGGCCCGGTGCGTGAACACCAGTAGCAGCGGCACGTCCTGCAAGCGTCGGCCCAGGTAGCGCAGCATGTCGAGCGTGCCGATGTCGGCCCAGTGCAAGTCCTCGACAACCAGCACGCCTGGCCTGGCAAGAGCGCGCAGGTGCCGCAGCACGATCGGGAACAGGGCACTTGAGACCCGCCCTTGTTCCAGCGCGTGCCCGATCGAAGGTGGCAACCTGTCGGCCAGGTCGATCAGCGGCCCCAGCGGACGTGGCGTGTACAGATCTTCGCAACCCGTCTGCAGCACCGGCGTGCCGGGATGCAATCCTGCCAGGAACGCGCGCACGAGCGAGGTCTTGCCGACCCCCGCTTCGCCCGCAATCAACGCACAGGAGCCGCTTTCATCCCTGGCCACCGCGGCCATCGCCGCAACGAGTCGCGACAGCGGCTGTTCGCGCTCAAGAAGTTCCATGTCGACCGGCCTCCGGTGGAGACATCGTCAGTCGGCCGATTGCTGCGGCCCATCCCTAGGAACGCTCCGCGTCGTCGGTCGGGTGGCTGCGACTCTGAGTGGCTCGCGGTCCAGACTGGTTTGCTGCTGGCCGGGACGGCGAGCAGCCCTCGACGAGAGACTCCTGACCCTTGCACGCTGCCACAGGACTGGCGAATTGATGCATCAGGGCCTGCATCCAGCATCGATTGCGCGCGGGCTCGATCGCTGACTGTCCGGTTCCTCCAGATTGCTCACGCCTGCTGCAAACTCGTCCAAAGAGCGGCGCGCCTTTGGATGTTTCGGGTTCCTTGCTGGCTAACAGGCAGGTGGCGACCACTCATGCAGCCCGAAAGCTTCTTCCATCGACGGCCGTTTGTGGCCGAGGCCGTGTGAAAACGTGGCCAACAAGAAGAATTGGAGGTCATCAAACCCTTCCCTGCGCTGCGATCATCGCTCCTGCGCCGTTCTGGACGGCCGTTGTTCTGCGCTCGGGCATTTCACCGGAGTTTTCACACGGCCGATTCGAGCCGACGCGACGACTGAGTAGCTCGCTCGAAACCTGTCATCCGGGGAGCCTTCGCACCGCAAAATTGGGCAGCGACGCGTAGGACCGCTACTGGCCGGCTGCCGGAGGCCGCGAACGGCTGCTTCGTGGAAGCGAAATGCGAATAGCCGGGGCCTGGCCATCGGACAGCTTTGGAGAAGTTCGACCGGCAGCTCAGGGTCGAGAACACCCGTTCGTGACTGCGAAGAGCAGCCAGTGGATCGGCCCTAACCGTCATGACCAGGGTGAACGACCGCTGTACCTCACATAGCTGATGTACGCGGGCAGGCTCGGCGCATGTGCCAGCGACCGCTTGACGGCGATCAGCGTGAGTTCGGCTCGACGCAGCGACCGGCAGCAACCGCTGGAGCCTGTGTGAAAACGCGAGGTTGATCGCCTAAATTGAGGCAACGCCACTGAGCGGGGCCGCGACATGAAGCGATTCATCGAGGGTGCGGATCGAAGCCAGGTCACGCTGCTGCCCGAGTGCCTCGACGATTTCATCGCCGACGACAACCCGGTGCGCGTGGTCGATGCCTTCGTCGACGAGCTCGACCTCCGAGCCCTTGGCTTCGACAAGGCGGAACCGGCCGCCACGGGGCGCCCGGCGTACCACCCTTCGGTTCTGCTGAAGCTCTACATCTACGGGTACTTGAACCGACTGCAGTCCAGTCGGCGATTGGAGCGGGAGTGCCAGCGCAACGTCGAGCTGATGTGGCTGACCGGCCGACTGACTCCTGACTTCAAGACCATCGCCGACTTCCGACGCGACAGCGGCAAGGGCATACGCAACGTGTGCCGCCAGTTCGTCGTGCTGTGCCGCGACCTCAAGCTCTTCTCGCAAGCGATCGTGGCGATTGATGGGAGCAAGTTCAAGGCGGTCAACAACCGCGAGCGCAACTACACCGAAGGCAAGATCGAGCGGCGGCAACGCGAGATCGAGGCGAACATCCAGCGCTACCTGGATGCGCTGGACACGGCCGACCGCACGCTGCCCGAGGACTGGCTGGTCAAGGGCGTGCGCTTGAACGCCAAGCTCGACGAGCTGCGGCAGAAGCTGAAGGATCTGCGCAGCATGCGCAAGCAGGTTCGATCGGCACCTGACGGGCAGATCTCCTTGACCGACCCCGACGCACGCGCGATGACCACCCACAGCAACACGGGCACGGCAATGGTCGGCTACAACGTACAAGCCGCCGTCGACGTCAAGAACCACCTTGTCGTGGCGCACGAAGTGACCAACACTGGATCCGACAGAGCACAGTTGAGCAAGGTGGCGCTCGCGGCTCGAGCGGCGATGAGCAAGAAGCGCCTGAAGGCCATTGCCGACCGGGGCTACAACGCCGGAGCCGAGATCAAGGCTTGCGAGGACGAAGGCATCGCAGCGTACGTGTCGAAGCCGATGACTTCGGGCTCAAAGGCAGAGGGCCGGTTCGGAAAGGATGACTTCGTCTACCTGGCACGGGACGATGTCTACCGATGCCCTGCAGGGCAGACGCTGCGCCGGCATCACACCAGCATCGAGAGAGGCCAGCGGATCCAGGTCTACTGGACCGCGGTGTGCCCGCAGTTCCCGTTGAAGGCCCAGTGCACGACAGGCAGTGAACGGCGCGTGCGGCGGTGGGAAGACGAAGCGGTCCTGGAGAAGGTGCAGAAGCGGCTGGACAGACAGCCCGACGCGATGCTGGTGCGCAAGACGACCATCGAACACGTCTTCGGAACCCTCAAGCACTGGATGGGTTGGACGCACTTCCTGACCCGCGGCATCGAGCACGTCAGCACCGAGATGAGCCTGAGCGTGCTGGCTTACAACCTCAAGCGCGTGATTGCGATCCTCGGCATTGCCAAAACGATGAAGGCGATGAGATTGGTCGGAGGTTGACCCCTCTGCGGCCCTCCCGGGGCACTGGATCGGGCCTCACTGCCCTCAGATCAACGCATACAGCGCAGCCAACCCACTGTTCGGCGACGACTCGACGCGTGTCGTGCGCTCCGAACGCGGCGTTTGCACACAGCCTCGCTGCAAAACGGCCACAGTTCGGACTTCGACAATCAGCTTCTTGATGCAGAGTCTTGCGATTGCTCGCTACATCTGATCAAGTCGATGGAAGCTCGGATCGGGAGTTGGCACTCTCTTATGGAGTTCCGAGTCAATGCGAGAGGTCCAAACTTGCTGAGAGCCGACAAATTTGGCTCGCTGCGCGCAGACCGAGCTGTGTGATGGACGCTGGAGCGCAGGTCGCAGGTTGGCGGCCTATCGAGTCTTCTGCATCTAGCGGTGATCGTCGTGCCGCTCGCTGGCCAAGCTCAGGCCGGTGAGAAACCTGCGAAGCGGATGTCACATACTGGCCGGCGTGGCTGAGCTGCCTCCAACGCCTCGAGTCGCTTGGCATCTTGGAGTCGACGAAGGACGACAGACCGAACTGCACTGGCACTCGAGTAAGCCGCGATCCTTTCGCGAAGCGTGTCTGCGGTCGCAGATTTCGGCGGCACGCGCCCAGTCAGCTGCTCGAACGCTTCGATGAGTTCGTTGCGCCACAGGAGGCCAGCCAAGCCGAGCACTGTTTCACCCGGGTTTGCGGCCGCTTCGCGAACCTGCTGGAAGCGAACGCCGCCAGATCGCGCCCTTTCTGCGAGCCAGACACCCCACCACTTTGGGACCAGTCGGATGCCTTCGGAGAGGTGCTCATGACCAACGACCAGGGTGAGCTTGTCGAGCGCACCGGAGAAGCATCGGACCTGCTTCTCTAGCCTCGCCGTCGAGTCGAAGTCGCCCTTGATCTCAAAGCCTTCGAGGCAATGGGACAGGGCCAGGACGTCGATTCGTGCCCGTCCGATCGTGACCTCTTCTCGCACGACTGCCGGACGGCCTTGCGCCGAACACAGTGCGAGGCGAGACAGCAAGGCTGCACGGATCTCCTGTTCTTGGACAGGGTAGTTGATGGATGGCATCTTGCCACTTATGATGCCAACAAATGCCAAGAATCGCAAGGCCGCACACATTGGCTATCCGTGAGAGCCAGGCGGTTGTCCGAAGATACCTTGATACTCCTGGATCGACCCAGGCTGCTCTCGCCAGAGCAGCCGGAGTGGCGCCGTACACAGTCAATCGGCTTCTTTCCGGACGCATCAAGGATCTGACAGCTGACGTCCAGAAGATCGTTGGAGTTGCCATTATTGGCAACCCTGCGAGGGCTTCTCTTCTAGCTTCGAACATCAGGCTGGAGCGGGTCGTGGCGTCGCTCTGGGACGGTACGAACGAGGGGCTTGACCGCCTGGTCAACGCATTGGAGGCCGCTGGCCCACTTCTGAAGATGTGGACGATGGCGTCGCCACCTGATTCGGCTACTGGATCAAGGTAGTCGGCCCGCTCGTCTCACCCGCCATGCCGCTGCGATTGAAGTGCATGTCCAAGAGTTCGGACAGGCGCTCCTGGGACTCAGGAACGTTGCCACTGTCCCGAGGTGCGCCGTCGCCCGAGTTCGCCTCCCACAGTTTCATCAGGGTGATCATGGCCTTGGCGATTGCATCGCGTTGGTCGCCAATCTCGTCAATCCATGGCGTGATGAGGATGGAAGGAGGTTTGCCTTCGCACACCGCAAGCAGGTGGCGAAGCGAGCCCTTGCGCAGGTCAACCACGCAGAAGCGGCGCGGACACCCGTCGAGCAGGTAGTTCGGCTCCTGCCGAATTGCCTCGAGGCCGTCGATCTCTGTAACCGGGATGGTCCAGTGGTCCGCTTCGCTCGCGGTCAACACCGAAGCCAAGCCATCGAAGCGACGCAGTGCGGCAACGACCGGTCGCAGGAAGGCCGGAATAGCCGGTAGCCTATTGGGTGACTTTTCTTCGGCGAATTCAACAGGGCGAAGGGGCGAACTGCCCGCAGGATCGCCGATCGCGAATCCTTCTTCGTCCGTGGGGCCTTGGCGGGACGGTTTCTCGAGTTGTGAGTTGCCAGACTCGGAAACAAGTACGTGCTTGAACCGCAGATCCGGAAACCGTTCCTTGAGGGGAATACGAACCAACTTCGCTGCCAGTGGCCGGCCCGGATCTCTCTCTTGAAGACCCTCACGACGATTCAGCCGGCCAGCCGGGCGCATCGATCCTTGATCCTCAGGGTTCGAGGCACTGTCTCCTCCAGAGCTGGAACCTGACCCTGGCGACACTCGGTAAGTCAACGAGCTGTAGGGAAACGGATGCGCGCATGACAACATCTCGTAGACGATGAAGGTACGACGCGGCTGACCAGCCCGAGGCAGCCACTTCCCCTTCACTTTCAGACTTGTCCTGCCCACGAAAGGGAAGACGCACTGCGGAAAGACCGGCTCGTGCGCCGAGGCGGCCTTGACGCATGAGCGGGAGAGCAGCGACGCCCTCGACATGGCCTTTGTACCGAACACCAGGCGCGCCACATCGTGCACGCTTGCCGCGGGGATGCCGGCAGCAAGGCTCAGGTCGGCAACTCCGCCATGCTCTTTGACGAAGCTATCTTCAGCACACAGCATTTCCTTGGAGAAGCCTGGGCGGAACAGTCGGGTCAGGAGCGCGCTTGATGTTCCAAAGTAGAAGCGAGCGAGTTCGAGGGCGGGGATGACCAAGAACCGACCATCGTTCAGTGCCACCTGGGCGCAGTAGGAGTGCGTGGCGGCCATATGCCACGGGTGATCAGTAGCCGGCAGAACGAACGATCCCTCGTCCAGACTCGACCCGGCCTTGATGATCGTTACGTGATCACCGACGACATCGACATCGCGAAACTGCTCGGTTTCGTAGCGCGGCCTGGCAACTAGTTGCTGATTGCGCCAAAAGTCTCCGATGCGAAGGATGACGAGGGTTCCAAGCGCCACCTCGCGACTGATCCGCTCACGGTGCGCGGTCAGTTCGGATGACGACAGCGCTTCGGCGCTCGCAGCCCACTGGGGTTCGACGACTTTCGAGAGCCAGACCGTCATTGACGGCTGGTTGCTTCGTGTCGAGCGCGAGGCGTAGCTCAGGTCCCCGAACCAGTCCACCCGCCAAGTGTCGTCGCCAGCAGGGAAAGCAGTAATCCGCAATAGTGGCGGAGGACCGGAGTCGTTGCTGACTTCAACCGTATCCATCTGCAGCGCCACTTAGCAAATTTCTTACCAACTATTGGTTTTTCTCATCTACTTCTGATCCCCGATACACGCCGGCAGAAGCGGCCTGCTGGTCGGCGTGGTAGCTCGAGCGCACGAGCGCGCCGACGGCCGCGTGGCTGAAGCCCATCTTCGCCGCTTCGGCCTCGAACATCTTGAAGGTGTCCGGATGCACGTAGCGGCGCACCGGCAGGTGGTGGCCGCTCGGCGCAAGGTACTGGCCGATGGTGAGCATGTCGATGCCGTGCTCGCGCATGTCGCGCATCACCTGCAGGATCTCGTCGTCGGTCTCGCCCAGCCCGACCATCAGGCCGCTCTTGGTCGGCACGCCGGGAGCGAACTCCTTGAAGCGCTTGAGCAGGTTCAGCGAGAACGCGTAGTCCGAGCCCGGGCGCGCTTCCTTGTACAGGCGCGGCACCGTCTCGAGGTTGTGATTCATCACGTCGGGCGGTGCGGCCTTGAGGATGTCGAGTGCGCGGTCCAGACGTCCGCGGAAGTCGGGCGTGAGGATCTCGATGCGAGTCGCCGGCGACAACTCGCGCACCTGGCGAATGCACTCGACGAAATGGCCGGCGCCGCCATCGCGCAGGTCATCGCGGTCGACGCTGGTGATGACCACGTACTTGAGCTTGAGCGCGGCGATCGTCTTGGCCATGTTCAGTGGCTCGTCCGCATCGAGCGGGTCGGGCCGGCCGTGGCCGACGTCGCAGAACGGGCAGCGCCGCGTGCACTTGTCGCCCATGATCATGAAGGTGGCGGTGCCGTGGCCGAAACATTCGCCGATGTTCGGGCAGGAGGCTTCCTCGCACACCGTGTGCAGCTTGTGCTCGCGCAGGATCTGCTTGATCTCGTAGAAGCGCGTGCTCGGCGAGCCGGCCTTCACGCGGATCCAGTCAGGCTTCTTCAGCGTTTCGGCCGCCACCACCTTGATCGGGATGCGCGCCGTCTTGGCCTGCGATTTCTGCTTGGCCGTCGCGTCGTAGTCGGCGGCGCTCTTGGCTTCGTGGGTGACGTTTTCGGTCGCCATGGTCTCAGGGGCTCAGGTGCGATGCCAGCTTGTCTCCAAGTCGCCCCGCCACGGTGTCCCAGTCGGTGGAAACCCCGATTTTAGCGAGGTCCACCGTCTGCAGGCCGGCATAGCCGCACGGGTTGATGCCTTCGAAGGGGCTCAGGTCCATCGCCACGTTGAGCGCCACACCGTGGTAGGTGCAGTGCCGGGTGACCTTGATGCCCAGCGCGGCGATCTTGCCCAGGCCCTCGAACGGCTCGCGTCGCGGGCCGGTGCGCGCCGCGTGGGCGGCCGGATCGCCGAGCTCGACGTAGATGCCTGGCGCGCCGGCGACGCGGTGGCCGGTGATGCCGAAGCCCTCGAGCGTCTTGATCACGCAGTGCTCCAGCCGATAGACGTATTCCTTGACGTAGATGCCCAGGCGCTTGAGGTCGATGAGCGGGTAGGCCACCACCTGCCCGGGCCCGTGGTAGGTGACCTGGCCGCCTCGATTGGTCTGCACCACCGGGATGCCGCGCGCGTTCAGCACGTGGTCGGCCTTGCCCGCCAGCCCCTGCGTGTAGACCGGCGCGTGCTCGCACAGCCAGATCTCGTCGGGCGTGGCCTCGCCGCGCTGTTCGGTGTAGCCGCGCATCGCGTCCACCGTGGCCGCGTAGTCGACGCGGCCGAGCGTGCGGACCAGCGGAGCGTTCAGAGCACCACCTTGACCATCGGGTGCGTCGACAGCGTGCGGTACAGCTCGTCGAGCTGCTCGCGGCTGGTGGCGGTGACGGTGATGGTCACGCCAAGGTACTTGCCGGCCTTGCTCGAGCGCGTCTCGACGGTCGCGGCGTCGAAGCCGGGGTCGAACTGCCGGGCGACCATCACGACCGCTTGCGCGAAGCCGTCCACGTTCTCGCCCATCACCTTGATGGGGAACTGCGACGGATACTCGATCAGCGACTGCTCGGGCGGGATCTCTTTCATCGCGTTCAGATCGATTGCGCCGCCTTCGCCCGCTGGTAGGCCTCGTACAGACGGGCATACACCGGCCCCGGTTTGCCGCGCAGCGTGCCGTGGCCGACCGGCTGGCCGTCGAGCTTGGTGACCGGCAGCACCTCCTTGGTCGCCGAACTCAGCAGCAGTTCGTCGGCTGCCAGCACCTCGCCCTCGGGAATAGGGCGCAGGTTGTAGGCGATGCCGGTTTCCTCGCACAGCTCGCGGATCAGGTCGTAGCGGATGCCTTCGAGCACGTGCTCGCTCTTCGGCGGGCCGAGCACCGCGCCCTCGTGCACCACCCAGACGTTGCTCGCCGAGGCCTCGGTGAGGTAGCCATCACGGAACATGACGGTCTCCACCGCGCCGTGGTCGGCCGACATCTGCCTCGCCAGCACATTGCCCAGCAGCGAGGTGCTCTTGATGTCGCCGCGCTCCCAGCGGAAGTCGCGCGCCGTCACGCAGGCCACGCCCTGGTGCCGCTGTTCGGCCGTGGCATGCTTCATTGGGCTGGCCATCATGAAGACGGTGGGCTCGATGTCGGTGGGCATGACGTGGTCCCGCAGCGCCACGCCGCGCGTCACCTGGATGTAGATCAACTGGTCTTCGGCGCCGGTCTTCTCGGCCAGCGCCGCGACCAGCTTGCGGCTGCGCTCCAGCCATTGCTCCGACGAATGCGGGTTGGCGATGCGCAGCTTGGCCAGGCTGCGGCCCAGCCGCGCCAGATGCTCGTCGAATCGGAACAGCCGGCGGCCGTAGACCGGCACGACCTCGTAGATGCCGTCGCCGAAGATGAAGCCGCGGTCGAGCACCGACACCTTGGCGTCGCGCAGCGAGCTGTACTCGCCATTGAGGTAGCACAGCGTGTCGGGCAGGGTCTGCATGGCCGCTCCTGGAAAGGCTTTCAGCTTACTTGATCCACAGGCGAATGGCGTCCCAGGCACGGCCGAAGATGCCCGCCTCGTCGACGGCCTCGAGCACCACCAGCGGCACTTCCGCGACCGCCAGCCCGGCCGGCGTGGCGACCTTCAGCACGCCCACCTTCTGGCCCTTGGCCAGCGGCGCGACCAGCGGGTCGGTGCGTTCGATCTGGGTGACCAGCTTGCTGCCCTCGCCCTTGGGCACGGTGACGAACACGCCGGCCTCGACGCCCAGCTTGGCCTCGTTGACCTTGCCCTTCCAGACCTGCGGCGTGGCGATGGCCTTGCCCGGCTCGAACAGCCGCACCGCATCCCAGGCCGCGTAGCCCCAGTTCAGCAGCTTCTGGCTCTCGTTGGCGCGCGCGTCCATCGAGGTGGTGTTGAGCACCACGCTGATCAGCCGCCGCTTGCCGTTCGGGAAGTCGCGCTGCGCGCTGGCGATCAGGCAATAACCTGCGGCTTCGGTGTAGCCGGTCTTCATGCCGTCCACCGTCGGGTCGCGCTGCAGCAGCACGTTGCGGTTGTTCTCGTTGCTCGCCGGCGCACCCTCGAATCGGTACTTGCGCGTCGAGTAGATCGGGTAGAACTCCGGGAAGTCCTTGATGATGTGCGAGGCGATCACCGCCAGATCGCGCGCCGAGCTGTGGTGTCCCGGCTCGGTCAGGCCGGTGACGTTCTTGAACACCGTGTTCTTCAGACCGAACGCCTGCGCCTGGCG
>WBZX01001810.1_pt1 | contig 15495 bp, 16 predicted proteins | sample 5204211 | NCBI WGS metagenome assembly WBZX01 (sample SAMN12344362, study PRJNA552823) | activated sludge metagenome | biome: Activated sludge suspended growth; feature: Nitrification reactor; material: Wastewater; isolation source: activated sludge from nitrification reactor of wastewater...
GCTGATGGCGATGATGGCCCTGAAGGGCATCTACGCCGAGTACGGCGTCAAGCGCCTCAACCACGGCATCGGCTTCGACACCGCCGCCATCGAGCTGCTGCTCCCCACCTACGCCACCGAGCTGGGCCTGAAGGGCAAGATCTGCACCCACTGGGCGCTCAATCCGCACCCGACGCTGATTCCGGCCATCGAATCGGGTTGTGTCGAGTCGATTCACAGTTTCGGTTCCGAAGTCGGCATGGAGCACTACATCGCCGCCCGCTCGGACATCTTCTTCACCGGTGCCGACGGCAGCATGCGTTCCAACCGGGCTTTCAGCCAGACCGCCGGACTCTACGCCTGCGACATGTTCATCGGCTCGACGCTGCAGATCGATCTGGCCGGCAACAGTTCCACCGCCACGCTGGGGCGCATCACCGGCTTCGGCGGGGCGCCCAACATGGGTTCCGACCCCCACGGTCGCCGTCACGCCTCGCCGGCCTGGCTCAAGGCCGGGCGCGAAGCCGGCGGGCCGGACGCGATCCGCGGCCGCAAGCTGGTGGTGCAGATGGTCGAAACCTTCCGCGAACACATGGCGCCGGTCTTCGTCGAGGAACTCGACGCCTGGAAGCTCAAGGAAAGCATGGGCATGGACCTGCCGCCGATCATGATCTACGGCGACGACGTGACCCACATCGTGACCGAGGAAGGCATCGCCAACCTGCTCCTGTGCCGCACGCCGGAAGAGCGCGAGCAGGCCATCCGCGGCGTGGCCGGCTTCACCCCGGTAGGCATGGCGCGCGACCGCGAGATGGTCGAGCAGCTGCGCCAGCGTGGCGTCATCCGCCGCGCCGAAGACCTCGGCATCGACCCCCGCCGGGCCAATCGCGACCTGCTCGCGGCCCGTTCCGTCAAAGATCTCGTGCGCTGGTCGGGCGGCCTGTACGCCCCTCCCGCCCGCTTCCGCAACTGGTGACCGCCATGGAAAACCTCGAATTCCGCTTTACCGCCCAGCCTGCCAGACCCGCTGACGGCGCCGCCCTGTGCGGCGTGGTCGGCTCCGGCAACCTGGAAATCCTGATCCGCCCCGGCGACGAGGCCGACGCCTGCACGGTGTCGATCAAAACCTCGGCGCGCGGCTTCGGCAAGATCTGGGAAGCCGTGATCGCCGACTTCGCGTCCCGCCATCCGGTGGGCGGCACCCGCATCGCCATCAACGACATGGGGGCGACCCCGGCGGTCGTCACCCTGCGCCTGGGCCAGGCCCTTGGCGACTACACCGGAGGTGCCCAATGAACGCGCCCGTTCATGCCAACCCGACCCTGCGCCACAGCTATTTCGAGGCCACCGCCCGCAGCCGCGTGGCGGCCGTGCTGGATGCCGGCAGCTTCCGCGAATTCCTGCCGCCGGAAACGGCCACGCCCAGCCCGCACCTGGCCGTTCTCGACATTCCCGGCGCCTTCGACGACGGCGTGATCGTCGGCTCGGCGACCCTCGGCGGCAAGCCGGTGCTGGTCATCGCCCAGGAAGGGCAGTTCATGGGCGGCGCGGTGGGCGAGATCCACGGTGCCAAGATCGTCGGCGTGCTGCGCCGGGCCATCGCGGAAAAACCCGCCGCGGTGATCTTCATGGTCGATTCCGGCGGCGTGCGCCTGCACGAAGCCAACGCCGGGCTGATCGCCATCTCCGAGATCATGCGTGCGGTGCTCGACACCCGCGCCGCCGGCGTGCCGGTGCTGGCGCTGGTGGGCGGCAGTTGCGGCGCCTTCGGCGGCATGGGCATCGTGTCGCGCCTGTGCTCGGCCATCGTCATGTCGGAGGAGGGGCGGCTGGCCCTGTCCGGCCCCGAGGTGATCGAAACCGTGGCCGGCGTCGAGGAGTTCGACTCGAAGGACCGCGCGCTGGTGTGGCGGGTCACCGGCGGCAAGCACCGCTACCTGACCGGCGACTGCGTCGGGCTGGTGGAGGACGATGCGGCCGGCTTCCGCCAGGGCGCCATCGACCTGCTCGCCGGGTGGACCGAGCCGGCACCGTCGAGCGCCACGCTGCGCGCCGAGCAGGATCGTCTGACGGGCCGCCGCCAGCGCTTTGCGGGGATGCGCGACGGTCTCGAAGTGTGGGCCGCGCTGGGCGTGCCCGATCCCCGCCAGATTCCCATCATGGACCGGGACAGCCTGGTCGCCCTCAGGAAAGGACTGCCAGCATGACGCTCCACGACATTCTCGATGCGCTGTTCCCGGCCGGTCATGCCGTGGAGGTCAGCGACCAACTGGTCGCCGGCACGGCGCAAACCGCCACCGGCACGGTTGCCGTGCTCGGCACCACCGGGCCCGCCGCCATCGGTCACGACATCGCCCTCGGCCTTGCCGGGCGCATTCTCGAGCTCGTCGACCGGCACCCCGGCCGGCCCATCGTCTTCCTCGTCGACACCAAGGGCCAGGCCCTGTCCCGGGCCGAGGAACTGCTGTGCCTCAACGGCAGCCTGGCGCACCTCGCCAGCTGCGTCGATCTGGCGCGCCGGCAGGGGCATGTCAGCCTCGCGCTGGTCACCGGCGAGGCGGTCAGCGGCGGCTTCCTGTCCTTCGGGCTGATGGCCGACAAGACTTACGCGCTGGCCGATGCGCAGGTGCGGGTGATGGACCTGAAGGCCATGGCCCGGGTCACCAAGATCGCCCACGAGCGTCTGGTGGAACTGGCCGGCAGTTCGCCGACCTTCGCCCCCGGCGCCGACAACTATCAGCGCATGGGCGCCATCGAGGCGATCTGGCCGGCGCCGACCGCGGCCCTGCTGGAAGCCGCGCTGGCCAGCCAGGCGGCGGCCGGGCCGGCTAGCGACGGGCGGATGGCGGGCGGCCGGGCCCGCGACGGGCGGCGTCTTGCTGCCGACGTCGTGGCTGCGGTGCTGGCGGCCTGAGGCGCGGCCATGCAGCGCCATGACCTTGCCTGGCTGAAACCGGGCGCCGCGGTCCGTTTCCTGTGCGGGATCGCCGACGCCGCGCTGGCGGCACGCGTCGCCGACTGGACCGCGGCCGGCCGCCCGCTGGTGGTGGCCCGTCAGCCGGCCGGCGCCGACGGCGTCCTGCTCGGGCTGACGCTGCCGGCCAGCGAAGGGCGCCGGCGGCTCGGCTGTCTCGTCGACCGGCGGGATATCCTGCGGACCGCGCCGCCGCTGGCCATCGGCGCCTGCCTCCGGCACCTGCCGGATGCCGTCGCCGTGCCGCTGGCGCGTCTGGAGACGCGTCTCTTCGCTGGCGGCGTGCGGGTCGGTGTCTACGGTTCGCTGGCCTGGGAGGCGGCGAGCGGCGAAACCTACCGCCATGCCGGGTCGGACGTGGACCTGATCTGCGATGTGGACAGCAGCGACCGGTACGCGCTGGCCATCGCGGCGCTGACCGATGCGGCCGCCGGGCTGCCTTGCGGGCTGGACGGAGAAATCCGCTTCCCGGATGGCTGTGCGGTGGCCTGGAAGGAGCTGGCTGCGGCCGGCGGGAATACGGCCGCGCGGGTGCTCGTCAAGGGCGCCGCCGAAGTTGCGCTGTTGCCGGTGGGGGACTTGCTCGCCCAGTTCGACGAGGAGTGCTGTCATGCATGAGGCCCTGGCCCGCCGCCCGGCGCTGCCTGCCACCGGAGAGGGGCGCGACCACGCCGCCGCCGCACGGCAACTGGGCAGCCTGGCGATCCGTTCGCTGTACCGGGAGGTGGAACTGTCTCCCAAGCCCGGCCTCGTCAGCCCGGGCGATTCCGGCAGTCACCGCGACATGGACTTCCGCACCTTTGTGCGCAGCCTGCAATCCCTGCGCGACTACTTTCCCGAGATTGCCCGGCTGGGCACGACCCGGCCGGGCTTCGAGCCGCTGCGCCAGCTCGGCGTGGCGGCCGAGGCGCGCATGCTCCGCGCCACCGGCGGGATCAACACCCACCGCGGCGCGATCTTCAACATCGGCCTGTTATGCGCGTCGGCCGGCGTGCTGCTGGCCGACGGCGTGCCGCTGACCGCGGAGGCGGTGTGCGCCGGCGTGACGCGCCATTGGGGCGATGCGATCCTTGCCGCTGCCAGCCCGACGGCCACCAGCCATGGCGCCGAGGTGGTACGCCGTTACGCATGCGGCGGTGCCCGTCAGGAGGCTGCGGAGGGTTTTCCGGCGGCGCGGGAGGTCGGCCTGCCGGCCTATCGCCGGGCCTTGCAGGAAGGCGCCTCGCCGGAGCAGGCGGCGCTCCAGTGCCTGTTCGCGCTGATCGCCGTGCTCGACGACACCAATCTGCTGTGGCGCGGCGGCAACGCCGGTCTGGCCTTCGCACGTGGCGAGGCCCGCGCCTTCCTTGCCGACGGCGGGGTGCTGGCCGACGGCTGGGAGCAGCGCGCGTGGGCGATTCATGCCGGCTTCGTGGCCCGCAACCTGAGCCCCGGCGGTAGCGCCGACCTGCTTGGGGTGACGCTCTTCCTCGACGCGCTGTGAGGGCCGGCCATGCGTCTGGCGATTCTTTTCAGCGGTCAGGGTAACCAGCAACCCGAGCATCTTCGGCGCCTGCGGGCCGAGGCGCCGCCTGCACTGGCCGCCGCCCTGGCGGCGGCGATCCCGTCGGTGTGGCAGGACGGGGATGCGCTGCCGGCGGCCCTGCTGGCCAATCGCGTTGCCCAGCCGCTGATCTTCGCGCAGCAGGTCAGCCTGTGGCAGCAACTGCGGCCGGGCTTGCCCCGGCCGGTGTGCGTGGCGGGTTATTCCCTCGGCGAGATGGCGGCCTGCTGCGCCGCCGGGGTCTTCTCCGTCGACGACGGGCTGGCCTTGTGCGGCGAGCGGGCGCGGCTGATGGATAGTTGCGTGACGGGCCCGGCCGGCTTGCTGGCCGTCGTCGGCCTGCCGGCCGCGGCGGTGGCCGCGATGGCGGCGGCGTGCGGCCTGGCGGTGGCGATCCGCAACGGGCCGGATCATTTTGTGCTGGGCGGGCCGGAGGCGGGCCTGGTGCGGGCAGCCGGGCTCGCCGAAGGGCAGGGGGCGGTGCGCGTCGTCAGGCTGGGTGTCACCACCCCGTCCCACACGCCCTGGCTGGCCGAGGCGAGCCGGGTTTTTGCCGAACGCCTCCAGCCGTTTTCCGCCGGCCGGCTGGCTTTCCCGGTGCTCAGCGCGATCGACGGGCGGGCGGCGCGACAGGGCGCCGAGGCCACCGCGGCGCTGGCGCGCCAGATCAGTACGACGCTGGACTGGGCGGCGTGCCTGGACGCGGTTGCCGAAATGCAGCCGGATGCGGTGCTGGAAATCGGCCCCGGCAATGCGCTGGCGCGCATGTGGAGCGAGCGGGAAACGGCGGTGCCGGCACGCGCCACCGACGATTTCCGCAGCGTCGAGGGCATCCTGGCCTGGGTGCAGGCGCGGGCCTAGTGCCCGGCCTGGGCCTTGAGCGGCGTGCGCAGCGCCTCGAAACGTGCCGGGGCGACGTACTGCAGCAGCTCGCGGCCGCGGCTGTCGAGCGTCAGGTCGAGGCCCTTGGCCGGGTACAGCAGGTGTTCGACGTGGTCGTTCACGCGGATGCGTTCGGCCGGCTGGCCGAAGCGCTCGAGGACGACGGCTTCGTCGAGCTGGGCCGACGGAATGAAGGCGATGGCGCGGATCGGTGCGGCCAGCGCGGCGGCGAGGTCGGCGTCGAGAAGCCGGGCCTTGCGCGTGGTGCTCTGCATGTATTCGGTTTTCGGCGAGCGCTCGCGCATCGCGGCGATGGTCGCGGCGGGCAGGTCGGCGGTGACGATCAGCTTGCCGGCGACGAAGCCGGCGGTGATGGCTTCGTAGTAGCCTTCGACGTTGCCGGTTTCGTCCGGCTCGGCGACGACGGCCACCTGCATGTCGATGCCGAAGCGGGCGCGGGCGTCGCTGAGGGTGCTGCGCCCGAGGGTCAGGTCGAAGACTCTGGCCTCGCCGCCCGGCAGGATGTCGATCTGCCACGGCAGGCCGCTGGCGGGGACGGCCCGCGGGTCGAAATGGAGGAACTGCCAGACCACCGGGCCGAGCAGCACGGCAGCGGCGAGCAGGACGAGGGCGAGGGTTTTTTTCATCGTGACGGGCGAAGCGACGGGGAATGGCGTGCCGGCAGCGTCCGTGCGCCGCGATCCCCGCCGGGCATCAGTGGGGTGCGAGGAAGCCGTCCGGCAGCCGGGCGTGGAAGGTCACCGGCACGGCCGGCATGGCCAGCACCGAGTTGCGGATGCGGCCGACGACGTGCATCTCGCAGCGCTTGCAGTCGAAGCGCAGTGTGAGTTTTTCCTTGCCGTTGATCAGCGTCATCGGGTCGGGCTTGATGCCTTTCACTTCCTTCGGGCACAGGTTGAAGCTGTAGCGCAGGCAGTGCTTGGTGATCATCAGCGAGGCGTCGTCGACGTGCTCGTTGGCCTCGTAGGCGGCTTCGATGAGTTCGACGCCGTGGCGGTGATAAAAGTCCCGCGCTTTGCGGTTGAGCACGTTGGCGAGGTAGGACAGTTCGGTTTGCGGATAGGGCACCGGCGGTTCGACGGCGGCGCGGCGCGGCAGGGCCGGCAGGCTCTTGATGCGCGCGGCTTCGAGCCGGTCGGCGGCATCGCGGCGCAGTGCGTTGATCGCGCCGGCGGGCAGGAACCACGCTGCGCCGATCTGCAGCTCGACGCTGCGGGCGCTGAAGATGGTGGCGCCGAACTTGGCGAGGCCGTCCTTGAGGCTGGCGAGGGCGCGTCCGGCATCCGTGGCGGGCTCTTTGGCGTGGGGTAGTCCGGCGGTGGCGGAAACGCCGGTTTCGTCGGTGAGCGTCAAGGCGAAGCCGTCGGGCGTTTCGGCGAGCACGGCATCCACGGCGATGCGGCGCTCGGCGGATTTCTTTTCGAGCATCTTCTCGAACTCGTGGTCGCGGTTGCGGAACAGGCCGCTGCCGGGGAAGAGTTCGGCCGGCAGCGGCTCGGCGGTGTGGATGCGGAAGTCGTCGCCGATCTTCTCGGCGCGATTGACGCGCAGGCCGACCAGTTCGCCCTTGCGGTCGTAGAAGCTGAGGCCGTCGCCGTTGTGCAGCTCGACGGCGCTGGTGGTGTCGAAATGGCGGCGCTGGCGGCCGTCGAGGTGGATCACGCTGCCGACCGGTTCGCCGACGAACTTGGGCGAGTCGAAGGCGCCGATGTCGGCGGTGCGGCCATTGACGAAGTAATCGGTGGCGCCGCGGTTGAAGGTCTTGTCGGCCAGCGGCTGGAACAGGAAGGTGCTGCGCCCGGCCGACGTGCGCGAGTACTCGGGCGCGTCTTCCATGATCCCGTCGAGCAGCAGGCGGTAGTGGGCGGTGATGTTCTTGACGTAGGCCATGTCTTTGTAGCGGCCTTCGATCTTGAAGCTGGAAATGCCCGCCTCGGCCAGCGCGCGCAGGTTGGCGCTCTGGTTGTTGTCCTTCATCGACAGCAGGTGCTGGTTGCTGGCGACGAGGTTGCCATCCTTGTCGGCGAGGTCGTAGGGCAGCCGGCAGGCCTGCGAGCATTCGCCGCGGTTGGCGCTGCGCCCGGTGTGGGCATGGCTGATGTAGCACTGGCCGGAAAAGGCCACGCACAGCGCGCCGTGGATGAAGAACTCCAGCGTGCAGTCGGTGGCGGCGGCGACCTTGCGGATTTCCGGCAGGCTCATCTCGCGCGCCAGCACGATCTGCGAGAAGCCGACGTCCTGCAGGAAGCGGGCTTTTTCGGGGTGGCGGATGTCGGTCTGCGTGCTGGCGTGGAGCTGGATCGGCGGCAGGTCGAGTTCGAGCAGGCCCATGTCCTGGACGATCAGCGCGTCGGCGCCGGCGGCGTGGATCTGGCGGATCAGGCGCGCGGCGCTGTCGATCTCGGCGTCGTGGAGGATGGTGTTGGTGGTCACGAAGACCCGCGCGCCGTAGCGGTGCGCGTGGCGCGTCAGGCGCTCGATGTCGGCGACGCTGTTCTCGGCATTGGCCCGCGCCCCGAAGGCCGGTCCGCCGATGTAGACGGCGTCGGCGCCGTGGTTGATGGCCTCGATGCCGATGTCGGCGTTCTTGGCTGGCGCGAGGAGTTCGAGCTGTTTACGGGTGTGGGTCATGCTGGGCTCTCGGGGAGGGTTGCCGCTCGTCTCCGGTCCGGGTGGCGGCTTGCAACCGGGCATTATCCCCCGTCGCGCCGGGGGAGTCGAGGCGGCCGGGGGCGGCCGCCGTTTTTCAGCCGGTCTATTGCCGGGACGGCGCGGCAAGGCTAAGTTTGCGGCCGGCGCGGCGCGAGCCCGCGCCTTGCCCATCCCACATCCCATCCACTCCGCCACCGGTCCGCCATGCGATTTTCCCGTTTCTTCCTCAACCGTCTGCAGGATCAACCCGTGCCGCAGGATACGGTCGTCGTGATCGACGTGCTGCGCTCGTTCACGACGGCGGCGGTGGCGCTGTCCCGCGGCGCGGCGGCGATCTATCCGGTGGACGGGGCGGCGGCGGCGCTGCAGCTGAGCGCCCGGCTGGCGCACGGCGTGTCGGTGGGGGCCATCGCGGGCGGCGATCCGGCGCCGGGCTTCGATTTCGGCAATTCGCCGTCGCGCCTGCTGACGGCCGATCTGGCCGGCCGCGAGGTGGTGATGAGCACCGCCGCCGGCGTGCGCGGCCTGCAGCGCTTCCGCCGGGCGCGCCGGCTGTTCGCCACCAGTCTGGTGTGCGCGCGGGCGACGGCGGAGGCGGTCGGCGCGACCGGCGCCGACGAGGTGTGCTTCGTGATCACCGGCGAATGGGTCGACCGCGACGGCGACGAGGACATTGCCTGCGCCGACTACATCGAAGCCCTGCTGCGCGGCGAGCGGCCCGCGCCGGATGCCTTCGCGCAGCGCGTGCGGGATTCCGATTTCGGGCAGCGTTTCAGCGCCGGCACCTGGCCCAACCTGCCGCCGGCCGATCTCGAACTGGCCGCCCGCGCCGATCTGTTCGGTTTTGCGATGCCGATCCGGTGCGAAGACGACCGGCTGGTGATCCGCGCCTGAGGCCGCCGTCGCCGCCGGACTTGGCGCCGCCGCCGCAGGCTGGAACAATCCACCCATCGCAACCTTACCCGCGGGCCACCATGGAATCCCGACTGACCGAAATCGAGATCAAGCTCGCCCTCACCGAAGATCTGGTGGACACGCTGAACATGACCGTGCACCGCCAGCAGGAACAGATCGACGCGCTGCAGCGGCAGATCCGGCAACTCTACCAACAGATGCAGTCCGCCACGCCGAGCGCCGAGGCGCGCGATCCGCGGGAGGAGATTCCGCCGCATTATTGAGCGGCGGCGGGCGGCGGGCGGCGGGCCATGCCGTGGCGCCGGCCGGCGCCACGGCCGTGCCGGATCAGTCCTCGCGGATCAGGCGCGTCAGGCGGACGTCCACGGTTAGCGTCAGGCTCGTCAGCGCGGCGGCGCGTGCGCGGCCGTCGGCGGTGGCGCGGTGGAGGTGGGGCGTCATCGCCAGCAGGTCGGCGATCTGCTCGCGATCGGTGAGGTCGAGCGTGTAGCGCAGGGTTTCGGCGGGCAGCGCGGAGAAGCCGTGCGGCGGCGTGGGGTCGGCGGGGCGTTCGGGTTTCAGCGTGGGGTAGATGATTTCGCGCAGTTCGCGCAGGTGGTCGGGGCCGGCGTCGACCTGGATCAACTGGCCGCCGGGCCTGAGCACGCGGGCGAATTCGGGATAGACCGGAAAGCCGAACATGCACAGGATGCGGTCGAGGCTGGCGGGCAGCACCGGCAGCCGCGCATTGCTGCCGACGATCCAGTTGGCGCGCCGGTCTTGGCGGGCGGCGGACAGCACGGCCCACTTCGAGATATCGAGGCCGAGCAGCGCGAGGGTGTAGTCGGCCGGCGTGGCGGCGGCGAGCTGGCGCAGGTAATAGCCTTCGCCGCAGCCGGCGTCGAGGCAGCTGGTGCTGGCCGGCAGGTCGGCCAGCACCGCCTGGCTCACCGCCGCGGCGATCGGGGCGTAGCCGCCGGCGTCGAGAAAGCGGCGGCGGGCGGCGACCATCTCCTTGCTGTCGCCGGGATCGCGGGAGCGCTTCTGCTGGACCGGCAGCAGGTGGGTGTAGCCCTGGGCGGCGATGTCGAAGCTGTGGCCGGCGGGGCAGCGCCAGGCGCTGCCGTGGCGGGCCAGCGGGGCGCCGTCGAGCGGGCAGGCGAGGGCCTGGAAGGGGATGATCATCGGCGCGCGCGGCGGCCGCTCAGTGCAGCGTTGCGGGCTTGACCAGCGGCTGCACATCGACCCACACGTCGCCGTCGTCGCTCTCCCGCAGCTGCAGGCCGAAGGTTGCGAAGGCGGCCTGCACGTCGCGGCGCAGCGGCGCGTCGGCGGCTTCGCCCGCTTCGATGGCGTGGCCGGCGGCGAGGTGCTGGGCGGTGGTGATCCAGATCGGCGACAGGAAGGACTGGCCGACCACCCCGGCCATGTCGGCGCTCACCGCGGCGAGCGGCTGCTCCATGCCGTCGAGGTAGCCCTGGACGTGGGCGACGGCTTGCATCAGGTGGGCGATGCGGCCGAGGCTCTTGGCGAACAGGCCGTCCAGATCCTGGTCGGCGAAATACAGCGTGATTTCTTCGTGCATGCCGGCGGGCAGGGCCTGCAGCAGCGCGGCGAGGTGGTTCAGCAGCAGGTCGGAATCGGCCGGCACCGACCACGCGCTGCGCCGGTTGACGCGGTATTCCTGCCACATCGTGGCGACGATCGGGGCCAGCACCCGGGCCAGCGGCGCCGCGGCCGGGGTGGCCGGCGCCGGGTGGGCGGCGTCGTGGAGGCGCCAGCATTCCTTGTGCAGGAGGTGGATCAGGTGGGCGATTCCGGCGCCGTCGCCTTCGAGGATCTGCCACAGCCGCTTGCCGTCGAACAGCAGCGCGAACCGCTCGCCGTCGGCGACGATGTGCGACAGGAGTTCGCCCACGACCGGTTTGGCGCCGAAGCCTTGGGCAGCGGCGGGCAGGTCGTCGGCGACGACGATGCGCGACAGGGCCGACAGATCGAGCCCGCTGTCGCGGGCCTGGATGCGCGTCAGCAGGGCCTCGATGACCTGGCGCAGGAGGGTGGCGTTGGCCGCGGAGACCGGGCCGTCGAATTCGATGTTCATGGGAGGCAGAAGCAAATGAATAGGCGCTGTCTCGGTTGCTGTGGCGTCGTCTGAAGCACGCGTTCAAGCCGCATCGCCGGCATCGGTCGTAGGGGCGAACTTGTTCGCCCTCCGTGCGTTGAACGAAGTCCGCGGGCGAACAAGTTCGCCCCTACTGAGCGCGTTTCACAGGTAACGGAGACATCGCCAAAGAAAAGGCCCGGCGGGTGGCCGGGCCCTGGCGGGAGGCGGTTTATTCTTCCTCGACGTGGCGCAGCGACAGATCGATGGCGCGGACGTCCTTGGTCAGGCTGCCGATGGAAATGCGGTCGACGCCGGTTTCGGCGATCGCGCGGACGCGTTCGAGATTGACCCCGCCCGAGGCTTCGAGCTCGGCGCGGCCGGCGGCGATGTCGACGGCCCGGCGCATTTCCTCCGGCTTCATGTTGTCGAGGAGAATCATCCGGGCGCCGGCGGCGAGGGCTTCGTCGAGCTGGCCGAGGTTCTCGACTTCGACTTCGATGAACACGTTGGACGGGGCGAAGGAGCGGGCCTGCTCGATGACGGCCTTGATGCTGCCGGCGGCGATGATGTGGTTTTCCTTGATCAGGATGCCGTCGTAGAGGCCGACCCGGTGGTTGGTGCCGCCGCCGACGCGCACCGCGTACTTCTGCGCCAGGCGCAGGCCGGGCAGGGTCTTGCGGGTGTCGACGATCTTCGCCTTGGTGCCGGCCACGGCCTGCACGAAGGTCGCGGTGAGGGTGGCGGTGCCCGACAGCAGCTGGACGAAGTTGAGCGCCGTGCGCTCGGCGGTGAGCAGCGCGCGCGCCGAGGCGTCGATCTCGCACAACAGCTGGCCGGGTTTCAGGCGCTCGCCGTCGCGCACGTGCCAGATCACCGAAGCCTCGGGTTCCAGCGCGGCGAACGCGGCGTCGAACCAGGCGGTGCCGCACAGCACGGCGTCCTCGCGGGTGATCACACGACCGCGGGCCATGCGGGTGGCGGGGATGAGTCGGGCGGTCAGGTCGCCGGTGCCGATGTCCTCGGCCAGCGAGGCCGCCACGGAGCGCTGGACTTCAACGCGAAGCTGTTCTGAAAATTCCATCGGGAGTCACCTGAAACGGTAGAAATCAAGGGCCGATTTTAACATCGGGGTGACGATCCGATGGGGACGACCGGTGCGCCCCGCGCCGCGACGGACATCCGGCACCATAAAACATGTCTATCCCGTATCGGCGGTGTTGTTGTCAGATTCGCCAGATTGAGGGGGGATTTGGGGGAAAACGGGCGCGATTTTGTCGGAATTTTTTACATTATCTTGTAAATTTTGCTCCGAGACAGGAATAGTTCTCAGTCAATTCAACACGCTTTGTGAGCTGGCCTGCTACTTGCACCGATTCACCGTGACGCAAGTCGTTTTCCCGATTCTTATCAACCGACCTGATAGAGGTGAATCCATGAAAATCGTCAGACGAACGAAGGTCGTGCTGCCGGCCCTGCTGATGGCGGCGGGCATTTCCAGCGCCAGCGCCAACGTGATCACCGGCAGCCTGTGGCATGTTCCCGAGGCGGTGACCTTGAGCGCCGTGCCGTCGAGCGTGCCCGGAACCACGCCGGACGTGACCTTCGACGTGAATTCACCGATGAACTTCAACGCCACCGGCGCCACCGTGGGAACCTGGCTCGGTACCAGCGGCGCGTTCAACATCGTCGAGAACACCGCCGGAACCCTCGTCTCGCTGATGGATAACGGCATCGTCGGTACGATGCTGCGCTTCACCGGCTTCGTCACGGTGACCACCGGTCAGACCTTCACCGTGACCCACGACGACGGCCTGACGCTGATCATCGGCGGGCTGGATCTGGGCTTCAACGATGGACCCACCGCACCGGTGACGAGCACCGCAACCTATACCGGCCCGTCCGGCACCTTCGGATTCGACCTCGTCTATGCCGAGTGCTGCGGCGGCCCGGCGGTGCTGCAGATCGACCTGCCGTTCAGCAACCAGCCGGTTCCCGAGCCGGCCACGATGGCCCTGCTCGGCCTTGGTCTGGCCGGCCTCGGCTGGAGCCGGCGCAAGGCGGACTGACGCCCGCCGGCAAACCGGGGCTCCGCCGCTGCGCAGGGGCTCCGGCACATTTCTTCGCCCGCAATCCGGCGTTCGCCCCGAACGTCGCGCCCGAGCGGCCCGGCTTCAGTCGAGCGCCCGCTCCACCGTCTCCCGTACGCTGTCCTCCACCCCCGCCGCCAGGCAGTCCAGCTCCGTCAGGTCGCCCCAGTTCTCGCGGAAGTTGCGTTGCCAGGTGATCTGCCGCTTGGCGAGTTGCCGCGTGGCGAAGATGCCCTTGTCGCGGAAGGTGGCGAGTGTGCACTGGCCGTCGAGGTATTCGAGCGCCTGTCGATAGCCGACGCAGCGCATCGAGGGCAGGTTCGGATCGAGGCGGTAGCGGCGGCGCAGGGCGACGACTTCATCCACGAAACCGGCCAGCAGCATCGCGTCGAAGCGCTTTTCGATACGCGCATGGAGCGTCGCGCGGTCGGATGGCGCGAGCGCGATGGGGATCAAGCGGTGGGTGCCGGCGCCGTGCGTGTGGCGGGCGTAGCTGTCGGCGAGCGGGCGGCCGGTGAGGCGGACGATCTCGAGGGCGCGCTGGATGCGCTGGGCGTCGTTGGGCTGGAGGCGGGCGGCGGCAGCCGGGTCGGCGCGGGCGAGTTCGGCGTGCACCGCCGGCCAGCCGTCGCGGGCGGCGGCGTCTTCGATGGCGCGGCGCAGGGCGGGGTCGGCCTCGGGGAGTTCCGACAGGCCGTCGCGCAGCGCCTTGTAATACAGCATCGTGCCGCCGACCAGCAGCGGAATGCGGCCGCGGGCGGTGATGTCGACCATCAGGCGGCGCGCGTCGTGGCAGAAGCGGGCCGCCGAATAGGCCTCCTCGGGGCTGACGATGTCGATCAGATGGTGCGGGCAGGCGGCCCGTTCGTCGGCGCTGGGCTTGGCGGTGCCGATGTCCATGTCCCGATAGACGAGGGCCGAGTCGACGCTCACGATTTCCACCGGCAGGCGCTGGGCGAGGGCCAGCGCACAGGCGGTTTTGCCGCTGGCGGTGGGGCCGAGGAGCAGGATGGCGGGCGGAAGCGGGGAGGTTTGGGGCATGATTGAAGCCTTGGCGAGTCGCGCATTGTAGCGGGTGGAGAAATTCGGTTGAGCGCTTTGGTCTGGAGGAAGCTGGCACGACGAAGCCGGCGGGCGGCGGCGCTGGCGGTGCTGCTGCTGTGGGGCGGCCTGGCGGCGGCGCAGGGGCCGCTGTATCTGTGGGAGCTGCGCGACGGCCACGGCGACGGCGAGCTGCGCGCCTGGCTGTACGGAACGATCCACGTCTGCGATGCGGCCTGCTTTCCGCTGCCGGCGCCGGTGCGTGCGGCGCTGGCGGCGGCCGACAGCCTGGCGCTGGAGCTCGACCCGGACGATCCGCTGCTCGGCGTCCGTCTCGGGCAGGCCGGGCTGCTGGCGGACGGGCTCCGGCTCGACGCACTGCTGCCGCCCGAACTGCGCCCGCGGCTGGCTGCCGCCGCGGCGCGGGTCGGCCTGCCGGACGGCGCGCTGCAGCGCCTGCAGCCGTGGATGGCCGGGATCGTGCTCACCGTGCGGATGGCGCAGCAGGCCGGCTTCGGCACCGACCAGGGCGTGGACCTGTGGCTGGCCCGTTCGGCGCGTGCGCGCGGGCTGACGTTGTGGACGCTGGAAAGCGTCGAACGGCAGATCGCCGCGCTGGCGGCCGGCGGCGAGGCGGCGCAGCGCGCGGGCCTCACCGAAATCATCACCTTGATCGAAGACGACGCAGCGTCAGACCATTTCGCGCGGATACTGGCCGCGTGGCGCGGCGGCGACGTGGCGCAGATCGACCGCGTGCTGCGCGAAGACAGCGGCGGCGCGGAGACGGCGCCGCTGCTGGCCGAACTGCTCGACCAGCGCAACCGCGAGATGGCCGACACCATCGTCGGCCGCCTCGGGCCGGGCCGGCAGCCCTTCATCGCGGTCGGCGCCGGGCATTTCGGCGGCCCCGGCGGACTGCTCGAGGTGCTGGCCGGGCGCGGTTTCAAGCTGCGTCAGGTGGAGGACGAAAACCGATGAGCGTGTGCACTGCCTTGCGCCGGCTGGCGGCGGCACGGTGGCCGCTGGCCTGTGCGCTGGCCGTCACGGCGATGCCGGCCGGCGCGGGGCCGGTGGCGATCGACGTCGGCCACTATCTCGCCAAACCGGGCGCCACCAGCGCGTATGGCGTGAGCGAGTTCGAATACAACCACGCGCTGGCGGCGGTGCTCGCCGCGCGGCTGGCGGCGGATGGCGTGGCGGTGCGGCTGATCGGCCATCGCGGCGAGATGGAGGATCTGCGCGCGCGCCCCCGCGAGGCCGAGGAGGCCGGCGCGGCCTTCTTCCTGTCGATCCACCACGATTCGGTGAAGGCCGAGTT
>WBZX01001811.1_pt1 | contig 15485 bp, 14 predicted proteins | sample 5204211 | NCBI WGS metagenome assembly WBZX01 (sample SAMN12344362, study PRJNA552823) | activated sludge metagenome | biome: Activated sludge suspended growth; feature: Nitrification reactor; material: Wastewater; isolation source: activated sludge from nitrification reactor of wastewater...
GTCATCCACTACCAATTGGATGGACAGTCCGTGGCTGCGCTCGAAGAAGGCACGGCAGAGGCGCTCGGCTCGCTCGGTGGGATCGCGTGGCGGGAGAGTCAGCTGGCCAGCGTCAGCCGCGACTTTCTCTATGCTTCCGAACTCTCCGCCACCGAGTATCCCCATGCCGCCATGTTCACGCGCTTTCTTGCGGACCGTCACGGTGCTCCAAGCTTTCGAAGCTTCTTCCGAAGGATGGGCGAGCTTGACCATCCAGACCAGCACGCATTCGATTCTGCTTTCCAGGACATCTTCGCCGAGTCCGTGGATGCAGCCTGGGCGGAGTTTGTCTCCGGGCCGCGTTGCGCATACGACTACTGGTTTTGCTCAGATCCGATCCCGTTGGCGCTTCCAGGAGAGTTTGAAGGTATCGATTGTTCAGACGAACGCACGCTAGGTTTCGATGCGACGTCCACAGACCTCGGCCCGGCCCTCTACCAACCCACCGCCGTGCTCGGGTTCTCAAACGACAGAGATCGTCGAATTCGCATTGAACTGTCGCATGCATTCGTCTACTTCGGACGATGCGGCGACTGCGAAGCGCAGGCGGCGTCGCCAGCCACGCTGCTGGAATCCAACGAAGAGAACCCAGACTACTCGCAGCAGGTACTGTCGATGGCGGCGGGAGAGTATTTCTTGATCGTGCGTCAGATCCCAGGCGGTACGACTCGAGTGACGGTCGCGCCTGCGGAGTAGAAGAGCCTCGTTCCTCGACGCGCGAGCGACAATCCTGCAGTCCAGGTGTCCGCCGGTTCAACGAGCGCGCTTAGGCTCTCCGCCGGGGGCTTCCTTCGCCGCGATGTCGAGTGTCGAGCTCTGCCACACGGCCACGCGGGCTCAGACATGCCTGCTCCAAGAGGGGCGCCAGCGCGGGCCTGGCCGCACCGGTGGGCGCGAGCCGCAGCTGCTGTCGCAGTGCGTGATGGTTCGAGACGACGCCGAAGTACCGCACCTGATGCTGACGCGGCGGGGCACGAGTCCGACGACGCGGTCGACGAAGCGCTCGAGGTCTCGAGCTCGACATCGACGTGCGTCGCACCCGAGCGCGTGGGCCGCTTGGAGATGATGCGGAGACGACCATCGGCGAGCGCCCGGACAGAAGCGTGGCCGAACGGCAGCCGCAGGCTGTAGCGCAGCATCCCTCGAGTCCCGTGCGATCGCGACGGTCGATGAGGGCGGCGGTCTCCAGCGACATGCCGAAGTCCGAGACCTCGAGCGTGCACGGGGCTCAAGGCACGGCGACACGGCCGAGCCCCTCGACCACCTCGCGCAGGCGCTCGAGCTCGGGCAGAGACTCCACGTCGCCGTCGAGCAGACCCGCACTCGCGATCGCCCGACGATACTCGCGCTCGGTGTTGCGGCTGATGGCTGTCACACTCACGTCCCGGCCCGCGTGCTTGACGTGCGGGTCGACCAACAGACCCGCCGCGGGGGTCCCGGGCCGCGCGAACGGCGTCGGGATGGAACGGAGGCGGCCGACTGGGCCGCGCCTGGGCACGTCGACGGCTTGGCCGAGCTCCTCGCGCCCTCGCTCCTCGCGGGCTAGACTGTAGAGGCTGTGCCAGCCGCGATCACGACGCCCCCGGGGTTCGACGACCTCCCAGTCGAAGAGAAGATCGCCTACGTCCAGGCGCTCTGGGATCTCATCTCCGCGGAGGCCGAGACGCTGCCTGTCCCTGGCTGGCAGCAGGCGCTCATCGACCAGCGGCTCGCCGAAGCTCGCTCTGACACTGTCGCGGTTCGCGGCTGGCCGGAGGTGCAAGCCGAGCTTCGGAGCCGATTGCTCGCCGTGCACGGCCGATGATCCTCGAGCTCACCGACGGTGCTGTCGAGGACATCACGGCGGCCGCACTCGAGTACGAAGAGGCGCGTCCGGGTCTCGGCTTCCGGTTCGAGGACGAGGTTGCTCGCCTAGTGCGGCAGATCGCCGATGCACCTGGAGTATTCGCGGTCATCTCGCCTGATGTCCGCCGTGCGGTTCTGCGCGTATTCCCGTTTTGTGTGTACTTCACGGTCGTCAGGGAACGGGCACGAGTCTTCGCGGTCCTTCACCAGCACCGCCACCCAGATAGCTGGCGAAGGCGGAGGCCGTGATCTGCTGCCCAACCAGCCGTTGCAACTGACGAATGCTAGGAGCTCCGCTTCGCTCCACTCCGCGCTCGCTGTGGGGATGGCTGCGCGCGGGCGATCCGATTCGCGAGGTGTCGCTCGTGGACGACGGCGCTGACGTGATCGCAGTGCACGAGCGGGTCGAGGATGGCCGGCTGCGACTGGTGCTTCGCGGCGGTGTCGAGGTGCTCGGCCTGCGGCTCGACGAGGTGATCGCGTTGGCGAGGGCGCTGTCGTGATAGCGAGACGCGGCGCTTCGCCCTCGCATCAGCGCGTCCGCGGCCGCAACCCGCGATGGCGCCCGGCGCTCGGTGAACCCTGACCTCTTCCGCCCGCGGCTGGACGGCGGTACCTTGGGCGGCGGAGGCGAATCGATGGCGGACGGCTGCATGGTGTTCTTCCCGGTCGGCGCGTGCGACCTCGACGCTGCCACCAAGGCGCTCGCCGGCTACGGGTTGACCGTCACCCGCCGCGGCGATGCGTTGACCGCCGGCCGGCCCGGCACGCCGCAGTTCCGCATCGTGCTGTCGGCAGAGCCGCACGTTGCCGTCGAGGCCGCCAAGATCGGGATGGGCACCCCGCACGAGGCAGCCATGCGGGAGTGCGCGGCGCGGTTCGAGGTCGCGATCGACGACCTGGACGCGGCCCTCGATGAGATCAACACGCTGATGGAGGTCCAGGGCGCGTTGCAGGATGCTTCGCAGGGATTTCTCTTCCTGCCCTGGAGCGGCCACCTGTCCGAGCCGTGGCGGGAGTAGCCGCAGGGCACCACGGACACCCGACCCATGCGCTCGGGCACGCTGCAATGACCGCGGTCCGCTCTCGGGCGGTCGATGCGCCGGATCACGCCCGCCGCCCGAAGCCCGATCTCCCCCGACGTGCGTCATCCCGACCCCCGCGTCGAGTTCCGCGGGTCGCGGCCCCCTTGCGAGCGCCGTCGTGTGGCCCAAACTCGCCACGCCATGACCAACGCTGATCCCCGCAAGCTCCTCGTGCTGGCCTTCGACTCTTCCATCCGCGCCCAGGAGGCCTTCCTGGCGGTGCAGCGGATGACCTCCGAGGGGCAGCTGCTCGTGCAAGATGCCGTGTTCATCCAGAAGCGTGCCGACGGCAAGGTGAAGGTCACCGAGACCCTCGACATCAGCCCCGCAGATGCGGCGGTGAACGGCTCGCTGTGGGGCGCGCTCATCGGCACGATCGTCGCCGGGCCCGTGGGGTTCATCGCAGGCGGTGCGGTGTCGGCGGGGATCGGCGCGCTGGTGGCGAAGTTCACCGACATCGGCGTGCCCGATGGCACCGTCGAGGCGATCGGCAAGGCCCTCGAGCCCAGCACGACCGCGCTCGCGCTGCTCGTGAGTCACATCGACGACGACGCCCTCGCCACCGAGCTGCGCCGCTTCGCAGGCGCGAGCTTGGTGCAGACCGACCTCTCGCCCGAGATGGTCGAGCGCCTGCGGGCCGCCCTGCACGCCGCCCCGTGAGGACGCGCCGCTCGAGGGCGTGACGCGCTCCCGAGTGGGCTCGGGGCCGCGCCCGAGGTCCAACCGCGGCGCCCAGCAGGGGCCCGCGCCCCGGCGCGGGGTGGGGGAGCGACCGCCGCGCTCCCCGAGGACTCGCACGCGTCGGAGCCGAGCGCGTGATCATTTCGCGGGCGCGCCGGTCTACGTCCAACATGGACCGCACCCGCGCCGCTGCCCGCCCCCTCGCCGCGCCGGTGACCGTGATGGCGTTCGCCTCCGGTCGCACGGTCGCGCTGGAGCACGGCGGGCCCGAGCGCCTGACGGTGACGGATCCCGCGGGTCGCTTCGAGGTCGCGATCCGCTTCACCGCGGCGGGTCCCGTGCTCGAGGTCGCAGCGCTCGGCCTCACGTTGCGGTCCGACGCCGCGCTCACGCTGTCGTGCGACGAGCTCCGCGTGAACGCCCGCGATGGCATCACGCTCGACTCGCAGGGTGACTTCGTGCAGCGCGTCGCCGGTGACGTGCGCCAGGAGTTCGCCGGTGCGCTCGAGACCTGTGCGCGCAGCGTGAGCATCGCGGCGCAGGACGGATCGGTCGACGTGTCGGCGTCGGACGACGCGTGCATCGTCGGTCGCCGCGTGCTGCTCAACCCCTAGCCCCTGCTGAGGCGGACATGTTGTTCGATGAGGTCATCGCGCGCCAGAAGGCCGCGCTCGAGGCGTATTTTGCCGATCCCACGCAGCACGCGATGGTGCTGCAGGTCGAGCCGGACCTCGAGTTCGTCGCGGCGCGCTTCGTCGCGCTGCTCGGTGCCCACGAGCACGCCGACGAGGCGACCGCCGAGGCACCGGTGGTGTTCGGTGCGTCGGCGCCGTTCACCGATGCCGAGGGCTACTACCGCGAGGTCGCGGCGCAGATCCACGAGAGCGTCGCGGAGCTCGCGAAGGTCTATCTCGAGGAGGACCCCGATCTCGTGCTGCCGGCGGCGCCGTCGTTGCCCGGCGGCGGCGAGGCATGCATCGAGGCCCACTTCGCCGCGTACCTCGAGTCGGTCACGCGGGGGCTCGGCAACTGGCACGCGACCACCGTGTTCGTGCTGCGCTTCGAGACCGAGGATGCCCACCTCGCCCACGCCGCCGCGCTGTCGTTCGCGAAGCTCGGCGGCTACCTCGTCATGCCGGAGGTGAAGCTGGTGGTGTTCGACGATCGCGGCAAGCCGCGGCTGCCGGCGCTGCGATCGGTTCGCACGCGCTACACCGCCGATCCGATCCAGCCCGGGCGCACCGACCTCGCCGGTCGGCTCGAACGCTTCGTGCGCAGCGACGACAAGCGCGTGCTCGGGCTGCACTGCCGCGGCCACCACCCCGACGAGCTGCGTCGCCCGCTGTTGCAGCTGCGCGGCCGCGGCGTGGCCACGCGGCTGCACTGGGTCGAGGCGCCGTTCGAGGGCCGCACCAACTTCTGCGATCTCATCTATCGCTGCATCGCGACCGGGGCCCAGACCCCGCCGCCGTGGGTCCGCGGTCCGTCGGGTGGGGTGCAGACGCGGGCGTGGGCGCCGCTGCCCGAGGGCCTGCCCGAGAGCGTCCACGACCTGCGCGCGCTCGAGCGGCCCGAGCAGAGCATGGTCGAGCTGGTCGAGCGCGTCGCTGCGCTGCACGGCGGCGGGCCGCAGTGCATCGTCGTGCGACCGACGTCGGTGCACGACCGTGCGGCGTGGCGCACGTTCGTCGCGGGCCTGGTCGGCGCGTGCGCGCGCATCGAGACCAAGTTCATCGTGCTCGACGTCGACGGCGTGGCGCCCTTCGACGACGCACCGCCGGTCGAGCAGCCGTGGGCACAGCAGAGCTTCTCGCTGGAGACCGAACGCACCGGCGAGCTGCTCGCGGCCGTGCTCGCGCGGCCGGACCTCGCGCCCGACGTGCGCATCGGCCACATGCTGATGCTGGCCAACTTCGAGGTCGGCCAGGGCCAACACCTGCAGGCGGCCGAGCGCGCCGCATCGGCGGTCGAGCTCGCCGAGGCCCACGGCGTGGACTCGGCCCGCAGCAGTGCGTGGTGGACGTTGGGCTACGCGCTGCAACGTGCGGGCAACACGGGCGCGAGCCGCAACGCGTTCACCGAGTCGTGCGACGCGGCGCTGCAGGCCGCGAATCCCACCGACGCCGCGAATGCGTTGATGGGCATCGGCCACACCTACTACCTCGAGAAGCAGTGGTCGGCTGCGATCGCGACCTACGAGGCGGCGCGCGAGCAGTGGCTCGACGCCGGGCAGGTGTTCGGCGAGTGCCAGGCGCTCATCTGGAGCGCCGAGGCCTATCGCAAGGTCGGCCTGCGCGACGACGCCGAACGGCGCTTCGCCCAGGTCGAGGCGAAGTACCGCGCGATGAAGGCCCCGTTCGAAGCGATGGCGCGCGGTGGGCTCGCCGATCTGTACGAGCGCATGGCGGCCAACCACAACGACGCCGGCCGCCGCGCCAAGGCGCACGCGTACTCGCACCTCGCGTGTCAGCACGGCAGCTGCGGACCCGTGCCGGATCGACCGCTGTAGGCGAAGGGGACACGTCATGGGCCTGTCCAACCTCGCCGATCGACTGACGCGGATTTCGCCGAGCAAGACCGCGACCGTGATCGCACGCGCGGCGGATCAGTCGCGGCGCCAACGTGATCACGCAGCAGCAGTGGCCGCAGCCGCGCCCGCGGCCGGTGCAGCACCCGCGGCCGCAGCAGCACCCGCGGCCGGTGCAGCACCCGCGGCGAACGACACCCCGGCCGCACCCGCGGCGCCGGGTGGCATCGGCCACGCGATCATGAGCAGCGCGCCGATGCAGGCGATCGGGCGCGCGTTCAACTTCATGACGAGCGTCGAGCAGGCGCTCACGGCCCCGCTGGGTGCGATCCCGTTCCCGTCGCTGCCGGCGGTGACGATCGGCAGCAACGGCATGGGCATCCCCCATGCGCACAGCCATCCGCCGAACCTGGTGCCGCCGGCGCCCCCGCTGCCGTTCCCCCACCTGACGCAGCTGATCTCGATCCCGATCCTGTCGGGCGCCGAGAACACGAAGATCGGCGGCAAGCCTGCGGCGCGCTGCGGCGACATGGGCCTGTCGGCGTTCTGCGGCGGCTTCTTTCCGCTGTGCGAGGTCTTCCTCGGCTCGGCGACGGTGTGGATCGAAGGCGCTCGCGCAGGCCGCGTCGGCGTCGACATCACGAAGCACTGCATCTTCACCTCGCCCAAGCCGAGCGATCCGCCGCTCGGCCCGATGGTCGGCGCGACGCTTGCGGGCGACGCCACCGTGATGATCGGTGGCGTGCCGCTGCCATCGCTGACCTCGATGGCGATGGGCGCGGCGTTCAAGGCCCTGTTCAAGGGCGTCGGCGTGGTCGGCCGCGCGGTGGGCAAGACCCGGCCGGGTCGAGCGCTGCGCATGGCAGTGCTCGCGCGGCGTGGCCGCAAGTACGTGGCCAAGCTGCTCGACGACTGGACCATCCGCCTGCACGGCGACGATGCCTTCAACAGGGCCGCGATCCGAGACCTGGAGATCATCGCGGGCAGTCCGGCGGGGCGCGCGATGTTCGACGACATCGCGCGGACCGGCCACCACGTCGACATGCATCCACCGTCGATGCACGCCGTGCTCGACGCGGAGCTCTACCGGTTGTATGGCGAGCGGATGCCGACGCCGGGGTTCTCCGGCCCGTACCAGCTGCCGCACCTGCCCGACTACGCCCACGCGCAGGCCGTCGGCACGCCGAACCCCAACGGTCCCTTGGTGCGCTCGAGGGACGGAGTGCCGGTGTCGGTGGCGTCGAACAAGGGCGCCAGCAGCCACATCGTCTACGACCCGACCGGGCGCAACCCGGCGCACGGGGCCACCGCAGGGACGCCATCGGCCGTGATCGCGGGCCACGAACTCAATCATGCCCGCCGGGCGGCGCTGGGCAACCGTGCGAATGACTACGTCAGCCACGATCCCAACTGGAACGCGGCGTGGCACAACGTCGAGGAGTACCACACGGTCCAATTCGAGAACGAGGTCCGCAGGTCGATCGGCTTGCCCGAACGCCCCGATTACACCAGCCCGTTGCCCTGATCGCCCGAGCGTGCGGAGAATCCATCACGATGCTGCAGGTCCACATCGATCCGATCCACGTCGTGCGCGGTGAGCTGCGCGTGCCCTACGTGATCACCAATCCCAACGACGTCGCCGCGTACGTCTACAACCTCGTCGCCGATCGGTTCGCGGTTCTCGCCAGCAAGCCGGATCCGATGCCGTCGGCCCAGCTCGCGCAGACCTGCTACGACCGGGACGGGATCGTCCTGTTCGTGCTGGGTCAGGTGAAGCGGCCTGAGCGACCCGGGGCGATCCAGCCCTCGTTCTTCTCGCAGCCCAAGCCGCTGGCCTCACGCATCGAGCCCGGCCGCGCACTGCAGGCCACGATCCGCGCCAAGCTGCCGCTGGTCGAGTGGAGCGAAGTCTTCGTGCCGCAACCCGAGTCGCCCGACCTGGTCGACACCGCGATCGCGCTCGTGCAGGTCGTCGTCGAGTACGCGCTCGAGCCCGATCTGATCAACGTCCGCGAGGACGCGAGCACCCGCGGCGCCTTCGCGATCAGCGAGCGCATGCGCCACCGTGCGATCGCAGACCAGGATGTCACCGCGCTCGGCGTCCGCATGCAGGTGGATCCGCATGCGACGCGCTTCGCGTGAGTCAGACGCGCCGGCGGGGGCGCTACTGTCGAGTCCCATGCCGCCGGCGGGGCCGTCGATCAACGCGCCGCTGGGCCCGTGACGTCGGTGGCGGGCTTGGTCGCCGGTGCGGTCGACGGGGTCGTCGCCGCGGTGGTGCCCGCCTTGCCCTCTGCGGGCGGTGGCAGCCGTGGATCGCGGGGCGGGATCTTGATCGTCCGCTTCGTGGGGGCCGGCGGCGGCTGCTTGCTCAGTGCGTCCTCGACCACGGGATCCGGCGTGCACCCGAGCAAGATGCCGGCGGCGGCGATGAGGATGCAGCGGTGCAGGTGTGCGGCGGCGCGGGATGTCATGGCGGCGGTTCGTGCAGGCGTCCCAGTGTAACGCGGTCCCTGGCGGCACGACGCCCGCGAGCAAGTGGCACCGACGCTTCACCGGCGCGACGAACAAGCGGTAGGGTCTAGCCCATGGCGGACGAGCCCTCGCCGGTCGACCTCGCGGACGCGACCCTCGCGGCGTGCAGCGTCGCGCCGTCGGACGCGGCCGCGTCGCGGGCAATCGTCGACGGCGCCGAGCAGGCCTTCGAGCAGCGCTACCGCGTCGATCGGCTGCTCGGTCGCGGCGGCATGGGCGAGGTGCGGCTGTGCGAGGACGTCGAGATGGGCCGATCGATCGCGCTCAAGACCCTGCGGCCCGACGGTGGCAGCGCAGCGCGATTCCTGCGAGAGGCGCGGATGCAGGGGCGGCTCGAGCACCCCGCGGTGGTGCCGGTCTACGACGTCGGCTACAGCCACGGGCTGCCGTGGTTCACGATGAAGCGGGTCAACGGCATCACGCTCGCCGAGGTGATCGCCGGGCTCGCCGCCGGCGACGAGGCGACCGCGCGCAGCTTCGGCCTGCGTCGCCTGCTGTCCGACTTCCTGCAGGTGTGCCAGGCGGTCGCGTACGCCCACGACCACGGCGTGATCCATCGCGACCTCAAGCCCGCCAACGTCATGCTCGGCGATTTCGGCGAGGTCTACGTGCTCGACTGGGGCGTGGCCAAGGCCAAGGGCGCCACCACCGAGATCCCCGATGGCCCCGCAGCCCCCCGTGATGGTGAGACCGCCGCGGGGGCGCTGCTCGGCACGCTCGGCTACATGCCGCCCGAGCAGGTCGATGGCGGCGGCGCTGCGGTCGATCACCGCGCCGACATCTACGCGCTGGGGGCGATGCTGTTCGAGCTGCTCGTGCTACAGCCGCTGCACCCGCGCGCGCCGGCGATGGAGCTCATCGCGGGCACCCTCGCCGGCGCAGACGCGCGCGCCAGCGTGCGCGCGCCGGAGCGCGACGTGCCGCCGGAGCTCGAGGCCATCTGCGTGCGCGCGACCGCGACCGCGCCCGCCGAGCGCTTCGCCGACGTGCGATCGCTGCGCGATGCGGTCGAGCGCTACCTCGATGGCGATCGCGATCAGCAGGCCCGCCGCGCGCTCGCCCGCGAGCACGCCGCGGCTGCGCGCGCGCTCGAGGCCCGCAGCGACGACGACCACGCCGCGCGGGCCCAGGCCGTGCGTGAGGCCGGCCGCGCGCTGGCGCTGGACCCGTCGAACCGCGAGGCCTTCGAGGCGCTCGGCAACCTGCTGCGACGCCCGCCCAAGCAGGTGCCGCCCGAGGTCGAGCGTCGGCTCGCGCTCGATCAGCAGCGCGAGAGTCGGCAGCAGGCCGGCGTCGGCGCGGTCGCGGGCGCGGCATGGCTGGCGTTCCTGGTGACGCCGCTGTTCATGGGCGTGCGCGACTGGAGCAGCTACCTGGCGATCGTCGGTCTGATGCTGGTGATCGTCGGGCTCTCGCTGCGACGGGTGCGGCGCGACCATGCCGGCAGCGCCGACGTGCTGGTCATCGCGCTGCTGCAGGCGGTCGTGCTCGGCCTCGCGACGCGGCTGTTCGGTCCGTTCATGCTGGTGCCCGGCCTGGTGGTGGCGACCACCGCGATGTTCGCGTTCACCGAGTTCCGCTTCGTGCCGCTGCTGATCGTCATGGGCTGCGCGAGCGTGTTCGTGCCGTGGCTGCTCGAGTGGCTCGGCGTGATCTCGCGAACCTACGCCTTCGACGGCGATGCGATGGTCATCCACGCCCGCATGGCGACGTTCTCGCCAACGGTCACCGAGGTCACGCTGGTGATTGCGAACGTCGGCGTGGTCGCGATGGCGGGCCTGGCGATCGCGCACGCCCGCAACGCACTCAATCGCGTGCGGCGACAGCTCGCGGTGCAGGCGTGGCAGCTCGAGCAGGTCGTGCCGGTGGAGACGGTCGCCGACGTGACCGCGGGGACGGCCGCGGCCGCGCCTGCCGTGCGCGCGGCGGGACCTTCGATCTCGACGCAGACCGATCCCGAGCCGCCTGCGACCGCCACCTGAGCGCGCCTCGCCTTCGCGCTACGTGCAGACCGCGTTGGCGATCACTTCGCCGCCGCCGTGGTTGGCCAGGATGCTGCTGTCCTGGTACCACACGCTCACGTTCACGCCGAAGCCCGGCATGGTGCCGAGGTTGGTGCCGTAGGACGGGCACGCGAAGCCTGCGGCATCGAGGGCGGTGACCACCTGGAACGAGCTCGCGGTGCTGGTCGAGTCGCCGGTCACGAGCTGGCAGTAGATGTCGGCGTCGGCCTGGTCGCAGCTGTCTGCGCCCGCCCATGAGCACGAACCATTGCAGTACAGCTGCGTGATGCCGGAGAAATCGTAGACGCACGCGGCGCTGCAGCCGACGTTGATCCACGGCAGCGCGACGCCGGGGTCGCACTGCTCCTGCGGTTGCACGCCGGCGTCGCCGCAGAAGGGGCCGAGCTGCGCGCAGCCGGGGTTGCAGCCGCCGTAACTGCCGTCGTTCACGCCGTCGTCACAGGCCTCCACGCTCGCGTGCACGAAGCCGTCGCCGCAGCTGGCTGCGACGCAGGTCGCCAGACACGCGTCGGTGTCGTCGGCGTTGCCGTCGTCGCAGCCCTCGCCGGGATCGATCGTGCCGTCACCGCAGAAGGGCTGCACCGGATCGCCGCTACTGCCGTCGCTGCCCGAGCTGTCGACCGCGGAGCTCGCCGAGGGATCGGTGCTGCTCGCGGTGGTACTCGGCGCGCCGGTGGTGCTGGCATCCGCGCTGGTGGAGCTCATGCCTTCGGTGCCCTCGGTCGCCCCGGTGCCCGCGGTGCCCGACGCGGTGCCGGCGGTGGCCGAGCCACCGGTCTCGGCCGAGCCCGAGAACAGGCCCCCGGAGAACGAGCCGCCGTCGTCGATGCTGCTGCCCGCACACGCCGACACCAGCGTGAGCACACCGAGCAGCAGGCTGCGATGGCGCGACATCAACAGCTTCACAGCGTACGTCGAGGCCGGCGGCATGCGCAACCGAGGTCGCGCGGCCTGGCGCGGCCGGGGCCCCCAAGGGCGCACGAGCTTGCGGTGCGCTAGCGCGCCTGGGGGAACTTCGAGAGCTTGTACTGCAGCGTGCGGCGGTGGATGCCGAGCACCCGGGCGGCCTTCGAGACGTTGCCGCCGCACTCCCGCAGCACCCGCTCGATGTGCTCCCACTCGACCCGCGCCAGCGACGGCGTCTCGAGCTGCAGCGCCTGCTCGTCGGTCTGCACGCCCTCACCGGGCTCGCGGTCGAACGCCGAGAGGATGCGGTCGGCATCGCAGGGCTTGACCAGGTAGTCGCGGGCGCCGAGCCGGATGGCCTCGACCGTGGTCGCGATCGAGAAGTAGCCGGTGAGCATCACCACCAGCGCGGCCGGGTGCAGCTCGAGCAGCTCGCGCAGCACCTTGAGGCCGTGGGCGCCGGGCATCCGCAGATCCACGATCGCGCGCTCGATGGTGTGCGACTGGGCGATCGCGATCGCCTCGTCGCGGTCGGCCGCCGTCCACACCTCGACGCCGCGCTGACTGAGCGCCCGTGCCAGTCGCTCACGGAAGCGCTCGTCGTCGTCGACGAGAAGGATGGGCGTCGACGCAGCGTCCGAAGTCGGGTCGGCATCGTCGGTCATGCTCGGCTCCCTTGCAGCGCCGGCTCGTCGCCGTCGAGCAGCGGTCGCAGGGCGTCGGAGCTGGCGGCACCCGCCATCGCGCCGCCGTGCGGAAGTGTCACCCGCACCTCGGTGCCGCCGCCCTCGCGGGGCTGCAGCTCGAGCCTGCCGCCCAACGACTCGACCAGACTGCGCGCGATGAACAGCCCCAGGCCCATGCCGGCGCCGGGCTCCTTGGTGGTGAAGAAGGGCTCGCCCGCCCGTGCGAGCACGGCCTCGCTCATGCCGTGGCCACGGTCGCGCACCACGATGCAGGTCGCCTCGGACTGCGGCAGCGCCTCGAGCTCGACGGCATCGTCGGCACCGGCATCGAACGCGTTCTTCACCAGCGACGCCAGCGTGCGTACCGTCGCCTCGGGCGGACACACGATGGCGGGCTCGCCGGCCGGTACGCGGATGCGGATCGCGGCGGCGTGGCGCTCGTCGAAGCGCGCGCGCACGCCCTCGAGCAGCTCGCGCGCCGGCACCCGGCGCAGGCGCAGATCCTCCTCGCCGGCGTGGGCCGACATGCCGCCGAGGATCGAGCGACAGCGCTGGACCTCCTCGATGATGAGCCGCACGTCGGCGAGCGCACCGTCGTCGACACCGTGTCGCGTGCACTCGAGCTCCATCTCGCGTGCCGCGACCGCGATGGTGCCCAGCGGCGTGCCCAGCTCGTGCGCGGCGCCGGCCGCCAGCGCGGCGAGTGAGGCCAGCCGCGCGCGTGAGGCGTCGCGCTCGCGCAGGCGTGCGATCTGCTCGTGCTGCTCGGCGATGGTCAGCGAGATCTTGCGGACGAAGAACGCGATCACCGTCGCAGCGATGGCGAACGCGATCCACATGCCCCGCAGATGCGCCCCCAGCATCGGGTCGGGCATCATCATGCCGTCGTGGTGGTGGTGCGCGTGTTCGTCGGCGGGCAGCAGGAAGAGCGCGCCGAAGCACAGCGCCGACAACACGGTGATCCACACCGTCGAGCGCGTGGTCAACACCACCGCCGCGAGCACGATGTGCGCGATGTAGAAGATCGTGAAGGGGTTGGCGGCACCGCCGGTGGTCGCCAGCAACACCGTCAGCGTGGCGGTGTCGAGGGTGAGCGCCGCGACCATCAAGCGATCGGGCTCGCGCGGCGCGGGGTGCCGGCGCAGCCACAGCGCCAACGCGAGGTTGGTCAGCGCGGTGAAGCCGAGCAAGGGCACCACCGCGCGCCACGGCAGGGCCATGTCGAGCTCGCGGTGGTAGAGGACGATCGCGGCCAGCTGACCCGCGATCGCGAGCCAACGCAGGCGCACCAACCACGGCAGGGTCGCGCGCGACTCGATGCGGTCGGCCATGCGCGCGCGGTCAGGGGTCGACGCAGAACTTGAACACGACGGTGTCGGTCGAGGCGTCGGCGAGGGTGAAGTGCAGGCGGACCTCCCAGAGGCCCGGCATGAACAGGTTGACCGGCTCGAGCATCACCTCGCCGGGCGGGTCCATGTCGGTCACATGACAGGCGATCGAAGTGCCGTGCATGTGGTCGGGCATGTACGGCTCGACCGCGAGCTCGGCGTCGTCGACCGGCATGCCGGTCGCGAGGTCTTCGACCGCCAGGGTCCAGGTGTTGTCGCCGCGCGAGGGCGGGGCCGGCAGCGCATCGATGAAGCGCACCCTCAGCTTGCTGCCGTCGCGGGCGAGCCCGAGCGCATAGTCGTCGTCGCGATCCTCTGCGGCGCAACCGCTGACGGGCTCGCCGGTGCTCGAGCCCGCATCGCCCGAGCCACCGTCCTCGTCACCCGCACCGGCCTTCGGATCGCACGCGCCGAGCAGCACGAACACGCCACAAAGGAGGCTGCGGGCACGCGCAGGCGAGGCCGACATCATGCTCGGGAGTATGTCACAACGCCGCGTGCTCGCCGGCGCGCCGCTGCGCAAAATCGCCGCAGGTGTGCCGCCCCGCACCGCAGCGATTCCCGCGTGACGGCGGCTGCGAGCGCAGCGCCGGCCGGGTCGATGCGCGCGCAGCCGCGTCGGCTCACAGCTTGGGGCCGGGGATCCGCGTGTCGCCCTGGCGCAGCGTGATCTGCAGCTCGTCGAGGTGCTCGAGCATCGGCACCGCGAACTTGCGCGAGAGCCCGGCCAGCTGCTTGAGCGCCTGCACGTCGATGGTGCCGTGCTCGCGCAGGTGCGTGCGCACGCGCGACAACAGCTCGTCGTGGCTCTCGCGCGCGAGCGAGAGATCGGCGGTGATGCGCACGAGCTTGCCCATGCGCTGCAGCGAGGTGACCATCTCGAGCACGTCGCGGGGCGGTCGCGCGACCGCGTCGCCGACCTCGCGCAGGGTCGGTGGCGTGAGCCCGCCCTCGAGGTAGCGCGCGAGGATCGACTTCATGTGTCCGGGCAGCTCGCCGCCGGGCTGCAGGCCCTTGCCCGGCCGCGCGACGGTGCCGAAGTCGTCGACCACGCGCAGACCTCCGCGGGCGATCGCACGATCGACTGCGAGCGCGCGCACGTCGGCGGCGAGGCGACCCTCGAGCGCGCCCTCGAGCGCAGCGCGGGCCATGCCGGCCTGCAGGGGATTGGCGGCGTGGAAGCGATCGACCAGCGCGATGCAGCGCTCCACCACCGGCCGCAGGCCGGCCTCGAGCACGAAGCGACCACCTTGCAGCTCGAGCAGCTCGCCGCGGGCGATCTGCCGCTGTAGCTGCAGGCGCGCGTCGCCACCGGCGCGTCGCGACAGCGCGTCGGTGTCGATGCCCGCGAGCCCCGCGTCGTGCAGCAATGCGCTGCGCCGCACCTCGGCGTCGGCGTGGTCGAGCGCGCGCGCCAGCGCGATCCACCGCGGCCGTTGTCCGCGGCCCTCCGAGGGCTCCGGGTCGAGCACGACGCCGCCGCCGACGGTGCGACCCGACCAGTCGTCGTGGGGCTCGGCGAAGGCGCGCACCACCAGTCGTTGACCGCGCCAGATCGGCAGCGGTGCCTCGAGTCGGATGCGCACGATCGCCTCCGCGCCGGGCGGGACCTCGACGCCGTCGCTGGAGCTCCCCTCGCCGAGGGTCCCGGGGCTCGGCACCACCCACAGCGGATCGAGCACGCCCACGCCGTGGGCCGTGCCGGCGCAGATCTGCAGCGTGGTGCCGTGGGTCCACGTCGGGCTGTGGCCGGGCAGGTGCAGCAGCTT
>WBZX01001812.1_pt1 | contig 15484 bp, 12 predicted proteins | sample 5204211 | NCBI WGS metagenome assembly WBZX01 (sample SAMN12344362, study PRJNA552823) | activated sludge metagenome | biome: Activated sludge suspended growth; feature: Nitrification reactor; material: Wastewater; isolation source: activated sludge from nitrification reactor of wastewater...
ACATCGAGCTCTCGGTCGAGGGCGACATCGAGTTCAAGGACCCGGTGCAGAAGTCGCGCATCGACATGACCTTGAAGCTCAACCTGACCGAGAAGCTGCAGCAGCGCAGCGAGAAGCTGCGCCTGGTGTTCCAGGGCGCCGACGCCAAGTCGCGGCTCGATCCGCCCGAGCAGGGCCTCGGCTACGTGCTGAGCGGCGCCATCTCGAACCCCAAGTTCCGCGGCATCAAGGCCAAGACCGCCCGCGACTCGCGGGCCGAGAAGCGTGCACGGCAGGCCAAGCGCGACGCCGCCAAGCGCAAGAAGGACGAGGCCAAGGCCAAGCCCAAGTCGGACGAAACCGACGCCAAGGACGACGCGAAGGCGGAGATCGACGCCCGCCCGTCGCTGCCCGGCGGGCCGACCCCGCCGCCGCCGCCCACCGGCGGCGATGCGATGCCGACGCCGACCAAGCCCGGCGCCAACCCACTCGACGTCGAGAACGATCCGCCCCCCGGTGGTGCCACCACCGCGCCGCCGTCGGAGCCGCCGCCATCGGAGCCGCCGCCGCCGTCGGAGCCGCCCCCGCCGGATCCCAACGTCGAGCCCCCGCCGCCGGACTCCGGCGAGCAGAACGTCGAGGAGGTCCCGACCATCCTGCCGCCCGACGGCAGCTTCGGTGGCTCGGGCGGGCCGATCGGCGAGCCGGTGCAGTGATCGCTTCCTGATACTCTTGCGACTGCAAGGGTGCCGGAGCTGCCGGACATCACGGTCTACGTCGAGCGCCTCGCCGACAAGCTGCAGGGCGCGACCCTCGAGGTCCTGCGCCTGTGCAATCCCTTCTTCCTGCGCACCGTCACGCCGCCATGGCAGTCGGTGCAGGGCTGCCGTGTGCGGGGAGTGTCGCGGCTCGGCAAGCGCATCGCGATCTCGCTCGAGGGCGAGCTGCACCTGGTGATGCACCTGATGAAGCTCGGTCGGCTCAAGTGGGACGCGCGCGGCAAGGCCCCCGGCCTCAAGCTCTTGCACGCGAGTCTGACCTTCGACCGCGGCAGCCTGCACGTGATCGAGATTGGTCCCAAGAAGCGCGCCTCGCTGCACGTCGTGCAGGGCGACGGGGCGCTGGCGGAGTTCGGCCCGCTGGGCATCGAGCCGCTGGCGTGCACGCTGGCCGAGTTCACCGCGGCGGTGCGCCGCGAGAACCACACCCTGAAGCGCACGCTCACCGATCAGCGCCTCATCGCGGGCATCGGCAACGCCTACTCGGACGAGATCCTCCACGCCGCGAGGTTGTCGCCGGTGCAGCTGAGCACGAAGCTCGACGACGACGCGATCGCACGGCTGTGGCAGGCCACCCGCGCGACCCTCAACCGCTGGACCGAACAGCTGCGTGCCGAGGTCGGCGACGGCTTCCCCGAGAAGGTCACCGCCTTCCGCGAAGGCATGGCGGTGCACGGCCGCTTCCGCGAGCCGTGCCCGGTGTGCCAGACCGCCGTCGAGCGCATCGTCTACGCCGACCGCGAGACCAACTACTGCGCGCGTTGTCAGACCGACGGCAAGCGCCTGGCGGATCGCGCGCTGTCGCGGCTGCTCGGTCAGGACTGGCCACGCACGCTCGAAGAGCTCGAGGAGCGGCGCGGATGATCGCGCGGTGGCTCGCGCCGGTGCTGCTCGTGCTCGGCGGCTGCGGTGGGTCGGCCGAGGTCACGCCTGCGGCCCGGCAACGCGCCGCGACCATCTGGTCCGAGCGCTGTGCCAACTGCCACGGGCCCACCGGCCGCGGCGATGGCCCCGGCGCCAAGCTGTTGCCCAGGGCGCCGCGCAACTTCGCCGACGCGACCTGGCAGGCCAGCGTCGACGATGCCCGCATCGCGCAGGTGATCGTCGACGGCGGCCTGCGCTACGGGCTCGACTCCAACATGGCGGCGAACCCCGACCTGCAGCGTGAGCCGGCGGTCGTGTCGGCGTTGGTGGAGCTCATCCGTGGCCTCTGATGCCGACCACGCGACCGTGCGCGACGTGCCGCTGGCCCGCGACGCGTGGGTGCTCGCGATCGCGTCGACCGGCAGCCTGGCGCTGGCGCTCGGGGCTCCGCCCGGCGGCAGCGTGTGGAGCATCTGGCTCGGCTTCGCACCGCTCGCATGGGCGGCGATGCGGCTGCGCACGCGCGGCGTGGGGCGGCGGTTTTTCGCGGGGTGGCTCGGTGGGCTGTGCGTCGGGCTGGTCGGCTTCCCGTGGTTCGGCGAGATGCTCGAGCGCTTCGCCGGCCTACCGAGCGCGGTGGCGTGGTGCGGCCAGCTCGCGTTCTCGGCCTGGACGGCGGTGCCGTTCGGGCTTTGGGTGGTCGCGTTCGGCGACGCGCCGGTGCGCGGTCGCTGGGCATGGGTGTGGCCGTGCGTGCTGTGGGTCGCGCTCGCGACCGTGTGGCCGGCGGTGTTCCCGTACACGCCGGTCATCGGCTTCGCCGAGGTGCCGCAGTGGATGCAGGCCGCCGAGCTCTTCGGCGTCGCGGCGTGTGAGACCCAGGTGGTCGCGTGCGGTGTGCTGCTCGCGCGCGCGGTGATGCCCGGCGATCGACGGGCGCGTGCGCAGCAGGCCATCGTCGCGCTGGCGCTGCCGCTGGCGTCGTTCGGGCTGGGGCAGCTGCGGATGGACGCCGTCGATCGAGAGCTCGCGGGCGCGCCGAAGCTCGCGGTCGGCATCGTGCAACCCAACGCGCCGCTGCTGGCCCACGACCCCTTCGACAAGATGGCGCGGCTGTGGAGCATGTCGCTCGAGCTGCAGAACCAAGGCGCCGAGCTCATCGTCTGGCCCGAGGCCGGCACCTTCCCGTACCGCACCTACCGCCCGTTCGTCCGCGATTTCGTCGAGCCCAGCCGTCGCGTGATGCGGGTCCACGAGACGCCGACCATCTTCGGTGCCGCCAGCATCACCCGCGGCGAGCGCTACGAGTACAACACGGTGTACGCGATGGACGGCGAGGGCAACGTCGTGGGCGCGTTCGACAAGAACATCCTGGTGCCGTTCGGCGAGTACGTGCCGCTGGTCGATCCCGACTGGGCCATCGAGCAGATCCCGAGCATCTCGCACAACCACGCCGGCGAGGGCCCGGCGCGCTTCGAGATGGCCCTGGGCACGCCGCCGCGCACGGTCGCGCTGGGGCCGGTGGTCTGCTACGAGGACATCTTCATCGAGTTCTCGCGGGAGGTCGCGGCGCAGCCGGGCGGCATCGATGCATTCGTGAACGTCACCATCGACACGTGGTTCGGCTTCACCGCCGAGCCGTGGGAGCACCTCGCGCTGGCGCAGTTCCGGTCGGTCGAGCACCGGGTGCCGATGGTTCGCTCGGTGGCGGCGGGGCCGGCCAGCGCGATCGATGCAACGGGGCGGCTGGCGGCCTCACTGCCGCTGCGCGACCCGAGGATCGGCGACCCGATCCCGCCGGAGTCGCTGCTCGTCGAGCTCGCGCTGGCTCGCAACACCGCGAGCGCACCGACCGTGTTCGCGCAAGGCGGCTGGCTGGCGCGGTGGTTGTGCCTGGCGTGGGTCCTGGGGCGCGCCGGGGCTGCGCTGTGGCGGCGACGTCGCACCCGACGGAGCGCGGCGTGAACCTGCTGCTGCTGCCGCGTGGCAGCGTCGACGCCGACGGTCGCGCGCACGTCGTCGGCGACGCCGTGGCGCACGTGCGACGCGTGCTGGGCAAGGGCGTCGGCGATGACCTCAAGGTCGGCGAGCGCGAGGGTCGGATCGGCAGGGCGGTGATCGAGTCGCTCGACGACCACGGCCTGCGGCTGCGATGCACGCTCGACGCCGACCCGCCGCCCAAGTTACCCGTGACGCTGGTGTTGGCGCTGCCGCGGCCGCCGGTGCTGCGGCGCGTGCTGCAGCACGCGACGACCATGGGCGTCGGTCGCATCGTCTTGTGCAACGCCGCGCGCGTGGAGAAGAGCTACTGGGGCAGCCCCGCGCTGCTGCCGGACGAGATCGATGCGCAGCTGCGACTGGGGCTCGAGCAGGGCCGCGACACCGTCGCGCCCAGCATCGAGCAGCGCCCGCGCCTGCGACCGTTCGTGGAGGACGAGCTCGCCCACGCTGCGATCCCGCGACGCTGGCTCGCCGATGGCGACGGCCGCACGCCGGTGCCGTGCGACGTGCGCGAGCCGAGCATCGTCGCGATCGGACCCGAGGGTGGCTGGGTGGACTTCGAGCGCGAGCTGTTCGCGGCGGCGGGCTTCACCGCGGTGACGCTCGGGGTTCGGCCGCTGCGGGTCGAGACCGCGGTGGTCGCCGTGCTCGCGCGACTGGCGGTCTGACGCGCTCGCCGCGAGCCCACCTTGGGCGCGGGCTCGGTGCTACCTTTGCGGCCGGTGACGACCTCGCGCACCCGCCTCGCCGCGGCCCTGGGCCTGCTCGGCGCCTGCTTCCAGGGGGAAGGCACCATCGGTGCGGTGTGCAGCGAGGCCGCCGATTGCGGTCCGCAGCAGGCCTGTCGTCACGAGCTGTGTGGCCGCTGCGGCAACGGCAGCCACGAGGCCGGCGAGGTCTGCTACGCCGACGCGCTCGCGATCGACACGGCGCCGGTGCGCTCGTCGCTGCGCGTGGTCGATGTCGACGACGACGATCGCGACGAGCTGCTCGGCCTCGATGACCAAGGCGCGCTGCAGTGGATCCGGCCCGCCGGCACGGCCTTCACCGCGCAGGCGCTGCCGCTCGCGGATGTCACCGCGTTCGTGGTGACGGACCTCGACGACGACGGCGACACCGACGTGCTCGCCGCCGTCGGCGACGGCGTGATCGCGCTGCTGCGGGACGGCGAGTCGTTCACCGCTGCGGCGCCGCGCAGCCTCGGTCACACCACCACGGAGCTGGCGTTGGTGCCCACGGACGCAGGCCTGCTGCTGGTGTCCGTCGACGACCAGGGCGGCGCCTTCGCGGCGCCGCTGGGCGGCGACGCGGCACCGGTCGCGATGCCCTCGCTCGGGACCGCCGTGCACCTGGGCCCCTCGATCTACGTCGACGGTGACGATCACGCCGATCTGGTCGTCGTCGATCACCGCGGCAACCGCCTGCAGGTGCTGCTCGGCGACGGCGCGACGCTGGTACCCGGCGACACCATCGGCGTCGGCCGCGGTCCGCGGGCGGTGCTCGGCTGGGATCGCACCGGCGATGGGCGGCGGGACTTCCTCACCCTCGATCACGAGGGCCGCACGGTCACGCTGGTCGACGTCGACGACGACGGATCGCTGTCGGTGTTCGGTGCGCTCGCGATCGCGGCGGCGCCCACCGGCGTCACCGCGATCGACGTCGACTTCGACGACAGCACCGACCTCGTGGTCTCGAGCGCCCGCGGCCTGTGGCTGTGGCGCGGGCCGCAGGGGCAGTCGATCGACGCGGTCCAGCTGTTCGAGGCGCCCGCCGACGGGGTCTGGGCGGCGCGCTTCGGTGTGCTGCCGGTGTTCGACCTGCTGGCGCTGCGCGAGGGTGTGCCGCAGCGGTTCGAGGTCGACCCATGAGGCTCGCCCGCGTGCTCGCGACATGGCTCGCGTGCGTCTTGCTGGCCGCGGATGTGCGCGCGGCGGATCCCCGCGGCTACGGCGGCCCGACCGCGGTGGTGGGGCCCGAGCGCGGTGATGTCGACACCAGCGCGCCTGGCTCGCCGCCGGCCGAGAACGTCGCGGGTGCGACCGTGCCCCCGCCGCGCCTGCAGCCCGCCGCCACGGCGGCCGCGGACGCAGCACCGAGCTTCGTCACGGCGCCGCGCAGCAAGGCCTCGGTCGTGGGCGCGGTGTTCATCGCCGTGACCGCCGCCGGCTGGGTCGCCACCGTGATCGGCCTGTCGATGGGCGAAGGGGTCGACGACGCGTTGCAGCCCCTGCGCGGCCGCGACGATCTCGAGCGTCGCCGCGACCTGCTGCGCCGCGGTGCGCTCGCAAATCGGCTCGCGATCGGGGCTGGCATCGCGGCCTCGGTGTCGCTGGTCACCGGCATCGTGTTGATGTCGATCGGTCGCCGACGGGAGCGCCGCGCGGCGGCGCGACGGGGCTGACGCGCGGACCGGCGCATCGTGGCATGCTGGGGGCCACGTGCAAGGCCGCGTGACCTCGTCCGAGCCCGCGCCGGTCGCCGTGCGACCTTGGTTGCGCAGCGCGGCGTGGGACACCGCGGTGCTGTCGTACGGCTGGGTGCCGTTCTACCTGTGGTGCGTCGTCGGGCTCGGTCTCGGGCGCGAGGGCTGGGGGCTGCCGGCGCTGTCGCGCGCGGCGAACAAGTCGGCGTTCGCGACCGCCGTGGTGGTCGCGCTCGCGATCACGTACGTCCATCGGCACTACACCTTCGTGCTCGTGTACGGCGATCGTCGCAGCTTCGCCGCACACGCGCGCGCCTACGTCTGGGTGCCGTTGGTGGTGCTCGGTCTGGTCGGCTTGGCGCGTACGACCGCCGAGCTCCGCGTGCTCGGTGTCTCGCCGTGGCTGGTGGTGGCGGTGGCGACCGGGATCTGGAACGTGTGGCACACGCTCCAGCAGCGCTACGGCATCGGTCGCATCTATGCGGCCAAGCTCGACGCGGCCCGCGGTTCGCGTCCGTCGGTCGCATCGGGGCGGCAGGATCGCCTGCTGCTGTGGACGCTGGCGTTCGCGACCGCCTGCGTGCTCTTGGTCGTGCGTAGCTCGACGTTCGCCGGGCATCGCAGCGCGCGCGAGCTGCTGGCCTTGCTCGCGCCGGTGCTGCAGCCGCCGCTGGCGGCGCTGTGGCTGGCGCTGGCGGGGGCGCTCGCGCTGGTGGTCGCGCGGCGGTGGGTGCGGGCCGACCTCGCCGGCGTGGCGCAAGCGTCGTCGCTGCTGCCGCGTTGGAGCTTCGTCGGCTCGACAATCGCGTTGCTGGCGGTGTTCGTGGTGCACGGGCCGATCGTCGGCTACTTGTGCTTCGGCACCGCCCACGCGATCGAGTACATCGGCTTCGTGCACCACTTCGCCGCCCGCAAGTACGCGGGCGAGCGTGGCAGCGTGGCCGCGGCGGTGTTCTCGTCGCCGTGGCGCGCACCGCTGCCCCTCGCGGTGCTGCTGCTGGTGTTCTGGCTCGGTCGCGACGTCCGTGACGAGGGCGTCTACCTGGTCTACTACATCTCGACCTCGCTGCTGCACTTCCTCTTCGACGGTTGGATCTGGAAGGTCCGCACGCCACAGGTGCGGCAGCCACTGCTGCGACCGTAGGAGCCTTGCCGTTGTCCGACGCCCGAGCACCCGCTGCTGCTGGCGCGCCCCGACGATGGTGGGCGCCGTGGATCGTCGCAGTCGCGCTGCTGGTCGCGGTCGCGTCCTACCTCGGCCGGCGGGCCCTGATCGCGGGCTTCTTCCGCGATGGCGTGCCCGCTGCGGCGCCGTGGCAGCGCGAGCTCACCGGGCCCTCGTTGCCGGCCGCACCGCACGTGCGCGTGGTGCTGCTCGACGGGCTCTCGCGGGCGCTCGCGCAGACCCTGCCGAACTTGAACCGGGCGTGCGAAGGCGGGCTCACGCTGGCGGTCGATGTCGGCTTTCCGACGGTGTCGCTCCCGGTGCAGCACGTGCTGTGGACCGGCCGCACGCAGCAGCAATCGGGGGTGCTGTACAGGATCCCGCGGCTCGATTCGCCGCCGGTCGATGCCCTGCCGCTGCGCGTCGCCGACGCGATCGCGGTCGGCGAGTCGCACCGCGACATCGTGCACAGCTTCGGCTTTGCGACCACGCTGCCACCGCTCGGTCGCGACGACATCGAGCCGGTCGGATCGCGGTGGCGCACCGAAGAGTTCGTGCCCGCCGCGACCGCGGCCGTCGCCAGCGATGCACGCCTGGCGTTCGTGCATGTGCTGCGCATCGACGAGGCCGGTCACCGTGAGGGCGCCGGTTCGCAGGCCTACGACGACGCCGCGCGCGAGGCCGACGCGATGCTGGCCGAGTGGTTCGCAGCCGCGCCCGACGACGCGCGGTGGATCGTGCTGGCCGATCACGGCCACCGCGAGGCGGGCGGCCACGGCGGCGCCGAGTCGGAGATCCGCGTGGTGCGGGCGTGCATCTTCGGCGGCGCGCCGCTGCAGCTGCCCGAGCCGACCGCGCCGATTCACCTGGTCGATCTGCACCGCGCGTTGGCCGACATGCTCGGGCTCGAGCCCGACGCCGACGCGCCCGGTCGCGCACTCGCGACCGCGATCGACGAGCCCCGCGTGGCGCAGACGCTGCCACGGCCGAGCCCGGTGGCGTGGGTGACCGCGCTCGCCGTGCTCGCGGCGGGCGTGCTGCTCGGCGCCGCGCCGCCCTCGGCCCGCGCCGCGCTGCCGTGGCTGCCGCTGGCGGCCACATCGGTGTGGCTCGTCGATGGCGCCATCACGCTGTCGAACCCGGTGGTGTATCCGCCGCTCGGTCGCGACGTCCTGCTCGCGGCGATGCCCGGCTTCGCGTGGTTGCTGCTGTGGAGCGCGGCCGCTCGCGACGCGCGGACGCTCGCGTGCGCCGCCGCGCCGGCGTGCGCGACGCTCGTCGCGGCGGCGATCCTCGCCGGCGTACCGGCGGCGCTCGTCGGCGGTCCACCGCCGCTCGTGCCGACCTGGACCGCGTGGTGCTCCGTGCTGTTCACGATCACGGCCGGCGGCGCGCTCGCGGTCGCGATCGGGCAGGGGATCGTGTGGGGGCGGCGGCCGCGGTCGGCGACCGCCCGCTAGCTCGGCGGTCGCGCGATCACTCGTCGTCGGCGCCGGCCTGGGCGAGCTTGTCCCGCGCCCGGCGGCCCTTGCTGCTGCGATCGATGTTCACGCTCGAGAGGGTGCCGTAGGCGGCGTGCAGCGCCTGTAGCAGCGTCGGGTCGCCGCCCGAGAGGTCGTGGGTCTCGCCGAAGTCCGCGGCGAGATCGTAGATCTCGGCGACGTTGTCCTCGCGGCGGACCATGAGCTTGTGGGGCCACATGACGACGCCGTACTGGTCGGTCTCGTTGAGCGGCAGCGGGCGCGTGCGATGGGTGAGCTCGGGCGGAGCGCCGTCGATGAGGTACGGCACCAGGCTCTCGCCGTCGACGGCGGGCTCGGGCTGGCCCATGAGCTCGAAGAGGGTCGGGTGCACGTCGATGAGCGAGACCGGGCGATCGATCTTCGCGGGCGCGAAGCCAGGCACGCGGATCGACATCGGTACGTGCACGAGCGCGTTGTAGACGAAGCGACCGTGGTTGTCGGGCAGGCGCGGGTCCTCGCCGAGGCCCTCGCCGTGGTCGCTGACCAGCACGATGATGGTATCGTCCCACAGGCCACGCTCGCGCAGCGCGGCCATCACGGCGCCGATCTGATCGTCGACCACGCGCACCAGCAGGCGGTAGCGCGAGGGCTTGTCGGTCGCCGCGTCCGCGTCGGGACCGACCGCCTCGCGCAGGCGGTTGGTCTTGATCTCGTGGTGCTCGTGGACGTCGAAGTAGTGCAGCCACAGGAAGAACGGCTGCGAGGGCTCGAGCCCATCGAGGAATCGCAGGCCGAGCTCGGTGGTGCGGGCACCGGTGGTGTAGCTGCCGACGTCGCGCTCGTACATGTCGTTGACGATGCGGTCGTAGCCGTCGAGCCCGCGCGTGAGCATGGCCTTGCCGACGTAGCGGATGACCTCGCTGGGGATCACGGCGTGGGTGCGGCGGCCAGCGGCGTGCATGGCCTCGGCCAGGGTCGGCGCGTCGGTGGCGAAGGGGTCGATCTGCCCGGTCAGCACGCCCGACATCGACAGATCGGTGCCGGCCGCCGGCGCGAAGGTGCGCTCGAAGCGGCGCGAGGCGTCGAACAGCGCGAAGAAGTTCGGCATCGCCGCGCGGTTCTCCGGCGTGTCGGCGAGCACGTCGGCGCGCAGGGTGTCGACCGCGATGAGCACCACGTTGAAGCGCCGCGCGGCCTTCAGCTGCGCGATGACCTCGGGCCGCTCGCGCCACGCCACCAGCTGTTCGTGGTGCTCTGTGTTGGCCTGCACGATGGCCTGGGCCTCGGGCGGCAGCCCGCTGACGCCGTCGCAGTTGTCGTCGATGCCGTTGTCGGGCAGCTCGGCGACGCCGGGATTCACCGCAGCGTCGAGGTCGTTGCAGTCGCCGCCGCCGAGCACCGCGGAGTACTCGTCGCGATCGAGATCGAACACCGTGCGACACAGCCGCACCAGCATGCGGCCGTGCATGCCGGTGGTCGCGACCGTCACGCGCTGCTCCTGCGTGGCGAGCCCACGGGTGAGGCACGCGACCAAGCCGACGTCGATCACCACCAGCCAAACGCGGCCGCCGTGGATCCACAGCGGCCGACGGCTCGGCCACGCGCCCACGCGGCGCAGCGCGATCGCGGCCCCGAGCCCTGCGACCACGCACTCGACCACGAGCAGGAATGTGTGCACGTCGGGGTACTCGCTGCGCTTGACCCGGCGCGTGACGATGTCGATCGCCACTGCGGTGAGCAGCAACCCCGCGGCCAGCAGCCATGGGCCGCCGCGTTTGCCGTGCAGCCACGCGCCGAGCCCCAGCGCGACCGCCAGTGCGGCCCACAGCACCACCGGCAGCAGCACCGGTGCCCACGCGGCGCCCGGCAGGGTCTGGGCGAACGCACCTTCGAAGAGGTGGCGCGAGGTCGGGACCGTCGCCAGCAGGCTCGGCAGCGCTCGCAGGCCGGCGCGCGCCCACGCCGGCATCGCGCGCGCGCGCAGCAACGACTCGACCAGTGCGATCACGATGCCGCACAGCGTGCCGCCGGCCAGCAGCAGCGCGGCGATCGTCGCGACCGTGCCGAGCCCACCGTCGCGCAGCAACCACAGCTCGAACGGCGCCACGAGACAAGCACCCACCACACCGATGGCGACGTCGCCCGGTGCCAGCAGGTGCGGTGTCTGTGGCGTCGCGCTCAATCGGTGGCTTCGGCGGGCGCCGGGTCGTGGCCGGCGGCAGCCGGCAGGTACAGCTCACCCCCGTGCGCGCGGAACTCCGCGGCCTTGTCCGCGAGGCCCTGCGCGACCGCGGCCTCGTCGGCCAGCGCACGCACGTCGGCGGTGAGCTTCATCGAGCAGAAGTGCGGGCCGCACATCGAGCAGAAGTGGGCGGTCTTGGCCGGCTCCGCGGGCAGCGTCTCGTCGTGGAACTCGCGCGCCCGCACCGGGTCGAGCGCGAGGTTGAACTGGTCGTGCCAGCGGAACTCGAAGCGTGCCTTCGACAGCGCGTTGTCGCGGTCCTGCGCGCCGGGGTGGCCCTTGGCCAGGTCCGCCGCGTGGGCGGCGATCTTGTACGTGATCACGCCCTCGCGCACGTCGTGCTTGTCGGGCAGCCCGAGGTGCTCCTTGGGCGTCACGTAGCAGAGCATCGAGCAGCCGAACGAGCCGATCATCGCGGCACCGATCGCCGAGGTGATGTGATCGTAGCCGGGCGCGATGTCGGTCGTGAGTGGCCCGAGGGTGTAGAACGGCGCCTCGTGGCACAGCTCGTCCTCGAGGTCCATGTTCTCCTTGATCTTGTGCATCGGCACGTGGCCGGGGCCCTCGATCATGACCTGCACGTCGTGGCGCCACGCGATCTCGGTGAGCTGACCGAGCGTGCGGAGCTCGGCGAACTGCGCTTCGTCGTTGGCGTCGGCGATCGATCCCGGTCGTAGGCCGTCGCCCAACGAGAACGAGATGTCGTACTTCTTCATGAGCTCGCAGATGCGGTCGAACTCGGTGAACAAGAAGTTCTCGCGGTGGTGGTGCAGGCACCACTTGGCCATGATCGAGCCTCCGCGTGAGACGATGCCGGTGACGCGCCTGGCGGTCAGCGGCAAGTAGCGCAACAGCACGCCGGCGTGGATCGTGAAGTAGTCGACGCCCTGCTCGGCCTGCTCGACCAGCGTGTCCATGAACACGTCGATCGAGAGGTCCTCGACCTTGCCCTTGACCTTCTCGAGCGCTTGATAGATCGGCACCGTGCCGATCGGCACCGGCGCGTTGCGAAGGATCCACTCGCGGGTCTGGTGGATGTCCTTGCCGGTCGACAGGTCCATCACGGTGTCGGCGCCCCAGCGGATCGCCCACTGCAGCTTCTCGACCTCTTCTTCGATCGACGAGCCGACCGCGGAGTTGCCGATGTTGGCGTTGACCTTCACCAGGAACTTCTTGCCGATGATCATCGGCTCGAGCTCGCGGTGGCAGACATTGGCGGGGATGATCGCGCGGCCGGCCGCGACCTCGTCGCGCACGAACTCCGGCGTGACGCGCTCGCGGATCGCACAGAAGCGCATCTCTTCGGTGACCACACCGGCGCGCGCGTAGTGCATCTGCGTGACGTTGCCGTCGGACTTCGCCAATCGCGGCTCGAGCCAGGCCGCGCGGCGCGGCGGCAGGCCCTTGCGCGGATCGGGGTTCTCGGGCCCGGTGGTGTCGTAGACCCGCAGCGGCGGCTCACCGCCGGCGAGGCTGATCTCGCGGAACGGAACCCCCAGCTCGCCCTCGAACACGCGGGTCGAGCTCGGGAAGGTCTCGCTGACTGGCGGCAGGGGTTGCACCGCGCGTTGATTCGTGTCGGCGACATGCAGTCGCCCGTTGGGCTTGTCGGTCATCACGCTTTCCTCCGCCGGCACGACCCGGATCAGGTTCGAGGGGACTCTCTCAGGTCGGTGCGAGCGCGCACCGCCACCCCCAGCGTTCGTGGCCGCAGGTCATACCAGGAAACGGCCGCTGCTGCCACGACGGCGGCGCCGTGCGAGCAGCATGCACACCGACGCGCGTGCGAGCGATCCCAGCGGCGAAGGATCACCGCCGCGACGACCGCACGCGCCGCCACCATCGTCGCCACCCGCACGGCGGTGCCGTCGCTGCCACCGCTGCCACCGGTCCCGGACGCACTGCCACCGGCGGGCGCGCTCGGGCTGCCGCTGGCCGAGCCGCTGTCGAGCCATCGGCGCCGTCGGTGCGACCAGCGTCACCCGAGCCGCCACCGCTGGTATCGCCCGCCGGCGGGCCCACGCCGAACTCGTCGGCGCCGACGTCGATGGCATCGACCCATGGGCCTGGGCTCGGTCGCGAGCTGCAGCGAGGTGAGGACCGCCGAGCAGGACGGGGCTGGGCCCGTGTTGCCGGGCGCCGATGGGCGCCGGCGGCGTGGGCGAGGCGTTCGCGGCCGACGAGCCCACGCTCGATCGCCGCGTGGCCATCGAGGTGGCGCGGCCACTCGCGCGGCCACTCGCGCGGCAGGACCAGCGCGTCGGCGACGGTGCGGCGGCGAGGCTGTGCGTGGGCGAGGCGATGGCGAAGCTGCACCGCCCCAACCCGGTGGTCGTGCACGACGTCGGCTGCGAAGGCCACCGGGTCGTCATCGCGATGGCGCTCGTCGAGGGCCGCACGTTGCGGCAGTGGTGGACCGCGTCGCTGCGGAACGTCGGCACATCGCGTCGCGACGATCGCAATGACCGATCGATCCAACGCTCGTTCGACGATTCGCCCGCGATCGAATTCCTCGTCATCTTTCGTTGACAGCTCGGTGCGCGGCCCGTAGGGTAGTGCTGCGATTCGAGGCCGGAAGGATGGCGACGATGATGCGAAGGAATCCGCGAACGATCGAGATCGCGCAGCGCAGCGCAGCGCACCGCAGCGCAGCGCAGCGCAGCGCAGCGCAGCGCAGCGCACCGCACCGCACCGCACCGCACCGCTGCGAGGAATAGCGCGCCGTGCGACGACACGGCCGCGTGTCCTCGCCGTTGAAGCGCAGCGCAACGCCAGCCGTGGGCCGATCGGCGGCGCGCCGTGAGCGGCCGTGCAATCTCGATCGCAGCCTGCGTCGCCGCGATCGCAGCATTCGCGTGGTGGCGCGCCACCGTGCCGCCGCCGGCTCCGCCGACCGACATCGCCGCGAACACGGCGGCCTCGCGCTCGCAGGCGCGGTCCTGGGCCGTGGTCGATGCAGACGCCGCCGCGCGGGATGCGATCGCATCGACCCCAACGACGCCCGCCTCGCACGCACCCGCGCTCGACCGATCGCAGCACGTTGGTGCCCACCGCGCGGAGCACGAATCCGGCGAGGCCGCACTCACGCTGCGCTGGGACGCGCTCGCACCGGACACCCGCGTGCGGCAGCTCCGTCGCGATCTCGACGCGGCACTCGCCGAGCTCGAACGCAGCGACGACGCGGAGCAGCGCAACACCGCCCAGGCCTCACTCACCGCGCTGCGCGGCGAGCTGTACGCCACCGCCTCGGGCCGCGCGTTGCATCGCGACTACGAGGCCCGGCTCGAGCGCCTCACCGGGGACGGCGAGTAGCGATGCGACGTAGAAGGCCGCCACCGCAAGCGCTCGCACCCGCGATGCTCGCGATGCTCGCGATCCCCAGGCTCGTGCATGCCTCGATCGTCGATCCCTCCGGCGTGGTCATGCCCGGCGACTTCAACGGCGACGACGCGGTCGACATCGTGGTGTCATCGCCCGAGGCCGATTGCGGCAAGGGTGCGATCTACGTGTTCTCGGGCACGGCACTCTCCACGTGGACCCGCGACAGCGCGGGCATCCTCGGCGTGGCGGCCTGCGACGATCTATTCGGTGCATCGCTGGCGGTCGGCGACATCGACAACGACGGTTACGACGACATCGCGATCGGCGTGCCCGGGGCCAGCGACTCCGGCGAGAGCCACAGCGGCTCGGTGCACGTCATCTACGGCTCCTCGACGGGCCTGACCGCCACGGGGGATCAGATCTGGCACCAAGACGTGGCCGGCATCGACGGGGTATCCGAGAACGACGACCACCTCGGCGATGCGGTCGAGATGGGCGACTTCAACTGCGACGGCTACGCCGACCTCGCGATCGGCGTGCCGCGCGAGGCCATCGGCTCGGTCGCGGGCGCCGGCGCGGTGAACGTGCTGTACGGCAGCAGCAGTGGCGTCAGCACGGTGAACGACGTCTGGTACCAGGGCACCGCGGGCGTCAACAGCGGCTCGGAGCTCGAGGACAACTTCGGCGCGGCACTGGCCCACGGCAACTTCGACAACGACAAGGTCGGCACCCACGATTGTGATGACCTCGCGATCGCGGCACCGAACGAAGACATCGGCACCATCGATGCTGCCGGCTTCGTGTACATCATCGACGGCACCAACACAGGGCTCGAGACCGCCGGCGACCAATCGCTGTACCAAGACATCAGCGGCATCGTCGACGCCTGCGAACAGGGCGATCAGTTCGGCTGGCGCCTGGCGGTCGCCAACATCGACGACGACGGCTACGACGATCTTCTGATCGCCGTGCCGGGCGACGAGTGCGACGGCACGCCCGGTACCGGTCGTCATCGCTTCTTCGGCGACTCGCAGGGCATCGCGACCACCGGCAACGCGCTCGACTGCGACACCTACGGCTGCTCGATCTTCGGGCCGACGTCCCTGGGTTGCCACGCCGGCTCGGCGCCCGTGTATGGCTACACCGGCACGGACGTGCTGCACATGTCGGTCGGCAACGACGCGGTGTGGGGCTACGATGGCGCCGACGTGATCGCCGGTGACTTCGGCGACGACTACCTGTTCGGCG
>WBZX01000921.1_pt1 | contig 15476 bp, 16 predicted proteins | sample 5204211 | NCBI WGS metagenome assembly WBZX01 (sample SAMN12344362, study PRJNA552823) | activated sludge metagenome | biome: Activated sludge suspended growth; feature: Nitrification reactor; material: Wastewater; isolation source: activated sludge from nitrification reactor of wastewater...
TGGTGTGTTTATGATGTAGGCGGCCCCCGCCGATCATCGCTGGGCGAAGCACTACAGCGGGCCGCCCACGCGCGGCGCCGAGCCGCCGGCCCAGCCGGGCGCCGACTATCGCCCGACCACCACACCCGGCGGCGCGACGCTGCCGTTCGTCGTCAAGGACGGCGTGAAGGTGTTCCACCTCGTCGCCGAAGAGGTCGAGCACGCGTTCACGCCGACGTTGAAGGCGCGCTGTTGGGGCTACAACGGCCGCGTGCACGGTCCCACGATCGAGGCCGTCGAAGGTGACCGCGTGCGCGTCTACGTCACCAACCGCCTCGGTGCGCCGACCACCGTGCACTGGCACGGCATCTACCTGCCGTGCGGCATGGACGGCGTCGGCGGCCTCACGCAGCGCACGATCGCGCCGGGCGAGACCTTCCGCTACGAGTGGACCTTCCGCCAGAGCGGCACGTTCATGTACCACTCGCACCACGACGAGATGACCCAGATGGCCATGGGCATGATGGGCATGATCATCGTGCACCCGCGCCGTCCGCCGGCCGGCTACGAGGTCGATCGCGACTTCGTGTTGATGCTCAGCGAGTGGAAGATCGCTCCCGGGGCAAAGCGGCCCGACCCCAACGAGATGTCGGACTTCAACCTGCTGACCATGAACGCCCATGCGTTCCCGGCCACCGTGCCGCTGGTGTGCCAGACCGGCGATCGCGTGCGCATCCGCATCGGCAACCTGAGCGCGATGGATCACCACCCGATCCACCTGCACGGCTACTACTTCAAGGTGGTCGCGACCGACGGCGGGCGCCTGCCCGCGAGCGCGCAGTGGCCCGAGACCACCGTGTTGGTGCCGACCGGCAGCACCCGCGACATCGAGTTCGTCGCCGACGCGCCGGGCGACTGGGCCATGCACTGCCACATGACCCACCACGTCATGAACCAGATGGGCCACGGTCTGCCCAACATGATCGGCGTGAAGACCAAGGCGATCGCGGCCAAGGGCAACCGCGTGGTCGAGGGCTACATGCCGATGGGCGAGCACGGCATGGGCGACATGGCCGACATGGAAGCGATGGGCATGAAGGTGCCCGACAACAGCATCCCGATGCTCGGCGGCAAGGGCCCCTACGACGTCATCACGATGGGCGGCATGTTCACGATCCTCAAGGTCCGCGATCGGCTCGAGGGCGAGGGTGATCCGGGCTGGTACGAGATGCCGCCGGGCACCATGGCGACGGTGGCGAAGCCCGAGGAGCTGGCGCGCGATGGCATCGACGTCTGAGCGGTCATGGCCGCGGTCGTGGGCGTGCGCCCTCGTGCTGGTCACCGGTTGTCGCGCGGGCCTGCCCCCTGCGCCGCCCGAGCGCGACGCGGCGGCGGCCGAAGCTGCGATCCCGAAGTGGACTGCGACGCCGGATCCGCTGCACGCCTCCGCGTTCGCGGGCGAGCGCCTCGACGCCGATCCCCATGCCCACCACCACGGCCACGGCAAGCCCAAGTCGACGCCGAAGGTGCCGCCGTGATGCGTCGCGGCGGCATGCTCACGATCGCGTGCGTGCTGGCGTGCGCGAGCACCAAGCCCGAGCGAGTGCGGCGCGAGGTCGGCGACCTGGTGACCGCGCGTACCGGCATCGACGAGGGCATCACGCCCAAGCAGGACGCCGAGGCCCGCACCAGCGTGCAGCGCCGCATCGACGAGATCCTGCGCGAGCCGCTGACGGTCGACGGCGCGCTGCGGGTCGCGCTGCTCGGCAATGCCTCGCTGCAGGCCTCGCTCGAAGAGCTGGGGGTGGCCCAGGCCGAGCTGGTCGAGGCCGGCCTGCTCGAGAATCCGATGCTCTCGGCCGATCTCGTGAACTCGACCCGCGGCAACGGGATCGGCGGCGGCTTGGCGCTCTCGACCAGCCTGCTGTCGGCGTTCCTCATCCCCGCCAAGCGGCGGCTCGCGAAGGCCAAGCTGCGCCACGCGGTGATGACGGTGGGGCAGGGCACGCTGGCGCTCGTGCGCGACGTGCGGGTGGCGTTCGCCGACGTGCAGGCGGCCGAGGCCAGCGCCACGCTGCATCGCGAGCTCGTGCAGGCTGCCGAGCTCGCCAACGACCTCGCGCAGGCGCAGAGCGAGGCGGGCAACCTGCCCGATCTCGATCGCGAGCGCTTCGCGGCTGCGCTCGACGACGCGCGGCTCGAGCTCGCCGACGCGCTGCTCGAGGTCACGGTTGCCCGCGAGCACTGCAACCGTCTGATGGGTCTGTGGGGCGAGCGCGTGCAATGGCGGCTCGCGGCCGAGTTGCCGGCCCCGCCGTCGGGCGAGGCCGAGCTCGCCACGCTCGAGGGCCGCGGTGTCCGCGATCGGCTCGACGTCTCCTCGGCCCGCGCCGAAGTCGACGCGATGCTGCTGGCGCTGAAGCTGCGCCGCCGCGGGGTCGTGCCCCAGGTCGAGGTCGGCGTCACCGCCCGCAACGAGGTCGGCAACGACCCCGGTCACGAGTGGGTGCTCGGGCCCAACGTCGCGATCGAGATCCCCATCTTCGATCCCGGCCACGCCGACTTCGCGATGCTGCAGGCGCGCCTGCGACAGTCCCAGCACCAGCTGCAGCACGCCGCGATCGTGGCGCGCTCGGAGATCCGCGAGCTACGCGAGCGCCTCCTGACCGCGCGGCGCAAGGCCGAGTACTTCGCGGCCGAGGTGCTGCCGCGACGCAAGGCCATCGTCGAGCGCGCGCTCGAGCAGTACAACGGCATGCTGATCGGCACCTATGAGCTGCTCGAGACCCGCGCGGGCCAGGTCGACGCGCGCCAAGGGTACGTCGAGGCGCTGCGCGACTACTGGGCCGCCCGCGCCGAGCTCGAGCTCGCGGTCGGCGGCCGGCTCGAGTGAGCTGCGGCGGGCGCTGCCCTGCGCGTCCCGCGGGCGGCCGCATGCGGGCCGGCGAGCGCCGATCGACGCGCGAGACGGCGACTTGATCACGGAATCGTACGTCGCCGCCGACGCGGTTGCGCACGGCCGCCGCCGACACGGAATCCCGACGCGGCACCCAACAGAGATCCACATGCGAAGCATGCGTCGTTGCGGTGGGTGGGTGCTGGGATTGGCCGCTTGCGGGTTCTCGCCGCCGCTCGCCGAGTCCGGTACGTCCGGCGACGCGAGCACGGGCAGCGCGGCCGGGTCGGCCACCGGCACCGGCGCGACCGCGTCGAGCACGACCGCGCCGGGCACGACCGAGTCCGAGACCGGCACCACCGACGGCGATCCGACCGGCACGAGCGGCCCCAGCAGCACGACCGGCACCGGCACTTCGAGTGGCACCGGCGAGTCGAGCGGCACGGAGACCGAAGGGCCGGGCAGCGGCTGGCAGCCGACGTGTCCCGGCGACTTCGGCCCCTGGGGCTGCGAGAGTCCTGACCACGGCGACGCGTGCAACGCCTACACGCAGGACTGCCCCGGTGGCTCGAAGTGCGGCTTCAACGAGGGCGAAATGTACGAGTGGTTCAACCTCGAGGAGACCTGCCTACCGATCGTCGGTGCGCAGACGGTCGGGCAGCCTTGTTCGTACGCCGACGGCTTCTACGAGGGCGCGGACGACTGCGACGCGAACTCGTGGTGTAACAACGTCGACTACGACACGATGATCGGCGAGTGCGTCGAGTTCTGCCGCTGCGATGAGTTCTGCGGCACCGAGGGCTCGTGGTGCCAGCAGACCGGCTACGCGCCGTACTGTGGCTACCTCTGCAACCCGCTGCTCGACGACGACGCATGCCCGGCGGGTTGGCACTGCCTCCCCGAGGCCGGCAGCCAGACGCCGTGGTCGACGGGCTTCTTCACCTGCAAGCCGCAGTACGCGACGCCCTCGGAGGGCGGCAACCTGTGCCCCAACGGCTTCACCGTGCTGGACGAAGGCGGTTGCGTCGAGCTGTGCAGCCCCGATGGCGAGTTCCCGTGCGACGACGGTGGCCCGTGCACGGAGCTCGAGCCGGTGAACACGTGCCCGGCCTCGGTCGGTTACTGCGAGTAGCCGAGCGCCGCACGCTCCTCGGTGAGCGCCTGCGGCCGCGCAGCCGAGCTCGCGCTCACGGCCACGAGACCGGGCGTGCGACCGCGAGCGGCTGCCAGCTTCCGTCGACGAGGCGGCCGACGCTCGCGCACACCGACCCCCGCGGGAACGGCAGTGTGCACTCCCAGCCGCCGAAGGCCGTGCGCGCGCGGGTCGAGGTCACCCACGTCGCCGCGGTGGCGCCGGTCTGCGTGATCGCGACCACGATCACGTGACAGTCCTCCGCCTGTCCGACCGCCGTCCACGACACGCTCGCGCGATCGCCCTGCGTCGTGCCGGGTTGCGCGGCGTGGAGCACGACCGTCAGCGCGGCGTCGGACCGGGCCTGCAGCCGCGCGACCAGGGCCAGCGCGTGGCCATCGGTCGCGTCGCGCGACAGGCACGCCTCGAGCACCGCGCGCGCGCGATCGAAGTAGCCCTGGCCCATGTACAGCCGCGCCAGCGTCGGCGTCGCGAGGGGATCGTGGTCGCTCATGGCGTGCGCGCCAGCTCCCGTCGCGCGTGGGCGATGTCGTCGTGGATCTGCGCGACCAGGGCCTCGACCGTGGTGTAGCGCTGCTCGTCGCGCAGGCGCGCGACGAACTCGAGCTGCAGCATGTGGCCGTACAGTCGCTCGCCGAGATCGCGGTCGAGCACATGGGCCTCGAGCACGAGCGGCGCGCCGGTGCCGGTGAAGGTGGGGTTGGTGCCGAGGCTGGCGACGGCGTCGTGCGGCGCTGCGAGCTCGGGCAGCGCCGCGGGATCCCATGCCGATACACGGACGGCATAGATGCCCGGGCGCGGCAGCAATGCGTCGCCGCAGCCGAGGTTGGCGGTGGGGATGCCGATCGTGCGACCGCGCTTGGCCCCGTGCACGACCTCGCCGACCACCGCGTGCGGGCGGCCCAGCAGCTGCGCAGCGTAGCCGACCTCGCCGCGCGCGAGCGCTTCGCGGATGGTCGAGCTGCTGATCTTCTTACTGAACTGGCTACTGATCTGGTTACTGATCTGGTTGTTGCTGATGAGATTGTCGTGCTCGGTCGCGCTGGCGCTCGCGGGGCCGGCCGCGACATCGGGCGGAGCCGGCACCGGCGGCACGACGTGCAGCGTCACGCCGGCAGCCGCGAGCGCGTCACCCAGCAGCGCGACGTCGCCCAGTCGTTGCGCGCCGAAGCGGAAGTCCGCGCCCACGATGACCGCGGCCGGTCGCAGGCCCTCGAGCAGCTGCGTGCGCACGAAGGTGCGTGCGTCCATCTGCGCCATCGCGGCGTCGAACGGCAGCAGCACCAGGGTGTCGACGCCGAGCGTGGCGGCCAACCGCTCGCGCTGCACGGCGCCGAGCAGCAACGGTGGCGCGCGATCGGGGGCCAGCACGCGCTGCGGGTGGGGCTCGAAGGTCACCAGCGCGACGCGGCCCCCGAGCGCGCGCGCCTGCGCGAGCAGGGCCTGATGGCCGCGGTGCAGGCCATCGAAGGCGCCGAGACACGCCGCGGTGCCTTCGGGCAGCGGCGTGGCCTGACGGCGGATGTCGAGGGCGGGCATCGCGGGATCGTTGGGCGGCTTCGCGGCGCGACGGTAGCACGATGGCTGCGCGAGGCGGCCGCGCGCGAGCGGTGGCTGGTACACTGCCGCGGGCGTGGACGCAGCGGACGGGCCTTCGCGGCATGGAGCCGTGCTCGCGGCGTCGGTCGCCTTCGCGTGGCTGTCGGTGGGGACCACGCCCGCGTTCGCGTGGCTCGACGCCGGCGAGCTGGGGGCCGCCGGCGCCGAGCTCGGCGTGATGCACCCGCCCGGGATGCCGGGCCTGGTCGCGTTGCTGCGGCTGGCGGCGAGCGTGCCGATCGGTCCGATTGGCTGGCGCATGGCCCAGGTCAGCGCGGCCGCTGGCGCGCTCGCGGTCGCGATGACGGTCCGCCTGCTGCAGCGCCGCGGCGTGCACGTCGGCGTCACGATCGGCGCGGTGGTGTGGATGCTGTGTGGCCTCACGTTCCTGCGCCACGGCCGGGGCGTGGAGATCTACGTGCCCGCGCTCGCGGCCCTCACCGTGGTCGCGGACGGCCTCGATCCCGCGCGGCCCGGCGAGCGACTCGGACCCAAGCTGCAGGCGACCTTCGTGGCGACGTGGGCGATCTGGGGCTTCGCCGAGCTGCGCATGCTGCTGCCGCCGTTGCTGCTGGCGGTGTGGATCCCGGCGGTGCGACGCGGCCGTGCCTACGGCGCGTGGGCACCACTGGTGGTCACGATGGCGTCGGCGTGTCTGTGCACCCTGCCGCTGTCGTCCGCGCGGGCGCCGTTGGCCGACTGGGGCGACCCGCAGACGCTGTCGCGCCTGCTCGATCACGTGCTCGCGCGATCGATCCAGGGCGCCTACGCGGACGAGATGCTGCCGCGCTCGGCTGCGCTGTGGCTGGCGAACGCCGACGCGATGTGGACCCGCGCTTGCGAAGACCTCGGTCCGTCGGGTCCGGTGCTCGCGGCACTCGCATTGCTCGCGGGTTGGGTCGGGCCCGCACGTCTGGCCGATCGTCGCGCGCTCGCGACGATCACGTGGTGGCTGCTCGGCAGCGCTGCGTTCGCGATCGCGATCAACCCCATGGGCGGTGCCGATCGTCAGACCGGGTTGGTGTTCGACTGGTGCGCGATCGTGCTGGTGGCGGTCAGCGTCGATCGGTGGTTGCAACCGCGACCGCGCCTGCGGCTGGCCGCGCTACCGCTGCTGTGGCTGGTGCTCACGCTGCCGGCCGCGCTGCGCTCGCTCGACGATTTCGCAACCATGCGCTCGTGGGCGCCCCACGCCTGGGCCCGGGGTGCGCTGTCGCAGCTGCCTCCGGGCACGCTGTTGCTGACGCAGTCCGACGATCTCTCGGCGGGCGTGCTGTGGCTGCGCGCGGTCGAGGGCGCGCGTCCGGACGTGATGGCGCACGCCGGGCAGCACCTCGGCAAGCGGCCGCCCGATCGCATCGATGCCGCGTTCGTGCCGGTGTGGCAGGCGGTCACGCAGGCCGCTGGCGAGGCTGCGCGGATCGAGGCCGCGATCGCGGCGGCCCCCGGCGCGGTCGCGCTCGAGCACGCCCACGCCGGCGTGTTCCAGAACGTACGCCTGGTCGCCAATGCCGGCGAGCTGCCGCTGTCGCTGGTCGATCCGACCCTGGCGAGCGCCCGTCGTGCGTCGCGATCGATCGCGCACGAGGCCGACACCGCAATCGCACGGTGGTCGCCGTGGCTCGAGTGCGACGAGGATCGGCGGCGCCTGGCGGTCGCGATCGCCGAGGCCGTGCGGCCGTGGGTGCGAGGCGGCGGAGATCTGGGCGAGGCAGCGGCGGCGCTGCAGTCGTCGCTGCTGCGCGTCGACGCCGATCACATCGGCGCGATGATCAGCCTCGGCGGCGTGTTCGATCGCATGGGCGACGTCACGTCCGCCTACGAGTGGACGTTGCGGGCCTACGAGCGCGATCCGGCGCGGCAGGTCACGCTGCTGAACCTCGCGTTGTACCGCGCGCGCCTGCCCGCACCCGCCGGCGCCCCGCCGCAGGCTGCGATCGACGAGGCGCTGGCGTGGGTCGATCGCGCGATCGCACTGCGGCCGTGGCGACCCGAGCCGTGGCTGCGACGCGCCGAGCTGCTCGAGGCCAGCGGCGATACCGAAGGCGCTGCAGCGGCGCGGGCCCGGGCTGCGGCCTCGCTGCCCGCCGCTGGCGTGCCCCCCTAGCGCGGGCTATCTTGGGATCGTGCCGCGCGCCAAGCTCTTCGCCCTCGCCCTGCTGTCGCTCGCCGCCTGCGGCGAGAACCGGCGCGACGTGTTCTTGCGCGGGCTCGAGATCGAGGGCGCTGCCGAGCGCGGGCCGTGCAAGCTGCAGGCGGCCGAGGGGGCCGGCCTGCCCCAGGGCGCCTCCGCGATCTCGGGCGACACCGTCGCCGCGTGTCTCAAGCAGACCGAGGCCGCGCTCGAGTACTACCAGCGCGCCGCCGAGCTGGGGCTGAACGAGCCCGACTTCGTCAGCACCTACGATCGCGCCAAGGAACGCAAGGCGCGGCTCGAGAGCATGCTGAAGATGGTGCGCAGCATGGAGAACGAGCAGGCCGGGCCGAAGTAGTCCCGCGTCCCTCGGCGGTGATGGGCGGGCACGGGCACAGGCAGGCAGGAGCGAGACCCCTCACGGGGTCACGCTCCTAGCGCTGCGCGCCGTTTTGGATCCACGTCGCGACATCGACGTAGTCGGCGTACGGCAGCGGCTCGTCGGGTGGCATCGGATCGCCGAGCACGTCTTGCAGGGCTTCGCCGTCGTCGTCGCGCAGCAGCTTGTGCACGAGGAAGCTCTCCGAAGCGCGGCGCTGCGAGATCATCGGGAAGCCGGTGTCGCGGGCGCGGGTCTCGAGCGCGAGCTGGGCCCACGCGGTGTCGCGATCGTCGAGGTCGAGCAGGCGGTAGGCGAGATCGTCGGGGTCGCGGTGGCAGCTGCAGATCGCGCGGCGCGGATCGAACACGCGGCCATCGGTGAACAGCTCGTCGAAGTGGACGATGCCCACCACCACCGGCGGCGGCGGATCGACCGTCGCCGGCGTGGCGGCGGTGGTGAACTCCACCGTGTAGCGGCGGCGGTCGCCCTCGACCACCCAGCCCGGCGTGGTGGTGTCGAGGATCTCGCCGCCCCAGCCGCGGGCGCGGGGCACCACGCGCACGCGGTACAGCAGGCTCGGCGACAGCTCGGCCTTGGGCACCACCGACAGCACGCTGCCGTCGCACCACGGCGCGGTCGGTTGCGTCAGCGCTTCGCCGCCGGGGCCGGTCCAGGGCAGCAGCTGCAGCGACAGCTCGCTGTCGAAGGCGGACTGGCCCGAGCTGGTCTGCGCGTCGGTGACGAGGATGGAGCGCGGATCGACCAGGTTCGAGAAGCAGAGATCCACCGCGGTCGTGGTCGGCACATCGACCGCGCCGCCGCTCGGGACCGATGCCGTGATCGTGAGCGGCTCGTCGGCGAGCTCGAAGCGCTGGTGGTCGGATACGCGGGTGCAGGCGAGACCCAGCACGAGCGCCGCGGGGATGCCAGCGGCGGCTGCTCGCACGATCACGTGCGACGCCAGCTCGCCCGCCAGTTCGCGCGCCCCGTCTTGCCGCACCCTGCCGAACACGCACACCGCCGCTCGCTGCAGCCTACTCCCAAGTTGACCCCCAAGGCGCGGCCCTGATATCGTCCGAGCCGCGAATTCGCCGCACGCGACCGCGCAGGCAGCCGCCCGGCGCAAGGACCGTGGACCCGCTCGACGGCCCTGGCGAACCGACCGTTCTTTCGAGCTACAAGGAGCCCGCCATGCACTTCCCGACGAACCCGCACGCCGCCGACCCCGTCGACCGCCGCGTCGCGGTCGCCGGCGCGCGCGCGCTCTCCCGGGGCATGGTGTTGGCGGCGGCATTGCTCGCCGGCTGCGGGCCGTTCGGCTACCTCAAGAAGGTCGCGGTCGATGCCAGCCGCGCGGTCGGTCAGGCCGAGAAGGCCGGTGCCAAGGAATTCGCGCCGTACGAGTACTGGGGTGCGGTGACGTACCTCGAGCAGTCCAAGGTGTTGATGGCGTACAGCGAGTACGACCGCGCCTTCGACTATGGCGATCGCGCCAAGCAGCTCGCCGAGGAGGCCAAGCGCAAGGCCGCACGGCGCGAGTCGGGCAAGATGCGCGAGACCCTCGAGGACAAGGCCACGCAGGACGAGAAGAACGCCGCCGGCAAGGCCAGCGCGGCGGGCTCGGTCGAGAGCAAGGCCAAGCCCGCTGGCGGGGGTGACAAGTGAGCGCAGCCGTCGATGCGCGAGGGCGGCGGCTGGCGCTGGTGGTGGCGTTGCTGCTGCCGGCCTGCATCGGGCAGAAGCTGTACGGCGAGGTCGAAGGCACGCAGGAGCAGCTGCAGCGGGTGATCCGCGACGGCAGCAAGGCCATCAACTGCGCGCCCAAGGAGACCGCCATCGCCGAGGCCAACATCAAGTTCGCGACCGACGCGCTCGAGCGCGGCGAGTACTTCCGCGGCAAGGAGCACGCGGAGGTCGCCTCGTACAACACCGAGCGCGCGCGTCGACTGACCGACCCCGAGCGCTGCCGCGACGCGCCGGTCGGCAAGGTCGGTGACCGCGATGGCGACGGCTACGACGACGAGGCCGACCGCTGCGCCGACGATCCCGAGGACTTCGACAGCTTCGACGACGACGACGGCTGCCCCGACGACGACAACGACAAGGACAAGATCAAGGACGCCGCGCGCTTCGAGAACGGCCAGTGGGTCAACCTCGACAAGCTCGACGAACGCGACTGCCGCAACGAGCCCGAGGACTACGACGGCTTCGAGGACGAGGACGGCTGCCCCGAGCCCGACAACGACAAGGACGGCATCCTCGACGAACCGGATCAGTGCAAGAACGACCCGGAGGACATCGACAACTTCCAGGACGACGACGGCTGCCCCGAGGCCGACAACGACAAGGACAAGCTGTGCGACCCGTGGGTCGGCGAGCGCGGCCTGCAGTCGAAGTACGAGGGCGAGTGCAAGGGCAAGGACCAGTGTCCCGACAAGCCCGAGGACTACGACGGCGACCGCGACGACGACGGTTGCCCCGACCTCAAGGCCGAGTTCGACGGCTGCTCGGTCAAGATCAGCGAGAAGGTCTTCTTCAAGTTCAACAAGTGGGACATCGACCCGCGCAGCTTCGAGCTGCTCGACGACGTCGCCACCGTGATGAACCAGGTGCCCGAGGAGCTGCACTTCCGCGTCGAGGGCCACACCGACAGCAAGGGCTCGGACAAGTACAACAAGAAGCTGTCGCAGAACCGCGCCAACGCGGTGGTCGACTACCTCGTCAAGAAGGGCGTGAAGTCGAACCGCGTCGAGCCGGTCGGCTTCGGTGAAGAGAAGCCCATCGACAGCAACAAGACCAACGACGGTCGTGCACGCAACCGCCGCGTGGAGTTCAACGTCTCCAACGCGAACTGCAAGCGCAACCCGTGACCGCCCCACTCCAGAGCACCGCCGTGGCCGACACACACCGACGACCGGGACGCTGGCGCAACCGCCTCGCATGGCTGCTGCCCGCGTGGCTGTGGCTCGCCGGCGGCGACGCCGAGGCCGCTGGTCCGCGCGACGACGTGCGGACCGCCTACGCCGCTTCGAAGGACCAGTTCAACAACCTCGAGCTGGAGACCGCGCTGGCGACCCTCGACGCCGCCGTCACGCGGGCCGAGGGCGCGGGGCTCGCGGGCGACCCTTCGCTGGGGCCGATCCACGTGCTGCGCGGCGGCATCATCTTCTCGAACACCGGCAACAAGGCGCAGAGCCTGGCGGCATTCAAGCAGGCGGTGGCCTGCGACTACAACGTCACGCTGCCGATCGAGCTGCGCTCGCCCGAGCTGCAGAAGCTGCTGGAGGAGGCGCGACGCAGCGTCCAGCGCCCCAGCAACGACGGCATCGTCCACACGCCGCCGACCTTCCAGCGCGGCGCCGACGTCGAGTTCTCCGCGCTCGCCAACGTCGCGCTGCCCGATGGCGCCCAGATGGTGCTGTATTGGCGAAAGGCCGACAGCGACGCCGAGTTCACCGGCGTGTCGATGGAGGTCTTCGGCAACTCGGGGACCGCCACGGTCGCGGCCGCCGAGCACGGCGACGCGGCGATCCAGTACTTCTTCTACGCCTTCGACGCCCGCAACGCGCAGCTCGCCAACCGCGGCGACAAGGACCACCCGCTCACGCTCGAGCCGACCGGTGAGGCCGGTGGCGGCGGTACCGGGGACGGTGGCGGTGGCACCGGCGACGGCGGCGGAGCGGGCGGCAACGGCACCGGCGACGAGGGTGGCAGCAAGCCCCGCAAGCCGCGCAAGCCCGGCGGCAAGAGCAAGCTGCCGCGGGTCTTCATCAACATCGGCCTCGGCACCGGCTTCGGCATCGCGCGCGGCGTGGCCGAGCTGACCTACCAGCAGTTCACGCCCGGCCCCGGCAGTCAGAGCTATCAGACCCGCGAGCAGGCCTGCGCGATCGAGCGCTGGTTCGCCGCCAAGGGCCCGCTGGCCGCCGATCAGGTGACCTTCTCGCAGCACCTCCAGCAGATCTCGACGCTGCCCGGCGCGATTCCGGGGGGCACCGACACCGCCGCGCTCACGGCCGCCTACGACGCCAACTACTGCGGGCGCCGCCACCCGGTGACGACCGGCCTCGCGAGCGCGCCGTTCCACATCGCGCCCGAGATCGGGGTGCGGGTGTCCAAGCGCATCGTGCTGTCGCTGTTCACGCGGCTGCAGGTGGTCTCCGGCAGCAAGGTCTTCACCGAGGATCCGGGCAAGCAGGCCACCGACTCGTTCGTCAACGAGGTGCGCTCGGCCAACCCACCGGGGTTCCGTCGCAAGCCGCCCTTCACCTGGGCGATCGGCCTCAAGTTCAAGTACTTCTTCGGGCAAGAGGACAAGAAGTTCCGCGTGTTCGCCGGTGCGTTCGCGGGCTACGGCACCTCGCGCCTGCGGGTGAACATGGGCTTCTCGAACGACCGCAACGGCAACAGCGTGCCGGATGCGATCGACATCGCGTACTCGGGGCCGGCTGATCCGGCGACCGGGCAGGTCGACGTCGCCAACTGCACGGCCGTGTGGCCGTACGCGGACGGTTGCAATGCGACCAACGAGAGCGACCGCATGCTCGCGGGCAGCGTCGCCGCGAACACGCCGTCGACCGACACCCGCATCGACACCGTGAAGATCGGGCCCGGCTTCGTCGGCGGCCTGGTCGGCTTCAACTATCAGATCGTGAAGAACTTCGCGTTGTTCGCCGAGCTCGACGTGGGCGGATGGTTCCCGTCGACCGCGAGCCTGTTGTTCGACCTGACGCTCGGTCCGGTCATCACCTTCTGATCGGTCGTGGCAGCGCGCGGCCGCGCGAGCAGCCGGTGGGTCGCGGCGCGACCCCGCGCGGCGCGGTCGCTGCCTGTACATCGTGTTGTCTGCACTGCGGGTTCGATGTACCGTGGCGACCGATGACGAAGGCGGATTTCATCACGGCGTTGGCGGGTGTGATCGAGGCGAAGCCCGACGAGCTGCAGGCGGGCACGGAGCTGGCGGGGTTCCAGTGTTGGGACTCGACCGCCGTGATCAACCTGCTCGTGGTCTACGACGAGAACGGCATCAAGGTCGAAGAGGACAAGATCCGCGACTGCAAGACCGTGCAGGACCTCATCGACCTCGCCGGTGGAAAGATCGCCTGACGCCCGCGCGGCGCCAGACGGGGAGTCACGAGCCATGAAGTTGGTGGGCGCAGCGGCCGCGGTGCCGAAGACGATCGTGAAGCCGAGCTTCGCGTACGAGAAGTTCCCCCAGTTCGATGTCGATCGCATCGTCGGCAACACCGGCGTACTGCAGAAGCGCGAGGCGGCCCCGGGCACCACCGCGACCGACCTGTGCATCGCCGCCGCCGGCCCGCTGCTCGAGCGGCTGGGGTGGGCGCGCGACAGCGTCGACGCCGTCATCTTGGTGACGATGCTGCCGGATCACTATCTGCCGGCCAGCTCGCACCGCGCCCATGAGCAGCTGGGCCTGTCGCCGCGCTGCCTGGTGTTCGACATCAACCTCGGCTGCTCGGGCTTCACCCACGGCCTGCTCGTGCTCGACGGCCTCATCGCCTCGGGGGTGGTGAAGCGCGCGCTGCTGCTGTGCGGCGAGGTCGTCACCGGCGCGTTCAAGCCCCGAGCCGCCGATCTCGAGCACCGCTCCGACCTCGCCAACGCGCTGCTCATCGGCGACGCCGGCACCGCGGTCGCGCTGTCCAACGAGGGCAAGCAGCTCAAGGCCGCGAGGTTCGGCGCCGACGGCAGTGGCTTCCAGCAGATCATCGTGCAAGGTGGTGGTGCGCGCTGCTTCATCCAGCCGTCGCTGTTCGAGCGCCGGCAAGAAGAAGACGAGATCCGGCGGCCCATCGACCTCACGCTGAAGGGCCCGCAGATCCTGACCTTCGCGATGAAGCAGGTCCCGCCGCTGCTCGACGAGGTGTTGGCGGCGGCCGAGTGGACGCGCGACGAGGTCGACCAGTTCGTGTTCCACCAGGCCAACAAGTTCATGCTCAACTTCCTGCGCACGCGCATGAAGGTGCCGGCCGAGAAGGTGCCGCTGTCGATCGAGGAGTTCGGCAACACCTCGAGCGCCTCGATCCCGCTGACCATGGTCGTGCGGGGCGGCGAGCACCTCGACAAGCCCACCAAATGGGTGCTCCTTGGATTCGGCGTGGGCCTGTCGTGGTCGGGCGTCGCGCTCGAGACCGACAGCATCATCACCGTGCCGCTGGTCGAGGTATGAGCGCCATGGGACCGGTCAAGACCGCCGTCCGTCGCCTCATCAAGTACGCCGGCGCGCGCCTGTGGGAACAGGTGCAGTGGCCCGACGTCGAGGCCATCTACGAGCGCAGCGGCATGTTCGGCATCGTGGGCTTCCTGCAGCAGAGCTGCGACCCCGACCTCACCAAGCAGGTGTTGCGGCGCTTCGGCGCCAACATCCACCCGGATGCATGGCCGATCGGGCCCAACATCACGATGCACGACTGCCCCAACGACTTCTCGAACCTGACGATCGGCGCCCACGCCCACATCGGGCGGCAGGTGTTCTTCGACATGGCCGACAAGATCATCATCGAGGACAGCGTCGCGATCGGCATGCGCACGATCATCTTGACGCACCTCAACATGGGCCACGGCTATCCCAACAAGCCCGTGCAGCACTTCTTTCCGCTGCGCCAGAAGCCGACCATCTTCCGCCGCGGCTGCTCGGTCGGCGCCGGGGCCATCATCGCGTGCGGCGTGGAGATCGGTGAGGACTCGGTGGTCAACGCCGGCGTGCTGGTCGATCGCGACGTGCCGCCGCGCACGTGGGTGTCGAGCTCGCGGCAGAAGCCGGATCTGCGGCTGCCGGATCGACTGTTCGAGAGCATCGCGAAGCGCAAGGCCGAGGAGTCGGCCGGCTAGCGCCACCCTCGTGGCCCGGTGCACGCCGGGCCGCGCACCCCGTGGGACACCGTGGCGGCCGACGACGAACACCACGCAGCCGCGGGCGATGAGGCGACCGCCGCCGGCGTGTTCGTCGACGAGCTGGTGTTCTCCTCGCGCATCGGCCTCGAGCACAAGGACGAACTCGAGCGGCTGCTGTTCTTCAACGGCAACCAGGCGCGGGTCGTGGACGGCGTGGCGTTCGTGGTGCAGCAGTTCGGCATCCCCCGCATCCGCAGCGAGGCGGGTTCGCTTCGCATCGCTTTGGCGTCGGGGCGCGAGTCGCAGACGCTGTTCGTGCTCGATCGCGGCGAGCTGGGTGACGATCTCGTCGGCGTGGTGGTCTACCTGCGCGACGCCGACGCGCTGGTGGCCCTGTTCGTCGCCGTGCACGAGGAGTACGCGATTGCGGGGCAGCGGGGCGAGCGGAACCTGACGCTGCGCATCCTCGACGAGCTGA